>OLLS01000144.1_pt1 | contig 28686 bp, 31 predicted proteins | sample 1604631 | NCBI WGS metagenome assembly OLLS01 (sample SAMEA104055725, study PRJEB20765) | soil metagenome | biome: Arctic tundra; feature: Polygonal ground; material: soil | place: USA | collected 2011-09 | depth 0-0.5 m | reverse complement strand
GCCGAAATCACCGGAGTTGAGTTTAGGAGAAAAGTTGCCGCATTACTATTTGTTGCGCTTACTTTTGCGGCATAAAGCTGATTGACTGAAACGGTTGGGGTCGCATTCACATAAGTAACATAGGATGCAATCGGAATAGGGGTTGCCGTGTTGACCGGAGTCGGGCTGGGAGTGAAAGTATTTACTCCCGGAGGTGTTCCGTTATAGTAATTTGCCCCTGTAGTGGAATCGTGCCAAAGATTAGAGACAAAGCTCCAAGAAAACGCGTGCAACGAAATCGGGAATAAAAAACAAATCATCAAAAGAAGTATCGTTGATTTTTTCATTGTTTAAAAACTCCTTGGGTCGAAGGACCCTTAGTTATCGTTCAACGAAACCTGCACCCACGCTGCCGATCCAGATATCGCGGAATATTTATAAACTGCTCCGGTATCTGTTGCGTAGGCCTCATCCCCAACTTGCATCCCGACAAGCGTACTTAAATTCGCGGCTAAGCACCTAAACGGATGAATGATTCTCCAAACCGAATTGACTCCATCGTATTTCCAGTTGTAGCCAAAGTCCTGAGTATACCCGGAATCCCCCGGAGTAACTCCAGTCAGGGCCGCAAGGACAGAATAATTGGCGCAAGTATAGGCATAGATACGGACTGTGCTCATGGGAGATTATACCTTTTCTAAGATTTTAAAACCATACTGAATGACCGCAAGACACCGGGTCAGCCGGGTCTGGGTAGCCATTCTCATCGGTCCAATATCCGACATTTTGACGTGCCCAAGTTTTTATCGCGGGATCCCATAACGGATTCCAAACCAAAGAGCCTGTTCCGTACCCCGCCAACTGGGAAAATCTGGTAGGCAAATTGCCGTCCCCGGACACATCGCCGTCTTCCCCACACCAAAAACCTGTGTAATCATTAAAATTATGGAGGTTTGAAAGAATCAGTTCCACGCCACTCCCGCCATAACTGCCTCCGCCGCCCGAGGAAGCGGAAGATGCCGCAGAAGCGGAAGATGCCGCAGAACCTGTATCCACTTCCATAACCTCTAAAACCATGTCCACGTTTCTGGCCACATATTGAACATGAATTTGGTCCGACGGCAACAAGAGCAGTGCCGACCACGGAAAATTAAACGTGACCGCATCCGGCCTGGTTCCTAAGAAAACTAAATTTCTCTGTGCCCAATAGGCAGCATCTACTTCTGTGGATAAGTCTATATTTTGAGGCCCCAAACTTGTGAGCGAACTTTGGCTGGTTTTATACTGATTGTCCGTGTTTGTTTCCGTCAAGGTTTCACACCAACCATCCTGTGCTCGGATACCGTAGTTAGCGGTTATTTGGCTTTGGATTTGGGTCGAAAGTTTCTGATCTGAAAAATCAAGGATGTCGATATCTTGATACAAAGGAAGCCCTTCCCCAGGCTTCGGATAAAAAACAACGTACCGGAATAATCCTGTCGGATCCACAAATAAATACGATCCGACCAACTCGTTGATTATTTGAACAACATCTTGGAGAGCCATAGTAGTATTTATAAATAAAGCCGGTACGAGGTAACTGACAATACCAAGTCCCGTAAGCGGTGTCCCTAAAGTCAAGGCATCCCTGGAATCCGAAAACGACACGGCATCTATCGCGTCTACCCCTATGTAGTCTAAAAGGTCCGCAACCATATCCGAGGCGTTGTCCATCCAAAGAAGCGTTACGCCGCCAAACCCTAAAATACTTCCGGACGAATCCTCTAAAGAATCTCCGGAATTATCCTCTAAGACAACGTTTGCCTCGTCGATACGCATTCCATGAAAATCCACGCTAAGCGTGTTTCCTGTGGTGTACCCTGAATAAGTGAATTGCCCGTTACTTAAATCTACAGAAACTGAAACTTCGTTCCAAACTCCAGTAGACTGGTCCTGTTCTCTGACCTGATCAATGGAATAAATGGCGTGGGTCGTCAGCTTAAACGTATTGTTAGTTGAGTCTATTAAAACCGGCGCGGCTCCAAAAATTTCGCCATAGCCCAAGGCTATCGGTTTTCCTACCTGTGTCTGGTCCATGTTTGGGTAAGTGTCAGTGGAATAGATCGGTTGAGGCAAGCTTTGGGTCAAGGCATACGTAGCCTCCAAATTATTGATTGTAAAATTTTGGTTTGTTTTAGTCCAATTGTCGTTAAGCCATAACCCGATGTTTTCGTAGTCAGACCACGGCATTATCTGATTTAAAGACAAAATGTCCGCACCCAAATAAACAGTTGTTTGTCCCCCGTCCCAGTTTAGGGAACTCAGAGTATCGAAGAATCCGGTGGAATTGTCCAAAACAGTGGCACCCCCCGATATCTGGGCAATCCCCGAAAAATCCGTCTGGTTTCTCAAAGACATTGGCGGCGTAGTTAAAAGAAGAGGCTGATAATAAATCCCGTCAAAAGTATGGGGCGTAGTAGCGAAAAAAAATGTCCACTCAACCGTGACCGTTTGTTTAATAACGCGAGGATCCTGGGAGCCTGGATTTTGAATGAATAACGTAGTCTGGTCCCAGTACCAGGAGCCTGGAGTTGTCAGAACGGCTGCGGCGCTGGCTACTAAGGTCAAAGGAAGGTTTCCGACTGTCCCGCTATCCCCATAATTCACTCCTGTAATAATTGCTTTCTGTGCCCCCTGAGAATCCAGTAGTGAAAGAGGAGTGGAATACGAGTTTGCGGGAGAAGTTGGGTCTGGGGTCCATACCTTAACTATCTGGAGAGCCGTTATTTCAACAGCGTAGACGGACGTTAGTTCCGACGCGTCAGAAAAAATTCCAGCGAGGGCCATTAAAGCTGCTCCTCGAAACTAAGTTGCACGCCCCAATACACGTTCGTAGGCGAAACAATAGTTGTCTTTTTGGTATGTGTTGTTCCGACCTTCACGTACAAGATTTCAGTGTAAGGAGCCACCTGATCGATCTGTAAAAAAATACTTTTTGACTGTCCTATCTGATACAAGATCGTATCGAGATTGGCTATATCAGCGTTTGCCATCGGCTGAAGAGCCAGCACGACTTCTTTGTACTGCGGCAAAACTTCCACGTAAGTATTAAGCCCTACGCCTTTGAATTTATTTGAGTTGTCCACTAAATTGATCTGAACACCGTTATACATAGGAAGGGCCGCTAGATCGTAGGTCTGTCCAAGAAAAATACGGCCTATAGTTATCGTCTCTCCGGCGCGTTGTTTTTTGAATTTAATTTGCCAGTAGCGGTATGTTGGTGAGCCGGGGGACACACCAAAATCGGTACTGTAATACTGCTGCGGGGAAGTAGAGTCTGTTATCGTTCCCTGTTGGAGTGTGGCCGTAAAAGGCGCTGCGGGGGACGTTACAAAACTATTTATTGAGTTTCCAGATAAAGTTATCGGGCCGTCCAGCGGAGAAGTTAGTTCCTCCAAGTTCGTGTAGAAAACAACACAAGCATCCACCGAAACAGGTTTGCCCATATCGATAGTAAGTGTTTCGTAAAGGTTCGTATTCAGGGTTTGCCACACGCGGGTACGAAACGAATTTTGAACGTTGGTCGCAGGCAGATATTGGGCCTGGGAACTGGCCGTTAGTGTCGCTTTATCAAAGTCAGAATTGTTGTAAAATAGTCTGATGGCCATTAGTTCACAGCCTGAATTCTGACCGCGTTCGGGTGTATGACTAACTTTCCGGTCCTAGAAGCTTTTGAAACGGCTTTGAGAATAGGGCTAGAGTCCAAATTAACTTGAACAACCATGACTCCTCCATCAGAAGCCCCAGAGGATTGTCCCCCACTGGCCCCAACGGACATCCCCCCACCACTGCCTCCAGTCGTACCAACACCCATCTTCCCGTTTGAAAGTCGGGTAACAGGCAGAATCACCTCAGGACCCGCTTCCCCTACAGTTACGGTCGTAGCCTGATCAAACACGCCGCCCTTGGCCATTGCGGGAGGAGCCAGGTGCATAGAAGACACAATAGCGATGGCCGCTACCGCTGCCGCCATCGTAGCAATCGGCCCTAAAGTCTGGAGAGCCTGCATGACTTTAGCAATCGCATCCATAATCCCTATTTCCGCGATAGCAAAATCAACCATTTGTTTTATGATCCCTTGAAGGGCAGTCCCTAAAACCTGATTCCAGTCCACCCCCCCCGTCTCGAGTTCAGTAGCTACGTCTTCTATCATTGTTTTTACTCCATCCATAACGGACATGGCCATACTCTGAAAAGCCGTGTCCAAATCCCCTAAAGCAACCACCCACGGAGGCGTTATAATTTTAGCTGTTTCCTGACTGGACGTTCCGATGTCCAACAAATTGGCTTTTACTTCAGCGGTAAGATTCTGGAATTCTCCGGCAATCTCAGAAACGGGCTTCGAAAAAGTAGTTGATATAAACGCCCCTGCCGTATTAAAAGACGAACTTATCTCGGATCCGGTTTCTGTGGCGGTTTGTTTTAGGCCATTAAAAATAGACGCAACACCAGGGATTTTTTCAAGCGCCCCGATCACAGACGTAACAGCACTTTCAATAGTTGTTTTTATCCACCCCCAAACATCGACGGCAGTTGATTTTAAAGTCCTCCAGTTGTCGTAGATTACTTGTCCCGCCAACGCCAAAGCGGCTGCAATCACAATTACAGGAAGGATGACCGTAGTTAGTGTCCCAAAAGCAGCCACAGCGGCGGTTCCTATCAGGGGAAGTACAGTTGTTAGGATGCCTAGTACGGGAAGTACAGTGCCGATTCCCACCACAAAGAGGCCAACATCCACAATTATTTTTTGAACGCTCGGGGACAACTCCATAAAGGCGCGAGACACATTTCCAAGAACGTTGTAGAGAGGCACCATAGCGGTTTCAACTATTTTGCCCACCGGTATAAGAGCTTCCTTAAAAATATTTGTGTCCGATGTAATCTGTCCAAACGGAGTTGCTTTCATTTTATCCGACATTCCCTCAAAACTGCCTGAGAGGGCATCCAATATGACCTGCTGGGCTTTTCCTACTTGCCCTGTCATCATTAAATTATCGATAGTTGGTTTTAGACCCATTGCAACGAGGTCTATCCCGGCTCTTTTTAAAAGCATAAAGCTCTGTGTCGGATTTTCCAGAGCACGGCCTATAGTCGCGGAAGCTTCGGATAAAGACTTTCCTGTCACAGAAGCATAATCCACTATGTCCTGTTGCGCCTCGGAAAAAACGTTTCCGCTGATGTCGTGAAATTTTAAAAGAGAATCGGTTACACCGGAAAGAATATCTTCTTTTCCATAAATTGAAGTTTGGGACAAATTTTCGGCCATACCGGCCAATTGGTCCGACGTCCAACCAACCGAGTCGCCGGTTGCTTTTATCTGGACTCCTAAGGAAAGAGCGGCTTGTGTTGCTTCGTTAAACTGAGCTACCGCTTCCTCCCCTACCTGGACGAGTTTTGATATGACGTATAACTCGAGGACATCCCCAACCGTTTTTAAGGCCGCTCCGGCACTATCTGTGGCCCCGGCTGTGGACGAACGGAGAGTATTCATCGCGGCATTGTAGCCGGATGCGTCAGCCGTTATTGTTGCGGATACGTCATCAATCTGAGGCATCTCTAAACCTTCTTGTCCGGATACTTTTCCATCATAGCCTGTAACTCTTCAACGTCTTTACCGGAAAGAGGCTTGTTCTGTTCTATGTTATGCGATTCCTGCCAACCCTCAATCCCGCCGTATAATTCTGTCAGGGTAGCGTTCCAAAAAACTTCGGGAGTCCATCGAAGAACGCCGAGCCCAAGCTGTAACCACCTACGCCACGGCAGGTCTTCGATTACGTCTTGCTTGTCTCGGCTGCCGCGTTTCCCGTTTCTTCTTTTTTGACTTCCCCAGCTTCATCAAAAGCCGACATTCCCCGGAGTGCGTAAACAAAAAACTTACCGACCAACTTCAGAGCACTAACAGACCCTTCTTTTAGAATAATGGTGCCTATCTGCTCGTATGTTAGGGTTTCTTTTTGTGTAAAAAATAAAATCGTCGCTACTTGCTCAACGGACAAATCCATAACTTTAGCGGCAGACATTCTTTGAGTCAGGAGAATATACTTTTCCCCCAGATACTTCTCTACCGCCTGAATATTTTTAAAAGTCGGAACCAATACAAAATACCGGCTCCCGATATTATCCCCAATTTCCCCGCGTTGAATATTAGCCACAATCGGATTTTCATCAGCCATCGTATGTCTCCTTGTTGATTATTGATTAGACGTGAGGCGTGAAAGTAACGACTCCGGTGGATTCCAAAGTCAGGCTATACTCTTGAGCACCGTTGTGAGCGCCGGTCCATTCAAATTTGGATACGAGGAAACTGCCTGTGGCAGTGTCTCCGGCTTGGTCCGTTATTTCAAAATTACTTACCGCTCCGTTAAACGCATAAGTCCGGACTAAATCTTCCCCTACAGTATCTTTACAGACACCGGACCCAGCTAAAGCCACCGACCGAATACCGGCATTGGCCAAAAGAGTTTTCCAAGGAGCTTCATCCTTGGTAGTAACGTCAACGAGTTCATTTCCAATGGACAGAGAGGTGGCTTTTAGTCCACCAATCGTTTGGTAGTTTGCGGGAGAAGCACTGCTTGTTACTTTTAAAAGAAACAACCTTCCTAAAGCTGCGCCGAATGCTACAGGCATATCCCTACCTCCTAAAAGTCGTTCTTATTAAGGAACGTATCCAGTGAAATTAATTGGGCCGCTGGATTCCAAAGTTACGTTGTACATTCTAGCACCGTTATAAGTGCCTGTGTACTCTAATTTTGAGACTAAAAACATACCGTCCCAGTGACTTCCATCATCCGAAAAATATATTCTGTACGTCTGAAGGGAACGATTTTCCCAATACTGCTGAATAAGAGCTAACGCAAAATCCCCTTTAAAAACACCGTTACTGTTAATAGTCACGGTTTGATTTCCACAATCACTTAGTATCTGTCTCCACCCACCGCTTTGAGTGCTGGTCGTGTCCACCATAACGTTTCCAAGAGTCATGCCCGTTGTCTGAGCGCCCATAACTGTGGTATACGCTCCACTCAAAACTTGCAGCACGAAATTTCGTCCGTACTGAACGGCTGGGGTTGGGACGGGCATTATCTTTTCCTCATGATTCTAAAATTCCACGACATTTCGTCATGATTTTCTTCGTCCTTGCCCATAGGAAGAGGGCCGGAGGTTTTTGCGTAGATAAAAATATAGTCCTGACCAGAAACAACGTTAGGCTCATTTTCGTGAAGGCCTACATAAATGGCTTGCATCTGAGCACGTAAGGCCTGGTATTGGTTTACGGCTCCCCTCCCCCTAACTTGGAGTCCCATAATATCGTAAGCATACTCCTGCGGAACTTGCTTACTGATAATTTCAGGCGGCTCTCCGGGAGTTTCAAATAAAGCTATGGTCTGCACTAACGGTTGCAAAGGATCATTCGGAGGAAGATACCCTTTAAAAACCACCCAGCCGGACGTACCGCCCACCAGATTTTGAGAAGTCAGCCACGATGCGATGTCGTCTAAAAGAGGATTTGACATTATGGAAGTGCCTGCTCTATCCGACCGGCTAACCGTTCCGACATCCCGTCCAAACGTTCGTTAAAAGGTTGTTCTAAAAACTTGGCTTGGCCTACAGGATGTTTTTTTGTGGTGTCTTCGTGCACAAAAATTGCATACCCCACGGATTCGTCGTTAGTCTCCCCACCTTGGTTGCCTGTTCCAGCGACGCCCCCGAAACCCGCCGTTACAGCAACGGACGTCCCGGTTACTATCGGAAGTTCCACGTATCCAGACGATCTTAAATTACCGTGAAGGACTGGCGTAAGTGGTTTAGCGACAGAAATTAATTCTTCGCCTTCCATAAAAACGGCTTGCCCCAGCGCCTTCGTCATTTGTGCCGGACGATCTTGGAATTTTTGTAGTAGAGTTTGAAGTCCTGATCCCCATTGAACGCCCATAAGAACCTCCTTAAACCAAAAAAATTACAGTGTGGCTCATGCTTGGGCTTGCGCCTTCTTGCTCGTCTTGAAATATTTCGCAGTCTAATATTTGCGGCTTGGTTCCGTCGCTCAGTGTCACACAGTCTACCGGTTTGACTAAAGGGAACGGAGTGCCTGATACATTGGATTGCCCTACCCAAATCTGAGAAGTGGATACTACTTGCTGGGCCGATTTATCTCGGACAAGTTTATTCTTTTTAACAACTCTGGCCGGATAGGTAAAGGCCTGTCCGAAAGAAGGTACCCCGTAACTGTCTCGGGAAACCAATGCGGCCCACTGGATTGTATCAGTAAAAAATTCCTGAAGATCGTTTGTAATCATTCTGGTATATTAACACATTCAACCCTCTTGGACTAGGTTGACGGTCCCCTGTATTTTGTCCTTGTAATACTCCGCGAATCTTAGTCTTTCCGGCAAACCAAATCCGCACCAATGGACACTGAAGTCTCCTGGCTCCCACTCCCCCGAATTTCCTAAAACGTCCTTACGACGTTCTTTTGGCACCTTGTAGTGCTCATAAAGGAAATGGTCGTGTGAATTAAACATTTTTTGAGGCATTATTCGAATTATTTTGTTGTATTGGTCCCGCGTGTCCATGACAGCTTGTTGCTCAGCATAGCCACAGGTACGATATTTTCCGTATAGGCTATAAATCAATTCCAAATAGGCCTTGGCTTCTGGCGTATTTCTGGCAAAGACATGGCCCATATTTATTCCGTCAAAATTTGAGGTCAGGAGAATATGGTAGTTGTTATCCACAATATCTTCCAACTTAATATCGTGATTTGTGATTAAAGAATCGCACTCGGTGAAGAATACCCAGTCGTATAAGCCTGTTTCCAACACCTCCAGAATCCGCTTTATTTTGGCAAAGCCGTACCATTGATTGTGGCCTTCAGTGTCGCGGCTTTCCTGCGTCCGCTCAGGCTGAAGAAAATGGACTGGAGTGTATCCCCACCTTTTACAGTAAGCGATTTTGCCGGTCCATGTGATATCCATCAATGGCCGGTAGTGTTCGTCGTTTAGGCTGACTACCGCGAACCGCTGCTTTGCCTTTTTTATACTCCACACGCCAGAGCCTTTGCCTACCGTAACGTTTGAAAACTTCTCCAGAACTGCTTTAACGCAGCCGGGGTGGTGCTCAAAGAAATCGTGCCCACTCAGGATTCCACCGCCTGGGAGTAGTGGCCATAACTGATCAATGTCTTTTTTGACAGGCTCGTATTCGTGGTCGGCGTCAACAAAAATAAGGCTCGGTGTTTTTCGGTTGTTTCGAAGCCACTCAACAACTTCGTCTGACGTCTTTAAAACGGCTAGAGGCTTTATTCCGCCTTCAGCCATATTAGAGGTAAAGCTTTCTCTGGACCCGATCATTTGGCCCCGATCATTCAGATCGTCCGTCATTGGCTGATTGAACAGGTCCGCCACCAATACCTCTAGGTTTTTGGCTTTGATTAAATCCAATAAAGAGATCAAGGATCCGCCGTCGTAGGAACCGACTTCGACCAACAAAGAGCCGTCCGGCATCTGTTCAACCAGACGACGATATTCATTCACATCTTCAACGGTCATCAAGCGCCGGACCGCAACTCCGTTTATAACTTCAGTCCATTTGGCGCTCATTTAATTTCCTTGGCTAAATCTAAAAACTCATCCGTCTTTGACATCGAATAATCCTCCGAATAAACAAGCCTTGTCTCCGGCTGAAACAGGCCGAACGTCCACTGGTTTTTTTCACCGCGACCGATGCCGTTGATGTGGTTAATCGCTCGGGGAAGAGTCAGGATGTTTGGGGTGTGAAAATGCCATGCGACCAGGCATATAGCCGAGTGACAGGCGATAACGCCCGAAGCCTGCTTGATCAGCTCGACTGTACCCGGAACTGAAAGACGATCCACCATGGAAAGAACTTCCGGGTACTCATCATATTTAAATTCGCCATACCTGTCGCTCCTTTGATAGTTCCGTCCAACTCCTACAACCACACAATCCCGCGTCTCCAGGTCCGCCAGCATCTTTTTCATCTGGTATTCAGGGATGTCCCTATCCGAGCATCCGGCAGTGGCTTGAATAACAATCAATTTTCTGCCTTTAGAAAACTCTTTAATATCCTCCAGCAGTTTGATGTCTTCCTGGCAGGGATAAAACTTAGGCACCCCTTTTGGGCCCGGTGGGTCGGTGTTTTCAGTAAAGATACCGTGCTCCCGGCGTTTGTTCATCTCGTCGTTTGACGTCCAATAACCGTGCCAAATAACATTCAGCTGGGACTTCTTAGGGTGCCAATCGAATATCTCTCTGGCATAGGGGTTGTGACAATTTAGGAAAATGTCGCAAGTGTCTTCGTCGGTCATGTTCATTAAATTTGAATATTGGTCGTCGGAAAAACAATGATTTAGGACGTCGCCAACTCCGCCCCCAAACGCGATAGCGTATTTCATGAAAGGCCTCTTATCCAGGTTCGAACTTTGTCTTCAAACCCTGTTATTGTTTTTATACACGGATGTACCATTGTTGTACACAGACACGGATGATCGGGCAGAATAAATGTAATACAGGAATTATCGACGAAAGCGGGGTCTGCAATCTGGTTGGGAGAGTTGTCCCCGAAATATCCTCCGCCCACCCAAAGCATAGGCTTCTTGGCGGACATCGCCAGATGAGTCAAAAACCCATGGCCCCCCACAAGAGCGTCCGCATTTTGGCACAACCCTAAAAGCTGCTCAACTGTTAATTCCCCACGATGAAATTTTAGATCGGCTGGAGGCTCGTCCCCAATAATCCATTCAACCCCAGGCTCTGTGTCCGCGACCGAAATCACAAAATAACCTTGTTGCATCAAAATTATCGCGGCCTGCGCCAGGTACAACGGGTCTGGGTTCCTCGACGCCGCCATCCATTCTTTACGGATAGTCGCCGGTCTAATCACGGCAACCTTCATTCCATGAGGAATAAGCTTCATAAAATCAGGTCTGCCGAAATCCGGTAAATCAAACACTTTTGGCTTGACGCCGAACTGCTGCCAGAAACGTTTTAGCTGGGATCCGGTCTGTAGGTCGCGGGTCGTGTAGAAAACCTTTAGGACCAAGAGGTCTTTTGTGGGGGCCGTTGAATAAATAGTTTCGGCCTGACGTTTTATGTTCTTTACTTGAGTCCTAAGCATCGTGTCGCATTTAACGATTTTGACGAAAGGCAGGTCGGCGTATAACGAGGGCCAAGGCGTATCCAGATAGCACTCCCGACCCAGCTCCTTAATAAATGCCCGTTGGTTAATGTTGTCCCCCAAGCCGTGCATACTCTTAATGATCAGCGTCCGAGTCTTTTCAACGTCCTCGGAAAGCTTGTCCACTTCTTTTATGTTGGACTGGGCGTCGTAGTAAGCCTGGTTTGCTTTTTTGATACGGTCTATTTTCTCGGCAGCTAAATCCCTCATAACACGTCCTCGTATGGAATATGGGGAAAATAAGGGAGCGCGGAGTCCGGGGAGCAGTTGAAAATCTGTACGCCAGCCTGCTTGAGTTGCGGCAGCGTGTCCCGGAAAGCCTCTATCCACTGCGGAAACAATCGTTGGCAATTAACGTTCATCTGCTTAATGGAGACAGGATTTTCCGTGTCTTCATTGAACCAATCATACCCAGCGTGAAAATGTGTGCGTCCGTCCGGCTGGAATTTAAAGTCGAAGCCTAAAAGATAAATGAGTTTGGCACCTTTTAAGTAAGCCAAGCCAAGCGCACCGAATCCACTGTTCATTCCGTTGGTGATAGTGGTCGGGTCTTCGCTGAGGATGTACGGCGGCTTCCGGTACGGCCTGTGAAGATAGGTAACATCCTTATGCTCTTTTTGAGGGTTGTTTTCATCAATGGCGACAAATACCGGCCCCGGCACACTGTCCATGTTTCCGGACTCTAACATTTTTTCGAGCCACAAGTGGTCTAGGGAGAAAATGGCGTCAGGGAAGAACGTGTACTTATAAGAATCGTTGACAGCCAACACGATTCCTTTTTGATAAAGCATCCTGAGTTTATCTCTATGCGGACGCAAACTGGGTCCGCCTCCAACGATAAATACCGGGCGATCTCCCCAGTTCTTGGGGCCTACGTTTCCAAAACTTTGCATTGACGCACCTTTGTTAATTATTGATTAGCCGCCAAAACCGTCCGTGCCTTCGCCGTTCCCGTTATCCCCGCCTTTAGGAAAGTTAAACTGGTTATCCAAAAATTTTGGTTTAACGATGTCCGTATCCTGCATGTTGGCTTGTCTGTCTGATCTGGAAAGCCCCGCCGAATATGGAGCCGAGCCACGCGCCGCAGCTTCCGCCAATAAATAAGAGGCCATTTCATCGTAGGCTTTTTGACGCTGAGAATAAGCAACGCTTAAGTCCCCAATGTGCTTGTCGGCAAGACGGGCGTATTTGCTTTTTAGGATTTTGGCCGCGTTACCGGCAGCTCTCCATGTGCTAGGGTACAACGAAATCAGAGCGTTGATTTCATTATCGTTCAGCTGTGGATCTAGAGGGTTGGTGTCTTCGCAAAGAAACCGAACCAGCTCCAAAGTACTGTTAAGAGGGTTGCCCCCGTAAGTCCACGGCGTAACCGGCATTAGCTGGCCTTTTCGATGGCTTCATTAGAAGATTTTTCGAGCGCCCACACACCCAGTTTTTCCTTAGCGGCCTCAACCAAAGCTTTGGTATCCACACCCTTATCAAACAGCTTCAAGTGTTTACGGTCATACAACAGCCCCACCCGGCGCGTGGTGAAGCCTAACGACACGATGTCCTCGACCACAAAAGCTTCCCCAACATTAAAAGTACCCATCTCGCAGGTAATGGTTTTACGGACTTCAAACAACGTTTCTTTGGGATTGAATCTGGGCTGGAATCTGCTGGCAAAATTGCTGCTACCTGGACGGGCCATGTTAAAGCTCCTTTGGATCGAGCGATCCCCTTAAATAAAAATGGACGGAAACCCTAAAGTTCCCGTCCATACTACCAATAATCTTTGAAAACTTCTAGTCTTACTGGACGCAACCGCTGAAGAAACAGCCCAGGTCAGAAGCAACCAAACCGTATTGATACGCGATTTGGATTTCCACGCGGTCGGATTCAAGATGTTCCATACGGAACTTCTTGATACGGTTCCCGAGAGGACCAGATCCATAGAAGCCTGTCCAAGAGAACGTGTAACCGGCAGAAATAACCTTCAAACCAGGAGCCGGAGCCGAGTAGCAAAGCAACGCGGCCTTGTCTCCAACGAACGTCATTACAGCCGTTTGGTTTTCATTGGCGGTGTTATAGACAGCTTCCATGATGTAGATGTTGTCTAATCCCAAGAGAGCAGCCACCATGCCGGTCGTGACCTGAGCCGGATTAGTGTTGCTGTTCGAAGAATACTTCACACGGTCAATGAGGTCAGCGTTATCTTGCAACGCGTACCAAGCCGAGGCTCCCAAGACGAGAGTTTTAGGCTTTCTAGCCGTAGCTTTGTGGATGATCTTTTGAGCAGCACGCAAATCTTCAATCGGCGTCGAAGTCGAAAGATTCCAGTATTGCGACGTACCGGACCCAATGTTGGAGGCACTCGCCCCACCTGTGATGGTGGTGGCCCACAAGCCTGTGGTGAAATAGGCATTTGCCCAATCCACTTCACGCTTCAGCATAGCTTGCTGAGTCAGATAATCGACCGCGTCCAGATCCGGTTTTAACACCGTATCCGAGTTGGCGCGGGTTTGGTCATCCACATCATTGTGGAGCGCAAACACGCGGCAATAGAACGACTTGTTTCCAAGCCGGTAGCCGCCGCCAGCGGATTCCGTACCAGGAGCGCGTTCTTGCATCTCAACGCGGAAAAAGTCCTCTTTTTTGTATTGGTAATAAAGGTCCGAACGGTTCAGCGACGGAACAATCGGGAACACCTTATCAGCCACGTACACACTTTGATCCTGCAAATAAGCCGTGCTCATGTTAGTGAGCGGTTTATTAATGTGGACGTCGTATAGTGTTGGATTAGGCATTGTCTTACTTCCTCTCTCCCCTATGAACTAAAGGGAAAACTGCATAACCATCGTGAAAATGAGAATCGTTTAAGGCTTAAACTTTTAGACTTTGTTACGGAGTTTCAACAGGAACGGAATAATGTCTCCCGAAACGCCTGTGTAGAGTGCCCGTCCAGTGCCCAGGTTTGCGGCGGTCTGGGTTGTAACAGCACCCGTAGTGTCCGTCATACCTTCGTCACCGACAGTGATTCCAGCCGCGCCGACCAAAACTTTGGAAATGCCGCAATAACCGATAGAACTTAAAAAACCGGTCGTGCCAGGATCGTCTTGCAAAATTCCGTCCGGAGCCTGGGTGCTGGCAGTACAAACAGCGAACTGGCCGCTTGCATTAACCGCACCAAACTTGTATTGCTGAAGCGCCTCGTTGGCCGCAACAGGAAAGCTGTATTTGCGTAAAGATTCGTTATGTGCCATTTTATTTTTCCTTTTCTTTTAGTCTGAAACCATCGTGAATAATATTCTCGTTCCTAAAAAGTTATTCTTTAGGTTGGTTTTTGTCGTACTCTTCATACAAAGTCGGATTTTCATCCAGCACCAAGCCATAGGCTTTTTTGAAGGAGATTCCGTCTTTGGACGCCCGAGCTTTCGCCATGACTTCCAGCTTGTCGCCGGGGGCCGCTTCGCCGTTACCGTCGCCGCCAATAGCTTTAAACAGGATGTCGGCTTTTTTCATGGTCGCAGCCATGGACTTCATAGTCGCAACCAGCGTGTTGGTGGAATCCGCGTCAACTTTGCGTAAGTCATAAATCGACTTCGCCAAAACATCTCTCTTGGCAATGCCGGTAAATTCTTTCAGCTCGTTGTCCATCAATTTCTTGATGTCGGATTCTTCAACCATCTTGGCGATAACCACTTCACGGTCCGCGCCTTTTTTGATTTCGATTTCAAGGCGTTTTTCAACGTCTGAAGGTTTCTTCGGAGCAGGCTTCCCACCCTTAGCTGGTTTGTCGGCAGGCTCGTCTTCAGCTTCTCCCCCCTTCACAGGGTTGTCTTCCATGTAATCGTCTTTTTCAGACATCGGCATGGCTTCAAACTTGGTCTGCTCGTCGCCGTTCAGATTCGCGGAATAGGCGTCGTGAGTGGCCGACTTCGCCAAACCTTCCGTCACCATTTCCTGAAGAGTGCCGACGCGTTTGTCGGTTTTGTCCAGCTTCGCCACTTCAGCTTCAATCAGCTTGAAGCCTGGGGTGTCTTGGGCTTTCGAAACGGCCATCGAAATGCGACCGATGGTGTCGGAAAGGCTTTTAGCCACTTCCAGTCCGTTAGTTTTTTCAGTCAATTCCTTCAATGCTTTTTCCATCTGTTCCATAGTGAGCGGCATAGCTTCCTCCTGAGAAATTTCGCTGACTGCCGCATCACTGAGGCCGAGAGCTTTTAAAACTTTTTTCAACATTTCGTTACTTGCTACACCGGCTCGTTTCATTAACACGCTAACAGACCCAACATTGGCTCCTGCATCCACCAAAGAAATCTCATTTATTTTAAGTTTCCTCAAATCATTCGGCATGGACAGCCACCTTTTCCGCAAGTCCACCTATTGAGAATTGCGCATACTCTCCGGACTTAACTCTCTTCCAAAGCTTCTCGGACTCAACAGAAAATCCTACCAACCAGCCCTCGATCTGCTGCCCATCAGCTTTATCCAAAACCTTCACTCCCAATGCGTCTTGGAGAGCTTTCGTAAAAACCATGCTTTCGACGATGGTCCCGACTTTTAAATCTGGGACGTGCATGAATCCCCCCTCGGCGGACTCGCGCATAAACTCATGCGCCGCTTTTACCAAAACTTCCGATTGGATTTGGTCATCCTGAGTGTCTGTGATAGTTTTTCCGTTTTTAGAAATCACCGAGGCCCAACCCCACACAACGCGGAGTTCATCATCGACCTTCAGGATTTTTCCGTAACTCGAAACTTCTTTAGGCACGAATTAACCTCAGAACAAATTTTAATTTGTGTTGATGGTGTTAAGTGCTTCTTGCTAAATGTTTGGTGTTTAGGTACTGCGGTGTTGGGGGTACTGCTTTTTGTTGAGGGGCCCTCGAATGAGGGGAACTACTTGAATAAAATATAGCATAAAAACAACGTGTAAAGGTACAACTATTTATTCTTCAGGCGATTCTTCGTCCTGCTCGGGATCCGCCTTAACGGCCCCGGTGCCCCATTGGTCGGCAAAACTCAAAGTTTCCGTGCAGCGGCAGCCGCAATCAAAGTCTAAATCTCCGGATTCCCCCGGACCACTAACCGGTCCTATTGGAGTATCGTAGTTGTCTGTCAACCCAATCCCGTCCGGATTCATGTCTGGGACAGCGGCGTGATCCTCTCGGACGAGTTCGTCCCCGGCTGTGAGCCAGTTTCTTACAGTAATATCCGGATTCAAATACCCCTGATCAACAGCCTGATTCCAAATATCTTTTTGCCCGAGACGACAGGCATTATTCACTTCAGAAACCGCAATCGTCAACGCCCGATAATTAACCAGCGACGACGTGTATTTATTCACCAACCCGTCCACTGTAGCCTGGTCTGTGGTTTCCGCGTCAAACTCAGCTTGGGCCGCGTCGCTGTCCACGGCGCTCAACCGGCGCTCGTCTACCGGCGTAAAGTTCCCGTCTTCACCGCTTTCAAGCTGTTCCCTGAAATTCGATACCCACTGGGACTGCTGCTCAGTTAATCCAACCGAGTCCCTGATTTCTCGGGCGATCTGAGCAGCGTCCCTTCCTTGAGTGATTCCTTTAAGCAGGATATTTTGAACGATGCGTTGCTGCTCGACGCTGATTTCAGATATGAGTGTTGGGAGTTCGAGGGTCAGGTAATCGACTGCGGACGGGTTTGACAAATTGGCAGGCCACAAATCACGCGCCGAGGCTTTTTGAATAGGGATAGTGGTTGGCTGCTGACGGAGTATTTTTCTAACAGCCCAAGATGTGCCCATGAATTATTCCGTCCAGTCCGCAGGTGTTTCAAACGGATCGTATCCGATGGGGTACGTTGCGCCTTCCTTGATGTCCCAGTCCTCTTCGAAAGAATCTGGGGCTGAAGAAAACCATTGAACCTCGTACTCAGGCGTGGGGTATTCAAGATTTAGCTTTGCCTCGTCTTCGACAGAAGCGTTCCTAACGATTTTGAGGGCGGTTTTTTCCTCCCCGCTATATTGCCACACAACTAGGACTACAACGGCTTCAGACATGGCTGGCCTCTTTCGGCTTACCCAACAAATCCTTTAAAGCCTTTTCATACTTCAGCTTCAGTTTATCGTGATCTTCTTTTGAGAGCAAACTTAAACGTTCTTCTGAGGAGTTGTCCGCAATGTCGTTGAGCTTCACGTATAACGCCAGTGGATTCAGTCTGGTCCGAGCGGCATATTGTTCGCGGGTTTCCGATTTTGATTTCGTGATGGCCTGAAGTGCCTTAATGATCGTCGGAGAAAAGCCTTTATCGGCAATGTCTCCCAAAGTGACCTTTGTGTCTTCCACCACGTCATGGAGGATGGCGACCACGAACACGTCCTCTTTGGTGTAACTGAAAACTTGGTGATAACGATTGATGGCTCGAAGTGCCACACGCAAGGGGTGGAGAATATACGGAGCGCCAGACTTATCTGTCTGTCCAGCATGTGCCGCCACCGCAATCGATAGAGCCAAATCATATTTGCTGTCCATTGTCGCCACCTCCTTTCAAATTCATTATAACCTAACTGATTGTTTTTTATTTACGAAATCTTTTCCGCATAGGATTTGGCGTTCGCTATATTTTCAGCTTTGTTTTTGGTCCATCCGAAAGACGGCTTTTGATCTCCCGAGCCTGCTGGATATCTGCCGGATCCCGCCCCGCCCTTGGCCACCGGCTGGACCCGAACGGGCCTGTGAATCTGGCTTGCCCCAATAACCCCGCCCGCGTGGTAGGCCTCAAAGATCAACGTCTTAAACTGGCCTTCCAGTTCTTTTCTGAACCGGTTATCGGTCGAGGGGCCGCCAAGGACCAACTCCAGAACTTTATGGTGATTTCCAGATTTAACCGCTTCAGTCAATTCCGTCATGTCGATTTGATTTTTGATTCTTGAACAGGCTTGGACAAACGCTGACGCTACTTGAGGCTCGTATTTTTTGCCCAGAGCTTTAAAGGCCAGCCCTACAGGATGCTCTGGTTTTCGCTGCTTGAGAATCAGTCTTACGGCAAAAGATTTTTTAGCCAAAGGTTCGCGACTCCGCGAAGTTTGGATAATCTGTCTTTTACGGAGGGCGATTTCGAGGACTTTTGTGACGGCTTCTGTAATCTCCCGCCTAAAATCACGCGGGGCGTTTTGAACGGATCCGTGTCCCACGTCTCCCCCGGCTTGTGGTGCGTTATTGTAATTGGCATATACTTTCTCCTGTGGAAACCAAGCATGAACCGGACTGGTATGAATCGCCGCATTTGCATAGTCTGGTCCCAGTGTAGCTAAATGCGTTTTTATGGCTTCGGCCAACTGCGCCGTTTCCATGATGGGCGGCTTTCCTTCGTCTTCCGGAAAGTTCAGGATTGTCATTGTCCTGCCTACAGTTGTGGCTCCGCCAACGGCTTTTTTACCGTTATTTTCTATCCCCCTGAGTCCTGTATAAAGCTCTCCTGCCGAACTCAAGCTAAATTTTTCAGGTATGTCGATGCTTATCGCATCCACCGGACCAGAATCCCCAAAGGGCTCTTTCCCGATTGCGATCATACTCTTTTGACTTAGGTTATATCCTAGGCTTTTTGTGGAGTCTGTCAAGGCCTCTGGAGGTATTCCTTCAGGCATTTCCAAACTAAAAGACGCGGTAGTTCCGTCCTCAAAACTACCGTATTGAGTCTTGATGTCCTCTTTCGTGACTCCATACTTGGCTAATATTTGTGGAATATAGCTGTGCGCGACCGTCTCGCTACGGTTGAATTTTTCCTGGTCGGAGAGCGTATTCCATTTGTCCATGGCTGGGGTGTTGTCTGGATTAGGGGCGACTTCGAAAATAACTTTATCCGACAACTTTTCTTCGCCGGAGCCGAGGGGGTAACGTCCGGAGCCTGGGCCGCCTTTTCTAAACCTCTCGGGCAAGTCCCTATACATGACTCCCTTATCCGGTCCGTTTATCATCCAATCTTCTCCTGCCGCAAATCGACTTAACTGATAGGATTCCCCCGGTACATTTATTTTATTTTCTACCTCTTCGCGGGTATGGAACTGTCCCGCCATGTCCTGAAACCCCATCGTCACGTTTCCCCATCCATTAGGCTGCCCTGGATTATTGGCTTCGGAGTTATAGAAAGCTTCTTTGTGGGATGTGCCTGTAGTGACGTTGCCTGTTATGTCATGACGAACAGCGGTCTTCAGCCCCTCAGCAAACCGCTGCCGGTCAATTAGGTCTGTGTTGTTCTGATAGGAATCAAAGGACGGGTGTTGGCCTGCCGGATACCGGCCTGATCCAGCGCCGCCCTTGAGCCTGAGAATCATTCGCTTGACGAAAGATTGTTTCATCGAGGATTACTTCCAGTTTCTTAGGCCGCCCCTGCGCTTCTGGGCCATGGTCGGCTTACCGGGGCCGCTGTTCTGAGAGTAATTCGGCGTTGTGCCAGGCACCCCGTTGTCTGGGGGAGGGGCCATATCGGGATGAGCGAGGTAATTATCTTCGGTAACGGCTTCCCCCTGCTGAGGAGGAACGACTGTTCTCTTAGGAAGTCCGGCCATCGTGCGCCAATAGTTTTCATCGTCCAGGCCGCCCGGCTTAATCCACCCGGCTGCCGTGAGCTGTTGCGCGGCTAAGGAAAGCTCCGCGATATCTTGGCGCTCCAGTTCCGAGGGCAAAAGTCGAGGAAGTCTGTCTGTAGGAAAACCGTTGATCTCCCAAAGTTTTCTGATTCCGTTTTTGTTAAACACCGACGCGATAGAATCCGCAAACGACCCGAGCGATAAAATGAACATGTCGTATTTTTGTTCCACCAAAGCAAACGAGCCTACCGCGTCATGTCCGATCAACACAAAGTCCGCCAGGATGCACATGGCTATATTTTGCGCGTACCGTTTAATGATTTTGTCTGTATCGACCTGGCGGCGTGAGCCGGTGGATATTAGCGTAAACTCAATCAGCCTGTGCGTCCCAGCCTCGTTAAAGACCGCTGGGAAAATGAGCCCGGCCTGTTGATCGGCGCGGACGTTCTTGATGATTTTCTGGTATTCCATGAGGATGGATTTCAGGTCCGGAGAAGCGTTCTTGTCGAGGATGGAAGGATCCACATAGAGCAGCGGAATACCGGCTAAGTCGCGTTCGACACCGATGGCTTCGATACGTTCGAGGTTTGTTTTACGGAACCAGGAAGTAAAAGCTGACCGCAAAAGACTGTTGTGGGTAGGAATCATCGTTTTTCCGCACAAGAACAAATGATTTGGACCGTCCACTTCAATACAAACCGTGCTTTGGGGCTCTACAGGAACGATGCTTCGGACAAAAAATCTACGGGCCTTAACGCCATTGTTATTGATCTTTTGTTGTTTTGCTTTTCGTTCAAGACGATGGACTGGAAAGGTCGCCCAAAACAAAACTCTGTGACTGTCTTTACGCCGAATAATTGAACGCCCGTTGACGACATTGTTTTTATTTCCAGTTCCATATTTTTGAACAGTCCTCATAGGAACACAACCCAGCGTCGAAACGATGTCTCTGACTCCATTAATTATGTCTAGGTTTGAATTGCAGAAATAAGATGGCCGCTTTCCTCCCGCAGGAGAACAACCATCACTATCCATGAGCCCCTGTAACAAAGCAAGACGCTGTTCAAAACCGCTCCTTAAATAATTTTCTGGGATGTGTTTGTTATATAAAACACCAATAGAGCGTAAATCTGTAATAAGTCCAGTAATATACAATCTACCTTTGTTCGAAGACTCTTTCGAAGAGGTGTACGTCCAACTATATCCGGCCAGCTCCACGTTCGCTTTTAAAGACTCTAAATCTCCGTTTGAAACAGTTATTGCTCCGCTGCGTGTGTCCCCATCTCCAAGCCAGTACCCCAAGATATACGGGTCCACCAGCAGTCCGTGCTGTATGGGCTGATCTATTTTTACAGGGACTCCTGGACTAAAACAAACCGTTTCCCTGAACTTAGAAAACAGCTCTTTAGTAGTTATTACTCTAGGCTGAGTTTTAGGCAAAAATTTTCCGGCCTTGTTGGCATAAAAATATTGGCCGGACAAGTTACGCTCTGCTGCGGTGGTTACGGACCAAAGATGGTTTTCGTCCGCTATAATTTCTTCCCCACTATTAAAAATTATTTTATAGCAAGCCCTGTTTTCCCACACTTCGGACTTTCCTGTAACGTACCGGATCATACCGGATTCATCAAACACCGTGTCTCCACACTGAACAGTCCCCATTGTTTTCCAGCCGTCCCCAGTAAGTAGCGGAGTGTCCGGGGCTAAGGCACGCCCTTGAGGATTGTTCTTTTTGTTCGTGGTCCGGAACAACATTATTTTTTCCATCGGAAGAAATACACGGTTGCCCGAAAATGGCGGCCATTGCCACCACCCCATAGGTTCTCCATCCTCATCGAACACCCAGTTTTGAAGAGACTCTTGAGCGCGGCCCGCTAGTTTGCGCCAGCCGATAAGCCCGTCATCATAGGAGGAGCGGGTAGTTGGATCTTCCGACTCTGGGCCGAGACGGCGTTTGTACACTATTTCAAGGCACGACCAACCAAACTGAAATTCTGTAATTATATCCATAATTACATCTTCCCAAACCGTATCCATGTCGCTTAGGCAGGATTTTAAAAATTCAGCGGCTTCAATGTCGTCATCTTCCTGAGAGAACGGATCAACAATCCAATTTATTTTCCGCATCATCATTTCAAGAATGAACAAAATAGCGCCGACAGTGGCGTCATTCGAACCCATTTCGTTCCAGGTTTTGTTGGCTTTGCTATCGACTCCGGCACCGTCAAGTTGACGCAGTTGCTCTTCAAGAATGTATCCGGAAGCTTGACGTAACGCCGGGGATCCAACCTCGGCATAGGGCGAAGGAACCATCTCGATATTCGAAGGGGCGTTCTGTCCCAGAAATCCAAGATCCACTTTGGGTGTAGCTGACGCGGGTTTGTCCGGCGAAAGAGCGGTTTGTTCTGGAATATTTAAGTCTGGATTATTTGGATCAGGCATTTAGAAACATCCTTTAAGTCTTAGACATAAAATCACTGCGTCGGCGTCCCGTTGATGGATTGGAGCACTCCGCCCCAATAAATATTGACTACCGGTGTTGAAGTTATTCCAGCGTCTACCGTTTGCGTTACGGCTTTAGCGGATGTGATAATTACTGTCGGGGTCGCGCCAACAGAATAACTGGCAGCCGCATCGTTCCCGCTATTATAAACCCCTTTGGTTGAAAGATAGTTTACATTAAAAGCGTTTATTAAATAGGCCGCATAACTTGAGCCGATGTATGGAATCGATTGAAGAGAGCCGCCCTTATCTATCTGAGATACCCCAGTTGATCCGAAACAACCGAGAAAACCCGAAAGGCTGACCGAGGATATTTCGGCCAATCTGGCACGAGTATCCCCCGACCCAGCTACAAACAAAGTTCCGTGAAACTCTAAGTCCTTCGTATCATTGAACCAAACAGAAGAGGAATATGTGACACTGTTTGCCGGAGTAATGACTCCGCCGTTAAAAAGGGCATTCCCTGTATAACTAAAAGCCACGCCGGTATTGGAAAATGCCTCAACATTACAGTTGTCAAACACAACGTTGTATTGTGTATTCTGAGCATCCCCTAAACTAGTAGCCTGACCGAACCTCCCCCAGTCCCCCGTTCCGGAGTATATCCCGTTACACGAATTCATCGTCCCACCCGTGTAGATTCTAAACCCCACAAATCCGCTCGCGACATATTCTGCCGAAAGGTTTGTGAATGAACAGGTGTTCGCGCCCTGTACCTCAAAAACATTGGCCCCCCATGAAGACATGCTTAAATTGGAGTATCGGTTGCTAAATTCTTTTGGGTTATAAAAAGCGTGTCCTCCACAAATTATTCTTAAATTGGAAAAAGAAGATTCATAGGACTCTGAGCTTGTGTTTGAAAAATCAAAGGCATTCCCAGTCGAAGCATTGCCCGTTACCCCAAAGCCTTCTAAAACAACATTTTGTGAATAAGTTCCCGGGTTACTGACAAATCCCGCCGTCCCGCCACTTAGAATAAAGGTTGTGTTATTCATCCCCTGTCCAACCATTTTTCTTCCGGTGGTTAGGGCTGTGACTGGACCGCTAATTAAACAATTTCCATAAGGTAAAATTATCGAAGGATTGGCTGCGAGGCAGGAGTTCACCGCAGCGGTGTCGTCTGTTACCCCATCAAAGGCGGCGTTGTAGGGATATTCTTTAGGGCTAACCGGTATCCAAGTATGAATGGCCTGACTCCCGGCCCCCAGAGCTGTTACCCCATAGCTCTTAGAAACCTGAAATCCTTTCGCGCTTCCTGTGTAGGTCCAGTTCTGAGACAACGTTGTCGGTATCGGGGTCTGGACAAAAAAATTAGTTCCCGGAGTATATGGGGTTGAAACAGCGGTGGCCGTAGCGACCATGCCTGTCCATGTATTCATGTTGATGGATTGCCCGAAGGCCGCGCCGCAAAACAGGAATAAAAAGACGCCTATATGTTTCTTCATTTCGCTTTCACCTTACGGCTGAAACTTATAATAAACCGGAATAGGGGTGACAGTTGTGGTTGGGACTGCGGCATTAACAAATACCTGGGCATAATTAGCAGGGCAAGGGCCGTTGTTTGCAGTCGTGGTCAAAGAGTTCGAGGCCATATATTTTCCGTTAGGTGTCGCGGTCGGAATGAGTGTGGGTTGAGCGTTGCTTAAGATCACATTTCCCTGGGCGTCTACGGCTATAGGAACTGGGGTCAAATTATTCAGCCCATACACAATGGCCCGAGGTTGATCGCAAAAAGCTTTTGACGTTAAACACAAAATGGCCAGCACTAAAAATAGGATTCTTTTCATCTACAGGCTCCAGGAGTTGATGGGATAATTTAGGTTTTAGTATACCTGAATCTGGGGCTTTTTCAGAATATATCGTGGGAGCTGAATTCGGTCGATTCCCCGCCTGGGCCGACCACTATCCGCTTACGGAATTTTAGGCGGAACCAGTTGAGAAATTCGCTGGATCCGTCCACCATATCGTCATGACCCCCGCCATCATTACCTGTAAACGTGCACATTTCTGAAAGATAATCTTGGAGCCACGGCGCGTTTTCCGGTATGTGGAGCTCCCCGCGCTCGATCATCGAAGTCTCGGCCTGCATACGCGTACCTTTATCCAAACCCTTTGGCTCACATTTTGTGATGTGGACTTTGTAGTCCGGATCCACCGACAGCTGCTGGATAAGTCCTTGCCCCGCGTCCTTGTCCTCGATCAGCTCCTCATCCTGATTCCACCAAACAAGTCTGTCTTTGAACCGCTGTAACGCGTCCGGAAAAGCCACCCGACGCCGATCAACGTCCCAGAGCTCAACCCAAAGTTTCTCTTTTTTGGTTTCTGGATCCACGGCCCCAAACACGCCCCACGTCAGCCAGACCGTAGGATCATTTCTTTGTTTCGGTTTCGAAGCGCAATCCGCGCTCTCGACAATCATCTTAAGACCTGGACGCTTCCTTAAATTCTCCGGCGTCAAGCCGCCTTCGGGATTAAATCTGTTTCGGAACCATGATTCTTTTATCATCCCGCCTTCGCGGGGGACTGGTTTTTGCTGCATCATCGCGCTGTTTGAAGAAGCCAGCCCCCAGACTACGTAGTTGCCTGTTTCAGTCTCCAGTCCGTAAACAACCTCTTCGCCGTCCGGCTTAATGGAAATAACTTTTTCTTTTTGTTCGATAAACTTGGCGGTTAGCGCCCCCTTAGTAAAACGATCTCTCCATTTCAAAGGACGGATTATATATAAAAATCTTTGTATCTGGGACGTGGTCATTCCTCTCAGGTAATACCAATTGGTGGTGTGCTCCGGATTATGTATCGTCGCACCTACTTTTTTCACATAACAGCCGAAATCAAACTTAAATTTTTTAAGAATAGCCTCAAGCTTTTTACACAAAATTAAATTCCTACCGTTGCCTTGGACAAACGATATCATCAAACAAGTGCTACGGTCGGTCCTTTTGTCTCGAGTTAAAACAGCACTACCTTCTCCATCAAAAAATCCTGCCAACCAACCAGCATCCCGTAAATCCTCTTCCAAATATATTTTTGGTATAAAAGGTTCGCACACACGCGACAAGTTTTGCCCTATTCTCGCTGGCATATAGCTTTTTCGGCTTTTATCTTTGAGTGTTTTGTTTCGGCCTGTGTACCAGTTGTGCTCTTTAGTGCATCGAACGGTCTTCCCACTAGATAACAGAACCTTAACTACAGGCTGAACTGATTTACTTATAGATTTAATTTTAGTGATAAGAAGCCTTCTCCTGGAATAGGCGGCTCCTTCGTTTCGGGAATCGGTGTTTGTACTAAATCCAATAATCGAATCCCCGACCCCCACCTCCCGAATAGGTTTCATAGAAAGATCGGCCATCAGAACAGGGGATTCCCCTGGAGTGCAATAAGCGTAACTTCCAAGCTCTTCTTTTACACGGTCGATTTCAATTTGTGGATAACGGACCTTATCTAAAGACTCTCCCTCTACGGTCCGGGGATCCTTAAACCCGAGTACCGTTACAAATGTCGTTGGAATATATTCCAGTGGCAGTATCAGTGTCTCCCAACGCCCCGATCCCAAACGCATTTTTTCTAAAATTTCTCCCGGCACATCCACTGGATGAAGCCGTTGAGCCACAACACAAAGCCTGCCGGTAGCCCGATTGTCAAACCGAGTTGGCAGCGACTCCCAGAAAAACCTTGAAGCCTCCGTCCGCAGCAAAAGAGACTCCGCCTCTTTTGGTTTTAACAAGTCATCCGCGGTTTCTATGTCCGCGCCCTTACCAGCCGTTAGTCCACCGACAGACGTTGCCAGATACGCCCCGTTTTTGTCTGTCTCGAAATTGGTTTTTGTGTTTTGGGTTTCGGATAAAGCAAACAAATCGCCCCAACGTTCCTGGAACCACTGTGACATGATCACGGCTTTTGCTTTGCCTGCCGCATCCATTGAAAGTTCCCCGGCATAGGACGCGAATAAATATTTTAGGCCCGCGTTTTTGGTCCACCCCCAAGAAGGCGCGAATACACTGCACGTTAAAGTTTTACTCATTCTCGGGGGAATATTTATTAACAGGCGCTGGATGTCGCCGTCATAGAGAGCCTGCACATGCTCACAGATTGCGCCTATGTGCCAATTGTCCACAAAAATTTTATCCGGGCCGTGGAGTAGGGGCCAAGCTAAACGGACGAAGGTTCTTAGGCCTTCGCGTTTGACCAGCTCTCGTTCGATACTCGCTAGATCAGGGATTTTATGGGGAGGCATTTAATTCCTGAACCAACAGAAAATGTACGCGAACACAATTGCAACAACCAGGGGCCAAGGACTGATACCGGCGTAGGGATTCACCCTCGGATAATGGCCTGGCTTACAACTGCCAATTTCTTCGCCGCAATCACAGTAGATTTTCATTGAAGCAAAGCAATACGTTTTAAGGTTGCTTTTGCTTTATCCCATGCCGCGCCAGCCACACTACGCCGCGTGTCGGATTCTCTTTCGGGATACTCTGAATCCCCTTTTTCACCAACACTCTTGGCTCCTCCAGCCAAACTAATAACTTCAGGACTGGCGTGCCACGTACCTCCTGTGTCCCAACGAATCGAATGTGTGCCATTTGCGACATCATGAGAATTCGGTTCTACTACCGTGCCTTTTGATTTCCCATCTCTGTTAGATTGAACTCTATCCCCCGGTTTAAAAGCCATAGTTCCTTTATCCCCGCCGCGACTGTCCCCTTGCCGGGGCCCAGAACCAGGGCCACCCTTCACAATCTCAACTTCCCCAGCAAAATTAATTTTGATCATTGGAACAACCTTTCTTTACGATTCTGGATTCACGGACTTTGGAACAATGGCTAAGGCCTGCTTTAAATTCTCCGGCGTCTTCTCCGTCTCCGGCATTACTTCCACGACAGACTGCCTGGCGACTTTGCCTAACAGCTCATGAAAAGTATTAAGCTCAGAAGTGGACAATGAAGTCATGTCGAAATCTTGGACGGGTTTGTCCGCGACCTGAATAGTCTGGACGGGAGTACCCCAACCCCGGTTTAAAAGCTCAACACTAGCCCTGATTTTATCCGATGCTTTTTCGCCGCTCCTCATAACATCCACCAAGGTTAAAATGGCTTCCTCAGTGTGCGATTTGGCGTACTCTTTTAGGGAAAAGGCTAGGACGTTATTTGGTTTGGACATCAGCAACCTCTTTGGAACAGTCTAGCTTAACAAACACACCTAAACCAGTATATGCTCCGCATTGGTCGGCCTGTTTCGCATTACAAACACGGCAAGACCAAAAATACAGCTTCCGAGACACCACGTTCATTCTCCTACACATTCTACTATGCACATGGGACTTTTCAAAAATCATTTTTAAAGCTTCGTCTGGGCACTGGCTAAAATCAATCTGACAGCCGGGACACACACGATCCAACCCTTGAATATCTTTTGCTTTTTCCAATATCGCATGAGCCGACCGAGCTCCGTTATGTCCTTTGGTTTCCGCCACCATATCTCCACAACTCCGGCACCATTCCATTAAACCATCCGGCCTGTTCCGTTTTAGTTTAAACTCGTACACCTCTTTCAAAAGACCGCAGTAGGAACATTTTTTAACCCCATCTCCGCCAATCTTACGCCCCAACCGCGCCTGTTTTGTGGAACAGGATTTACAGTGGTATTGGTGTCCGGAAGGAGCTTTTTTACTCCTATGAAAATCTCGGGTGTATTTAAACTCCCCACAAAGATTGCACTTCAATATTTCTGCGATATTCATTTCCGTACTTTACCACACGCCTTTAAATTTTTTAAAAATTTTTTTAATTTTTTCGATGAAACATTTTTAGTTTTTGGTATAGTTTCGATGCGCTCCTTGTTGGCCTGTAGAAGGCCACACCCCTTTAGAAAATCCTCGTTCGAGCCCTCGCCCCCACCTGGCCTGGTGCCTCGATAAAACCCTTATAATTCGACGTTCCTAGACAACGATTAGTATAACTATAATTATACTAATTAATAACGCCTACAAACACGTGTATTCACACATATCGTGGTTTGTATCGTTATCAGGCCCATAATTGAACAATCTGGGGCGTTATCGCACTAAACAGGCTGACAACCGTCTTATTAGTATATCTTGCGTTTGTACGTGCATTGTAACAGCGTTTGTAATCGCTGTTGTTACATCAAATAACGTTGATAAACAACGTTAAATAACACTGTAATAGATGTAATAGTATATTTATATAAATCTTTAAGGTTAGTAGGTATGGTGTTTAAGGTGAGCCAGACCGACTCATGTAGCCTTTGGGAGTCTACGGAAAAGCCTCTTACATGCTCTTACATGCTCTTACATTTTCCAAAACCGTCAAATTATCCTTTGTTTTCAACAAAGTCGTTTTTGATTTGTAAGAGGGCGTTTTTGGCGCGGGCAGAATTTCCAAAATCCCAAATCCTTAATCCTC
>OLLS01000184.1_pt1 | contig 30588 bp, 23 predicted proteins | sample 1604631 | NCBI WGS metagenome assembly OLLS01 (sample SAMEA104055725, study PRJEB20765) | soil metagenome | biome: Arctic tundra; feature: Polygonal ground; material: soil | place: USA | collected 2011-09 | depth 0-0.5 m | reverse complement strand
TTTTCAGCTTCCAATCCATTCGATCGACATAGAGCGACGGCTTTAGAATTAATGTCGACACCATGCAAATTGGTATGACCATTATCTTTCAAACTCTTTAACATCTGCCCAAAACCGCAACCTATATCCAAAATTGACGCGTCTTTATTTTTAGGCAAAACATCAAACATATAGTTAGGCAGAGAAGAATTTTCATAATGAGAATTTTTAATCCCTCGGAATGAAAAATAGTCGTCCTGGACTTTCTTAGAACTTATTTTCGCAGCCTTCAATTTCGTCTCCTTTGTTCATGCGCCAAACAACGCCTAATTATATTCGCTGGAAATTCAGTTTAAGAGTCTTTTAAAAGCCGCAGCCATAAAACATATAAATTTTCACGTTACATCTACAAGAACATTTGCAAAAGAGCTCTTTTTCATTTTGTAAATATAGTACGAAGTCGGAATGACAATAAATAAAACGTAGGGAATAACCGTCGACCATATGATGGCTGAAGCGCCGTACGATGTCGGGACATAAATTTTCATAAAAAACGAGCTGACACCGACCAAAATGCCGCAATACATTTGAAATTTTAAAATACTGAGTCCATTAAAAAAAGTTGACGTCACACCTCCAAAAACACCACCGACTATACTCCAAACCGCGAATCCTATTAATAAACTGGATGGCGGATATAAATTTTTTCCAAGCCAAATCTCAATGATGAATTTAGAAGTGAGTAGTAAGCCGATCGCCGCTATCAAGCCAGTTATTAAGGAAAACCAAAATGACCGGGTAAAGGTTTTCCAAATCCACACGTAATCCTTGGCGGCTTTTGCTTCGCCATAAGCCGGCCAAAGCGGCATGAGAATCATCGTTTGTATCGCCGGGCCGATGGTAAAAAGTCTCTGAACAATTGAGTAGTTTGACACATCTATCAGGGTAAATCGTTTGGCAATGATCGCGTTATCCAACGTATAGGACAACGTGAACATTAATTGTAAAATGAAAAAATAGAAACCAAGACCAAATATCTTACGCATGACTTTTTCGTCGAAGTATTCCCACTTCGGCTTCAATTCGGGCCGGTCAATAAAAAACAAATGGACGTTGTTCGCGAAATTCGCCAACAGCTGGGGGGCGGAAAAAGATAACACTATCCCATAAAAAGGAAACCGCAGCCGGACCGCTACAAAAACAAACAGAACGGAAAGAATGGAATTAACAAATTGATAAATATTCGCTTTGTACCCCTCCTGTAATCCCGATTGAACTCTTTGCGCGACACCCAGCGAAATGTTAATGGAAAAAATGACGGCAAGAATTAACGTTCCTTTGGCCGCCTCGGCGGCCAAATCAGTATTTGTCAAATTCAATAATGTGGAAAAATTCAGGCGTGGAATAATTAAAAACGAAAGCAGGACAAAAAAGAGCATGATGAAAAATAACAAGTAAAAAGTGCTCGATATATAGCGTTTCATTTTTTCGTTATCTCGATGCCCGTAACACTCAGCGACCAAATTTGTAAGCCCATTCCCGATGCCAAAATCAGCGAAAGTATTGAAAAAAAGAAACGCGGTTATGGCCATCCATAGTCCGTATAATTCCGCCCCCAGATAACCGAAAGCCAGCCGGACAATGACCATGTTCGAGCCGAATGAAATAATACGCCCCACCCCATTAGTGACGGAAGTTATTAAGGCTTTTCTATACCTTCGATCATTCAACGCTTTTGAAACATAAAAAATAAGTTTATTTAAAATGTCATTTTTTATTTTTTTAAAATGAGCTTTCAATTCAGAAGTCCTTTATTTCAGACGTTTTCTAAAAAATTAATCGTCGGGTAGTTTTTATTTTGAGCTTTTTTTCGCGTACTTGCGGCGCAGAATACTGGACCGCACTTTCGCGTGGGACAATTGACTGATCTTGATAATTTTATCCGTGGCGGAATAAGAGCCCTTTAACGAACAAATTCTGACAAGAACCATCTTCATGAAGTCGCTCACCAGCACCCGGCATTCCACATCCAGTTCATTTTCCTCCGTATGGGGTTCAAATATCCAATCGGACTCGCCCTGGTTATCATCAAGGACAATTTTGTCCTCAAAATGATCATACTTCGACTTTACCTTCTCGGTTTTGATGTAGTCCAAATATTCCCTGACGACATCTTTCGGTCTTTCCCACGAATAGCTGAAATGGCCGCCTTTTACCCGGTCATCACTAACCTTAATTTGAAAATATTGCACACCCAACTCGGCGCAGGTTTGGCTGAGAAGAGCCAAAATTTCTTCCCGTCCGTCTGTCAGATTGAGCTTGATGCGCTGCATGGAAATAAAATGATGAAGGATGAGATAGTGGGGCTTCTGTTTTTGAATGACTTCAATGTTGAGAAAATCAAAAAAACCCATGCGCGGCATGACATAAGCCAGAAACATAACAGCGGGGATCATAATCCAGACAGCCAACGCCCGCTGCTGGGACAAAACCAATACAGCCGCCGAGACGAAAATGGCCTGTAGTAAAATTCCGGACCAGCAAATAGCTGAGGTTCTGAATCCCAGCTTCAGGAGACGATGATGAATGTGTTCTTTTTCGGACCATTCCATCGACCTATTGAACAGTAACCGTTTAATTCCCCGTCGAAAAGTGGAAAGAGTCACTTCCAGGAGCGGATAACCAACAAACAAGGAACAAATACAAATTTGGAACAGAAAAGGTTGATACGATTGGGTTGCGTGGGGGGCGTTGAATAGAAAATTAGTGCTTCTATAGGCCACCAGAAACGAGGCGATCAAGGCTCCCAAAAGATTTGAGCCGCAGTTCCCCAGATAAACCTTAGCCGGACGCCAGTTGAAGATTAAAAAAACCGAAATGGCTCCAAGGGCGGAGAAAATTAATATGGAAAGCAAAGGTTCATTTGTGTAAGTGGAGATAATTCCCAAACCCGTTAAGCAAACAAGAGACACCGAACCAGCCAACCCGTCCACCCCATCCATAAAATTAAAACCATTGATGACAGCCATCATCCAGAGTGCCGTAAAAGGAACGGCAAAATAACGAAGGTCAATGGGGGTAAACCCGGGTATCTGAAGCCATTCGAATTGATAACTGAAATAAGCGAAACAACCGGTTGCCAAAAACTGAATTAAAATTTTAAAAGAAGGTTTTAAATCATAGGTATCGTCGAGAAAACCAATCAGCGCGAATAATGAGGTGATTCCCAGAACAAAAAGAAACTTGGGTAAATCGTCCCCGGCTTTTGAAAAAATTTGAAAGCCAAAAAAAGCAAAATAAATCGCAAAAATAACAAGAACCGACAAAATAAAAGCGACGCCCCCCAATTTAGGGACCGGTGAATCGTGGATTTTACGGTGCCCGGGACGGTCTAAAAAATCATATTTGTGGCTAATTCGGATGGCGAGGGGGATGAAGAGGAAAGCTATTAAAAATCCGCCCAAAAGAGACAAAAAAATCAGACTCGTCATTTAAATACCCTTAAAACACGAAATCCATACCCGGAAGGGTAATTAATTTTCAAGATAAACCACTTTTGGCCGTTGGGGAAAAGACACCCATCTTCCCTTGTACCTTTTTGATATCCCCGCCTTTCAAAACAGTTCCGGCGAGTGGAGCGTTGACCGCTCTCAAAAGTTGCAACGCCCGGAGAAACTCAGTCTTATGAGTTTGATTATAGGTGGCCATTAACATGACCCCGTCTAAAACTTTGGAAAGCGTCACGGAGTCGGCGACGGGAAAAAGGGGGGCTCCATCAATGACGATAAAATCAAATTGATTTTTCAAATCCTCGATGAGTTTTTTAAACGGCTCCGATCCCAATAAAGCTGACGGATTTGAGGTGACCGAGTGATTGAGCAATATCCACAGATTTTCAAATTGGGTTTTAACAACCATTTCTTCAATTTTCCTTTTTCCAGCCAGGGCCTTCAAAAAATCTGAACCTGCGGCGGCGGAAATATCAAAGAACTCGCCGAGAGAGGGTTTGCGCAGATTCGCGTCGATCAGCAAAACTCTTTTCCCAGTGAAAGAAAGACTCACAGCTAAGTCGACATTAACGACAGAAGCCTTTTCCTTTGGATTTACGGAAAAGACACCGATAACCTTTGATTTTTTATCCAACCGTGCGATGAGACTTTCACTCAACAGATTAAAGCTTTCCCCGTAAGGAGAATACTCGAGTTGATTGTTATCAATTTGATGCGTCGGTTTAAAATGCTCTTTGGGAGATTGAGGCGCCGTCCCCTTGGACAAATCAGGAATACTTCCCAAGGGAGAAAACCCAAACGCGCTGACAAGGTCATCCTCGGTTTTGATTCGGTCGTTTATTTTCTCCAACCCCAAAGCGATGAAAACGCCCACAATTAAGCCGAGAAGCGTTCCCAGAAGAACTGTTTCTCTTTTCTTGGGCGCGATGGGCTTATCCGGCACTTCTGCTTTGTCCACGATAACGATACCCGGGTCTTCCGATTCCGCAAAAAGTTGGGCTTCACGATCCTGTTCAAGCAGTTCATTAAATTGTAATAGTTCCGATTCTGATATCTTGGACTGATTTTTTTCATGATCCAATTTATCTTTCAACTGGGTGAACTGATTGTGAATAAACTGATATTTGGGAACGGCCAGTTGCTTTTTTAAATCCAAAGTTTGTTGGATTAAAGTCTGCGCCCAGGTATTGGCCAAGTTAGCCGCCAATTGCGGATCAGACGAGTGAGCCTGAATCGTAATCAAGTTCAAATCTTTATCAATTTTGACCAAAACAGCTTTCTGTAAAAAATTAATTAAATCCCGATCATTCAGGCCGGCAAATTCAGGCCGAGCCATTAAGTTGAGTGACAAAATGGTTTTCTCCGCTACAGCCATCGAGTCAACGATTTGAACCTTTTCATCATATTTAAGCTTTGAGATGGCTTCGTAGGTCTTTGGGCCGAAAAACGAGTATAAAACCGCGATTACAAAAAAGCTTAAGACGCAATTGCGAACAAGGGCTCGGTGATAGGATAAAATGCGAAAAACATCCGCCAGAGTGACTTCCAAAGGCTCATCATTAAATGGATTTCCAGGCAGGTTAACCTGGGATCGGGGATTGGAAGAGTTGGGCATGATTACCTCTTAAAAATTGGGTTTTTATTTGTAAATTACGAAAAACAACCAGGTGGTCCGGGCAAAGAATTATGGCCTGTTTCACAGTAAATGACAATTACTTTTGACAACGACGAGGCCCAAATCATTATCAAATCAAAGCGTTTTTTCAGATTGAGCTTTATTTAATTTCTATGATTTTTTAAAAGAGCTTTAACGATTAACGCTTCGACTTATTTAAATAAATATCACCTTCACCTGTCGACCAAACATTGACTTTATCTGTTCAATCACCCAAACATCGCCGCTTTTTCAGTCCTAAATTAATTTTACAGGATTCGACAAAGTTTGTAGCATACATGGGTTTTTCAGGCGCGGAAAACCTTCCTGTACCATTCAAAGGAAATCATGACGATTCAGTCTCAAATCCAGTTATCTATCATTAAGAAAAATAATTTTTTAATGACTTCGTTTTTCGCTTTTCTTTTTTTTCTATGCTGCGCGGACTTATTTTTCTCTTCGCGGATCCACGGCTTCAATTTCCGATGGGGTCAAATCATTCTTTTTCTTTTCGTTCTTCCCGCATTATTTCGGATAAAGGACGCGTTTAAAAACCGCTCAATCAAGAATCACATGACGCTGAAGTTTCTTTACCCATGGCTTCCCTTTTTCGCGGTTTACGGAACGGCGGCCATTTTTTCAGACAGCCCTTTATTAACCGGCATCAAATGGGGCTGGGGTGTTTTTAACATCGGCTTGGCCGCTACAATTTGCCTGGACAATCGGAATCAAGAGCACCTTGAAAAAGGTTTCCAGTGGGGAATTTTCGCCATCGCCATTTTTATTTGGTTTGAGGCAATCGCCATTTATGTTTTTAACGCCTTTCCCACTTATCAGGTAGATGGCACTACCAGTGTTGTTTATCTTTTTTCCATACCGATCGGATACGCCAGAAGTTCCTTTCCTTATCCGTTCTTGAATCTTAATATTTACAGGCCCAACGTCTTTTATTTCGAGCCTTCGTATGCCGGATGCGCCTTGACTTTCGCTTTTTTCTTGCTGTTTTATTTGGATTCGCGGCGCTCTCCTGCCAAAACGGGTTGGATTCCGGCAATTGTCGTCAGCGCGGTGATTCTCACCGGTTCACGAAGCGGCCTCATTTCTGAGTTTTTTTTCTTTATTGGTATTTTATTCTTACTGGTCTTACGCCATCAATTTTCGCCATTATTGCGGTCTGTTTTGAAGACATTAGTGCTGGCAGTCCTGCTGATTGGCTTATTCGGCGTTTTTCCTAATGACCTCAAATATTTGAGATTTATGGCGGGTCCCGCGGGCGTTAACGCCGTGAGCCGTGTCCACGGATTTATCGAAGACTTTGAAAGAAACAGAGGACCTTTACCTGTTGATCTGACATCCAAAAAACAAGAACCTGCCCCATCAACGAAACCAGGTCTCGATATTACTCCAAACACTTCCACCACTCTTTCCCAATCCGTTAAGAGTATGCAATCAACCCCACCCCACTTAGCTATCGAAACTTTAAAAACCGCTCCCCCACCAAACCCTTACGGTGATGAGGGAGACCGTCTTTCCAATCTGCGGGAAAGTTTTCACGTTTGGATGCTCCATCCCTTTTTAGGAAACGGCGTAGCGCGGTCCCAAGATGATAAGAACAGTAAAGGCCTCAGCCAGTTTTCCATGGAAACCTGGACGGAGTTGGGGTTGGAGTCAGGGATTTTGGGAGTGTTAACTTTTCTTTTCGCGATCCTTGCCAATATGACGATGGCCTGGAAAAAAAGTTCCGACAGCGACCTTAAAAACCTTGTCCTGGTCGTTTGGATCATCCATTTCGGGGTTCAGTTTCTTTTAAGCCAGACTTTTCCCCGGCTCGACTATTGGCTGATCTTCTTTCTGTCGATTCGCCTTTTGGTCAAGTCCGGCGAACTAAAAACAACTTCACCCGTGCCTCAATCTACTTCTGCTTAAAAAAGGCTTTTGAGAAGATGGATTGTCCGCGAAGCGGATTGATCCCAGTTGAATAAACGGGCCCTCTCCACCCCTTGTTGAATCAGCTTCTGACGCAGGGTTTGATCTCCCAGAGTGCTCAAGATTTTTTCGGCCATATCTTCAGGCGAAGAAGGATCAAAATACACAGCCGCGTCTCCGCAAACCTCAGGAATTGAAGCGGCTTTGGAAACAACCGCGGGTGTGCGGCAAGCCATAGCCTCCAAAGGCGGCAGACCGAAACCTTCATAAAGGGACGGGAAAACAAACAGATCGGCGAAAGCGTAATACTGGCCTAAAAGATCGTCGCTCACGATTCCGGTAAACTGAATTCGATCTTCCATGCTTCGGGCCTTTTCTAAAACCGACTGATCTCCCGTGATGAAACCTTCTTTTTGTCCTACCAAAACCAAATCATGTGGAATTCGGCCTTTCAGGAGAGCGAAAGCGTCCAACAGCCTGCCAAGATTTTTGTGGGGTTTCACATTGCCCACAAAAAGAAGATAGGGCCGGGAACGCGGATTTTGGGTTCGTTTGACCCGGCACCAGGATTCATCCACCCCATTGTGCACCACTCTTAACTTATCGGATGAAACACCCGTACAGCGAACCAGCTCCTCTTTTGTAAATTGGGAAACACAAAGAAGCGCGTCCGCCCGGCGGACTAATTGGTTAAACATAAAACCCGAATAAATCAATTTCGGAATACTCATCGTCTCTTTTCCCATCACGAGGTGGAAGACATCGTGAACGGTAGCCAAAAGCTTTCCCCGCCAAAAAACGGGAAAATTATAATGGGGAGACCAAAAAAGATCGGTGTCTTTGGGGATTTTTCTGAAAAGTTCCCATTGTTCTGAAAGGGTAAAGATCGGGGATGTGGTTTCAACCCATTTGACCCGGGGCCCGGCGGCAAAACCGTCCCATTGCCCCATTTCCCGGGGCCGGCCCAAAAGATAAAACTCCGCGTCGGGTAAAGATTGAATGACCCGGGGGACTAAATGGCGGATGTAGGAACCTATCCCCGACGAAAACATCATTCGAACATCAACGGCTATTTTCATTAGATTGTCCTCGATAGGTTAATAATCCGATGGTCCGGCCGCTCAAAATGGTCCAGCAAACAGAGGCTCTTTTAAACTTTAAAAGAACTGAAAATAGAAAAAATCCCGCCAATTGCTTAAAAAACTTGAAAAAAAACTCACCATAAAGACTTTGCTTGCGGCAAAGGGCCCCGAAGCCGACCGAGTACCTTTTTAACTTTTCCATGGTCATCGTTTCGGCGATCACCAATGGATGATGCACCAGAATTCTTGGATCAAAGCGAAAATGAATTCCCTTTTTCAAACCCCGGATGGCAAAATCCGTTTCCTCGCCCGATCCCCAACGGCCGCCGCTGCATAAGCCCAAATCAAAATCACCGATTTCAAAAACCATGGGCGCCGTGTAAAACTGCGCGTATTGTATGCCCAAAAAAACGGAAGAATCATTGGGTTTGTAGATTGATCTTTCAAGGGATGGATATTGAAGAACCGGTTTTCCCGAATCCGGATCCTGACCGCGGCCGAACAGAGCGAACCTGTCGCCAGTTTCAGAAAAGATAAGCCGGACCGTTTCCAGAGTATCTTCGGAATAAAAACAATCATCATCGGGGAAAGCGACATAGCGGCCCCGAATCAGTTTCATTCCGATATTTTTAGCGTTTGACTGTCCTAAAGAGGGGGCCTTAACCCGATTTATTGTCAAACTGCCGAGGTAAGGGGCGGTTACCTCGGCTAAGCGCTCGTCCTCGTTCTGATCGATCACTATGATTTCAATGTCCGACAATTTAAACGAACGAAGTTTTTGGTCTCGAACCGACTTAAGAAACCGTCCCAATTCCCAAGTGCGTTTTACGGTTGGCACGATCAGGGAAAATATCATTTAAACACTCCGCGTTCATTTTTGGATTTTGAGCACTGAACGAATGGTGCCCCAATCCTCGTCATTCAGCACTCGAAATAACCACAACCCCGCGCCATAAACCACCGGTCCCAGTGCCAGCCAGTAAAGTGTTGGATGTAACCAAACGCCAATCCCCATCAAAGATGAAGCCAATAGCCCGCCCAGAACCGGCCAAATTAACCGCTTCCAGGAAACGGTGAGATAGGGATGGGCAAACCAAAAACCCAGCCCCAAACCGATGAACCCACAGATGACTGAGGCATAGGCCGCTCCCCTGGCGCCCAGCCGGGGAATCATTAGAAAATTCAGGAAAATGTTAAGCGCGGACAAAATTAAGAAATGCAGATTCAGCCGAAAAGTGTTTTTAATGGCCAGCACGCTCACATAAGCGTTCAAAAGAAAAAAGGGTATGACCGAAAACATCAAAATCGCGAAGATCGGCCCGGAAGGCGCGTACCGGACACCCGCGACCAGTGTCATGATGGGTTCTGCCAAAAACACCCCTCCTACCGTTATCGGTAAGGCGATTAAAATAAAAATTTTAATCGCACGAAAAACCATTTTCCCGAACACCGGGTTGTCTTCCTGAACGGAAGAAAATACGGGATACATCGCGGTTGTAAAAAGCTGGGGTATCAAAAGAATCATAAAAAATATTTTAGAAGCCAGATCGTAATATCCCACCACCTCGTTTCCGGAAAAGCTTTTGAGAATGACCGAATCCACCCGGTAATAGATCATTTGCAAAGCGCCAAAAGTGGCCAGGGGAAAGGATCTTTTTAAAACGTTTAAGGCCTCAGCCATCTGAAACTCTGACAAGGAGGGCTTCCAGCCTTTGCGGTATCCAATGACTATTAAAATAATCAACGCGATTCCGCTGGCGATAACCCACCCCGCTCCAGCGCCGACTAAGCCGCCTCCGAAATGGACAATGAGAATAATTCCAACCCATCGAATAAATCCGGTCGCCACATTGACCATGGAATAAAGACCCATTTCCTCATGGGACTGCAAAAGATAGACATAGCCGCCGGAGGCCGAATCCAAAATGATTTTCAGCCCCAAGACCGCCAAAACAATTTTTAAAACAGGCTCATAATGAAGAAGAAAAGCGAGGAAAATCATCAAAGCCCAGAAAAACACTGACAAAACAGACCGAATGATCATGACGTTGCGCAGATAAAAAACAGCCAATTCCTTGCGTTGGGCGACTTCGCGGACCGTCAGGGCGTTTAGTCCCACTTCGCTGATAACGATGAATATCGCCGTCCAATTTACCGCGGTAGCATATTGTCCGTAAGTTGCGACTTCCCAGGTTCGGGTAAGATAAACAATAAGCGCCCAGGCAAGCAGGCGTGAGAAAACTTCGCTGACATAAAGGTAAAAGGCATTCCGGGTAATTCGACGCGAACGACTTCCGTTAGATTCCATTGTTTAACCAATGATGGGGTTCCGCTAATAACACATGGCCTCCTCAAAAGAAATCGCCATGAGCAGCAATCCTTCCAATCGTTTCTTTTCAATTTCCCGTTGGCTTTTCCGTTTTAATAAACAACATTAAAACATCCGCAAAAGTTCATCGACACTTTAACAAGACGCCTGCCTTTTGGCAAATCACCGTATTAGAACGTGATAATGGGTCAAACGGCTTACTAGCCCTGATAACCAGCAGGGTTATTCTGTGGTTATAAAAGTTCGATTCTTTTAAAATACATTCAGGTAACTAAGAAACAGTTTTTTGTCCAAAATGTTCTCTATTCGCAAACTTTCAGGAACTCAACTTGGAATCTCTTTCAAAACTCCTCCTTCAATCAAAAAAACGACTTTTACAAATGCATTTCGAAAGCGGAGTAGGACATATCGGCGGTAATCTTTCCTGCCTCGAACTATTGATGGTTTTGCACCACCTGACGATGAACGAAAATGACCAATTTATTCTTTCCAAAGGACACGCCGCCGGCGCCCTCTATATAACACTTTGGTCTCTTGGGAAATTAAAAGACGAGGATCTGAAGCTTTTTCACAAAGAACACACCCAATTAAGCGGGCATCCCGCCCCCCATTGGAAAAAAGAGATCATTTTTGCCACAGGCAGTCTTGGCCACGGATTTTCCCTCGCCTCAGGCTTAGCCCTGGCTAAAAAATTAAAAGAGGAACCAGGTCGGATTTTTTGCCTCACCTCTGACGGCGAATGGCAGGAAGGTTCCAATTGGGAGGCTTTGATCTTTTGTCTTCATCAAAAACTGAATAATCTTACCCTTATTGTGGACACCAATGGTCTGCAAGGATTCGGCAGCACTAAGGAAGTAGCCGGCATGGATGTTTTAACTGAAAAATTCAAATCTTTCGGCATTTCGGTTGAGGAAATTGACGGCCATGATATTAACGCGATTGAAAAAGCCCTATCCCAAAACCAAAAAGGTCCCCGAGCCATCATCGCTCGCACGACGAAAGGAAATGGCGTTTCTTTCATGGAAAACAAAATGGAATGGCACTATTTGCCTCTCAAAGAAGACCAATACCACCAGGCGCTTCAAGAATTGGACAGATTATGAGAACCATTTTTTGCGAGACTCTGGTTAAACATTCAAACGACCCTAATTTTGTTTTTCTAACCGGCGACTTGGGTTATATGGCTTTGGAGCCGCTGCAAAAAGCCGCGGGATCCCGTTTTATTAACGCGGGACTTTCGGAACAAAATATGATCTCCGTCGCGGCCGGCTTAGCCTCGCAAGGACTCTCGCCCTGGGCTTACAGCATCGCTCCTTTTATTTACGCCAGACCCCTTGAGCAGATTCGCAACGATGTTTGTCTCCATGATTTGCCGGTTAAATTGGTAGGCAATGGAGGCGGTTACGGTTACGGCGTCATGGGGGCTACCCATCACGCGATTGAAGACTACGGAATATTATTGTCCTTATTGAATATGCATGTTTTTGTCCCGGCTTTCAGCGCGGACATAGCCCCCATTGTGGAAAAACTGCTAAAACTGGACCACCCCTCTTATCTACGCCTCGGCCGGGACGAAAAACCCAAAAATTTCGAGCTGCCTTCTTACGCGTCCTGGCGGAACATTTTAAAGGGCGAAGGTCCTACGGTTCTGGTAGTAGGCCCCTTGGCCGGAGAAATTTTAAACAGCTTCAACGGGTTGAGCTCCCATGACAGGCCATCGCTTTGGATACTCAGTGAATTGCCTGTTACCCCGCAGTTGATATCGTCAGAATTCAAAGCTGATCTAAAAAGATCTGGTCATTTAATCATCGTGGAAGAACACGTGGCCCACGGCGGAGTGGGTGAAATGCTGTCCCGGATACTTCTTTTAGCCGGAGAAACGCCTCGGAAATTCAGCCATCATTGCGCCAAGGGTTATATTTCAGGCTATTATGGGTCTCAAAGCTTTCACCGCAAGGAATCTGGATTGACCGCGGAAGCCATCCTAAAAGAACTAAAAAAATGATTTCCATCGAAGAAAAAATAAAAAAAATTCAGGGACCCGTTTTAGTCCTGGGCGCCAGCGGTTTCCTGGGAGCGAATTTATTTAAAACCCTTCTTAAATACCGGCATGACGTTTTCGGGACTTTTTTTCACGCTCCCGCCTGGCGGCTCGAAAATCTTCCGGCCCCCAATCTTATTCAAATGGATTTATTGGTGGACTCAAATCTTGACGCGCTTTTAAAACAAACTGGCGCCAAGACTATCTTCAACTGCGTCGCCTATGGTGCCTATTCATTTGAGACAGACAGTTCCCTTATTTACCAGACCAACTTTAACCTTACCGAAAAACTGTTAACCCGCCTGGCGAAAATTCATATCGCGGCCTATATCCACTCCGGCAGTTCTTCCGAATACGGCGACAGAGCATCCGAACCTGCCGAATCCGATTTACCTGAACCCAATAGCGATTACGCCGTATCAAAAGTATCTACCGCGAATCTGATCTACTATTACGGTCGAAAAAAAGAACTCCCCTGCGCCAATCTCCGGCTTTACTCCATTTATGGACCGATGGAAGACTCTTCCCGGCTGATTCCCAATGTTGTTAAACAGGGACTGCAAGGCCAATACCCTTTGCTGGTTAACCCTGAAATATCCAGGGATTTTGTTTACGTGGATGACGTGTGCGAAGCTTTTATGGACGCCGCCAATCACTTACACCACGCGCATTACGGAGACTCTTTTAATATCGGCAGCGGCCATAAAACCACCATTCGCAACGTGGTTGACACCGCGAAAGAAGTTTTCAATATAAAAACCGAGCCGACATTCAATTCAATGCCTGACCGCCAATGGGATGTTCAAAACTGGTTTGCCAATACATCAAAAACCAAAAAAGTCCTGAACTGGGAAGCCCGAACCCCTTTCTCGAATGGGTTAAAAGTGACCGCCGAATGGTACAGTGGATTGGAAGACAAAGAAAAATACGAAAAATCTTCCAAAAAATTCGAGCTGGATACCAAACACAGCGTTTCCGCCATCATCGCCTGCTACAAAGACGGCCAGGCCATTCCCATCATGTATGAACGCTTAAAAACAACTTTCGACAAAATGAAAATTGACTACGAAATCATATTCATCAACGACAACAGCCCGGACAACAGCGAAGAAACCATATTGGAAATTACCCGCAAAGACCGCCGGGTCACCGGCATATCCCACTCCAGAAACTTCGGCTCCCAGGCCGCTTTCCGGAGCGGATTGGAAATTTCAACCAAAAATGCTTGCGTTCTTTTGGACGGCGACCTTCAGGACCCCCCTGAGTTAATTGAAAAATTCGTCGAAAAATGGCGGGAAGGCTATGAGGTTGTTTATGGCAGCCGCACCAAACGGCAGGCGCCTTTTTACATGCAAATCGCCTACAAACTCTTTTACCGCGTTTTTGACTATTTTTCATACCTGCGGATACCCCACGATGCGGGTGACTTCTCACTTCTGGACCGGCGTGTTGTTACCGCTATTTTGCAATTTCAGGAAAGGGATTTTTTCTTAAGAGGCGTCAGAGCCTATGTCGGGTTCAGGCAGACAGGGGTCGACTATACAAGACCCGAAAGACTTTTCGGAAAAACCACCAACAGTTTCTTTAAAAATGTAGACTGGGCAAAAAAGGGAATACTTTCTTACAGCTACACCCCTCTCTCCATTCTCAGTTTCGCGGGAATTCTTTTATTTTTAATAAGCATAGGCCTGGCCGCTTTAGAAATAGCTCTTCGTCTCTTAATACCTGATATTGCGCCCAAGGGAACCACTACGGTCCTCTTAGCCATCCTCTTCTTTGGTTCCATTAATCTTTTTGCCTTAGCCATTCTTGGCGAGTACATCGCGAAAATATTTGAGGAAGTTAAACAACGGCCGCATTTCGTCAGAAAAAGTATTATTCGCGGCGGAGAATCCCGATCCATTCAAAAAGACACTTAATTCAAAGATGATTGGAAACCAGGACAAAGGTAAAGTGTTTTTTCATTTTTTCTTCTTAAGGGCGATTTTAAAAACTTGAATCCACAGAGACTACACAATGAAAAAAATGAACTTGGTTTCGCGATCCTGTCCTACTTGCTCATCGAAAGATCAGTCTAAAATTTACGCCGAGGAGAATTACAATCCCGACCTATTAGACGGGTACGCTTTCGCGTCCAGAAAAATACCTGAGAATATGCATTACCGTTTAGTGGAATGTCCATCCTGCGACACGCTCTATGCCAATCCTCTGCCATCTCTCAAGCACCTGGCTCAGAATTACCACGAAGCCGCCTTTGACAGTTCGGAAGAGTCCCATTTCGCGGCCCGCACTTACGCCCGGCACTTACCGACAATCATCAAAAACATCCCAAACACCCAAGGGGCGATCGATATCGGCACCGGTGACGGCGCCTTTTTAGAGGAATTGTTGAAAAAGAGTTTCTCTAAAGTTGTGGGTGTGGAGCCCTCAAAAGCCCCCATTCAAGCCAGTCTTCCTGAAATAAGACCTCTAATCAAAAAAGGTTTGTTCAATTCCAGGTCTTTCAAAAGAAACAGCGTGAGCCTGATAACCTGCTTTCAAACTTTCGAGCATTTATATGATCCCTTAAAAACATGCATGGAATCGTATGGGATTCTAAAAAAAGGGGGCGCCTTTTACACCGTCTGCCACAACCGAAGATCCCTTTCCTGCCGCATTCTTGGATTCAAAAGTCCCATCTTTGACATTGAACACCTGCAATTATTTTCACCCCAAAGCGCCAAAGCCTTATTAACTAAAGCTGGTTTTATAAGAATAACTGTAAAAACCTTATTTAACGTTTATCCCCTGCACTACTGGTTAAAATTACTGCCAATCCCTAAAGGTATGAAAATTGGTTTGATTCAATTTTTAAAGATCATAAAACTGGGGTATCTGCCTGTCATGCTGCCTGCGGGAAATATGGCTATTATTGGATACAAAGATTAGTGGTGGGGCATAGCCAGACTTAAAACAGGCCATGACCCAAAAGCGGTTTTATTCTAATTCAAGAAATTATTTATTTTTTAAACCTCAATCAATTGGTGGAAGAATAGCGGCCCTTGATATCATTCCAGCGGATAATGAAAAGATCCGCGAAAGTGCGAATGGAATCCCGAAAGGCGTTTACCCTTGTATTGGGATCGTCCATCCATTGAACGGAAGTTTCCAAAATAGAAAATCCCTGTATTTTGGCGATAAAAAGAAGCTCCACATCAAAACCAAATCGTTCAATGGTCTGAAGAGGAAAAATCGATTGAGCCGCCCTCAGAGTGAAGGCTTTAAAACCACACTGGGTGTCGCTGATTCCAGGAACGACCAACAACTGAATAATAATGTTTCCCACTCGCCCGATCACTTCACGATACAAAGGTTGGTGCACTTTCACCTGTTTGCGGTCAACCGCCCTGCTACCCACAATCACATCCGCTCCTTTTTTAAAAGCCGGTTTGAACTTCTCAAATTCAGAAAGAGGGGTGGCGTTGTCCGCGTCCATGTACAAAACAATCTTTCCCCGGGCCGCCAAAGCTCCCGCTTTCACCGCCGCACCCTTGCCCCGATTAACCGGTTGTTTTAAAGTTTTCAACACTATGTGAGTAGTAGTTTTGCTTTTGAACTTCCCTACCACTTTTAGGGTTTCGTCACTGGAGCCGTCGTCCACGATTAAAATTTCAGCTTTGATCTTCTTGGCTTCGAGATATTTAAAAGCGGCTTCTAGGGTCTTGGTAACCCTTTTTTCTTCGTTATAGACTGGAATAATGACCGAAAGTTCGAATTGGTTCACTTCAGTTCCTTCGTTAAATATTCTTTCAACGACTCTTGCCAGGGCCTGGGATGATGCCCGACTGCCCGCACCGCTTTAGATAAATCAAACCGGGAATTCGACGGCCGTTTCGCCGGTCGGACAAATTTTCCGCTCAAAGTTGGCGCCACTTCGCAAGCAGACCCGATCAAAAACTTAATTTCCTGGGCAAAACCGTTCCAAGAAGTATAACCGTCGTTGGCGAAATGATACAAACCGGCTTCCGCTTTTTTTCCCAACAGTTCTAAAGCGAACCTGGCTAGATCGCCTGTATATGTTGGACCGCCTACCTGATCGGTTACCACTTCGATTTTAGGTTTCGTTTTCAAAAGTCCCGCAATAGTTTTCACAAAATTAGGCCCGTTCGGACCGAAAACCCAGGAAGTCCGAATCAAATAAAAAAAAGGATTTTCGGCTCTAAGCAGTTTTTCACCCTCTAATTTGGTTTGCCCGTAAACATTGACTGGGTTTGTTTGATCGGTTTCTTGATAAGGTTCAGATTTCGCTCCATCAAAAACATAGTCAGTAGAAAAATGAACTAAAATACGTCCGCTAGTTTTACAGCAGTGCGCCAACCTGCCCACCGCGGTTCCATTCACGTCACGAGCCGTGGGGACATTCTCTTTTTCTTCGCAGGCATCGACTTCTGTGTAGCCCGCACAATTGACCATGGCATCAAAAGAATTATTTTTAAAATAATTCTCAACCTGATCTCCCAAAGAAATATCCAAATCAGTTCGGAGAGGGGATAAAAGCTCATGGCCCGCTAGTTTAAAAAGCTCCAGGACCTTGCTGCCTAACATTCCCGTGGAGCCCAGTAATGCGATTTTCACTCTCAATCTCCCGCGATTAAAAAATGAAAGGTTTTCCTCTGCCCATACCGTAATAGGAAAAACCCTTTTCAGCCATCTGGGTAGGATCATAAATATTACGCCCGTCCACAATCACGGCTTTATGAACTATTTTTTTGAGCTTTTGAAAATCAATCTGGATAAATTCATGCCACTCCGTCAGCACCAAAACAGCGTCCGTAGCTTTAGCCGCATCATATGCGTTTTTACAATATTTCACGTTTTTTAAAAATAGTTTCGCTTGAGGCATTGCCACCGGATCGTAAACTTTCACTTTAGCGCCTTTAGCCACCAGTTCCGGAATAATGGCTAGGGATGGGGCCTCTCTCATGTCATCCGTATCGGGTTTAAAAGACAACCCCCAAACCGCGAGTCTTTTGCCTTTTAAAGAACCCAACGCTCGGTAAACTTTTTCAAGAAACCGTTTTCGTTGATCCCGATTAATTTCCAGTACTTGGGGTAAAAGCCGAAACTGAAATTGATTGTCCTTTCCAATCTGTACCAATCCGGCCACGTCTTTAGGAAAACAACTACCGCCAAAACCCAGCCCGGCGTTTAAAAACTGGCCGCCAATGCGGGAATCATAGCTCATGCCTTTGACCACCTGGTTAATATCCGCCCCGACCTGGTCACATAAATTAGCGATTTCGTTGATAAAAGAAATCTTGGTCGCCAAAAAAGCGTTCGAAGCGTATTTGATCATCTCGGCGCTTTTTAAATCCGTAATCACAATGGGGCGATGAAGGGGTTTATAAATTTCCGCCACTTGTTGGGCAGCGGATCGGCTTGTAGCACCAATCACTATTCTTTCCGGTTTAAAAAGATCGGTGACAGCCGATCCCTCCCGCAAAAACTCCGGATTCGAAACCACATCAAACGAATTTTTTTTGGACCTATGTTTTTGAATGATTTGAGTAACAATGTCGCCCATGCCGATCGGCACAGTGCTTTTATTAATGATGATTTTATAGCTATTTAAATTCCGGGCGATTCCCTTCGCCACTTCCTGAACGTGGGTAATATCCACCTCCCCGTTTTTACCCGGTGGAGTGTTTACGGCTATAAAAATAAAGTCGGAACTTTGAACCGCTTTGGCCAAGTCGGTCGTGAAAAACAACCTCTTGTTACGGTTTCTTTTAATTATTTCTTCCAGACCAGGTTCATAAATCGGGATAACGCCTTTTTGCAGTTCCTGAATTTTCTTGCGATTCACATCCACACAGGTAACAACGTTTCCCAAGTCGGCGAAACAACACCCGGTCACCAAACCAACGTAACCCGTACCCACCACCGTGATACGCATAAAAACTCCTCGAGCTTAAATTCGGCTTAAGAAACGTTATTCGTCTATAAAGTCAAAAACCGGAAGTGGTCACCCACCCCGGTTTTTAAAATCATACTAAAAAATCCTAACCCACTAGGTAAGACACTTCTCTGTTTCCTTGTCAAATATGTGGGCTTTCTGCAGATTAAAGACCAGCTCGATATCTTGATTGATATCGATTTGTTCATAGCTGGGAACTCTGGCGATAAAAGGGCTCTTGCCGGTCGTCAAATACACGTAAGCTTCCGCGCCCAACGGTTCAATAATTTCAACCGTCGCGTTAATTGTGTTATCCGGTGAGGCGTTGGAAGCATCCATTTTGTCATGAATATCTTCCGGCCTGATTCCTAAAATAACTTCTTTTCCTACATGGTTTTCAATCTGTGGCGTAAAACTATCTGGCAGTTTAATTTCAAAATTTTCTTCATTAAAGTAAATGCCCGTTCGTTTTTTCACCAAACTGCCATCCATAAAGTTCATAGCAGGTGTGCCAATAAACCCCGCCACAAACTTGTTAACAGGCTTCTCGTAAAGAGTGATCGGGTCGGCGATTTGCAGGACAAAACCATTTTTCATAACCACAATACGGTCTCCCATGGTCATGGCTTCCAGCTGATCATGCGTCACATAGATCATCGTGGCCTGAAGACGTTTGTGAAGCTTGGAAATTTCCGCGCGCATCTGAACACGCATTTTGGCGTCCAAATTGGACAAAGGCTCGTCAAACAGAAACACCTTGGGTTTACGGACAATCGCGCGGCCTAAAGCCACCCGCTGGCGCTGTCCACCCGAAAGAGCCTTGGGAAGCCTATGAAGCAATTCCTGAATCCCCAGGATATTCGCGGCCTCGTTGACTCTTTGACGAATCTCTTCTTTTGGATACTTCCGCAGTTTCAAACCGAAGGCCATGTTGTCAAACACCGACATGTGTGGATACAAAGCGTAATTTTGAAAAACCATGGCGATGTCGCGATCTTTGGGAGGGACATCATTTACCAGAGTATCATCAATCCTGATTTCGCCGCTGGTCAGCTCTTCCAATCCAGCCACCATACGCAAAGACGTTGTTTTACCGCATCCTGAAGGTCCGACTAATACTACAAATTCTTTATCTTGAATCTCGATATTCACATTATTCACTGCCACAACGTTCGTTCCATATACCTTGTTGACGTTCTTCAAGACGACCTTAGCCATTAAATCCTCCACGCAAGGAACCAAACCGCCCCGAGATTTCAACCGGTATCGTTTTAACCGGTTCAACACGAAACCCTAACGGAAACGCTTCAGTACCAAAATTGCTTCCGGCCTTCACTAACGCCGAAAAGCCCCAAAACAACGGGTTATTTAAACATCGCACTCAAACCCTGTCAACGACCAACGTACCCGCAAGCGGCTTAAAAAGCCCAAATTCTCTTACAGCCGCTACTATTCGGTTTATAATTCGACCCCATGAATAACTCCGCACCTTTTAACCGGTACGATTATTACGCCTTGTTAGGCTTCGCCTTTACGGCGGTAGCTTCCATTGCTCTACAAAGTTTCATTTGGATTTCCGCAGCTCTTTTTATTTTTTTCAGTTTAAAAAATTCAAAAAAAATAACCTGGCCTTCAAATCTCTTCACAACCGCCACAATCCTTTTCTTGGCGACCTATTTTATCGGCGCCATAGTCGGCATTAATCCTGCCAAAAGCTTTGAAACCGTTCACAAATCTCTAACATTCCTAATCATCTTCCCTTTAGGCGCGATGGTATTATCGATCACGGATGTTCGAAAACTTTTTAACTTTTTCATTGCGGGAGCGACTATTTGCGCAATATACGGAATATACAAACACTTCATACTTCATCAAGATAGAATTGATTCGTTTTCCGGCGATTCAATGGTCTTCGGCGGGATGCTCATGATCACCGTCCTACTTATCACTTCATTATTAACGACTCACCCCAAAAATTATTGGCTTTGGACAAGTCTCGGCATTGTTTTCTGGGCGCTTATTCTCACTCAAACACGCGGTGCCTGGTTGGGTCTCATAGCCGGGTTCACACTTTTAACCTGGAGGCTTAATAAAAAATGGCTGCTGATCGGTTTAGTTATATTCGTATTCAGTTTCCTTCTTTCTCCCCAAGAATTCCAAAAGCGATTGGAGAGTATTGGATCCATTCAACTCATTTATAACGAGCATCACGAAGTGGTCAATGCCAGTCAACCCCGACTTCTCATTTGGATTTCCGGACTCAGAATCATCAAGGACCATCCCTGGGGAGTTGGACAGGGAAACATTGAAGCCATTTATCCTCAATATCGCATCCCCGTGTCTTATTACGAGTCAGATGTACCCCATCTACATAATAATTTTCTTCAAATTTTGGCTCAAAATGGATGGCTTGGATTAGCCGCTTATCTTTTCTGGATATTCGCTTTTTATTTCGAGGCCTTTCGTTTTAAATCAGATACAGAAGAAGTTGTCCACTGGAACCGGATGTTTCTTTGCTTTTTCTCATCCATCTTGGTTTGGGGATTGACCGAATATACTTTTAGCCATCAATTCATGAATATTCAGTTTTTCTTTATGGGAATCGCTATTTTGCTTTGGAAAAAATACTCCTCGCCCAAAGCCATTCAACTTTAAATTTTTTCTAGGCCCTTGAATCCGACCAATTCGCTTCGGCAATCCCCCACTAAATAAAGCGAACCAGTTATCAAAAGTCCAATAGACGAATGCGAGAGATTTAATTTCATCCTTGCCAGACCCAGAGCCGTCTTCCAATCCTTCACTAAGATCGATCTAACACCTTTTTTTTCCCATTCTTTATAAATAACCTCTCCATTCTCCGCGCGGTCAATGTCCGGTTCGGTAATCACCGCGAGTTTTGTAATGGGTTTTAAATACTTAATAAAGGTTTGGTGATCTTTGTCTTTTAAAAGACCGTTCAGAACAATCCAACGGTGCCGGGGATACTTACTCTTCAAATAAGAAGCCAAAACCTCGGCTCCATCCGGATTGTGGGCCCCATCCAAATAAACCAGCGGCTTTTGACCTACCCTTTCCATACGTCCTGGCCAACGCATAAGCGTGAAGGACTTTTCGATCGTTTTAATTGAAGTTTGTACCCGATCTCGAGTTCTTAGAAACTGAATGGCCGCCAGAGCCAAGGATGCGTTGGCCGCTTGGTAATTGCCTTCGAACGGAAATTTTATCTCCCGATTCAATCCCGGTCCCGACCAATGAATCCCCTTGGTCGTTCGACGATAGTTAAACTCTTCCCCCCCGCGCCATAGTTCAGTTGAGCATTCCAAAGCTTTCTTTCGAATCACTTTCAAAGCGTCCGAATGATATTGAACTGTCGCCACGAAACTTTCAGACTTAATAATACCCGCTTTTTCAGCGGCAATTCGACTAATCGTTTTTCCCAAGATGGACTCATGCTCCAACCCAATGGGAGTAATCAAAGAAACGACTGGTGATTCGATAACATTGGTAGCATCCAGCCGCCCCCCCAAACCCACTTCCAAAACCACCCAATCGACTTTCTGTTCGTTAAACCAGCAGAAAGCGATGGCAGTCAGAGCCTCAAAATGAGTGGGGCTGTGGCCCAGTTTTCGTTTGGTTTTTTCGCAGGCTTTTAAAACAACTTGGGAATGACGGTTGAAATCTTTTTGGTTTATCCAAAGGCCGTTAATTCGAAACCGCTCCCGAATATCGCACAGGTGGGGCGATGTATAGAGGCCCGTTTTGTAGCCCGCGTGTTTAAGAAATGACGCCATAAAGGCGCAGGTGGAACCCTTGCCGTTGGAGCCCGCCACATGGATAAAGCGAAGCGTGGAATGGGGATTACCCAGAAATGAAAGAAGTGTTTGAGTGGTTTCTAAGCCGAAGCGCCAGCCGAATTTTTCCAGCGACTCCAGTTTCAAAACCGGCTCACTTGCGGAGAAACTTTAAAAACTTGCCGATGGAGGCTCTTAATTCGCCCCGCGGAATAATCACATCCACAAAACCGTGGTCCAGTAGAAATTCCGACCGTTGGAAACCCTTGGGAAGTTTTTGGCGGATGATCTGTTCAATCACGCGGGGGCCCGCGAAGCCGATCATGGCGGCCGGTTCAGCGATGTTCAGGTCACCCAGCATGGCGAAAGAGGCGGCCACACCGCCGGTCGTGGCGTCGGTCAAGATCGAAAGATAAGGCAGTCCGGCCTCGCCCAGACGGGCCAAAGCCGCGGATATTTTCGCCATCTGCATCAGCGAAAAAATACCTTCCTGCATCCGGGCCCCGCCCGAAGCCGAAACAATCACCATGCCGCATTTTTTCGCGATGGCCGCTTCGATGGCGCGGGTTATTTTCTCCCCCACCGCGATCCCCATACTGCCGCCCATAAACTGAAACTCCATGATGGCGATGCAGGCCGGCTCACCGTTAATTTTGCAAAAACCCGTGACCACCGCGTCATTCATCTTGGTTTTTTCCTGGCTCTTGGCGATCTTCGCTTCGTAATCGGGAAAACCCAGGGGATTGGTCGAAACCAGTTTCTCATCCAATTCTTGAAAAGAGCCTGAATCAACGGTCAAATAAAGGCGCTCCAGCGAGGAAAGCTGGTTGTGGTAGCCGCAGGTGGGACAGACTTTAAGGTTCTTATCTAAATCCTTGTTGTACAAAACCGCGGAACAGCTTTTGCATTTGGTGTAAAGACCCTGGGGAATATGGACTGACTTTTCACCCACGGATTTCGAAATCTGCTTTTTAATTTTTTTATACCAGGCCAAAGTCAGCTCCTTAGGAATGTTTCAGTTTTTGAACCACTTGAGCGCAGAACAACTCTACTTTTTCCCCAATTTGAGAAACCTTCACTTTTGAGATCAACTGCACCAAAGCGCTGGCAATAATGACTCCGTCCGCCACCCGGCCCACCTGACCGGCCTGATCGGGGTTGGAAATGCCAAAACCCACCACAATCGGGGTCTTCAGCTTTTTGCGCAACGCCCCCAGGGTCTTTAACAACCCGGTTGCCAGGGTTTTACGGGCCCCCGTGACCCCTGTGACCGAGACATAATACAGAAAAGGCGCACCCTGGGCATCGGCCTTTTTCACCCGTTCCGGGCTCGACGTAGGCGCGATAAAAGGGATTAAACTCAGGCCTTTTCGATGAAGAATGGCTTTAGGCCCCGGAAACTCTTCCAAAGGCAGGTCCGGCACAATGGCTCCATCCCCGCCCGCTGTCACCAGCATCTCGGCGAATTTTTTCCAGGTCATCTGCTCCACCATATTCAAATAGGTCATCACCAGCAAAGGCTGTTGAAAACCCCTCATCCGCAATTGACGGATCAGGCGGAACACATCCTCAAAATGGGTTCCATTTTCCAAAGAAAACTGAGTCGCTTTTTGCAAAGTGGGTCCGTCCGAAATAGGATCGGAAAAAGGAACACCCAGTTCCAGCGCCGCCGCGCCCGCGATTAAAGCTGACTCCGCGGCTTCCAGCGAAGCGTTAAAGGTGGGATAGCCCACGCAAAAGTATGGCAGGAAAAGCGCCTTTTTGTTTTTGCGGGCCAAAGCCATAAGGTTGTGAAGTTGTTGACTCATTTTTTACCTTTTGTTGAAACTTACAACTCTTCAAAGAAAAACCATTTGAACCACCAAGACACCATGCCGACCTTCAATAAAGCTTTTAAAGAGGTCGGTATAGTACCGATTTCCATAATTTGTTTTATGGAAAATCGGCACAAGGGCACCAAGAACAGCGAAAGACAATTCTTTTGGGGTAAGGCTTCAAACCAGAATTCTTTTTTGCTTTTCAATGTTTAACCCAAGAATTTGTTTTTGCCTTCCTTGGTGCCCTTGGTGTCTTGGTGGTTAAACATTTTTCCAATCTATTAAGCGTACTTGGAACCTAAACGATTTAAAACCGTATTCACGTCTTTATCCCCGCGTCCCGAAAGATTGACGATGATAATCCCTTTTTTGCTCATCTTGGGCGCCAGCCTTAAGGCGTGGAACACCGCGTGGGAACTTTCCAGCGCCGGCAGAATGCCCTCGGTTTGCGCCAGCAGTTGAAAAGCTTCCAGCGCTTCTTTGTCCGTCGCTGAAACATACTCGGCCCGGCCCGTATCCCGCAAATAACTATGCTCGGGCCCAACCCCCGGGTAATCGAGTCCGGCGGAAATGGAATGGGTTTCGGCTATCTGGCCTTCTTTCGTCTGCAATAAATAACTCCGGCTTCCATGCAAGATACCGGGCTTGCCCTTGGCCATGGTGGCCGCGTGCCGGGGAGTATTCACTCCATCCCCCGCCGCTTCCACGCCAAACATCTTTACTTTTTTATCTTTGATAAAGGGATAAAACAAACCAATCGCGTTCGACCCGCCATTCACGCAGGCCACCAAAGCGTCCGGCAGACGGCCTTCCGCTTTTAAAATCTGGCGGCGCGCTTCAATGCCGATCACCTTTTGAAAATCCCGAACCATCATGGGATAGGGGTGTCCGCCCACCGAAGAGCCAATTAGGTAATAAGTCGTTTTGACATTCGTCACCCAGTCTCTCAAAGCCTCGCTGGTGGCGTCCTTCAGGGTTTTGGTGCCGGAAGTTACGGAATGCACTTTCGCCCCCAAAAGCTTCATGCGAAACACGTTCAGCGACTGGCGGTGCACATCCTCTTCGCCCATATAGACTTCACATTGCAGGCCAAATAAAGCGCAGACAGTCGCGGTCGCCACGCCATGCTGGCCCGCCCCCGTCTCGGCGATAATGCGTTTCTTGCCCATCCGCTTGGCTAAAAGAATCTGGCCCAGGCAGTTGTTAATCTTGTGGGCTCCGGTGTGGTTCAGGTCTTCCCGCTTCAGGTAAATCTTGGCGCCCTTGGCTTTTTTTGTGAGATTGGCCGCGAAAGTCAGCGGGGTCGGCCTGCCGTCATAATTGGTTAGGTAGTAGTTGAGTTCTTTTTTGAACGCGGGGTTATTGCGGTACTTCTCATAAGCCTCAATCAGCTCGCGGTGAGCCACCATGAGGGTTTCGGGGACATACTGGCCCCCATAAAGACCGAAATAACCTTTGGAATTAGGAACGGATGCCATAGTCGCCTCGTGGTTTCAATTAGGGGTGGTATTTTCATCTATTTTCGAGGTTTTTAACAGGTTGCGAAAGAAATTAAAAACACAAATCAACCTGTTATCCCAAAGATTCCAAAGGAATCGTGGGGTCAGCCAAGAAACGCCTTTTTTGCGTTTCGAATGAACGCAACCACCTTTTTCGGGTCTTTGATGCCGTGGCTCACTTCCACCCCGCTGGATACATCCACTCCAAAAACCTTCGCGGCGCGGATAGTTTTAAAGACATTCTCCGCGTTCAACCCGCCCGCCAATAAAACCGGCGCGGGAAGTTCAAGAACCGCCTTCTTCGCCCAGGACGGTTGAAAGCTTTTACCCGTGCCGCCCCTGACACCCTTATGAAACGAATCCAATAAATAAGCAGCCACTTTATATTTTTTGAACGCCTTATAGGTCGCCGGGTTTTTCATGCGAATGACTTTAATCACCGGAACATAAATTTGTTCGCAATAGGCCGAAGTTTCATCGCCATGCAGTTGCACCACCTGAAACCCGCAATACTGAATGAGTCGTTTAGCCTTAGCCAGTGGTTCATTCACCAACACCCCGACAGGCGTCACCCAGGGCGGAACCAGCTTCACCAGTTTTTTAGCTTGGGCCGGAGTAATTTTGCGGGGGCCTTGCGACATTTGAAAGCCAATCGCGTCCGCGCCGGCTTTGGCGATCAGGCGCACATCCTGGGGGCGGGTGACTCCGCAAATTTTGACGCGGAACATTTTAAAAATCCACCGGAAGCAAGGCTTTGACCGCCGCTTCCACATCGGGCTGGGTAATCAGGGACTCGCCGACCAAAATGGCGGAGGCTCCGCTATTTTTAAGCAGCAAGGCGTCTTCCCGGGTAAAAATGCCGCTTTCGCTCACCACCGGCAAATCTTTCGGGCAGTTTTTAATTAAATCGATCGTGGTTTGAAGCGTCACCGTAAAATCGTTCAGGTTCCTGTTGTTAATCCCCAGCAGTTGAATATCCGCCCGAAGGGCCGTTTCCATCTCATGGCCGTCATGCACTTCCACCAGCACCGTCATCCCCAAACTTTGGGCCAAAGCCTGCAAATCTTTTAATTGTTCCAGCGAAAGCATGGCGACGATTAAAAGAATCGCGTCCGCGCCCGCTTCACGGGCTTCATAGACCTGGTGTTCGTCAATGATGAAATCCTTGCGCAAAACCGGCAAACCCGAAACCGCCTGGGCCTTTTTCAAATAAGTCAGGTCGCCCTGAAAATATTGAACGTCCGTCAATACGGAAAGGGCCTGGGCCCCGGCCTGGGCGTAAGCCTTCGCCAGAGGTTCAATTTGAAAATCAGCGCGCAAAACACCCCGCGAGGGGCTGGCCTTTTTCAGTTCGGCGATCAGCGAAAGCTTTCCCTGCCGTTGAAGGGCTTTTTTAAAATCCACCGGCGGCTTCTGCGCCCGCGCGCCCGCTTTCAGGGACACCAGCCCCCGGTCCCTTTTCAAAAGGGAGATTTCTTCTTTTTTAGTGAGGGTGATTTTTTGAAGAATGCTCATAGATTGGAAAACTTTTCCAAAGCCTTCAGCGCCTGCAAAGCCCTGCCCGAATCCAGCGATTCCTCGGCCAGGGGCCTTCCCTGGGCGATGGTGGGGCATTTTCCCGCCAAATAAAAGCCCACCGAGGCGTTCATCACCGCCGCTTCCCGCTTGGCGCCTTTTTCACCCTGCAAAATTCCTATGAGAATCCTGGCGTTGGTCTGGGCGTCGCTGCCCAAAATTTCGGTTAATTCATGGCGTTTAAACCCAAAATCCGTGGGCGAAACCGTATAAGAATTCTGTTTGTTATCAAAAGTCCACTCGTTGATCTGGGTGGGTTCCGCGCAGGAAACCTCATCCAGCCCGTCCAGGCTATTGAGGGTAATCACCCTTTCACTGCCCGAACGAATGAGGGCCTCAGCGATAATCTGAACCTTGCTTAAATCCGAAACACCGATCACCTGCCGGGTGACGGAGGCGGGATTACACATGGGCCCCAGAAAGTTAAAGATCGTGCGGATACCCAGCTCTTTGCGGATCGGCCCGACGTTTTTCATCGCCGGGTGAAAATGAGGGGCGAATAAAAAAGCGATCTTGGCTTCCTGAAGGCAATTTTCAATGGTTTGGGTGGGCGGGTCAATTTTGACCCCCAACGCCTCCAAAACCTCCGCGCTGCCGCACTGGCTGGATGCCGCCCGGTTGCCGTGCTTGGCCACCACCACTCCGCCTCCGGCTAAAATGAGAGCCGCGGTAGTGGAAATGTTAAAAGTTCCCCGGTGATCCCCGCCGGTCCCGCAAACATCAATGGCATAGAGCCCTTCGGCGTTAACGCGGACCATCTTTTCCCGCATGGCTTTCACACTGCCGATGACTTCTTCGGCGGTTTCGCCCTTAAAACTTAAAAAGGAAATATAACTCGCGATTTGCGCGGGCGTGGCTTTACCCTCGAGTATTTCGATCGTCGTGCCGTAGGCTTCCGACTCTAAAAGCGGCTGTTTTTGAGAAAGTTTAACTAAGCATTCCCGAATCATGCAAAACCCCTTTGAAGATGAAGACACATTTTACTGACTTGGATACTAAAAAACCTAAAAAGATTGCACCACCAAGGGCACCAAGGACACCAAGGGAGACCAAAACGATCATCTTGGTTTAAACATAAAAGATTTTCTTGGTGAACTTGGTGCCCTTGGTGGTTAAAAGCTTTCTGTTTTGTCTTTTTGTAATCCCTTTCAATTCATTTGCCGTTTGTTCCAAAATCAAGGACTAAAGCTGTGGTTTTCTTGGTGAACTTGGTGCCCTTGGTGGTTAAAAGCTTTGCCTTTTGTGGCAAAATAGCCCGCCATGAATTCACCCCAAACCCCGCTTCCCATAGATAAGCTTATCCCCGAAATTCTTCAAACCCTCGAAAAGAATAACGCCGCCGTGGTGGTCGCCCAGCCCGGCGCCGGTAAAACCACCCGGGTTCCGCCCGCTTTGCTCGCGGCGGATTTCGCCCGGGCCAAAGAAATCTGGGTTCTTCAGCCCCGTCGTCTGGCCGCCAAACTGGCCGCCCTGCGGGTAGCCGAAGAACTGGGTGAAAAGCCCGGCCAGCAAGTGGGCTACCAGTTTCGTTTTGAAAAATCCGTCGGCCCCCAAACCCGCCTGCGCTTTTTAACCGACGGAATGCTATTGCCCCTGGCCCAGGCCGACCCCGAATTCAAACAGGTCGCGGCAATCATTTTGGACGAGTTCCATGAACGCAGTTTGGAACTGGATTTAAGCCTGGCCTGGCTCCGCCGTCTTCAACTAAGCACCCGGCCCGATTTGCGGTTATTGGTCATGAGCGCCACCCTGGATAGCGAAGCCCTTTCGCTCTACCTTTCCAACTGCCCCGTTTTTAAAAGCGACGGACGAACCTTTCCCGTCAAAACCGAATTTTTGCCCTTCGCCGAACAGCCGGACCTTTCACTCAAAGTCAAATCCGCCGTGCGCCAACTGGCTTCCCGAAAAATTCAGGGAACCACCCTGGTCTTTTTACCCGGACTCTTTGAAATCAAACGCTGCGCCCAGGCTCTTGCCCACGAACCGGTGGAAGTCCATTCCCTCTACGGCGGTTTATCGGTGGAAGAACAGCAGAAGGTTCTCAACCCTTCCCAGGGCAACAAAGTCATCCTCAGCACCAACGTGGCCGAAACCTCCCTCACCGTTCAAGGGGTCACCGCCGTCATCGACTCCGGCCTCACCCGCCAGTCCCGGGTTTCCAGTTGGTCGGGCCTTCAAAGCCTGGTCACCATTCCCGCCAGCCAGGCCTCTTCCGCCCAAAGGGCCGGGCGCGCCGGACGCCTGCAGGAAGGTTTGTGCCTGCGCCTCTATACCCAATATGATTTCGACCACCGCTCCGCTTTTGACCTGCCCGAATTGTTAAGGGCCGACTTGTCCCGCTCGGTGCTGGATTTAAAATGTCTGGGCGTCACTGACCTCAGTTTATTCCCCTGGTTCCTCAAACCCCCTCCCGGTTCTTTAGAAGCCGCCCAACTTTTGCTCCAACGCCTCGGCGCGGTGGATAAAAAAGGCGCATTAACCCCCCTCGGCCGCCGCATGGCCCAGCTTCCCGTCTCGCCCCGGCTGGCTAAATTTTTGATTGAGGTGGAAACACTCGCCCCCCGCGATTCCAACACCCTGCGCTGGGCCTGCCGCCTGGCCTGCCTCATCAGCGAGGAAAAAGCCGGGGGCGAGGATGTTCTGGAGGAATTAAGAAAATACCAGCCCGGCTACGAATCTGAAAAACTGGCGGAAAAATTAAACTGGCTCATGAACCTCGGCCCCAACCGTTTGGATAAAAAAGCCGGCTCGCCCGACTTTGCCGTTTTGGCCAAAGGCCTTTTATCCGCCTTCCCCGACCGGGTCGCCCAAACCCGAAAAGAGAATCCTAAAGAACTCATCCTCTGCGAAGGCGGCACCGCCACCGCCAAAGACAGCGCCCTGATCCACGAAAACAATTACTTTGTCATTCTGGAGGCCCAGGAACTGGACAAGGACTTTAAACTCCGCCTCGGCGACCGGGTCCGCACCCAGTCCAAGGTCCGGTCTTTTTGCGCCATTGAGGAAGACTGGCTGATGGAACTTTTTCTGGAGGAGCTGGAAGATAAACAAACTTTTCAATGGAACGCCAAGGCCCGGCGCATCGAGGGTTTTCAGCGCTTAAGCTACGGCCAACTGGTTCTGGAAGAAAAAGTGCTGGCCCCCAAGGATTTTGGCCCCGAGGCCGAGGCACTGCTGTTAAAAGAAGCCCTGGCCGCCGGTCCCGCCGCCTATTGCGACCCCGAGGAGCTCGCCGCCTTTTTAAACCGCGTCCGGTTTGCCGGCGAACAGACCCCAGATTTCCCCCCAATCAATCCGTCAATGGTGCAAGAAACCCTGGCGGGTCTCTGTCAAGGCTGCCGGAGTTTGGAAGATTTAAGGTCTGCCGGTTTGGTCCCGGCCCTGCGCTCGCGCCTCACCGCCAAAGACCAGTCGCTTTTGGAACGCCTGGCCCCGGCCCAGGTTTCGCTTC
>OLLS01000197.1_pt1 | contig 32192 bp, 33 predicted proteins | sample 1604631 | NCBI WGS metagenome assembly OLLS01 (sample SAMEA104055725, study PRJEB20765) | soil metagenome | biome: Arctic tundra; feature: Polygonal ground; material: soil | place: USA | collected 2011-09 | depth 0-0.5 m | reverse complement strand
TTAGTCGATGTATTGGTTGCGGTTGAGGACGACGTGCTGGTTGGGGTTTTGGTCGCAGTTGAGGATGATGTATTGGTGGCTGTATTGGTTGCAGTTGAGCTTGCGGTATTCGTAAATGTAATCGTGGGTGTATCCGTAGGCGGGACTGTTCCGGTAATCGTATTGGTCGCAGTATTGGTGGCTGTCTGAGTTGCGGTAATCGTAGGCGTGTTCGTCGCCGTGTTCGTCGATGTCTTCGTGGCCGTATTGGTCGCGGTATTCGTGAACGTATTTGTAAAAGTATTTGTAATAGCCGGCGTTATGGTCGCGGTGTTTGTGGCTGTACTAGTAGGAGTGCTCGTCGCGGTGTTCGTAAATGTATTTGTAACGACAGGTGTTATGGTTGCTGTGTTAGTGGCCGTATGGGTAGGCGTATTAGTCGCCGTATTTGTAAAAGTGCTTGTAATCGCGGACGTATTCGTCGCGGTATTTGTAACCGTACTGGTCGGAGAGTTAGTCGCCGTATTCGTAAAGGTACTCGTAATAGCCGGCGTTATGGTTGCGGTGTTTGTAGCCGTATGGGTAGCAGTTGAAGTTGGTGAATTGGTCGCAGTAGAGCTCGGAGTATTAGTCGCGGTATTCGTAAATGTGTTTGTAACGGCAGGTGTTATGGTTGCTGTGTTTGTGGCCGTGTGGGTAGCGGTACTAGTAGGCGAACTAGTGGCTGAATTAGTAGAAGTAACAGTGGCGGTAACCGTAGCGGTATTTGTCGGTGTGTTTGTCCCAGTTAAAGTGGCTGTATTCGTAAACGTACGAGTGGGGGTTACGGTTGCGGTGTTAGTGGGAGTGTTCGTGAATGTGCTGGTGGGGGGGCAAGGGCCATAAAAGGCTACGGTACCAATATAAACCGTACCAGTTTCAGCCGCAGCCGTAGTAAGCAACTCCCAGTCAAACTCACCAAGATCAGTAAGACTATAGCCTGTTCCTCCCGTGCTTAAAGAAGACATGGGAATATTAAACACTTGCCAACCCGTGCCCATTGCAGCAGTAATAACTTCAGTAACAGGAGCCGATTGGGAAACTCCCTGTGCTCCGACAACCGCGCCAGGTCCATTCCAATCCGAGAGCGAGATCGTAAAAGTCATCGGAAGATCTGCAGCGGTTTGGTCGTTTACAGTAATTTGCAGGATGTCAGTCGATGGGATGCTGGTGGCACCTCCAACGCCATAGTTGGCCCAGTTACCTTGAAACAGGGCGTAATACTGATTAACGGGTACACTGAGCGCGAGATCAAGTCCATTTATCCATCCACCCGGAGTATAGGCTGCGGCAGTTGTTTGGGAAGGGCTTTCGTTATTCGTACCACCCGGGCTCAGGTTTGCATAGCCGTGTGGGGATGTTCCATCGTAAACGTAAGACGGGCATCCTGGAGGCGGAAGCACCGGCGTATTAGTGGCTGTAACAGTAGGTGTATTAGTAAAGGTGCTAGTAATATTCGAAGTGTTAGTGGGCGTATTAGTGAATGTGCTGGTAGGACCGGTTATGCAACCGGCAAATTGCACACCAGCTGATCCATAATTCGAAGTAGGTTGTTCAACACTCAAACTGCCAATTCCGGTGGTTGTGACAGAATTTCCATCACTATCGGTAATCTTGTAATAAAGGGTTCCGCTTGGATTGGAAGTACCGGCACTTCCCCCCCAGAAATTATTAATGTTGTCCGGAGCAACGGAATCCGTATTTAAAGTTGAAAAAGGACCCCCTGAGCTAGTTCCAACAGCTACTGCCGCAATGGGAAAAAGAGCATCATAAAATTGGATAGGATCCCAGCCACTGCTACCACCGGATTTATATTCGTAGCTGATATCTCCTGAAGCATTGTTGTAGTTCACAAAGCCCGCAAGTGGACATTGAACGAATGTCCAAGTGATTGGGCCGGATGGAGCCGCGCAAGTAATGTTAACGCCTTGTCCACCGCCGGTTCCGGTCGAGCAACTACCACCCCCAAGCGTCGTCGCACAACCCGCACTACCCATCAGTTGACTATAGGCTGAGGCACCGATATCCAAATGCTCGGGATCGCTACAAGTCGTACATTCGTCTACGATAACAACTGTTGTTGCGCCTTGTTTCCCTTTCATAGCGGCACAAGCTCCGCAGGCAGCACCACCGTCCCAAGAATTGGAAGAAATAGCCGCATAATAGTCGGGAGGAATCATCTGTTGGGGAGTTAAGCAAGCGCCTAATCCGCTGCTAGAACCACCGCTGGAACAATAGAGGTTGTAGCAAGTTGGATTATCACTTTGGATAAAGGTAGTCGGATTGGTGCAAACTGCTGCTGATGTGATTTGGGCCCGGGTTAGGTTAACACCTTGATAGGTCGTTGCCTGAAGCGGGGAAGCGCCCAAGGTGAGCCCAAAAACAAAGGCAAGCACCAACAGGCTTAAAACGATTGAAGCCTGGTGGAATAAGCCGATTGCATTGACTTTTCCTGAAACCTTTTTCAAAAATAACCCCTGTGTCGTTAGGTGAAGTCGGTAGGTGTTGCTTTTAAGTTAATAAATATTATCACAACCAAAAAAACTATGTTAAAAGACCAACAAACTCTCTTTTTAAACAAATTAACTCATTTTGATATCTGCAATTTCCATACCCTTTAAATCTCTAATATTCATAACAAATTCACTTATTAAAAGGGGTTTTGGGGCATCTAATTTCAGAATGAACCATACCGCCTCAATAATTCCTAAAACTGCTATATTTCTGACATTTTTACTAAAGTTTTGACTGTTTTTTCTGTTACCAACAACAATCATCATTACTGGGGTATCTTTGCCTTCAACGCCAGCGCTTCAGCATTATCCGGTTGGTAAGACAAGGCAATCTTCAAGTAATAAGCCGCGTCTTTAGACTGGCTGGCATTGAACAAACTTGAAGCCACCGCCGTGTAATAACCCGAACGCATCGCCGCAAAGTCCTTTCCCTTCACCCCGTCTTTCTGCGCCTCTTTAAAAAAAGCGTTGGCTTTTTGACCCAGCACTGCGATTTGATTTTTACCGATCAATTGAGGTACCAATTCGGTCTTTAACCGGGCAAAGGATTTATTCGCGTCAAAGGGTTCATCCCACCAACCGTTAGCCGAAGGATGACTGACTGCATGCGCCTCTTGGACCACTTGAGGAATAGCAGTAGGCGTGGGTAATAAAATGGAATCCCCCTCCCATCCCGCTACCCCCTTATAGGTAGCTTCAGCAAAAAGGTTTTTGGTTTTGTCCCAAACAAAGACATGCTCTGCCGAATCATTATCTTTCGGCGTGGATTTGGACGATACCAAAACATACACGTTTTGCGTACCGCCGACGAACTGAGCGAAAATTTGAGGTGATTGAGCGTCCAGCACTTGTTTCATTTGATTATTCACGCAGGCATAACCCCGAATGACCTGCTTCCCTTTCAAGTCATCTCTAAGCACCACCAAAATAGGACTCTTGAAATCCGATTCTTTCAAAAGCTTGACCCAATGAATAGGACCGCCTTCGTCTTCCAGTGCCTTGATATATTTTTGTGAGGGCGCGTCAAAAAAACTAATTGCCAGCGTTTGGTTGTGGGGTTTATCTAACTCACTGACCGGGGCTGATTGACGATAAATGGAAATGACGTCTTTGGGGCCTATCCCACGAAAATCCTCAAAATCAAAAAGGCCGCGGCTTTCGGTTTTGCCGTCTTCCCCCAACCAGGGAATATTTTCTAAAAGATGGTCGGGCGGCAAAATAGAATTCACCAATTGGGTTTGCGCCAGGGCTTTTCCAGCAATTAATAAAAGTATTACTGCCGCCAGTATTTTAAATTTCTTCAAAACTTTCATAATTTCCAATCCCTTTTTAACTTAACCAACCAGCCGTGCGATAAGCCTCAACTGTCTTTTGAATACCAACCTCAATATCGATCTTGGGTTTGAACCCCAATTCTTGACGAAGCTTTGTGTTCTTGCAAGCCCATCCTGGCACTTGGGCCTCTTTCATTTTGTCACTACTGACAATGGGCGGGAGAATTGATTTACCTGTCAAATAGGTCACAAAATCACCCAGTGAGGCCAATACCTTAACCAACCCCAGGGGTAGCTTAATCGTGAAATAGGATTTATTCAGGGCTTTTCCAATATAACCCGTAATATCGCCCCAATGATAGCTTTGGCCGTCGGATACAAAATAGGTCTTGCCCTCAGCTTTTTTCGAATGAGCAGCCAATAAGATTGCATCGACTAAATCATCCACATAAACAAAGCTGATCTTTTGAGCGTCGGCACCGCCAATAACCACTAAACGATTGGCTACCATTTTGAAATATTCAAAAATGTCCGTCTCACGCGATCCATAAACCGCTCCCGGCCGTAAAACCGTTACCGGATAATGGGTTTGATATGAAAGAGCGATGTCTTCCCCCATGAGTTTGGTTTGACCATAAAAGCTGACGGGCTGCGGAAACACTGTTTCATCAATGGGACCTTCTGTAGACGACGGACCAGCGGCAGATAAAGAGCTGACATACACCAATCGCTTCACTTCGCTTTCAGAGGCAGCTTGGCAAACCTTGCGGGTCCCTTCGGCGTTCACGTTGCGGTAAGACGAAAAGTTTGAACCCCTTAAAACGCCCGCCAAGTGGTAAACCACTTTGACACCCTTCATGGCCTTGCGAAGAGATTCCAAATCAGTTACATCCCCGAAGCAAATTTCCATGTTGGCGTTCGGCTTAAATGGCAATTTGCTGGTGGAGCGGATTAAAAGTTTTACTTTTACATTTTGATGGGCCAAAACTTCTACTAAATGCCCGCCCACAAAACCACTGGCTCCCGTGACCAGAGCCGGAGATAAAAATTTCATGCCAATTCCCTTAATTCAGGCCAAATAGTTTGATAACACTCCATAACGTCCACTATAATGCCCCAGCTTTTGCAGGTTGCCGAATAACTTTTCAATACCTATTTCCCCCGGCATTATGCATGTTTTACTTGTGCCCTGGGACAAAAACACGTTTGTCTAAACTTTGAATCATTGAGGAAACATGGACATTTTTGAAAAAGCTAATATCTGGACGGCCGCGGACGATGTTCGCAATACGGGTCTTTATCCCTATTTCCGTCCCAACACCTCCCAGATGGGCACTGAAGTTACCATCGGCGGTAAGAAGATGATCATGGTCGGTTCCAACAACTATCTGGGTTTGGTAACTCACCCTGAAGTATTAGAATCCATGATTCAGGCGGTTCGTAAGTACGGTTCGGCCTGCACTGGTTCGCCCTTCTTAAACGGCACCTTGGACATTCGTGTCGAATTGGAAGAAAAACTGGCGGACTATGTTCACATGGAATCCGCCTTGATTTACTCCACGGGATTCCTGGCCAACTTGGGTGCTTTATCCACCATCGCCGGCCGCGGCGATTACATCATCTCTGACCGTGAAAACCACGCCTCTATCGTCGATGGCCAAAAGCTGTCCTACGCCAAAACACTCAAATACGAACACAGCAACATGGAAGACATGGAAAGACTGCTTTCCAATCATCCCGATCATCCTAAACTCATCGTTACCGACGGCGTTTTTTCCATGGGCGGTGATGTTTGTAACATTCAAAAAATTGTCGAACTCAAAAAAAAATACAACTGCCGTCTAATGATCGACGAAGCCCATTCGATTGGAGTTTTCGGTCCGCAAGGCGAAGGCGTTGGCTCCCACTTTGGCGTTCAAAAAGACGTCGATATGGTTATGGGAACATTTTCAAAATCCTTCGTGTCCATGGGTGGGTTTATTGCCTCAACCCACAAAGTCATCGACTATCTACGCCACAATAGCCGGCCGCTCATTTTCACGGCTAGCCTTTCCCCCGCTGACACAGCGGCTGTTATTAAGAGCCTTGAGATTATCAAACGCGAGCCGGAACGCCGCGAAAGATTGTGGACTATCATTAAAAAAATGCGCTCGGCCTTTCAGGCAATGGGCTGGAACACCCTCAACACCAATTCGGCCATCATTCCTTTAATGGTAGGTGACAACATGAAAACCTTCTCTATGACTAAAGAACTTGGCGAAATGGGGGTTTTCGCGACTCCTGTAGTTTCTCCAGCTGTTCCGCCGGACAAGACATTGATACGCACTTCCTACACCTCAACCCACACTGACGCTCAGTTGGATCACGTCTTGGAAAGTTTTGAAAAGGTTGGTAAAAAGTACGGTGTCATTCCATCAGGCGTAACGGTTTAACAAAAGCTTAACCCCGCTTTTCAAAAAGCCAGTTAAACTTCAATCCGTTTTATAGAGCCGGACACTTCCCAGATGGTTAAATAAATTTTATTTTTTAGGAGAAACATATGGCCGTCACTATTAAACCCATCAGCTTGGATAATAAAAAAGACATCGAAACTTTTCTGCACATTCCCTGGAGCATTTATATTCAAAATGGCAAAAAAGACCCCAACTGGGTGCCCCCCTTTCTGGATGACCAACGCAGTCTGCTAAACCCCAAGAAAAATCCTTTTCACGAGCACGCCAAAGTCCAGTTGTTTATCGCCTACAACGATAAAAACGAACCAGTGGGCCGCATCTCCTCAAGCGTGGATGATAACTACAACAAGTTCCACAACGAAAAAACCGGATTTTATGGCTGGTACGAATCCATCAACGACCCCGCCGTAGCCAAAGCGCTTTATGGTGCCGCCGCGGCCTTTTTAAAGACCCAAAGCATGGATACCATGCGCGGCCCTGCCAGCTTTACTTCCAACGATGATTATTTCGGCTTCCTTTTAGAAGGTTTCGACTCTCCCGCCCGCATTGCCATGACTTATAACCCTTCTTACTATATTGAACTGGCCGAAAAGTCCGGCCTGCACAAGGCGAAAGACCTCTACGCTTGGTACCTCTCCACGACGTCCGATTATGCCGATCGAATTGTCAAAATCGCCGACCGTGTGAGGAAGCGTGAAAATATCACAGTGCGCCCCCTGAACATGAAAACCTTCGAGGCTGATGTCAAAACCGTCATGGATCTCTACAACCTGATTTGGGAAAAGAACTGGGGGTTTGTTCCGATGACCGCCGCCGAATTCGCCTATCAGGCCAAAAAATTAAAGGATATCGTCTGGCCAGACTTTATTCACATAGCCGAAGTGGATGGTAAAGCCGTCGGTTTCAACTTGGTTCTTCCCGACATCAATCAGGTTTTGATCAAAATGAATGGCGAGCTCATTTCTTGGAGTGATCCTTTCGCCATTTTCACCTTCCTCTTCGGTGTAGGAAAAATCAACGACACCCGTGAAATGGCTATGGGTGTTCATCCCGATTACCGCAAAAAGGGGTTGGAATCTATCCTCCACATTGAGGCTTTAAAGACCGGAAAAAAACGTAAGATTTTGGGCGGCGAATTGTCTTGGACCCTCGAAGACAATATCGGCATCAATAATGGTATTGAAGCCATGGGCGGGAAAATTATCAAGAAGTACCGCATTTACGAAAAGCAGCTTTAATTTTTATGATCCCGAGTTATGAAGTGATCATTCGGGAATCCCATTTAGATACTTTCGGCCACATGAACAATGCCGCTTATCTGGTGTTGTTTGAGGAAGCCCGCTGGGAATTTATTACCCGCAACGGTTACGGTCTCAATGAAGTTCTCAAGGAACAAAAAGGGCCCATAATTCTCGACATTGCCATGCGTTTTAAAAAAGAAATTAATCTTCGGGAAAAAATAAAGATCACTACCGAATTGGTAAGCCATGAACAAAAAATCTCAAAGTTTAAACAGGATATGATCAAAGAAGATGGAACCATGGCCGCCGAAATTAACCTAACCTTCGGTTTTTTTGACCTTCAAACCCGTCGGCTAATCGATCCTACCCCCGAATGGAAAAAGGCCATTGGTCTTACATCCGAGAAAATTTAAACATTGTAATAGAACGACCTTTTTTCCGTGGTTTTTCCACTTTTCTTTATTATTTTTCTAAGACGGATCAAAAATTTCCTATGGTGAGTTTTTGATATTTTTTCGGGACATTTCTCCCTGTTAGCCTCAAACAAGATTTTTGTTTTGTAAATAAAAAAGCCCCCAAGGAGACCCTTGGAGGCTTTTTTATTTACAGATTTGTCGGATTAGATCTTACGAACGTTTTCCGCTTTCAAACCCTTGTCCCCTTTAGCAACCTCAAATTCAACGCGGTCGCCCTCGTTCAAAGTTTTGAAGCCGTCCGATTGGATAGCAGAGAAGTGAACGAACACGTCTTCGCCTCCATCTTGGGAAATAAAACCAAAGCCTTTTTCGTTTTTAAACCACTTCACTGTACCTTGTGCCATGCCGACAAACCTCTTAAAAATAAAATTTAACCACATCGCCAAAACGGGGTTTCGGCGACAGCTCTCGGTTGTCCGAAGACAGCCGATAACTGTAAACAGCTCCAACGACCGCAATCATACCTCAAAATTATCTGGGAGAATACACTTTCATGATCAAAGTTTCGGCTTTAACCTTTTCTTCCCCGGATAAAATTTTACCTGCCATTTCCTTTGCATTTTCCATTTTGGGATAACGGATTTCACGATATCCCTTCACTTCTTCGGGCACCGACAGGGCTCTCACCCAACGGTCATACTCCTCGGGAGTTTTCGGCTCAAACCGGTCCACCAGTTCGCCATACCATTGTCGAAACGCCTTTTCCCGCTGATGCCATTGCGGCATCAAGTTTCGAAGAAACTTCATGTGTTTCATGATGCGAAGCATCCAGTCGCGGCTCTTGAGATCAAATTTGATATGGAAACCTAAAAAGTCAAACTGAGGACGGTTGAAATGACGGTATTCAATACGGTCGCCTCCGGCCAAATCTAGTTTGTAACGCTTGGCGTCCCTTTCATATTTTTCCGGGCTGGTTAAAAGATGGGCCACATAAACCTCGTCCTTGATTTCCATAACTTTATGTAGATATTTCACCACCGTGGTTGTCGCGGCGAACTGACGGGTCTTCGAGTCCTTTCTCAGAACCGCCAAAACCCGGTCCAGGTACTTTTGGGCGTAAGCGGCGTTTTCAAATTGAAAAAGGTCATAGAGACGGCTGACAAATTGGATACGGGTTTCTTCGTCGCCTTCCCAGGCTTTTAAAAACTGAGCGGACATGACCCGATAAGCCGCGCCCCTAGAAGAACCCAAAAGACGGACTTTTCGCGCCATGACTTCCTGAAAGCCCTCCCGAACTTCAACCTGATACTTTTCGGGATATAAAACAACATTCCTACCTAAATGGAACGCTTCAATATTGTGTTTAGCCGTGCGGGGTTCAAAATTATCTTTAATAGCTTCAATGAGGTCGTGCAGGCTCAATGGCAGTAATCCCCTTTGGAACGCTACCCCCAGTAATATAATGTTCACAAACACCTTATTTCCCAAATAATCTTCGGCGATTTGGCTTAAGTCCCCGCCAAAATAATCGATGGTGTACTTCTTAAAAACTTCCGTCAATTGAGCTGGACTGAAATCATCTTTACCCAGCAAAGTCAGGATGGTATGGGTCTTATGGGTATTTACTACCGAATGGGTATATTGCTTGGAGCCGACCCTAAAGTTGAACCGGGGGTCAATGCCTCTGACTGCCTCTAGAATATCCAGACCCAGCAACAAATCAGCTTTTCCCTGGGGCATGAGAGGCGAAACAACTTTCTTCTTTTTCGAGAAGGTTAATTGGGAATAAACACCGCCATTGCGGATGGCTATTCCCTTTTTATCGCAAAAAGTAACGTGATAACCATGTTTGCGGGCCGCCGTAACCAGGACAGCAGTGGAACTGCCGATACCCATGCCGCCCACACCCGCAATATAACCGCGCCAATCGTCCTCAAACTGGAAGGGCTCCGGCTCTGGAAGCGAAGATGGATCAGGAATAGGCGGCTTTTTCGGATTGTGGGCGCGGACAATGACCAATTCTTCAAAAGCCGGACAGGCTTTAATCCGGGTACAGGCCATATCCGAAACACAGTAGGAAATGTCAGTGCCCATTTTTTTACCATACAGGGTTTCTTCGATGGTGAGACCGGGACAGCCGGTTAAGCGGGTGCATTCCAGGCAGAATTCGCAGGTGTGCTCATTCACGTTAATTCGGGTTTGTTTGGGCAAATAGCCGGTTTTGTGTTTTTGCTTGGCCAGTTCGTGGCGTTTGCGGCGCTGAAAGGTAATGCCGCATTCCTTATCCGCGATCACAAACTTGACGCCGTCTTCTAAAAGCATGTCCTCAAGAACTTCACGGTAATCATCCCGCTTTTCAGGGTTCACCCTGGCAATAGAAACATCCTCGCCCTGGGTCAGCCCCGTCACTACCTGTTCAATATCCTGAGCAAAGGTTGGCTTCCCCATCAAATCCGCGCCCATCCCCGGGTGAGGCTGATGGCCTGTCATGGCGGTCGTTTTGTTATCTAATATCACGTAAAGCACATCTTGATTATTTTTAATAGAATCCGACATTTCGGACCAACCCGAGTGGAAGAAAGTTCCGTCCCCGATAAAACAGACCGATTTATTAGTCGAAAATGGCGATATACCAGCTCCCGTTCCACCGCCCAAACCCATCCCAATATAATTATGCATCAAAGGCCCGTTGGGAGGCATAAAGAGGAGCACGTAACACCCGGCGTCACCGTGAAAAAGAATATCAAGAGGTTCTCGTTTATATTTCTTTTTCATGTATTGAGGATTTTTAAAATCGGCCACCAACTCCAAAAATACCGACGAGGAATCCCGATGAGGACAGCCGGGGCAGAAAGAAGGCGTTCGATTGGGAATGCTGATTTCCAATTCGCTTAAACTTTCGATGAATTGAACTTCCTTTTCGACTTTCGCCGTGGAAACCTCAAACTTTTTGAACAAAGGCGCCAGGACCGTCATCACCACCGCCGGACTCAATCCCTGATCGGTTGGAAAAGGTTTTAAGTTGTCGGGAAAACTTTTACCCCAAACGGTTGGCATTTCTTTGATTTTGCCGGATTGGTACAGATCCATAGCGATACTGCGAACTTGGCTTTCAATAAAACGCCGTTTTTCCTCCACCACCACCAGTGTGTTGGAATATTTTAAAATTTCCTCGATAGCTTCTGGATCGACCGGATAAGTCATTCCCAGTTTGAGAATGGGGAATTTTCCAGTCATATCAAATTCATCCAAGGATTGTTCTAAATAGGTGTAAGAAGCTCCGCCTGTGATAAAAGCAATGCCGCCTTTTTCCTTGCCGGGAAACACCTGATTAATACCCTGCTTCCGAACAGCTTTTAAAAGGGTTGGGAATTTCACTTCGAGCGCTTCTTTTTCCATCGGAACCGTAAAAGGCGGCAGCATGATGGAATGGGAAACATCAATTTTGGAACTGTCGATCGTCACTTTATTGAGGGTGGAAAAACCTTGAGGCGGTTGGTTGGGATAAACATTAACGCTGCCACCGCCCTCGGCGGTGTAGGTGATCAACAGATAAGAGATAAAAAGATCGGCCGCTTCGGATAATTCAAAAGCGACTTTCATCCAGTCTTTGACTTCTTGAAAAGTCGCGGGTTCCAATACAGGAATGAAAAGATGATCGGATAACCGGCGCGAATCAACGGGAACCTGGGTGGTGTCGCTCCAGGGATCATCCCCGATAACAATAACCCCGGCACCTTTATGGTCTTTTTTTAGCAAACTGGCGGAAAAAAGAGCGTCTGCCGCCACATGGAACCCGACGGACTTCATGACCGCCACAGCCCGAAGACCCGCCATTTGAGCGCCGTTTAAGCGGGCGGCGGATAAAGCTTCGTTGTTGGCGATCTGAGCGAGAATTCCATGCTCTTTGAGATAAGGCGCGGCATTGGCCGCCGCTTCAAAAACATCCGCCACCGGCGAGCCAGGATATCCCGTTAAAAGGGCCATTCCCGCTTCCAAACCGCCTTTGAGAATCAACTCATTGCCGGTGTAGGTTTCAACGCCTTTATCTTTTACAAATCGAGGATCCATCGTTTTATTAACATACCTTCAATAATTTTGGAATGCAACCAAACAAAGAACCAACAAAAATCAAATTCTCTTACACATCAAATGAATTGGAGGGGATCTAAGGGTTTTCCATTCAGACGAATTTCAAAATGCAAATGAGGCCCCGTGACTCGGCCAGTGGCTCCAACCCTGCCAATGAGAGTTCCCCGCCTCACTTTTTGACCTGCCTTCACATATATTTTCGAAAGATGACCGTAATAAGACGCATAGCCATGCGCGTGCGCGATTCTAATTAAATTGCCATAACCGCCCGCCACACCGGTGAAAATAACCTTACCCGGCGCTGAAGCGTAAACTGGATCGCCATATTTCGCCCGAAGGTCCACACCCGTATGTTCACGGTGTTTTCCAGTAAAAGGATCCACCCGAAGACCAAAACCCGATGTCCAGGTGGCCCATTTGGAAAAAGGCACCCCGAACATTCCTCGTTTACTAAAGTAATCCTTCCAGTCTTTCACCATCAGAAGCGGGCGCGCGTTCGGAATAAAAAGAACATCGCCCGCGCGCATGGGGTGCCACCAATGGAGATCATTGGCATCCTGGATCACTTTTTCGGTTGTCCGATATTTTTCCGCTAATTTGGACAAAGTGTCGTCTGAATGTACCGTGTGAAGCACACCTTTGCGGGAAAGAATATTGAGCGTCATATGATAAGCCGCTTTAAACGGCATCATGGGATTCGCGCCTATCAGCGTAAAAATATCAATATTCCCTTGCTTGGCTAAAGTCCAGTAGTTCTCGCCGAAATCAACTTTATGAACCACAACCGTAACAGTTTTTGATCTCAGTTTTTTAAGGTCAATTGCGTCAGCGTTAGTCGCCTCGTTATAAATCGTCACAACCGTAGCCGTAAATGAGGGAGTCGAAACAACCTTCACTGAATCGGTCACCGGAGAAATTGATTCCGCCAGCGTTTTCACCTCACCCACCGTTTCTACGGCTGTGGGGGTAATTAAAATATAAGGACTAGTGGAATTTGATTGGGGCGCAGTGTGCCGGGACAAAGCATAAATAACGCCGATGGTTAGACAAAATAGGCCAAAAATCCAAAAACGACGGTTTGGGGAAAAGGGCATTTACGATACGACTCCCAGAGCCGGTTCGCGGTTTTGAAGTAACTTTTTAACCGCGGTAACCACTTGGGGCGCTTCAAGTCCACACATTTCCCGCTGCAATTGAGGTTTTCCGTGTTCAATAAAGGCGTCCGGTATGGCGATAACTTTTACCACGCAATCCGATATGCCGTTTTTCTGAAGGGCTTCCATAACCGCTCCGCCAAACCCACCCATGCCGACATTTTCTTCCAGAGTGATTAGCACCTTGATATTGCGGGCGATTGAAACCAAAAGTTTTTCATCCAGAGGTTTCACAAATCTCATGTTGGCGACTGTTCCCTGAATACCCTCTTTTTTTAAAAAACCATGAGCCGCCTTGGCCACGCCTACCATCCGACCAACCGCTAAAAAGGCGTATTGTTGGCCCTCTTCCAAGATTTCACCCTTGCCGATCTCGATTTTTTTGAATCCTTTTTCCAGTAGCAGACCTTCTCCATTACCCCGGGGATAGCGAAGGGCAACCGGCCCGTTATGCTGTACGGCGGTATAAAGCATGTCACGCAGTTCATTTTCATTGGAGGGCGCCATCACCACCATATTGGGAATGCAGCGCAAATAGGAAAGATCATAAACACCTTGATGGGTTTCCCCATCCTCGCCGACTAAACCGCCGCGGTCCAAAGCGAAAATCACCGGCAGTTGTTGTAAACAAACATCATGAATAATTTGGTCATAGGCTCTTTGAAGGAAAGTGGAATAAATCGCCACAACCGGCTTCATACCTTCACAGGCCATTCCCGCCGCCATACAAACCGCGTGGCCTTCGGCGATGCCTACATCCACATAACGATCGGGAAAAAGCTCCCCGAACTTATTTAGACCGGTGCCACCCGGCATAGCCGCTGTGATCCCCACGATATTAGTGTGGGTTCCCGCCAATTCTATTAAAGCATCACCAAACACTTTGGTATAAGCCGGCGGAGCCGAAGCTGCAGAAGCGGCTACCAGTTTGCCCGTCTCCTTATCAAATACCGTAACACCGTGGTATTTTTCCGGGTTTTCCTCAGCAGGAGCGTAACCCTTGCCTTTTTGAGTCACCACATGAAGCATAATCGGGCCTTTGAGTTCCTTTACCCGTTTAAAAATTTCAACTAACGTCAAAATATTGTGGCCATCGATGGGTCCGTAATAGCGCAAACCCAACTCTTCAAAAAGAGTTCCCGGCGTCATAAAACCTTTTAAGGCCTCTTCGGCATGATGGGCCATATTCAGCATTTGTTTTCCAACATTGGGGATGCTGTTAATGAAATGCTCGACACGGTTTTTGGTTTCGTTGTAGGACTTTCCCGCCAAAATCTTATTGAGATAAGAGGTCATGGCCCCAACGCTGGGCGAAATCGACATTTCGTTATCGTTCAAAATAACCGTCATATTGAGGTTGGGATGATCGCCGATATTATTAAGCGCTTCCATGGAAAGACCGTTGGAAATGGCCGCATCCCCAACAACCGACAACACATGAAACTTCTTTTTTTGCATATCGCGGGCCATAGCCATCCCAAACCCCGCCGAAAGGGCCGTACCAGCGTGCCCTACCGCGAAAGTATCGTATTCGCTTTCGTTACGCTTGGGAAAACCGCATAAACCTTCAAACTGGCGTAAGGTTGGAAATTTTTCTTTGCGGCCCGTAATTGCCTTGTGGCCGTAAGCCTGATGACCCACATCCCAAACAATACGATCCTGGGGAGTGTCATAAACATAGTGCATGGCCAAGGTCAATTCGACCGCGCCGAGGCTCGAACCTAAGTGACCGCCGGTTTCGGATACCGAAGTAACCAGAAAATCGCGCAATTCCTGAGCAACTTTGGGCAAAGCTTCTATCGGTAACGCCCGCAAATGATCCGGAGTTTGTATCTTATCGAGATATTCATAAACCAATGGTCCCTGCTCCTTCAAAGCATATAAAACACAAAAGCCGTCATAATACCTAAAAAAGCCCCCACAAAAACCTGCACGGGCGTATGTCCCAACAATTCCTTCACACGCGCTTGAGGAACTGGTTTGGATTTATTTAAATCGTCCATAATTTCATTGAGGATTTGGGCCTGATGACCGACCGCCCTTCGAACTCCCGCCGCATCCGACATAATGACCAGTGCCATTCCTAGCGAAAGCATGAAAACCGGGGACGTCCAGCCCGCTTCCAGCCCAATTGCTGTGGATAAGCACGATACAAAAGCCGAATGGGAACTTGGCATTCCGCCCGTACCCACAAAAAGACGAAAGTTGATTTTATGGTGCCGATACCAATAAAGCAACACCTTAAGCCCTTGGGCTAAAAACCACGCTACTGTTGTGGATAAAAGAATTTTTGAGGAAAAAGGGCTCATAATTAATATGTTCTCTCTGCCATGTGACGAACCAAGGCATTCAGCGGTTCACTCTTGGAACCGAAAATTTTTAATACCGTCACAGCTTTTTCTGTGAGCAACCGAACTTCTTTTTTAGACTGTTCTAATCCAATTGCCGATGGATAAGTCATTTTACCTCTTTCTCTATCACTGCCGGCCGACTTGCCTAATTGTTTACTGTCGCCCGTCTCATTCAAAATATCGTCCACAATTTGAAAGGCCAGACCTGCAGAACGTCCATATTCCGTAAGGGCCTTTACTTTGTTCAAAGATGCGCCTGCCAAAAGGGCGGGCAGTCTGGTGCTGGACAAAAGCAAAGCTCCTGTCTTGCGCCGGTGAATGGACAAAACCTTCGATATGCTGGGTTTCTTTTTTTCAGAAATCACATCATCAACCTGGCCTCCTACCATGCCGGGATAACCCGCATGCCAGGCCAGTTCATAAACAACCGAAGCAAGATTTTTTCTATGTTTGGCCTCATGTGCTGAGGGGTCGGAAAGCCACTGGAAAGCCAATGTCAAAAGCCCATCCCCGGCCAAAATGGCCATCGCCTCGCCATAAACCTTGTGATTGGTCTTTCGCCCCCGGCGATAATCGTCGTTATCCAATGCAGGAAGGTCATCGTGAATAAGGCTATAGGTATGAATCAGCTCCAAGGCACAGGCTATCCGCAGGGCCGGTTTCTCGGCCAAACCAACCGCTTCAGCCGAAGCCAGACACAAAACCGGCCTGAGCCTCTTGCCGCCCGCGAAAATACTGTACTTCATGCTTTCCCAAAGAATTTCGGGACAATCTCCGGGCTTTTTAAAAACGTCTTGAAGGCCTTTTTCAACAATAAGGCGTTTGGATTTGAGATAAGACTCTAAAGAAAAACTCATTCGTCTTTGCTCTTCGAGCCTCTGGTGGAAGCACTCTCATCTTTAGCCGAAGCGGTTTTGAGGAGTTGTTTCACTTTTTTCTCAATCTCGCTCAGGCGTTGATTGCAATCTTTGGTCAATTTCATTCCCTCTTCAAAAAGTTTCAGGGAATCTTCCAGTTTTAAATCACCCGACTCCATTTTCTCAACAATTTCCTCGAGCTTTGTCAGTGAATCTTCAAACGACGGTTGATTGGCCATGCTTTCTCCTCAATGAATGCGGCTATTTTATACTAAAAAGCAAAGAGAATCTTTAACCACCAAGGGCACCAAGTTCACCAAGAAAAGCTCTTGGGTAAAGGAAACCCCCTAAGAAAATCTTCAATCTTTTAACCCAAAAATCTTTTATTTTTTGCCTTACTTGGTGCCCTTGGTGTCTTGGTGGTTAAAAATTAGTCTTCTTCTGTTGAAACAACTTCCGATTCCAACCGGCCCTTTTGTAATTGAATCATCAAACGATCGCCTTGATTTAATCCTTTGGATGATCGAAGAATTTTGCCGTTTTTTTTGTCCATCACAATTGCATAGCCTCTCTTCAAAGGGCCATGCGGATGATAAGCCTGCAATTGCGCTTCCAACCCCCTTAACTTTTCCTGATAGGGTTTGATGGTTTGTAACGGGGTTACACGGGATAAAAAGTCTCCCATTCGCTGCAGGCGAAGCTGTTTATCTTTTAAAAGGTTTTCCAAGGCGGTTTCGAGATCATCCGTTCGATAGTCCAAATCTTGTCTTGCTTGGTCCAAGAGCAGATCGGGCCTGCGGTCCCGAAGAGTTTTTAAAAGTTCGGTCAAGTCGCGTTTTTTATCTTTGATTTGATTTTCGAGCGCTTCGCGGAGCCGGTGTTCCAAGTGTTCAAATTGTTGTTTGACCTCATCATGACCCGGTGCCAAATGGGCCGCGGCGGCAGTGGGTGTTGGTTCTCTTCGGTCAGCCACAAAATCGCAAAGCGTAAAATCCACCTCATGGCCAACAGCGCTGATGGTCGGCACGGAACAACTGGCTAAAGCCCGCACAACGCTTTCATCGTTAAAAGCCGCCAAATCCTCCAGGCTTCCGCCGCCGCGCGTAATGACAACCACATCATGTTTTCCCAATGCCGAAACTTCGTCGATAGCCTGTTTTATTTCAGTTGGCGCTTCGGCCCCTTGAACTTTAACAGGAAACAGATCAACTTCCTCAATCCCAACCCTGGTTTCGAGAATTTTCATGAAATCTTGAATGGCCGCGCCGGAAGGCGATGTGATTAAAGCGATTCTTTTGGGGAAAGTGGGTACGGCTTTTTTGCGGCTTTCTTCAAAAAGACCTTCCAGCATTAGCTTTCGTTTAAGCTGTTCAAAAGCCAGCTGTAGTCCGCCCAAACCCTTCGGTTCCATCATCCGAACATTCATTTGGAACTGGCCCCGCGCCTCATAGAGCGTTAAAACACCCCCGACAATCACCTGTAATCCTGTTTCCGGTCGGAAAGTTAAGGCTTGATTGCTGTTTTTAAAAAAAGCGCAGGAGATAAGTGATTTTTCATCTTTAAGATCAAAATACATGTGACCCGAGGGATGTTTGGTAAACCGTCCCAATTCTCCCTGTACCAGAACATAGGCGAACTTCGCCTCCAGCAGGGCCCTAGCCGTTTGAACCAGTTCAGTCACGGAATAAATGACTCGGTCGTCTTTCAAAGCATTCTCCGGACTTTTACCCTTTTATAAAAATGACCCGCTTCTTCGCGGCTAAAACCTTGAATGCCATGAGCGGCCACCGTCACCCCAAAAGCTCCAGCCCAGGCTGCGGCTTCCTTAAAATTTTTGCCCCTACGCAAGCCGTATAAATATCCGGCCAAAAAACCGTCACCCGCACCCACCACCAACGCGGAAGCGATTTTGGGCGTTTGGATTAAATAACATTCCTGGTCTTTCCAAAGAATCGCGCCGGAAGAACCATCGGTTATCGCCCCATGCCGAAAACTATTTTTCAACCAATTCCTTTTAACCAGAGCTTGGGCCTGCTTCAGATTTTTAATTTTTTGTCCCAGCGCTTCTGAAATCTCAAATAAATTCGATTTAAAAAACCAGGGTTTGGCCTTTACCGCGTGGAGAAGAGATTTGCCGGATGCGTCCACAACCGTTTTGGCCCCTTTGCGGTTAAAGGTTTCAATCCATGAAGCGTAAAGAGAATCGTTCACGCCTTTGGGCAGGCGCCCTGTCAAAACCAGCGTATCGTTTTTTCGAACCTTGGCGAGAAGACGTGAAAAACCGTTTAAATCCGTCTCAAAGCCCGGATGATTGTATTTATGGGATTCCCGATGGGTTTGAGTCACCAAATTCAAACGAATCGGCGTCTTCTGACTTAAAAACAAAGCCTTCAGTTTTTCTTGAGCCAATAACGAACGATAGAGAATATGGGTGGGATCGGAACCTCCGCCAGTTCCCAGCCAAACCATAGAAGGCGTTTTGAGCTTTTTGAGAAATCTGGCCACATTCAGCGCTTTACCACCCGGTTCAACTTGGGCCTTGATTACCTTTCCGATTTTTCCAAAAGAAGGTTCTTCTAAATCAAAAAACAAGTCCAGGGCGGGATTCAGAGAAACTAAATGGATCACGGTTTAACTTTTTCGGAAGGGTTTTTCTTCGCGACAGCGTAAAGTTCTTTTAGCTTCTGGGCCGCCTCGGATTTTTGAACGTCGGAGTCTGTTGTTTGCAAAATCTGCCGCCAAAGACGGATTGCGTCTTCAGTGCGGCCCACTTTTGTATAGGTGTTCGCCAAAATATTCACCAGCATGGTGGGCGCGTTTCCCTGGGCGATTTGAATTTCCAAAAAGGGAATCTCATTTTCGTAATCCTTGCTATCGTGATAAGTCATAGCCGCCAGCATCAACTTGAGGCTATTAGCGGTAGGATTAGCCAGGATGCCTTTTCGGAGAAGTTCGACTCCTTCGCTCATGCGGTTCTGTTGATAGGCCAAAACTGCGGCTCCATAAGTGTAAACCGGAATAAATTGGGGATTTAAATCCGATGCCAACCGGCAGTAATCATAAAGCTTAGCGTAATGATCAACCCCATTAGACCCGTCGCCATAATATTGAATCACCCTGATCCAAAAAACGTGGCCCACCAAAACTTGGTAACCACTTAATAAGGCTGCCGCCCTTAAAGAAGACGCAATTTTTTGATCTAATTGGCCCGTTTGAGAACTTTCAAAAGGCTCCGGATGAACCCAGTGATCGAGCTTCGCCGACAGAAAAATTTGCAGGGTAAAAAATACAGCTATCAACCCGAGGGTCGATTTTAAAAAAGCGTTATTGGCCGCTGTTGTCTTCACATGAATTCTCTTTTTTCAAGATTAATCCAGCCGATGAGAAAAACCACGAAAGCGTAAGCGAAAGCGTAAAGTAAAACTTCCTGCCACTGAGTCCATCCCAGCACCAGATTCGGATCATAAATACGGTCTTTCAGATTAAACGCTTCCAGATTCGGGAGTAAGAAATGAACGATTCTAAGCACTGTTTTTACCGCCGGCGCCAGCTTTTGATTGAGCAGCCATTCCACCTGGCCCATGCAATGCCCCAGAAAGATGGTAAACAGGGTGTAAAGAACCACACCCACCATCGAGGTTCCGATCATTTGAAAGGCCAGCCCCATTGTGGTTAAAACAAACATTTCGATCAGCAGGAAAATTGTACTTTCCACAAAAAGAAGAGGAACCTGTCCTCCGCCTATCAGAATGACCAGCCCGGCGATAAAAAAACCCATGCCGACGACCACCAGGGAAATAACGGAAAAGAATCCAAAAACTCTTCCCAAAAGATACTCGCCCCTCGTAATGGGTTTGGCCAGCTGGAGATAAATAGCTTTTTGGTCAAACTCCGTGTTGTAAGTTACCGCCAGGCTCAAAACGAGTACCAAAAGACCGGAGAATTCCATGCCTACCAAACCCAGATCCATAAAAATCTTCTGAACCTCGCCAAAACTCAAAATGGACAAAAGAAACGCCAATGCGGAAAAAACAACCACGCTTAAGAACCATATATAGAGCATGTTGCTGCGAATTAATTCGCGGAAGGTAAATTGGGCGACGCAAAAAATTCTTCTCATTTTGAAACCCTCCCCGATTCTGAAACCGACTCAGCGGCGATGGATTTTAAGAAGTAAGCCTCCATCACGGACGAAAGCGGTCTTATCCCTTTGGTTTGAACCTGACGCTGATTTAACAAATTCAGCGTTTCGGACAGGGACGAACCCGTGATTTGCACTCCCCCGGTTTCGGCGATGGATTTTTGAAAGGGTATTCCCGCCAGTTTGGAAGCATCCTGAGAGTCCACATCCACCCAATAATCCACGTGAACCGAGGACTGAAGAATATCAGAAACCGAAGCCACTTCCCGTAATTGGCCGCCGTGCAATATGCCGATTCGGTCACAAACCCTTTCCACCTCATCCATGATGTGGGTATTCAGAAAGAGTGTGGTTCCCATTTTTTTGAGGTCAATAAAAATGTCCCGCATTTCTTTATAACCTACCGGGTCCAATCCGCTCATCGGTTCGTCGCAAATCAGAAGTTTCGGTTTTCCGATCAAAGCCTGTCCAATGCCGATCCGCTGAAGCATTCCCTTGGAATAACCCGAAACTTTTTCTGGGGAAGCCTTAGTCATCCGGACCAGCTCCAGAACCTCGTCCACCCGCTTTTGAAGCATTGCGCCTGAAAAACCGTGGAGCGACCCAAAATATTCCAAAAGTTCCCGGCCCGTATGTTGTCGTGAAAAATAAGGAAGCTCAGAAAGATATCCGATTTGGTTGCGGACTTCCCGATCCGAAATTCTGCCGCCTAAAACGCGAACCGAACCGGCAGAAGGCGCTAAAAAGCCCAAAATAATTTTTATCGCCGTGGTCTTCCCGGCGCCGTTAAGCCCCAACAGTCCAAAAGCTTCTTTTTCGTAAACATCCAGCGTTAAACCGTTCAGCGCGTGAGTCACTTTCGGTTTAAACCAGAATCCGGTTTTGTAGGTTTTCGAAAGGCCTTTAATTTGAATTGCAGTCATTTCAAAACCCCATTTACCACCAAGTTCACCAAGTAAATCAAAAGCAAAGATTTCGGGTTAAACATTAAAGATTTTATTGGTGTCCTTGGTGAACTTGGTGGTGAAATTTGAATTGGTTTGTAGTGTGAAGCCTTCATCAATTGCCTACCTCAACATAGCTTTCCAAACGTTCAAATAAAGCCAGTGCCGCCTGAATCGCCAGGGCACTGGTCCTGGGGTTCATTTTAGAGGGTCGATTGCGGGTGATGGCGGTTAATTCGCCAAAATCACCTTCAGCATGGATTTCATGCTGATTCATCGTTGCCTTGGGGTCCGCCACTACGCGCACCTTAAGCATTTCTGGTTGTCCCGAGGCGATAGCGGTAGTCGCCGCCACATTAACGTTCGCGGGAAACCGCTTGATGGCGCCCCAAACATCACCCTGATAAAGATAAAAGGCGGACTTGTTCTTTTCAAGCGCTCGTTTTTGCGCCGAAGTTAAACCGGGAGCTCCCGCGAATCCCCGGGGAGGTTTGGTGGAAGTAATGCTGATACTTTTAATAGCGCCAATTTGTCTCGCGGCTTTTAAACCATCCAAACCGCAAAGAGCGCCGGACGGCAGGTAAATTTTGGTTTTATACTTTTTCGCCAGTTTGGTTAATTGTTTTTGATGCAGCAAAAAGGCTCCGGTGCTCATCATCACCAAAGGTTTTCTTTTTCGGAGGGAAGCTTCCGCCGTCGGCAAAGCGGCCTTCACCGAGGCGGCTTCTAAAACCCAATCGCAATGTGAAAAAATCTCGAACAAACTACGGCAGACTTTAGGTTTCGATTTAAGTTTTTTTGATAAAACCTGGGCCGCTTCTAAACGGGCGTCATAAAGTGCCGTCACTTTAAACGACGACTTTTTCTTTTCCAACAGCTCCGCCACCAGGGAACCAATCGCGCCGCAGCCGACCAGCGCCAGTCTTTGACCGGGCCGGGAGGAACTCACTTGGTCGGAACCGCCGCTAACATTCCATTCAACGCCTGGAGCGCCTTGATCCGGATGGGCTCTGGAATTTCAATCGGGTGTTTTAATTCTTTGAGCGACTCATACACATCTTCCAGTTGGGTCATCTTCATGTTGGGGCAAATCAACCCTTTGCTCGGCTGAAGGAATGTTTTATCCGGCATGGCGGTGCGTAAGCGGTGCAGCATTCCCATTTCGGTGCAGATCACGAAGGTTTTGGATTCCGAAGCCTGGCAATAGCGGAGCATTTGAGAAGTGGAAAGAATCGCGTTCGCCAGATCACAGATATCTTTATTGCTTTCCGGGTGAACAATCACTTCAGCGTCCGGATATTGCAGTTTCAAATCCAGAATATCTTTAACCTTCATGCGCTGATGAGTCGGGCAGCATCCTGCCCACAAAATAATTTTTTTCTCCGTCTGGGTTTGAACCCAGCGGCCCAAATGCTGGTCCGGCACGAACAAAATCTCATCCTGAGGCATGGCATCCACTACCTGCACCGCGTTGGCCGAGGTACAGCAAACATCCGCCATGGCTTTAATTTCAGCCGAACAATTGACGTAAGCCACTACCGCCGCGTTGGGATATTCGGCTTTCTTAATGGCTAATTGGGTCGGCGTAATCATATCCGCCAAGGGACAGCCCGCTTCAGCGGCAGGTAAAAGAACCGTTTTTTGAGGGGACAAAATCTTGGCCGTTTCCGCCATAAAGTGAACGCTGCAAAACACGATGACATCGGCGTCGGTTTTGGCCGCCAGGCGGGACAATTCCAGCGAATCGCCCACGTAATCGGCGATATCCTGAATTTCGGGTCTTTCATAGCTGTGGGCCAAAATGACGGCATTGCGCTCTTTTTTGAGTTTCTGAATCCGTGAAATCAGTTCCTGATCATCCAAAAAGATATCCAGCGACATAGTCAGCCCCCTTACTTAATCTTACTAATCTTGTTTTTGGCGTTAACCTGCACCACCGTCGGTTTATAACCGGCCGGCGGCAATTGAACAAAGCTCTCATAAGTCAAAACAATCACCTGGTCGCCCACCTCGGTGTGCCTGGCGGCCGCCCCATTCATACAAACCACTCCCGAATTGGCTTTTCCCTTAATCGCGTAGGTTTCCAGCCGATACCCATTGGTCATGTTTAGCACATGCACCTGCTCATAGGGCTCGATATCCGCCGCTTCCATCAATTTGGGGTCGAGCGTAATACTGCCCTCATACCGCAGATCGGTCTGAGTCACGGTTGCCTGATGAATTTTGGATTTAACAAAAATCCGGGCCATTGGGTGGTTTCTCCTTCAATTTTAAAAAGCGTCGTTGAATTGGTTTATCAGTCTAACGGAAAAACCTTCTTTTACCAACAACCCCAAGGCTTTTTCACCACCAAGGGCACCAAGTTCACCATGCCGACCTTCAATAAAGCTTTTAAAGAGGTCGGTATAGTACCGATTTCCATAATTTGTTTTATGGAGAATCGGCACAAGAACGACGAAAAACAAATCTTTTTGGTTAAGGCTTTACCCCAAAGACTTTTGCCTTCCTTGGTGCCCTTGGTAAACTTGGTGGTGAAAGACGTTTCAAATAATGATGTTGTCTATCAGCCTCACTTCATCAATAAATGCCGCCAGGGCCAGCATCGTTCCTTTTTCTATACGTTGTACCGGTTCGAGCGTTTTTGAATGAACCGCTTCTAAATACTGCAGCTTCACGGTTTTTTCTTCCATGATAATTTTTTTAATCTCGGATAAAACCTTGGCCGTTTCAACCTCTCCCAGTTCAAACACGCTCTTACCCACTTTGAGCGCTTTATACAAAACCGGCGCGGTATGACGCCCTTCCAGTGTTAACCGCTTATTGCGCGAGCTCATGGCCAGTCCGTCATATTCCCGCACAATAGGGCAGATAACCGTTTCAACTCCCATATCAAGATCAATGATCATCTGGCGAAGAATGGCCGCCTGCTGTGCGTCTTTTTGGCCCAGATATAAACGGGTGGGATAAACCGCCCCCAGCAGTTTCGCCACCACCGTAGTCACGCCGTCAAAATGCCCCGGCCGATAGGCGGCGCAAAGCCCCCCAACCAGAGAACCGGTTACCTTTACGGTAGTTGCGAAACCTGCCGGATACATTTCTTTATCCGAGGGAGTAAAAACAAGACCAACTTTCTCTTTTTCCAATAAAGCTAAATCAGCGGTCATAGTACGGGGATATTTACTGAAATCTTCCTGTGGTCCAAATTGAAGCGGATTGACATAAATCGAAACGACAACCTGATCGTTTTCTTTGCGGGCCCGCCTTACCAGTTCCAAATGGCCTTCGTGCAAAGCGCCCATGGTGGGGACAAACCCGATAGTCTGTTTATTTTGAAGCCACTTGCGGGTTTGACGGCGGATTAAATCGGGTTCGGCGATAACTTTCAAGAAATTAACCTTTGGGCTTAAACTGACCGGCGGAAACTTCCGACACATATTGCGCTACCGCGTCCCGGATGGATTCATGCAGTTGAAGATAAGCCTTGGCGTGTTTGGGATGAAAGTCCGGCATCAACCCTAAAAGGTCATGCAAGACCTGCACCTGGCCATCACAATAGGGCCCAGCTCCAATACCAATCGTGGGTATCGAAACGCTATCCGTAATTTTTTTCGCGAGTTCTTCAGGAATCAATTCCAGAACAATGCCAAAAGCGCCCGCCGCTTCCAACGCCTTCGCTTCTTTCAGCAACAAAGCCGCCGAGGCTTTGTCTTTGCCTTGCTGGTGATAACCGCCGAAGCGGTTAATTTGCTGGGGGGTAAACCCCAAATGTCCCATCACGGGCACACCATTCTCCACTAAAAATTGTGTAATTTCAGAAGCTCTCGGGCACCATTCCAGCTTCACCGCCTGGGCACCCGCCTCGGTCAAAAAAGCTCCGGCATTTTCTAACGCCTGTTCCGGTCCTAATTGATAGGTCAAAAAGGGCATGTCGCCGATGACCATGGCGTTCTTCGCGCCCTTCGCCACCGCCGTCGTATGGTGAAGCATTTCATCCAGCGTGGCTGACAGGGTGTTTTCCCGGCCCAGCATAGTCATATTCAGGCTGTCGCCCACCAAAATGGCGTCCACGCCCGCCGCGTCCACCGCCATCGCCATGGCGTAATCGTAAGCCGTAACAATGGCCAACTTTTCGCCCTTGTCGCACTTGGATTGAAAATCTAATACGGTTATTTTTTTATTCACGAAAACCTCAAGTCTTTCACTACCAAGTTCACCAAGGGCACCAAGTAAGGCTCTTCCTTGGTAACGGAAGAATCGAAATCATAAAGCAAACCTTGAATCTTCACCACCAAGGACACCAAGTTCACCAAGAAAATCTTTAATGTTTAACCCAAAATCTTTGCTTTTGCTTTACTTGGTGCCATTGGTGAACTTGGTGGTAAATATGGTTTGCCTTTAATGTTTAGTTTTTTCCGTAACCCAAGAGCTTTCTTGGTGAACTTGGTGTCCTTGGTGGTGAACATTATTATCAAAGGGCTATTCTTTCAATGCCATCTTTAAATCGAATAACATTGAAATTAATCAAAAACCCTAATGAACAATTCGCCAATTTTAAATAAGTCATCAATTGCGAGCGATGAATCGGCAATATCGTCTCAACTGATTTAATTTCCAAAATAACCTTATTTTCAACAAAAACATCTAATCTTAAGCCGCCTTCTAATACAACATTATCGTAATTGATGGCCAAAGCCGCTTGTCTTGAAAAACTCAGATTACGGTTGCCTAATTCGTGAACCAAGCAAGTTTCATAGATACTTTCAAGCAATCCCGGCCCAAGATTCACATGCACATGATAAGCCGCATCAACAATAGATTTAGCGATTCGATCTAATTCAACGTCATCTGAATAACTATTGGAATCAAAGGTTTTTTTATTCATGAAAACCTCAAGTCTTTCACCACCAAGTTCACCAAGGGCACCAAGTAAAACAAAAACAAAGATTTTTGAGTTAAACAAGAAGGTTTTGTCTTCACCCAAGAGAAACTTTTTTGCTTTTCTTGGTGAACTTGGTGCCCTTGGTGGTGAAAAGCTTTGCCTTAAGGTGAATGCCTTAACGCTTCACGCTGACCGGCTTATAGTAAACCGTACCGGTGGTGACTTTTTCCATATGCGTCAAAAGATCGTCCAAATCGGCGTCGCGGTGAACAAAATCAATTTCGCTGGTATTGATGACCATCAAAGGCGTTTCGGAATAGTGGAAGAAGTAGTAGTTGTAAGCCTGGTTCAGTTCGGCCAGATAATCCCCCGTAATTTGGTTCTCAAACTTGCGTCCCCTCATGGAAATACGCTTTAACAGAACATCCGTGGATGCCTGCAGGTAAATGACAAAATCGGGTTTTAAAACATTCCCCGTCAAAATCGAATGGATCTGCTCATAAAGTTTCAGCTCATTGTCGTCCAGTGTCAAATTGGCGAAAATCCGGTCTTTGGCGAAAATGTAATCGCTCACGATGCCCTGCTGAAACAGGTCGTTTTGCACCAAATCTTGCTGTTGTTTATATCGAGATAAAAGAAAAAACATCTGGGTTTGAAAAGCGTATTTTCCCATGTCTTTGTAAAAATCGTGAATGAAGGGATTCTCAAGCGCCCCTTCCAGTACCAGGCGGGCGTTGAGTTTTTTGGAAAGAATTTCAGAAAGGCTGGTTTTGCCGACTCCGATAGGGCCTTCGATAGCGATATATTTATGATGAAGCATGAAGTTTTACCTGTGATCGATCTTTTACTTTTTCCAGCGCTTCCCCCACCGTCATCCGGCTCGCGGGAAGCATCATATCCGAAGCCAGTTCGGCCAGAGGAACTAAAACATGCCTCCGGTTCAACAATTCAGGGTGCGGCAATGTCAGTGTTGCCCCTGTGAGGATTTGGTGGTCGTAGAGAAGGATGTCGATGTCCAGCGTTCGGGGACCCTTGGGAATGTTTCTTTGACGTCCAAAACGTTCTTCCAATGAGCGCGCCCATTCTAACAAACTTTCCGGCGTCAAGTCGGTCTGAATTTCGGCAACCTGGTTTAAAAACCAGTCCTGGTCTAAAAAGTCCACGGGTTCGGTTTCATATACCCCCGAAAAACGGACCGACGGAAAGGTTTCTTTTATGGAATTTCTCGCGCCGGAAAGATAATGGTCGCGGTCACCCATGTTGCCGCCTAAAGAAAGATAAACGATCGCCATTAGAGTTTTTACCTTTTTCTTCCAACCCGGTATTTGGCATGGGATTCCTCAGCCCGGAAACCGATCTTTCGCTTAGGCGGAGCGGACGGCGGCAGCAACAGGGGCCTGATTCTCTCATAAATATCCCGAAGGGACGCGTCATGGCTCAAAAGTTTCCTGTCAATTTCAGCCAGGTGTTTCTCCAACAAATGGGTCATCACCAGCCGCTCCCTCATTTTCACGAAAGCCCGCACAATAAAAAGGCTCATTTGAACAGCCCTGGAACTGTTAAGAATGGTTGCCGCCATCATTGCCCCATGTTCGGTAAACGCCATGGGACGGTGCCTGACGTTTCGTTTGGATGCGGTCACAATTTGTGACCGCATCCGCGAAGCCTCATCAGGGGTCAAAAGAAACGCGAAATCGGATGGAAACCGATCCGCGTTCCTTTTAACGGCTTGGTTCAGGGCTTTTGTCGGGACCCCGTAAACGCGAGCAAGATCGGTGTCCAAAATGACCTTCTGGTTCCGAATCGTCAGAATCAATCCCTCTACTGATTCAGCAGCATAGGGGATTAGTTTTTCCGTCATAAATTTTTCCTCACCATGGCTGTTTTTGGCGCTTTTTTGGTTTTGCCGTCAATTCAAAATTTAAAATTTAGAATTCAAAATTGCCTTTAAGGATTGCCGCCCAACGAAAGATAAACGGTCACCATTAGATTCCCTTATCGGCCTTGTTCATAAGCATCCAGCAGTTCAGGAAATTCGGTTTCCAAAAATACCCGGGCCGTTACGATACGCGTTTTCTTGACGTGTTTTAACACCAGTAAATCCTGGTCTCCCGTCACCAAATAATCCGCGGCGTTGCCCGCCGCCAAAGAACAAAGAAACAGGTCTTTTGGGTCTCTTAAATGGGAAACCGAAACCGGAGTTTCTTTGCCGGGAAGCGTGAAGCTCATCAGATCGTTCATGAGAACGTCAATCTGCGTTTCGGATAAACCAAACTTTTTACCTTTTAATGTGCGCGAAAATTCATTGAGGAGGTGAGCGGAAGCATAAAGCGACACAACCTCATGCCTGGCCAGATTGAGAACCATACGGTTTAAACCGGGCCAGAATATCCCTGAAATATAGATATTGGTGTCCGCAACGGCTCGAATCAAAGACTGCGGCTTTCCCTCACCAGACGAACCACGTCGGCTTCCTTAAGGTGTGAAAAACCTTTTTTTTTGGAAAGGGCCTCTGCCCATTTGTAGAAGTGCTTAGAACTGGTTTTTTCCGACACGCCCTTTTGCTTAAAATACAAACCCAGAGATTCTTCAATGATTTGTCCCAGGGATTTTTCCTGTTCCAGGGCATATTTTTTGGTCTGGCGCAGCAATTCCCTATCCAGCCGCAGGGTTGTTTTCAGTAAAGTTTCCATATTTTCTCCTTATCTACTCATTTTTGCCATATTGCCATGCGGATGGCTCGGAGTCAAGTTGATCTAAAAAGTCCACCGGCTCGGTTTCGTAGACACCCGAAAACATTCCACCGCTGAAATGAAGTTAGCCCTTATTACTAATTTAGTTGCCAAAGGTTCCGTCCGATTCTAACCGTCGGCCTTTGAGCCAACCCACTTTATTTACCCAAAATCCAATAATTAACATCCTCGACCGTTTAAATTGCATTTTTTCTGACCGTTTTTGACCTCTTCAACGTAACCAAAACCAACAAAATCATTGCCTAGAAAATTAGTAGTGGAAGCTGCTTTTTCCAAATTCTAGAATTTCGCCATATTCCAATTAAGGAGCCCAATATGCCGGAAACCATTTCCCAAACCATCGAGATACCCTTAGACCAAATCCTCTTAAACGACAATAACTTGAGGGACGGTATTAACCAGGATTATGTGGCCACCTTGTCCGTCAGCATGGCCGTCGATGGCCAAAAGAACGCCATCAAAGTACGCCGTTTGCCCGCGGTCGAAATAGCCAATCTACCCCTTAACCTGACTATCCCGAAAGGGGTGGATATTTACCGGAACGTGGGCGGGGATCACCGGTACTTGGCGGCCCGGAAGCTGGGGTGGGCCACCATTAAAGCCATAGTGCTCGATGTTACCGCCCAAGAGGCCGTCCTAGAGGGCCATCTGGACAACCAAGGCCAGCCCAAGACCTGGTTTGCCAACTATAGGGCTATCGAGGCTACGGCTGTTGTGTATCCCAAAATGACCCAACAGGCGATTGCCGACAAAGTAATGACCACCCGGGTACAGGTAAACCAGGCCCAACAGGATACTACCCTTCCTCAATGCCGGTGCCCGGGAGGCAATTTGTAAAAATTTTACAAATTCAGGCAAGGCTGGACTGTCTGAAAAGGCTGTTTTCCGCCTTATCGGCCTGGTTACCGGCCAACCGGGGGATGCTGAACGGATAGCCGAAGCCTTAAAGGTGGTTATTGACCGTCAAATGACCGAAGCCGAGGTTAAAAAGCTGGTCGAATGGGTCAAAGCCGGTAATTCGCCGGAAACCTACGGATCCACGCCCAAAACCCCCAAAGCCAAGAAAGCCCCCGGCATACCCCCGGAGGCCCTAGACAAGACAGCCGAACTAGCCGAACAGGTAGGGTTCGCCAAAGGCCGGGGTGAAGACCCGAAACCGGCGCAAGACCGGCTGAACGCCTACCTGACCGAGATCAAAGCCATCTCAACACCCCCAAAGCTCGAGGTGCCTTCCCACCCGGTCACCAGCCCGAAGGGTTTTGCCCTGCTCAAGCAGAAGTTCGGAGATTTCTTCAAAGCGGTCTCTAAACAAGACGCCACTGCCAACGGCAATATCAATGGGCCGTCCCCTAGCGGGGACGCGCTGGCATCTCCTAAAGAGACGGGGACTTCGACCTCTTCGGGGTCTCAGCAATTCCACCATTCCCAAAAACAGTCCAAAGTTGCCAATTGGTTCGAGAAGGTCGGCAAACGGATTGTTCATTTCACCTGGCATAAGTTCGTCAAATACGAACACCGCTTTTGCAAAGAAATCGCCAAGCTGGCCGTGCCCGAGCACTATACGAATTCGCATCACAAAGGCAGCAGCAGAGGTTTTTTCAAAGACGTAACGACTTTGGCCCTGACTCTTTTGCATTGGGCCGTTTACTGGGTCTGCCAGTTTGTCTTTTGGTGGGGTTTGGTGATGTGGCCTACCTCCCGCTTTGTTCCATTCCTTCGGCCTTGGTTTGAATGGCCTTTCCGTTTCGCGGCCCGTTTGTTGTTTGTCGATTGCCTCGGGTGGCTTTGGCCCGGCGCGCTAAGCCATTGGGGGCCGGCCCTTGTGGCGGCGGCGTTGATTTGGCTTATCCTTCTCGCCCGCAAAGCGGAACCGACCCGCGTATGGATTCTCTTTATCTTGCTCGCCGCAGGCTGGTATTACGGGCGCAGATGGAGCGAGGCCCCTCTATCGGTAGAGACGCCAACATCCAGTGAAGTTTCAACCCCTTCACCTCAATCCACGCCGATAGCAGACGTCGTTAAAAAAATAGTCAGTATTTCAAAACCAATTGAAAAACCTAAACCCGCTTCCGCCGCGGTCATCACCTACCAGCCTTCCATCGCTTTCAACACGTCCGCTTCCCCCGCCGATTCCTCTTTCCCTATAAACAACCGGGATCCTATTGCGGGGACAAGCAGGCCGGTAATGACTCTTTACGACGCAAAATTGCTGGAACAGGAAATCGCCGCGGTACCGAAAAATTCCATCGTCAAGGCCTTTCCCCTTTTGCCGGATGAAACCATGCCGGGCGATCTGGCTGTCAGCCGCATGCAGGGCGTGACCGACCCGGATAAATACACCCTGATGATCGGCGGCGGCAAACAAAAAATTATTTCGATCACGGCCACCACCACCAACCTCACCATCGATTACAAAAGCACCGCCCGTTCGGCCTTTTCGGCGGCGGCAACGGCCCGCTTAATATTTTTTGGGAAGACGTGTTGTACATCCACTCGGACGAAATCGACATTCAGGGTAAAAACCCATCCACCTTTTATCAATGTTCACTCATCGGCTCGGGAGCAAAGAATGCCATTACCTTTCAATGCGCCAGCGCGGACGACCTGAAACATCTGGTTTCCACGATGGAATATTTTGTCCGCCATTCCCGCCTGGGCCGCGACACGGCTTTAGCGGGCATGCCCTATCCCACTCAGGGCGTGAGGCTTAGCGGCGACTGCGTGGTGGAAAAACTTTGGGCCGGGAGCCCGATGGACAAGGCGGGGACAGGTTTGGGCGATCACCTTTGGAGCGTCGGAATAATCACGTCGGAACTGCAAAGCAGGAAAGATTTGGAAGCGGGCCTGTCCCCGAATCTAGGGGGCCTGTCTTCGCTGCCCGTGACTTTCTTCGCCGCCTCCCCTTCCGAGTGGGATAAAGCCGCGATCGCCCGAGGCCCAAGCTCGTCCAATGCCATTCATCCGAAGCTGAGGAAGGTTATCCTGAAAGCGCTTTAAAGTCTTTGTCCACGACGAGTCCCGTAGGGTCGAGGGCTGGTGCGGTGGCCTTCTGGCTCCGTTTCCAGTCCCCGCCTCCTCGAACGTAGCGTGCGGATTTCCCGCACTA
>OLLS01000091.1_pt1 | contig 35248 bp, 34 predicted proteins | sample 1604631 | NCBI WGS metagenome assembly OLLS01 (sample SAMEA104055725, study PRJEB20765) | soil metagenome | biome: Arctic tundra; feature: Polygonal ground; material: soil | place: USA | collected 2011-09 | depth 0-0.5 m | reverse complement strand
CTCAATGTCTTTTCAATTTCTTTATCCGTTAAACCTTCTTTCAATTTCACCAGCACTGTATTTTTCCATGCCTTTGTACTGTAACGAAGACCGTTATGAACAATGTAATCAGCATTGTCTTCGGTTTTTGCTGTCGGAGTAACTGTCAATGCATTTTGGGCAAAAACGATCAGTAAACCCGAAACCAGCATAAATATTAAACACCACATAATCGGTTTAAAATTCATCTTCATCTCCATAAAACTGCTTCGCTTTAACAAGTCCCCGAGTTGGACTCGAACCATCAAAACTTCGAGCCAAAATTAAATCTTCGTTTCATTACTTTTGTTCTTCAGCTTTCGGACTATCCTTGAGCCGATAAACCGCGCCTGGGCCACTTCCTTCCCTGACCAACCGCCCCTCTTCGAGTAATTTGTTCAGGTTCCGGATTACCGTCCGCCGGGGACTGCCCAAAGCCTCCACCAAAGCGCCGGTCTTGGCCTGGCCGTTCTGACGGACATAGTCTAATAGTTTCTGGGCCGATTCGTTATTTTTGGAAAGCCTCCGCTTCGGGACTGGCTTGGATCGGCTTACCGCCGGACTGGCTGAGGGGCTGGGTGTCTGAACCGCAGGATGATTGGCCTGGGCCGGTTGGGGGTCTTCCTTCGTGTCTTCTTCAGGTTTCCTGGTGTTTTTAATAAATTGCTTCTGAACACCCAAAAGTAAAAGACAGGTTATCAAAGTTTTATCCAGCTCAGGCGGGATAGGAAACCAACCATTCAATTGTCTCACGTGAGCAAAGATACACAAAACTACCCATAAACCTGCTGCGATTTCGCCATAGAGAATGTCCGGAAGGAAACCGGAGGGTGCATAAGTCTTGGAGCCCTTAAACCGGCTTTCCCAAAGGATGCTGACCCCTAGAACGATGACATAAGTCCAATAAGTCTCAGCATTTGGGCCTTGGTCAAAAAGGGTTACCCATTGGGGCGGAACCTGATAACCGGGGGGAAGTTGGGCGGTGGTGAGCATAGCCCAAAGGGTTAAGCCAGCGTGCTGGACGGTGGCCGCCCACAACAAAACCCAAAGGACGAGTGAAATACTTTCGCCTTCCATTTCTTGAGAAGATGCCATGTCGAACCTCCAATTCGAACGGTAATCCTATTGTGCCAACTTGCCGCTATTGTGCCAAACCCGGTTATTGTGCCAAGTCGCCGGTATTGTGCCACTACCGGGCCGGTATCGGTAACCCCGGCAAGTGGCACAATAGGTTGGCACAATAAAGTGGCACAATGCAGATAGATTAATTGCTGTGGAATAAAAAGCAATAAATAATCAAATAATTGTCGGATTCCGACAGGTCCATTATCGGGGACAGGTAAGTCTTATTGTGCCACATTCTTCACCCTCTGTCGGGGACAGGCCGGCTGATTGTGCCACTGAGAGTACCCGGGTTGGCACAATAACCCGTGGCACAATAAACTGGCACGATAACCATCAAATAATTAAGCTAAAACGAAATGGGGATTCTTCAACAGTTGAAGAATGGGCTATTGTGCCAACATGAGCCCGGGGTTTATTGTGCCACCACCGGGTCGGTATCGGTAACCCGGTTTTGGCACAATAGGTTCGCACAATGTGAATAGCTAATTCCGCCGGAATAAGAGCAATAAATAATTGTGGGATTCCGACAGGTCTCCCTATCGGGGCAGGTCCGGCTTATTGTGCCACTTTATTGTGCCAACTTTACCCCGGGTCTATTGTGCCAACTTGCCGGTATTGTGCCACTACCGGCCCCCCCTCGATTCGGGGGCGGGTTGGCACAATAAAGTGGCACAATAACCATTTGGTAAATGTCCGGGTTTAATGTGGGCAAACGGGAAAGGTTTTAGAGGTCGAGTGATTCAAGGTTGGTTCTGGGATCGTTGGCCGTTGCTATTCCGTACAGATAGTCCCGCTTTGAACCCCTTTACCCCCAAAGATAATGGTGACCGAGGCGTTGGAGGTGTAATGGGTGCCTCCGCCGGGGCCGATACTCATGCAATCCCCGTAATAACCCACGTTGCAGATAACATCCCCCGAGTTGGTCAAAGCCTCCCCTGTGCCCTGCTGGACAGGTAAACCATAGCCGTTCCAATTCGGCGTCAGTTGGATGCCGTTGCCCGAATAGTCGTAACAGGCCCAGAGCAGAAACCCCTGAATGTTATTGGGCGACTCCGTAAAAAAGAAATTGCCGTTATTCAATAACGGCGAGGTGAGATAAAAACCGCCGGTGTTATCCGTCATAAAAACATAAAGATTATGCTCGCCCACGCCTTTATAAGTCACTGTGCCGGAAACCGTAAAGGCGGGAATGGGGGTAACGGTGGGGGTCCATGTCATCGTAGGCGTATTGTTGTTGGTGGGCGTTGATGTGGTGGAAGGGGTATTCGTCGAAGTGCCGGAAATAGTTGAAACAGCGGTCGCCCCGAAGACACTCATCGAAAAAGCAATGGACCCGAAAAGAACCATCCCCAAGACGATCGCTTGAAGTTCAGATTTTTTCACAACTTTTTACCCGACGCGTTTCTATTTTTAAAAGTAAAAATGAACGGAACCATTGATCAAAGAAAATGTATTGGAGCCGGCTCCACCGGTTATCAACCCGGAAGACGTTTGGGTATTGGGCAGTGTGGTATAGGTAGGATTGTAAATACTCGAAGCTTGGTTAAAGGTGGCGTTGGCGGACAAGCCTACACTGCCTTCAATGGAAATGTTCTGCCAAAAGGGGATGAAAGCCTCAAAACCCAACCCCCAAAAAAGATTAATTTGCTGGTTTTGGAAGACGTTGTTGCTGTCTCCGTAAACGTAACCATTTTCATTGAACGTACCGGTAGTTTGACTGTAGTTTTGCGAATAGGTGACCCGCTCTATCATTTGTACGAAAACATCGCGGACAGGTTCGCTCAAATTTTCTTTAAGGCCCAAACCCACACCGAATCCAAAATTGGAAAGGGCGATCGCATTCCCCGAAAAATCATACCCAGTGGTTGGATTGTCCGAGCCGCCGGCCATGAAATCCAGGGCGGTACTGTTATCCATCCAATAACGAAAAACTAGCGCCGTGCCGCCATAGGTCATGCTACCCAGACCCATGCCAAAATAGCCTTTCAAGTGTTCAGGCGAAAAAACAGTGAAGTTATAGATAGGTGTTGGACTAGGCGTGGGAGTCGCGTATTGGGTTAGTCTGGGCAACTGGGCAGGAGGAGCATCCGGCGCGTTCCAGGTTTGAGCAAAGGCGTGGTAACAGGGAATGAAGAAAACTATGCCAAAGATAAATGCGATCATTTTTTTCATAGTCGTTCTCCACGGGGATATTCAAGAGGCGTGAATGTAAGCATTTTCCGCTATTTCAGCGGGGCTTCCACTAAAAATTATAGTTTCTTTTAAAAACAGATGTTGGGATACAATAACAAAGTGTTTGAGATTGAATTCTAAACATTGTTCTGGGGAGTCCCTATGAAGCCTTTACTGTGGGTTGTTTTGGCCGTAGTTGTGGCTTTTTCTATCCTGAATCTACCCGCTTGTGTCGTCAATTCGCCATCGATTACCCAGCCACCTGCCCCCACTCCCACGCCGATCACGGGAACTGTCGTAGTCAACAACGCCGCAACCGGCACTTGTCCTGTAAACGTTTGGTTGGATAACATTGGACCTGTTGTTCTGGCGGCTGGAACCATTAAAACTTTCACTAATGTCGTGTCTGGAGGTCACACACTGACTTTCACCCTAACCGCCTCCACAAACTGCGGCAGCGGCTCAGTGACTTGCGGATTTGCCTACGTTAACGGCACCGGTACTACCTGTTCCTTTTACTTGAACAGCGGCTTAGTTGAAACCGCGGCCATTACGGATAACGGTTGTAATCAATTGAGCGTAAGCTGCCCTTACTGACGCCAATTTCTATTTTTACAAAAAAATTCCCATCAATTTTTTTATTAAAGCGCTGACCTGATCAAGATAAAGACTTTAGCTACTTATTTTTTTCCGGAATAAAATTAATCGAAACTGAATTGATGCAATAGCGAAGACCCGTTGGCTGGGGACCGTCATCAAACACATGGCCCAAATGTCCACCACAGCGGGGACAATGAACCTCTGTGCGGGTCATACCAAAAGAACTATCGACAGTGGTTGCCGCGTTTTCAGGATAGATAGGCTTATAAAAGCTGGGCCAGCCGGTGCCGGAATCAAACTTCGTGTCCGAAACAAAAAGTTCCAACCCGCAGGCGGCGCACACATATTTGCCCTTGGCATGGTTGTCCCAGTACTTGCCGGTAAAAGCCGGTTCTGTTCCCTCTTCGCGTAGAACGTCATATTGCTCGGGAGTCAGTATTTTTTTCCATTCGCTGTCGGTCTTCACGATTTTGTCGCCCATATATCTCCCCTTTTTGGTAATGGATTGACCCGTAGCCCTCAATGTCAACGCTGAAACGGCCAACGTGATCAAAGCAAAAATTAAAACCTTTTTCATGAGTACCACCCGTCGTTTTCTTACAATTGATTACGGTGGTTTAGACGTAAAAGTTACGCTGGGTTGACCGGGTGTTGTTGTATGTATTGATGAAGTTCTTCAGCGGATTCTTCCACCGTCAAATCCGAATGATCCATCACAATGGATTCGGAGGTTTTTCGCAAGCCCCCTACAGCGCGGTTGTAGTCCCGATCGTCCCTGGCATTGACATCAGCCAGTACTTCCTCAAGCGTGGTTTTGGTTCCCGCCCGAACCATGTCGTTATAACGGCGTCTGGCCCTGGTTTCGACGGAAGCGTCGAGGAAAAATTTGTACTGTGCGTCCGGAAACACATCGGTTCCAATATCCCGGCCTTCCAGAACGGCTCCGCCATAAGGAATGCTGTCGACCCGGCCCATTTGCTGTTGTCGAGCCACCAGAATTTTTCGGACGGGCACCGAGTTTGCGATAAAGGCGGAAGCTTGGGTGACTTCGGGTGTGCGGATGTCTTTACTGACGTCTTCCCCGTTTAATAAAACTTTGTTTTCAATTTCACCGGGTATGAGTTCAATTTTTGAGTCACGCGCTATTTTTTCTAGTTCAGAGTCGTTTTTTAGATCAGCTTTTAACCGCAAAGCGGCCAGAGTCACGGACCGATACATGGCACCCGTATCGATATGCAAATAGCGCAGTTTCTTGGCTAAGGTTTTCGCCACGGTGCTTTTGCCCGCGCCCGCCGGACCATCCATGGCCACAATGATGGGTTTGCTCATTTTTCAGCGACCTGTTTGAGCAATTTTTCAAAATTCGGGAAGGATGTGTTTATATTTTCAGTGTCCAAAATGGTGGAAGAACCCTGCGCGATGAGAGCCGCCACCGCGATCGACATGGCGATACGGTGATCGCCGCCTGATGAAAACTTTGAACCTTTTAAAGGAGTCGGCCCTTTAATGATCCAGCCATCCTCGGTGGGTTCGATGTTTGCCCCCATTTTTTTCAAAGTTACCGCCATCATCAGAATACGGTCCGATTCTTTCACTTTGAGGTCGGCCGCTTTTTTAACAACAGTCGTTCCCTTTGCCTGTGTCGCGGCTACAGCGAAAATAGGAAACTCATCAATCATGCGAGGGACAATCGCCTCATCATTGAGTGTGATAGCTTTTAATTGGGAAGATTCAACAATAATATCCGCTATGGGTTCCGCACCATAACGTGTTTTGAGCGGATAAACCGTAATTTTGCCGCCCATTTCCCTCAACGCATCCAGCAGGCCGGTTCGAGTCGGATTGACACCCACGTTTTTGATAACCAATTTTGAATTCGGTGTGATTAGGGCTGCCACGATAAAAAAAGCCGCGGACGATATATCGCCCGGAACTTTAATTCTCCTGGCTTTAAAGGGTTTAATCGGCCCCTTAACCGTGATTGCCAACTTGGTTTCTTTATAAGGAATATCGAAGGAGCTGAACATTCTCTCAGTATGGTCCCGGGTGGGCGTCGGTTCGATAACAGTGGTTTTGCCTTCCGCGAAAAGACCGGCCAAAAGAAGAGAACTCTTCACCTGGGCGCTGGCCACTGGCAATTGGTAGGTAACACCTTTTAATTTTTGACCTTCTATTTTGAGTGGCAGCAGGCTGGCGCCGTCAGGACCGCTGATTCGGGCGCCCATTTTTGTCAAAGGAACCACTACCCGTTTCATGGGACGACGGCGAAGATACTGGTCCCCCGTTAAACGGCAGGTAAACGGCTGGCCTGCCAGCAAACCAAGAATAATGCGTGACGTAGTTCCCGAATTACCCGCGTTCAAAGTTTTTTTAGGCGGCTGCAACGAATTGATTCCTCTGCCGGTAATCTCGAGACGGGTACCGATTTGTTTAATCTGAACACCCATGGCTTTAAAGATATTCATAGTTGAAACGCAATCGGCAGAAGTCAGGAAGTTTTCAACCGTGGTGGTGCCGTAAGCGAGAGAGCCCAGCATTACGGAACGATGAGAAATAGACTTATCCCCCGGAACCGTGATCGTTCCCTGCACCGAAGAGGCCTGATGAACTACTAATTTTTTCATTTTAAATTTTCCCTAATTATTTTTCCCTTTTCAAAAAACGAGAACCAAAAAGATTTATTTCCCTTGCGAAGTTGCTTTTCCAGGAAAGCCAATTGAAGGCGGTATTGGCTCAAGAAATAAATGACTTCCTTGGAGTTCATTTCCAGAATATCGCTCCACATGGCGGGATTGCCAGCGGCGATACGGGTAAAGTCCTTAAAACCGGTTCCCGCGGCGGTGGAAAGAGTTTTAGACCGTTTGGCCTGTATGCCATAAAGCTGAACATAGGCGGAGGCCAAAAGGTGGGGTAAATGGCTGGTGAGAGCCACATATTTATCGTGTGTTTGAGCCCTCAGCAAGACCGGAACAGTGCCGACGCTTTTCCAAAACTGGACTGCCTTTTGAATCAGAGCTTTAGGGTTTTTCGCGAGTGGCGTAATGAAAACGGTGTGACCCTGATAAAGACCGGCATCAGCGAAGCCCGAACCGGATTTTTCTTTGCCCGCCATGGGATGGCAGGGCACGAAGTGATTTTCCAAGCCTTGAATAACTTGGGCCGATTGAACAATTTGTCCCTTAATGCTGGAAACATCCATGATGAGAGCTTGCGGTTTCACCAGTCCACCGATGAGTTTTAAAAGCGGCAGAACCGTACTGGAGTGGGAACACAAAAGAATCACGTCCGCGTTTTGAATAGACTCTTCCAAAGTGGTCGCCATCCGCAACAGACGGGAAGCTTTTTTACGGGACGAAGGCCGGTGATTCCAGCCGACCAGATCCATTCCCTTTTTCTTTTTCAAAGCCAGAGCTAGTGAGCCGCCCAACAAACCCACACCGATGATCGCTATTTTTTGTCTGGAAGCCATCAGATATTTACTTTCAGCTGAGAATAAACCTCTTTAAAGACTTTCAAGAAATTTTCAGTTTCCTGAACGGTTCCGGTGGTAACTCGTAACGCGTCTGGCCCCATGGGCCGCACAATGATGCCCTTGCGAAGCAAATTCTGATAAAGAGCTTGAGCCTGAGGCACATTGAAATAAACAAAATTTGTTTGGCTGGGAACGGGATTCAGCCCCATCTCCTTTAATCCCTCGGTCATTTTTTGGCGCATCTGCCGGTTGAGCTGAATAACCTTCTCCAAATGAGTCTTATCGGACAAAGCGGCTTCGGCGGCAGCCAGAGCCACGCTGTTTACGTTGAAAGGCTGACGGGTTTTTTGAAAAACTGAAACCAAGTCTGGATGGCCTATGCCATAACCGACCCTCAATCCAGCTAATCCATAGACTTTCGAAAAGGTGCGGAGCACGACTAGATTTGGGTAATCTTGTAAAAGTTTTAATGAACCAAAATAAGTTTTCTCGTCCACATATTCACAGTAAGCCTCGTCCAAGACGACCAATACCTGAGGGGGACAAATTTTTAAAAAAGCCTCAATAGCCAACAATGAAACAAATGTTCCAGTGGGATTGTTAGGATTGCAGATAAAAACCAGCTTGGTTTTAGGATTAACCGCATTGGCAAAAGCCGCCATGTTGTGGGTAAAATCTTTCAAGGGAATTATCTTGGATTCACCCTCAAATAATTGGGTAGCCAGGGGATAAACCACAAAAGACTTGTCGGCAAATAGAACTTCATCACCGGGACTTAAAACCATTTCAGCTAACAGGATTAAAAGTTCATTGGAACCATGACCCAGCATAATTTGATTTGAGTTGATTGATAAATGTTGGGATAGGGCCTGCGTCAGATTGTGCGCCGCGCCATCGGGATAGCGGCTGATTTGGGCCATGTGTTTTTGCAAAGTTTCAATTACTTTTGGCGATGGCCCGAGCGGATTTTCGTTTGAGGCGATTTTGGTCGCATTGGAAATTCCCAATTCCCTTTCAAGCTCCTCGATTGGTTTTCCGGGCACATAAGGCTGGATAGCCATTAAATTTTTACGCAGAGGAACTTGAAAAACCATCCTATTGCTCGCTGCGGGGATAGGACCCCAGGACTTTAACGGTTAAAGAGGCCTTTTCGATTTCCGCGATAGCCTTTTTGGTTTTGTCATCGTCAACGTGACCCAGGAAGTCGATAAAGAAGTAATAATCCCACGCCTTTTTGCGGGAAGGCCGCGATTCAATGCTGGTGAGATTAAAACCCTGTTTTTCAAAAGGTTTCAACAGCGTGTAGAGCGCCCCTACCTTGTCTTTAATAGAAACCATGATGGAGGTTTTATCGTTTCCCGTCTTTTCAGCGTTCGTTTTACCTATAACTAAAAAACGGGTAAAGTTATCTTGCATGTCTTCAATGCGCTTGGCGATAGGTTTCAAATGATTGAGTTTGGCTGCTAAATCCGACGCAATTGCCGCGCTCTTGCCATCTTTTGACGCCTGTTGGGCGGCTTTGGAGGTGCTGGTGCTTTCAATGATTTTGACTCCGGGTAAGTTAGCTTCCAGCCAGATCCGGCATTGCCCCAAGGCAACCGAATTACTGTAAATTCTTTTCACTTTGCGGATATCACCGCTCTTTGACATGAGCGTATGGGATATCGGCATAAGAATTTCAGAGCAGATGCGCAGATCTGACTCAACAAAGAGATCCAGCGTGTGAAAAACCACACCCTCAGTTGAATTCTCAATTGGTACCACACCGTAATGGGCGCGGCCCCGTTCCACTTCCAAGAAAACATCTTTCAAAGTCGAACCACTGACATACTTGGATGACGAACCAAACTTTTGAACCGCGGCGATATGCGTATTACTGCCGGCCAAACCAAAATAAGCAATTTTCAGAGGCGATTCCAAAGCCAAGGAACCAGACATAATTTCACAGAATATGGCCTCAAGCGTCGCGGTTGGAAAAGGACCCTGATTGAGCCGCCCAACCCTTTGATAAACTTCCTTTTCGCGATGCGGGGCGTAAAAATGCATTTTTCCTTCGGTTTTAACATTTTTAACTTTTAGCACATTTTTCGCGCGTTCATTCAGGAGACGAACCAATTGGCTGTCGATGTGGTCGATGTTTTTACGGATTTTTTGAAGTTCGGCTTTTTTGTTTTTCACGCTCAAAACTTTCACAAATTCTATAAAATGCCCGTGAGAGTTGAGATTATATTATATTTTTGATTTACCAAGGAAAAGAATATGAAAAGCCCTCAAAGCGCTTTGAAATTACAGTGGATCATTGTTATAACCCTTGCACTGGCCGCTGGCGCTTTGGGTTTTTACTTGTCGTATCAGGAAGAACAAACACGTTTTTCTGAAATAAGCGCAGTTGCCGAATCTCACCTGATTTATGCCCTTCAGTTGAAAGACGACATGGCCTTGATAGATTGGTCCAAAGATATCGAGAAACTTCCGTCTATTCTTACTTTTCAGGCACTTTCAGGATCAAAAGTTGTTGCCGAAGGCGGCAATCAAACACTCTGTCCTATTGTTTCGTCCGATGGTCTTTCTTTTGATTTTCCTTATCGTTGGACATTTCATTCGACCTTCAATAAAGAGTCGGGAACATTGGCAAATCTCACCATGGTTTTTCAAGACTTCCGTGGACCTCTTTTATGGGCTGGTTGTCTTTTTTGGGTTAGTTTTGCCACGGGTTTGATTTTGATCTTATTAAAAATAATGCCGAAAACCAACTCACCAGCGCCTGATTCAGACACTCCTACGATTCAAACTAAGGTGGTAGTAAAAACCTCCGTTTTAAAAGTCGACGATAAAAGTTCTACTTTAGCGTTGGATGCCGATTACGTGATTTCTCAGGTGACACCCTTGGCGGCAAAAGCTTTAGATCGACAGATTTCTGATTTAGTGGGAAGCCATTTTTTAGACCTTTCACCTGATCCATCCGTAATGAGCGTGATCGAAGAAGCTAAAGAGACAGAGTTTTTAAAACCATTCCCTTCGCATCCACACATTTCCGCATTGATCCACCCTATGCCGGAAGGAACCCTTCTTGTTTTAAAAACTGGCAACAATGCTGAAAGGCCCTAAAATGGGCCGATTTTATTGACTTTTAGCGATTGAAAATTTAAACTGATTCCAGAACTCAACCAATACGCTTTCCGGGAAAGAACAATTGCGAGAAACATTTAAAGGTCTGTCTATTTTTTCCGCAATGTTGATGCTTTTATTACTAATTTCAACGGGTTGTGATATTAATATTCCTGGATGCGGTAAGCGCTCTTTTCCTTCTTTTGAACCGATTGTCCAAAATACTGTTTCGACCAATAGTTTGCCCACAAACAACAATCCTTTACCCAGCAAGGCCACAGCCAACCCGCCCAATCCGTCTAATATTTCCAACGGTTCAAAGGTATCCGTTATACCAATGACAACACCCACACCTGTTCCAGTGGATATTGAAAAAATTGCCTATACGACCATTGAAGAAGGTTTACCTACTCTTTGGACAATGAATACTGATGGAACCGAAAGAACCAGGTTAACTTCAATTGGTACTAGCAGTTGGAATCCCCTTTGGTCCCCCAACGGTAAAATTTTGGCTTTTCTTTCGACCACAAATGCTGGAAAAGTAAACTTGTATATTGTCCAAAAAGGATCAACCCAATTGACCCAATTGACCAACTGGGATGATATGGGAAAACCTGATCCAATGCTCCTTCAGGCTCCTTTTACCTGGTCGCCTAAAAGCGATCAATTAGCTTATATTTATAAAAATCAAGTTTGGACTGTTGCTTTAGATACGCAAGATCAATCTACTTTGGTCAATGTTGACCCTGCTTTTACCATCATCTCAGTCGCTTGGGCACCGCACCGTGACAATAAATATATTGCTTACACGGTTCGTAGAGGCATTCAATATTCCAGTGTGTTCTTGGTAAACCCGAGACTGAAAGACAAACTGAGTTTGGCTGACTCTCGTAAGTTGATCCCGGCTATTACTTGGACTTCAGGCGCGGAAGAATTAGCTTACTTATCGGATAAAAATGCGGTTTACACCACAACCGTAGAAGATACCACTTCTAAACCCGTTATCGTTGATGCCAGCCCTGAATTAGCCGCCTATGTTTCTTTTTCTCCAGTAGAGTCCAGTACCAGACTAATGCTATTGGCTAAACAAACAACCGATGATACAGGATACCGTGTGGCAGTCGTGGATCAGCCTGCTAAAACCGACCAAGATACAGGTAAACTAAAATATTTAACTCCTGTTGGAGTCGACTGGGCCGTTTGGTCGCCGGACGGAACTAAAATCGCTTACGTTATTTCAGGAGAGCTTTGGATAATGGATTCAATTAGCGGACTCAATAAAACCCGCATCGCTTTATCTGGTATTCAATCTCCTGATTGGTCAAAAAAATGAAAACAACTCTTTATACTCTACAAAAGTTTGTTGGAATTTTCCTGGTTGTCCTCGCACTGGGTGAATTTTCAACGCTGACCATTGCTTGTAAACCAAAAAAAGTAGATGCGCCTGTTGCCACTTCGACTCCGACGCCTGTTCCAGCCCTAGGAAACCTTATTTTTGTGCAGGGTGGTCATTTAGTGGAATTGAATTTAACCAATTTTGAAATTACGCCTCTTACAAGTGGAAAAAGCACCGAATGGTTCCCTTCAGCTTCTCCAAAAGGTGATCAAGTGGTCTATTGGTCGAATGCGGACTCCAATGTATACAATCTTTGGAAACTAAATTTAACGAATTCGCAGAGAACCCAATTGACATTCAATGACGAAAACGGACTGCCTTCTAATGAACAAAATCTTTTAGTAAACGCGTCGGCGTCCTGGTCTTCTGACGGAAAAACCATTATTTACGCTCAAGATGGCGACATTTGGGCGATTGATTCGGATGGGTATAATCCCAAAACCATTCTCTCGGGACAGGGCGCTCTGTGCCCCAACTTTTCACCAGATAGTAAATCTGTTCTCTATCTCTCAAATTTAAATGATTCGGTTTACAATTTATACGTTCTAAATCAATCAGATAAAACTATTAAACAAATTACCCAATACACAGATTGGAATGTAGGCGCTCCGAGTTATTCCCTCGATGGTTTCAAGATTTTGTTTAATTTGTATCGGGGAGATGTTACCCAAGTTTACACAGCCAAAGCTGACGGAAGCGAACCCATTAACCTAACCAATAATGTGCGGAGCCTTTCACCTTGTTTTGGACAAGGAGACAAAAAAATATACTATTCCGCTTATGGTCCAAGTGGAGATTCAAATTTAAACATTTACATTATGGGCGCAAATGGGGCTGATGTAAAAGCTTTAACCACGAACGGCGGCGCTTCTCCCAGTTGGGCGCCGATCTTCATACCGGTTTCTTCTCCCAACACATCCATCAAGTAGGAATAAATCAACTTATAAAATTTCTGGATAAAGCGGAAAATTCTTTGTTAATTCTGAAATTTCGCCTTTAACTTTTTGACGAACTGATTCACTCTTCGGCGCTGAAATTACGTCATTAATCCACTTTGCTACCTGCTTAAACTCCCCTTCTTTAAAACCTCTGGTTGTTAAAGCAGGAGCTCCTAAACGGATGCCGCTGGTCAACAGAGGAGATTCGGTGTCATAAGGCACAGAGTTTTTATTCGTGGTGATATTTGCCTCATCCAGCGTCAATTGGGCTTGTTTTCCATTTATTCCCTTATTTCTCAGGTCAATCAACATTAAATGGTTGTCCGTACCGCCCGACACAATTTGGAATCCAAAAGCCGTTAAGGCCTCAGCCAGAGTTTTTGCATTGGCTTTAATTTGCTTTGCGTAAGACTTAAAAGAAGGTTGCAAAGCTTCGTTAAAAGCTACGGCTTTGGCGGCAATGACATGCATTAAAGGACCGCCCTGAATCCCCGGTATGATTTGACTATCAAGTAATTCACCCATTTTACGCGTCCGACCGCTTTTGGGGGCCGTGGTACCGAATGGATTATCAAAATCCTTGCCCATTAAGATTAAACCGCCGCGGGGGCCCCGAAGGGTTTTGTGGGTTGTGGTCGTCACGACGTGACAATGCGACATCGGATTATTCAGTTCCCCAGCCGCGATTAAACCAGCGGTGTGGGCTATATCGGCCCAAAGGAAAGCGCCAACTTCATCTGCAATCTGGCGAAAGGCCGCATAATCCCAGTCTCTGGAATAAGCGGAGGCCCCGATACTAATCATCTTAGGTTTATGCTTGCGGGCCAGATCTCTCGCCTGATCAATGTCAACCCGTCCATCTACTTTTCGGGTTTGATAGGCGAAAAAATTATACATCTTGCCAGAAAAATTAACTTTACTACCGTGGGTTAAATGACCGCCATGGGATAAATCCAAACCCAAAACCGTATCGCCCGGTTTAATAAAGGTAAAATAAACGGCCATGTTGGCCTGACTGCCCGAGTGAGGTTGGACATTAACATATTCAGCGTTGGAAAAAAGCTTGGCCGCCCTTTCGCGGGCCAAATTTTCAACAACATCCACATATTCACAGCCGCCGTAGTAGCGGTTTCCTGGATAACCTTCGGCGTATTTATTGGTCATAACCCCGCCTTGGGCGGCCATGACAGGTAGACTGGTGAAATTTTCGGAGGCAATTAACTCCAGTTTCTCGTTTTGTCTTTTGAGCTCGTTGCGATTTGCCTCCCAAACTTGCGGATCGGCTTTCAAAAAATCAGAAGTCATAGAAGCTCCTTGGATTATTACGCAGCCAGTTAATTGTAACCCCCTCTTTGAGGCCCCATTGTCTAGCGGCTTCGCGTGGAATCTCAAGACAGCCGTCAGTGTAAATGGGCCCAATAAAAATCTGCCAGGGTTTAGCCGAAAGGTATACGTGGAGTATTTTATGGTTTTTATCCAAAAAAAGAAGGTCCGGTCTTAAAAAAGTGAAGAAAGTATGCACCGACCGGCACTTCGGAAAATAAATACCGTCATAGTAGCCGGGCCATGCGGTTCGGCCCATTAAACCCATAAGTCGGTCTTTGTAATTTTTTGCAATTAAGATGTCGGGTTTAAAGTTCAATGGTTTATAAACTGTAATACAATTGGACCAAAAATAATTAAAAAAGTCACAGGCATGATAAATAAAATAAGGGGAAAAAGAAGTTTTACGGGCATTTCTTGGACGGCTTTTTCGGATCTCTGCGACTGTTTGTCCCGAATAGTTAATGAGAGTTGTTGTAGCGTTTTTGAGATGCCTGTCCCAAACCGCTCAGCTTGAATAACGCTTGTTGAAAATAGAGAAAAATCCGTTAAATTTAATTTTTCAGTGACAGAAGTAAATGCAGCTTTTCTTCCCGATCCGCTCCGTGTCTGTTCCATAATTCTGTAGAATTCCTCTCTGAGCGGCCCAGATTTTGCGTTTTTAAGATATTGATCTAGAGCTTGCTCCAAGGATAAACCGGCCTCTGAACAAAGAGACAACACTTCTAAAGCGTTGGGCAATTCCCTCAATAATTCTCTTTCACGCTTTTGCGCTTTGTCATTCAGCCATATGAGTGGCAAAGCAAAACCAATGAGCACACTGATCAGAACCAATTCATAACTACCAGCTAAAAAACTAAAAACAAAGCAAAAGCCAACAGCCATCAAAACCTGGTACCCTAATATATCCATAGGCTTTAAATAACCAAAATTTGCTCTCCTCAATTGAATTTCCAAATACCCTAGGTAATTTTTAAACGCGGGAATTGTTTGAAAACCTGCACCTTTTTCTCGAAAAGTTTCAATAAACGACTGAAATGGAATAGCTTTTTTTTGTTTAACAATATTATTTAGCCGCATCATCTGTTGCTGTTGAGAAATCTTAGTCATAACCACAAAAAACATATTTCGAATAAACCAGCCTATTCCAAATGCGCTGATGAAAATCAACAGATAGATCATTTATATCTCCACTCTAAGAAGCTGACGGATCCATAGAAATCCAATGCTTTCTAAAATTGCCGCCAAAAGCAAAATAGCCCATCCCGCTTTTTGGGTAAAAAGCGGTGTCATTAAACTGGGGTCCATGACAAAAAAGATAAGTCCCAACATAAACGGCAGAAGGCCCATCACCATACCGGACAATTTGGCTTGCGCTGTCATGGCGTTCATTTTTCTAAGAATTCTGTTCTTTTCTTCCATGCCATCCAGCAACACTTGCAATAAATGGGTTAAATTGGCTCCAGTTTGACGGGAAATCTTATATGATTCTAAAAATTGTTGGAATTCGGAAAAATCTGAAAACCTTTCACTCATTTTAGTCAATGCCGCTTCAGCAGATAATCCCAAGCTCATTTCGTTGCAAACCAAAATAATTTCATTTCGTAAAGGTTGCGGACATTCGTGAGACAAATATGATAAAACTTGAGAGACAGTCTGACCTGTTTTTAGAGCCTGAATACACATCCCCAGAGCTTGGGGAAATAATTCACTCATCTTTATTTGTATTTTGTTTTTCTTATACTTTTGAATAAGCGGCGGGCCTTTTTCTTTGATATATGAAATTAAAATACAGACTGTTAATAAAAAAACACCCTCAATTTCATCCACAAAAATTCCAATCAAGAAAGAACCAAGAATTCCAAAAATAATTAACTTTTGGAAAGAAGTGATTGAAATCTTGAATTTGAGGGGTGAGGAAATTGTCGGCGATTTTTCGGTCAATCGTTTTAAAACGTAGTGGACCAAAATTCCAGAAAGGAGGCCACCTCCGAAAAAACCACTTAGATAAATAATAAAATTAGTCATAAAATCAACTCAATTTGATTTTTTTGAATCTTGTCCTAATGAAGCATCTTCCTCGATTTGCCGAAGAGCCTTTTGCGCCGATTCCTGAATGTCATGATTTTGACTTTGTGCTATCAATTTTTTGAGTTCCTTTTTTGCTTGCGATACATTTTGAAGCTTTAAATAAGCGTTGACTGTCATTAGTTGCGCCGAATCTGCGATGGTTGTGCCAGAAATTTTTTCAATCAACTCTCGATAGTACGCCAAAGCATCGTCCACCTTATCTTCCAAGAGTAAGCAATTTCCTATTTTCAATTTAGAAGAAAGCTCCAAACCTATATCACCCATGGATTCTAGTTTTCTGTATTCTTCGATCGCTCCTCCATAGTGTCCTTGCCAATATTGTGTGTCCGCAATCAGCTTTTGAGATGGAATAACATAGACCGATTGAGGATAGTCTTCCAAAAGTTTTCGCAAAGGCGGTCTTGAATTTTGTAAATCGGATTTATCAAATGCCAAAACATAACCTTCTAAATAAAGGGCCGCCGGAGCATCTTGAGTAGCTGGAACTTTTGCAAGTATATCTTTAGTTATCTTTAGTGCGTTATCATAACTTCCCTTGGCTAACAATTCTTGGATGCTTTTCATTTCAGGGCTAAGGGACACCGCCTTAGATTTTGAGTCCGAACACCCAATTTGAATAAATGCGATAAGCAAAAAAACAATAAACGCTCTTTTCAAAATAGCCTCTCTCACATTTGATCCGGTGATGAAACTCCCAACAAGGCTAAAGCATTGCGAATCACCGTTTTAACACCTAACGCTAACGCCAATCGAGCCTGTGCAACATCTTGCGGCGCATCCAAAATTCGCTGTTTTGAATAAAAAAGATGAAAATTTGCCGCTAAAGATTGTAGATATATAACCAATCGATGTGGTTCTAAGGCTTTGCCGCTTTCAAGAACCCATTGTGGATATTCCATAATTTCTTTCAAGAGTAAAAAAGACTCGACATCTTGTAGAGGCTCAAAATCCACTGCATTTCTTGAAGGTTTTAAATTATTATCCGCGCACTTCTTCAGGAGACTACAAATACGGGCATGGGCATATTGAATGTAGAATACCGGGTTTTCTTCAGTTTGCTTTTTAGCCACTTCAATATCAAAATCTAAATGGGTGTTAGCACTTCTCATAACAAAGAAGAAACGAGCAGCATCTTTACCGACTTGATCCAGTAATTCGTCCATGGTGACAAACTTGCCTTCTCTCTTGGACATTTTTACTTTTTCACCTTCCTCTAAGAGATTGACTTGTTGGGCGATAATAACAGAAAACTGTCCGTGAGGGTGTCCCGCCGCCTGAAGGGCCGCTTTCATTCGGATAATGTGACCATGATGGTCCGGACCCCAGATATCAACAATTTTCGTAAAACCTCGTTTAAATTTTTGTATGTGATAGGCAATATCTGCGGCAAAATAAGCCGGATGGCCGTCACTCTTTAGTAAAACTTCATCTTTCGGAGCTCCAAATTCAGAAACCTTAATCCAAAGAGCGCCATCTTTTTCATAAGTAAGATTCATTTTTTTGAGTTGTTCTATGGTTTCCTTAACCAAACCAGTGTCGTGCAGAAGTTTTTTTTCCGAATACCAGTTATCAAAGTGAACATCGTAACGAAGTAATGATTCCTTTTGCCATTGAAGAACTTGTCCCATTCCCCATTCACCCGGATCTGGGGCGGGATCAACCTTGATATAGTCGTTAGCTAAAACTTCCATGTAAGCGCCCTGATAACCACCTTCGGGTGCCGGAGTGTCTTTACCATTGATGCGATCACAAGCCGCAATTAACGATTGTCCAAACAAACGGGCCTGAACACCAGCATCATTCACATAGTACTCACGAGTCGCGCTTGTTCCCGAAGCTAAAAGAAGATTGGCAATCGATTCACCTATAGCCGCCGCACGCGCGTTGACAATATTAAGTGGACCCGTCGGATTGGCACTCACAAACTCCAAGATTACTTTTTCATCTTTACCTTGTGTGCTTTTCCCGTAATTTTCATTTTCGTCAAGCGCCTGCTTTAAAATTTCATAAAAAATCTGCGGGTTCAATTTCAGATTAATAAAACCGGGAGGCGCGACTTCCACATGCGACACCAATTGAGGATCAAGCTTTATGTTTTGAAGGATTTCTTGGGCGATCAGCAGTGGCTGTTTTTTTAATTTCTTGGCTAAAAGCATTGCCGCCGGGCAAGAAAAATCTCCATGGCTTTTTTCTTTTGGCCGTTCGATATTTATAACCACATCTAAAATACCATATTTTTCAATGGCCAGAGAAAAAGCATTTATCAACAGGTTTTGAATTTTAAAAATATCGAAAGTTTTCATTTACAAAGTTGTTTCCATAATATTTTTATAGATGAGCGCTCTTAATTTAAGTTCGACCGATTCAAAATCGCTTTTTCTCGATTCAAATATGTCTTCGATTGTTTTTTGAATTTCAGGTGTCGGTGCCGCCAAAAACTCGATTAAACGGTTTCCTTTATTATCAATGAGAACATGAACTAATCCCATTCCCGCCAAAGTTTGCACTTTTGGTTCCAATGCGTCTTCGGAAACTGAAATAAGTTCAGCAACTGATTTTACCGAAAATCTCGAACCTTTCACCAATAACCACACGCCCAAAAGGAGCCTCGAGGTTGAATTGGAAAAGAGAATCTTGAAGCGATTTCGCTCGGTGATGGGCTCCATTCAATTTCCCTTTATCATTCGAAAATCTTTTCCGACAATAAAAACAGCATCGTAATCAGCAGGGATTTTGTTCAATCGGGTTAGGCTCAACTTGGAAAAACCTAAATCCGTTAAAACCTTTTCCAAGTTGGGAAAATCAGATCCAGATAACAAAAGCTCAGAGTTTACATAATGAAAATTCATCGCATTACCGCCATTTTTCGCCGAAATGGTCGGACTGTCGATGCGTGAAAGCACCCAGTTTGCCGCTCCCTTTATACCACAGCCATTGAGTATTTCCACACGTACAGTCGACTCAGTCCCAGCCTTTTTGACAGCAACCATAGAGATTGGTGTAATAACTGCTGCAGTTGAAATTTCAAAAGACTTAACCGCCGTTCGGCCGGAATTGGAAGCGGTTAATTTTGGCACAGCGGTCAAGCTCAAATAAAGTCGGTCCATTAAATTCAGATTATTAAAACTATCAGCCGTTGACAGGCGATTTAAAAAATCATTCCAAAAAGAATCAATAGTCTGATCGGCAGTTGAAACACCTATCACGAACTCAAAGGAACCCAAGGCCGAAGCCATGGCTTTAAGTTGATAAATGTTTTTAGATAAAATCACTCGACCTCCCTCTACTGTTTGTGAACCGTTCAGATGCAATGGTGTGACAATGGACAAGGGTTTATTTAGATAAACATCAATTTGAAAAGCTTCGACCCGATTGGCTTGAAATTTCAAAACAAAAAAGCGGACTGGGGTTTGGCTCAAATAGACATAAGAAACAATGGACAAAACAATCGCAATAAAAAGAATAATGAAGAAAACCTTTTTATTTTTCACTTTTTTGTCTCAAAAAACTATTCCAAGTTTCCAGCAACCGTCCATGAACTTTCATGTTTTCCTTCAAAAGGTAAGAAATCGTAATGGCACATTTCATCAAGACCGCGTCAATTAAATTTCTCGAAGCGATAGATCGAACTCTTGATACCTCTTTGAAAGTTCGGCCTGGCTCTACAAAATCACCTACGAAGACAATCTGGGATAAAGGTGACATTGCGGGACTCCCCAAAGTATGGCATCGGATGGCCTCTAGGATTTGTCCGTCTTTAATTTTCCATTTTTTGAGCGCCATAGCCGCTCCGGCGTGGGGATGCCAAAGAGCCGGTAGTTTCTTTTCCGCATTATCCAGTCGAAAGGAGCTTCTATTAATCCAATCCAGCATTTCGTCTTTGGATAATTCCTTGGCGCAGTCATGCAACCATCCTGCCAGTTCAGCTTTTTCGGCGGGCAAATGGTACTGAATGGCCAGTTTCCGGCTGGTAGCCGCCACACTCTGGATATGCTTATACTTTTTGGGACTAATATTCCCGCGAATCCATCTTTTGATTTCTAACAGTTTGTTTTTAGACATTAACGGGTTCAATTACTGAGTTTTGGCCGCAAGATCGTAAAGCGTCGGGATTAAAAAACTTCGTATAAAGAATAACACCAATAAAGCGCAGGCAGGTGAAATGTCTAATCCTCTCAGCTTCCAAGGTGGTAAAAGTTTTCGAAAAGGAGCCAAAACGGGTTCAGAGATAACATAAACAGTACGCACAAAGGCATTGTATGGATCTGCATTGGCCCAGGACAAGACAACACGAACCAGAATTACAATTTCCATTGCGTCAAACAAAACATCCAACACCGAGGCCGTGGCCGACAAGAAATGACCAACGATAAACATACCGCCCCCTCATTTTTCGGGTGATAGCAAAACCCAAGTTTTCTTATGTGTGTTCAGATATTTTTTCGCCAATCGCTGCACCTCTTCGGCGGTCACCTTTCGAATAAACTGGTCATAATGATCAAGAGCGGAAACTCCAAAGCCGATTAACTCTTGCCTGCCCAAAGCGAAAAGCTGGGCACGGTTGGATTGTTGTCCCACCTTAAAAAGCCCAACCATATAACTTTTGGCTCTTTCTAATTCCACATTTGAAACTTTGCGATTCGCTACGGATTGGAGCACCGTTAGCAACGCCTGCTTCGCTTCTTTCACTTTATGGGGTGCACAGCCGATGTAAACTTGATAAACCCCCGCCTTTTCCGCAGCGTCATGGGAGGCATAAACACTATAAGCCAAACTCTTCTTTTCTCTCAACTGTACGAACAATTCCCCGCCCATGCCGTTTAATATGGTATTAAGCACTCTAAATCCATAGAACTCGTCTGATTTAAACGTCGGCGCACGAAATCCTAAAACCAAACTAGCTTGGTTATGAGAGGTCTTCAGTTGATAGTTCGTTGGAGTCAAAAGACCCAGAGTGGTTTTCATTTCTTTAAATTTGTTTCGAATTGGATATGTCTTTAACTTTTCATCCAAAAGTTCTTTAATTTCGTCCCCATTTGCGTCTCCCACCACAATCCAAGTCATGTTTTTGACAGAAAACCGTTCCGTGTGCCATCGACGAATGGCTTGAGGACTTATCCGTTTGATCGACTCTACCGTTCCCATGGGAATATGCGCGTAAGGCGTATTTTTAAAAGTAAGACGGTCCGAATGCAACATGGAGTATTCAGAGGGGTCGTCTTTGAGTCTTTCCAGAGCGGAAATTTGCATTTGCTTTTCTTTTTTAATTTCATTATCGGAAAAAAGCGGCGTGAATGTGGTTTCTAACAAAAGATCCAAGGAAGGCTCAAAATTGTCTTTCAAACTTTCCAGTGAAAGACTCCAGTAGTCCTTGTCCAGTTGAGTATCCAAATGGGATGCCAGACTTTCAGTTTCCCTGGAAAAATCCCCATAGCTTCTCTTTTGAGTTCCTTTAAAAAGGCATTTTGTCATTAAGCTGGTAATACCTTGATTGGTAGAGGTTTCATTTAAAAAACCGCCCTTCACAAAAAGCCCTAGCGACAACAAAGGTAGCCCTTTGCGCTCTTTCACAATCAGAGTCGATCCGTTTTGAAGTTTAAACCGTTTTATATCAGAGACTATTGAGGCTTTCTCTATTTTGGTTTGGAAAGTCGGCTCAAAACCAGACTCCAAAAGTTTTTGCCAACGAGAAGCTTGTCCCGACATTTTTTGAGATTTTGGGTAATAAAGAACCAAAGAAGCGCGACTTGGTTTGAGATATTGAATCGCAACTCGACGTAAATCTTCCGATTTGACCGCGTTCAAATTTTTTAGAAATAGGTCTTCCATTTGATAGCCGCCTTGTAGTTCCCAAAAGCCTAATGTTTTGGCCTGTCCATCCACACTTTGTTTTTCATAGATTTTAGAGGCTTGAATTTTATTTTTTATTTTAAACAGTTCTTTTTCATCCACTCCTTTAGAAATAAGATCTCGAACTTCCTTCATCATCTCCACCAAAAGTTTATCGATTCTTTTAACGTCCGTTAATGCCTGAAAAAGAAAAGCTCCTCCAAATTTCCCAAAAAAAGACTCCGTACCCACTTCATCGGCCAATTGACTTTTTTCTCGAATACTTAAATTTAACCGACTGGCATGCCCTTCCCCTAATACAGAATCCAGAACTTCTAATGCCGCCGCGTCTGGATGCGTAATAGAAACACTGGGGTAACCGAGCGATAGATAGACCTGTTGAACATCGCCCGTTTCAATGTAAACCTGAAGTTTTTTCGGTTCGCTATCGAAAGCAATTTGACGTCGAGGTGGTTTTGCCGTAGTTTTATTTTCAAAATGCCAGGTAATCCAATCAATAATCTTTTTCGAAGAAACATCCCCAACAATGGATATAACCGTGTTTGATGGAACATAATGTTTTTTATAATAGTTAAGAAGCTTTTCCCGCGGAACTTGTTTTAAAACAGTCATATCGCCGATGACAGGCCAATGATAGGGATTCTTTTGATAAAGAATGCGAAAAAGCAGCTCCCAGGACCAGCTCCAGGGATCATCTCGTCGCATGCGCATTTCCTCAAAAACCACTTCTTTTTCTTTCTCTAACTCGCCTGCGTCAAAAACTGAATTGAGATAAGCATCGAATTCAACTTCAAGCGCTTTCTCAATTTGATCACTCGGAAGAACTACATAAAAACAGGTGTGCTCGAAACTAGTAAAGGCATTTAAATAACCGCCGGCGGCTTCCACTTCTTTGGAAATAACACCGACACCTCGGTTTTTGGTGCCCTTAAAAATCATATGCTCAATAAGGTGTGCCATTCCCCTTTCGTCTTTTTTTTCATCAATCGCGCCGGCTTCAATCCACAAATTCAGGGAAACTACTGGGCTGGAAGAATCTGATTTGATTAAAAGAATGGCGCCATTATCCAGCTTGTACCGGACAACACCATTTTCGTCTGTCGTCATTTTACTTTTTTTCATTGTTTTAGGAACTCAGGAAAAAGAATGGTGCGGAAGGGGGGAGTTGAACCCCCATGAGGTTGCCCCCGCTAGCACCTGAAGCTAGTGCGTCTGCCAGTTTCGCCACTTCCGCGCTGATCAGCGCATTACCGTGAAAAGCTTGTTTCAAAGAGGGGCGTAGTATAAAGTAGCCTCAAAACAGTGTCAAGCAAGGGCCCAAAGGGGTCTTTTAAACCACCGCACATCCCATTTTCATCTAGCCAGACTCTCCAAAGGAAATTGTGTGTTTAACCGTAAGAAAAAAGACAATAAGCAAAAATCCAAAAAAGGTTTTAATCCCTTCAACCGATCGAAAAACAAAAAGCCTTTCAAGCTTGAACCCAAAAAAGACTTTAAATCCAAAAAATCCTCCAGTTCCTCCGGGTTAAAAGAAGTTGTTGGCATTGTTCAAGCCAACGAGAAGGGTTTTGGGTTTCTTATACCAGAAGACGGTTCTCCCGATGTCTTTATTCCCCCTCGCGCCATGCGCGGCGTCCTTAATGGCGACACCGTGAAGGCTTCGGTGGTTCCCGACACTCGCAAAGAGGGCGGCTTTGTGGCGGAATCCACCGAAGTCACCCAGCGGGCCCACGCTAATATGGTAGGAGTCCTAGTGAAGGATTATGATGAGTTCTATTTGAAAGCTGACGATTTTCGCATTACACAACCCATTTACATCCAGCGCGGACCACTCAAACCTGAAGAAGGCAAAAAGGCCGTCGTAAAGATTGTCAAATGGCCCGAAAACGACAATTTCATGGAAGGCCACCTGATTGAAATTTTAGGGGTCGCCGGAGACCCGACGATCGATATTAAAACCATCATACGCAAATACAACTGGCCCGACTTCTTTCCTAAAGAAGTCGAAGATCAGGTTAAACTCCTGCCTGAAAACCCAACCGAAGCTGATTGGGCTGGCCGTTTAGATTTGCGCCACGAAATGATCATGACTATCGACGGCGCTGACGCGAAAGACTTTGACGACGCCATTTCGCTTTATAAATATGACAATGGTAATTATGTATTGGGGGTTCACATTGCCGATGTGTCCCATTACGTTTCAAGCGGAACTCCTTTAGATAAAGAAGCGCAGGAACGGTCCACCAGCATGTATCTGGCCGACCGGGTTCTGCCAATGCTTCCCCATTCCCTTTCCGACGGTCTTTGCTCACTCAAAGAAGGCGTACCCCGTTTAACCACCAGCGCTTTCATCACTTATGACCAATCCGGCACCCTGTTGAGAACCGAATTTGCCCTCTCAGTCATTAAAAGCTCTCGACGGGGTATTTATGAGGAAGTCCAGACGGTTTTGGACGGCAAAGCGGATGACGCCCTTCAGGCCAAGTATGCCTCCCAGCTTCCTATACTCAAAGAAATGGTTAATTTATCCAAACTCATCCGAAAACAAAGAGACGCCGCTGGCGCTTTGGATTTTGACTTTCCCGAAATCCGCGCCGTCATTGACGCAAGCGGTTTGGTGGTCGACGTCCGGAAAAAAGAACGACAAAACAGCAATAAACTGATTGAAGACTTCATGATTTCGGCCAACGAAGCGGTCGCCACCTTTCTCAAACAAAAAGAAATGCCGACCCTTTACCGTATCCACGAAGCGCCCAATCATTCAGATACGGAAGATTTGTTAAACTTCCTCAAAGCCTATCATGTACCCTTTAAGAACTTTGACTTAACCACACCCATCGGCCTTCAGGGTTTGCTTAAGTCGGTCAAAGGAACCCCCCTGGAAACCGTTATTTCCAGCCTGGCCTTGCGGTCCCTGAAACTGGCTGTTTATTCAACCCGCAACGCGGGTCACTTTGGATTAGCTCTCAAGTCCTACTGCCACTTCACTTCCCCCATCCGCCGTTATCCGGATTTAATCGTTCATCGCTCCTTGAAGGCGATCATAGCCAATAACCGCGACGGCAAAGCAATCAAGTATGAAAAACTGGCGCTTCATTGCAGCCAGAAAGAGCGGGTCGCGGAAAAAGCCGAACGTGAAAGCCAAAAGGTCATGCAGCTGCGCTTTATGGAAAACAAGGTTTATCAAATTTTCGAGGGTATCGTGAAGCATTTGACTCCCTATGGAGCTTATGTGGAATTAACCCCTTACGGTATCGAGGGTTTCCTCCCAATGGAAAACATGCGGGATGACGATTACCGTTTTGACGTCAACACTATGGTGCTTCAAGGCCAACGGGGTACGATTATCCGCATCACGGACAAGATGAGCGTCAAGGTTCTCGCCGTCGATATGATTTTCCAAAGATTGCTTTTGGCGAAGAACTATGGCTGAGCGGGCGCCTTCCCTTCAAAATCGAAAAGCCGGCCACGATTACTTCATTTATGAGACCTATGAGGCGGGCATCGCTTTGGAAGGCTGCGAGGTCAAGTCCATCCGAAACGGCAAAGCCAATCTTCAGGACAGTTTCGCGCGGCTTGAAGGCACCGAGATCAAATTGTACGGCATGCATATTTCTCCCTACGAACAGGGAAACCGATATAACCCCGATCCCACTCGCATCCGTAAACTACTATTAAATCGCAGCGAGATAAATAAAATATCCTCCCGCGTTCAGGAAAAAGGGCTCACGCTCGTTCCTGTGAAGCTTTATTTCAAAAACGGAAGGGTTAAAATGTTATTGGCAGTGGCCAAGGGTAAGACAACGGTTGATAAACGGGATAAGTTAAAAGAAAAAGAAGCCAATCGTGATATTGATAGGGCTCTTCGAAACAGGCAAAAAAATTAAATCCCGCTGATTATTTTTTGTATTCTTTAACAAACTTCAGAAAATTAATTTCAGACAAAGGATGACTGAAAATATAACCCTGAACATTATCGCATTGATGACTTTTCAAAAAGGTCAATTGCCCTTCCGTTTCCACACCTTCTGCGACCACATTTAATTTCAAGCTGTGAGCCAAGGCCACAACCGCATTAACGATAGCGGCGTCGTTCGGGTCGGTAGTTATGTCCCGCACGAAAGACCTGTCAATTTTTAGCGTTTCAAGCGGAAAGCGCTTCAGATAACTCAAGGAAGAATAACCGGTTCCGAAATCATCCAAGGATAAATGAATTTTCATTTTTTTAAACTCATTGAGGGCCGCGATAGTGAAATCGGCGTTTTTCATCGCGATACTTTCCGTCACTTCCAAACCCAAGCACTGCGGATCCAATCCCGTATCGGCGATAATTTTCGCAATCGTTGAAACTAAGTTTAATTGCTGAAACTGCCGCGCGGAAAGATTTACTCCAATACACATCTTTTCAAAGCCATCCGCTTGCCATTTTTTACTCTGTTCACAAACTTTCTTAATAATCCATTCGCCAATGGGTACTATTAAGCCCGTTTCCTCAGCAAGCCCAATAAACTCATTCGGAAAAACCAGACCTAAATCGGGATGCTGCCAGCGAACTAAAGCTTCTGCGCCAATTATTTTTTGAGTAATCAGACTGATTTGCGGCTGGTAATAGATAACAAACTCTTCTTTTTCCAAAGCCCTGCGTAAACTGTTTTCCATCAACAGTTGTTTAAATGCGCTAACGTTCATTCCAGAAGCGTAAAGTTGATAGTTGTTTCTTCCCTGATCCTTTGCCCGGTACATCGCCGTTTCGGCATTTTTCAATAACAATTCCGAACTGGTTCCATCATCCGGATAGAAGGAAACCCCAATACTAGTCGTCACGTGAAGTTCATGTTCGTTTAGTTTAAAAGGGGTCGTTAGCAATTCAATTATCTTCTGGGCGTGATCCGTAGCTTCTTCGATTTTGTTTATTTGCGGCAGCAATAGGGCGAATTCATCACCACCAAATCGCGCAATCGTCTCATTTTCATTCACGATCCCAAGTAATCTCTCCGAAACCGCGACTAATAGCTTGTCCCCTAGAAGGTGTCCCAAAGTTTCATTGATGTTTTTAAACCGATCCAAATCCAAAATAATAATAGCTAACATTTGTTTATTGCGATGTGCGTTCTTCATTCCCTGCTCCAACCGATCTTTGAACAAAGTCCGGTTGGGCAGGTTTGTGAGCACATCGTAATAAGCTTGCCGCCGAATGGTTTCCTCCGCGCGTTTTCTGTCTGTAATATCCCGAGCGATGGACTGCACCACCCTTTGTTTATTCCAGTTAAAAATATGAGCGTTGATTTCCATCGGAATTTTAAGACCACTTTTGGTAACATGAATCTTTTCAAAGGTAAGATTGGTTTGACTGAGGAGTTTTTTGAACGTTTTGCTGATTTCGGGAACTGTTTCAGATGCTGCGATATCCAAGGGCGTCATGTTTAGTAATTCATCCCGTGTATATCCCAACTTTAAGCAAGCCACATCATTTACTTCAATAAATTTTCCGGGCAATCCCTCGTCGGACAACTCATAAATAAATATACCGTCTATGGCGTTATTGAAAAGTTCTTTAAACTTCTCTTCATTTTGTTTTAACGCTTTGTGATTGGATTTTCTTTCAATGACGCTAGCGAACATTTCGGCGGTAATTTTAAAGAGCACTAAGTCTTCATCCGACCACTTTTTGGTTAATTTCAAGGTACTGAAAGTGAGTAATCCATTCAAAACACCGTCAGTTACCATGGGAACTACAAGGATGGATTTCACGCCTCGAGATTTCAAAAATTCTTTCTCGGCGACCGCTTCAGCGGGCAATTCATCCGGCGACGAGACATACATAACTTTTGAGTTCTTGATTTTTTCAAAAAAAACTGAAAATCTTGAAAACAAAACATTACTTATTTCGCTCGCGCCCTCAATACCGGGCGCGCACCATTCAAAGGTGGTGTTCACAACCTGATTATCCTTAACCGTTAACATCAATATCCGATCAACACCAATAAACTCGCCGATGGATTTGATCGCGTTATTAATTCCCTCGCCAATTAAATGGGGGGCCAAGTTGATGAACTGGGAAGAAAGATTTGTTATGAGTTTTTCAAATTCAGCGCTGTGTTTCAAGGCGTTGGCTATACGCTTTTGATCAGTAATGTCCCTTATCACCAAAACAACCGTAGTCTTATTCCCCTCGGAAACTGAATTGGTCGTAATTTCAACCTGGGCTTGTTTCCCGTCCTTTTTGAGGATGGTTGTCTCTAGTCTTGGTGTGACTTTACTGTTGTTCGGGGGCAGGGTTAGATAATCATTTATGGCACTTTTTTTATCGAGTGGGATCAAATTAAAAAAAGAAGCGAGGTCTGCCAATTCCTTTTCGGAATAGCCTATCATTTTAGAAAAAGCCTCATTGGCGTAAATGATTTTGGGTAGGTCTAACACCGCTACACCTTCACCAAAATCGCTAATCGCTTTCAGTAAAACGTGATCCAGTGACGTATGCAGAAGGTTAGGAATGTTCAATTTCTTACCTTTGTTTGTGGGTACCTTCTAGGGCACCTTCATGATACATCCAAAATCTCTCATATTCGAGAACTTAGCTCAGCTTCGAGACCACCAGCTAAGAAAAGAGCCTTGAGTGTTCCTTAACAACTCGACTATTAAGGGTCAAAATAGTCTGGTGCTTGTCCTGGCTTCCATTTAATGTTGCAGCCAATACCGGGCTTTTGTTCGCCTTCTATCGGTTGATGGGCCAAAGCTGAATCCAAAGCGTTCCTCAAATCCTTCCCCGTGATCGGCAAAGTGTTTTTGGGGCGGCTATCATCCAATTGGCCTCGGTAAACCAGAGCCCGTTTCGAATCAAAAAGATAAAACTCCGGCGTGCAGGCTGCCCGGTAGGCTTTGGCCACTTCCTGCGTTTCATCGTATAACACAGGAAAATTAAACCCGCACTCTGCCGCCATCTTTTTTAGGTGTTCAGGTGAGTCCTCTGGGTAATTTTTCACATCGTTCGAGCTGATCGCCAGAATTCCCACGTTTTTGGAACTGTATTCTTTGCCCAAACGGGCCAATTCATCCTGAATATGTTTCACATAGGGGCAATGCTGGCAAAGAAAGATCACCAACAACAGTTCTTTTTTACTCGCGTCGGATAACGAAACCTTTTGACCTGTTGTCACATCGGGCAGATTAAACGAAGGGGCTGGGGTTCCCAAAGGGAGCATGGTGGACGGGACGGACATAAGAATACCTACTTTTTCTTTTTAGCTCCAGATTGATCGGCTTGCTGTGAAACTTCCGTTTGATCGGATATATCATTCATAGGCCCAGAGCTATTTTTTGAAACTTTTAATTTTTGCGCCTTGTCTTTCTTAGTCTTCTTTTTTGATTTTTTGTGGGTTTTGGTAGGAGAGGTTAACTTATTATCAGTTGTATTACTCCAAACCACCCGAGGATAAGTTGAAAAAACTAAAGAAAAAATAACAACAAAAAGAAAACTAAAAATCATTGATCTTTTCATATGATCCTCCCCGGAAAAATTACAAAAGCTATTTTAAACAGCTTTTAACAACAGACAAGTCTTTGATGTGAAAGAACTCGGCAATTAGGGAGTTCTACGGTTGTTACCAATAACTGATGATATTACAAGAGGGCTTTCAAACATTAAAACCTTTGGTGAGTCGTCCGGGGTTCGAACCCGGGACAACCGCATTAAAAGTGCGGTGCTCTACCAGCTGAGCTAACGACTCACTAAAGGCTTTAAGCGGGTACAAAAAATATACTGTTTAGCTCGAAAAATCAAAGCAAATGATGCCCAAGGGTAAAAATATTTGAGAACCCCGTTCAACTTCTAGGGAATATCTGGGACCTGTCTGGGCCGACCGAGACCCACTGAATGGGCACCTGGATGTATTTTTCAATTTCATCAATATAGCGACGAGCTTCTACAGGCAAATCTTTTATAGATTCGGCGTGGGCTAAGTCCCCTTGCCAGCCCTTCATCTCGCGGTAAACCGGTTTGGCCTTGGACAGAGTGTTAAGGCCCGCAGGAAATTCCGAAACTTTTTTGCCCTCAATCTGATATGAGGTACAAATTTTTAGTGTGGGCAGATTGCTGAGCACGTCGATTTTGGTCAACAGAATGCCGGTGAAGCCATTGACCCGGCAGGCATACTTAAGAGCTACCAGATCCATCCAGCCGCAACGACGGGGACGGCCCGTCGTCGCACCGAATTCACCTCCCCGCTGGCGGATTTTCTCGCCAAAAACCTCATCCATTTCGGATGTGAAGGGTCCCTCGCCCACGCGGGTGGCATAGGCTTTCGCCACGCCATAAATTTCATCCCACCACCGGGGTCCGACGCCCAACCCGGTGCAGACACCGCCCACGCTGGCGCTGGAAGATGTGACATAGGGATAAGTGCCGAAATCCACATCTAATAAGGTCCCCTGAGCGCCTTCGGCCAGAACCGCGTGGCCTTTTTTCAAAGCCGATTCCAGATAAACCGTAGTATCCTGAATGAGGGGCTTGATGATGGATCCCAATTTTAAATACTGATCGGCGATCTTGTCGGCACTCACCATGGGGCGACCGTAATAGTTTTTCAAAAAGAAATTTTTTTCTTTCACAATGATACGCAGCTTTTGGCGGAATGAGACTGGATCGAAAAGGTCGACCACCTTGACGCCCACACGCGCCATTTTGTCCATATAGGCTGGGCCAATGCCGCGGTTGGTGGTGCCGATTTTCCCGCTGCCCTTACGGGCTTCCGAGGCCCCATCTAGCAGGCGGTGATAAGGCATGAGTAGATGGGCCCTATCGCTGAGAATCAGGCGGTCGTGAATCTTGACGCCCTCAAAGGCCAGTGACTTGATTTCGCCGATCAGGGCCACCGGATCCAGAACCACACCGTTTCCGATAACACACTTTTTACCCTTGTGCAAAATGCCTGAGGGAATCTGGTGAAATACGAATTTTTTACCGCCGGTCACTACCGTATGCCCTGCGTTACTGCCACCCTGATAGCGGGCCACGATATCTACCTGTTCGGTCAGAACATCGACCATCTTGGCTTTGCCCTCGTCACCCCACTGGGCACCGATGATGACAATATTTTTCTTCTTTTTTTTCGATTGAACTACTGGTTTTTTCATTTCGATTTCCAATTATCTTTGCCGGACAAAAAAAAACCCCGCCAATTGGCAGAGTTATTAGTTAATAACGAAGAGGCATTTTAGGTTAACTTCCCGCCTGTGACAAGTTAAGATTTTCCAATTTGATCCTCTTCGCGTCTCCCCAAAGACGTTCTAAATCGTAGAACAAACGGGCGCTCTCGCTGAAAACATGGATGACAATATCGCCATAATCCAATATCAGCCAGCTTTTGTCCTTGGAGTTGTTCCGATAAATCGGTTTAATTTCGTTTTTAACATTCTCTTCCACATAGTCCACCAAAGCGTTGCTATGGGTGGATGAGGTGGCGGTACAAATTAAAATATAATCGGTATAAGAAACAACTCCCCGCATGTCCAGGATTTGCATATCAACTGCCTTTTTTTCGTCTAAAGCCAAAATGATTTTGATTAACGATGAATGGATCAAATGCTCCTCTTATATGTAAAGTTGTTGATTATGGATGAACTGTTCGACGGGTTCAGGCACAAGGTACTTGATACTTTTCCACTCCCGTACCTTTTGACGAACGGTGGTTGAACTGACGTCAAACATGGCGACATCCTCCACCAGAACATTTTCCATCAATTCGGAAGCAATGGACGCGTACTTTGAACCCAAAAAATATTGGTTGAAAATTTTCTGGACATCGTAACCGGGCCGGGACACCGCTATAAAATGACAAAGCTGTAATATTTCGCCAACGTTTTTCCAGGAAGCGATTTCGACCAGCATATCGGCGCCGATAATAAAGTACAGTTTAACTTTTTCATCAAAATGTTTTCTGAAATGCTTGATCGTGTCGATCGTGTAAGATTTCCCGCCGTTATCAATTTCAAAAGTCGATACTTCAAAACAAGGATTGCTCACGGTCGCCAAATGGGTCATTAACCACCGCTGCCGGGCGCTCACTAGATCGGATGGATTTTTGTGCGGCGGCAAATTGGTCGGGACAAAAATGACTTTATCCAAGTTAAATTTAGTCCTGATTTCTTCCGCGATGGATAAATGGCCAAAATGAATCGGATTGAAGGTTCCACCGAAAATGGCGACAGCTTTCATACCCTTACCTCAGTGATCTGCTTTGTGGCGTTACTGTAATTTAAATTGAAACAAGTTGAAATCAAAAATAATCCGTCTTGACCATATTATCCCGATGAATCACTTCATCCGCCGATTTGCGGCCCAACTTCTGGGCTATTTGTTCGGTTTTCAAGCCTTTGATCAACTCTAAATCTCCCGATGAATAGTTTACGACGCCCTTGGCAATTTCCCGGTTTTTCACACTGACAATTTTGACAACATCCCCTGCGGACCAATGCCCCTCCACCGACTGGATGCCGCCCGGCAGCAAGCTTTTCCCTTTGTCGCAAATGGCTTTTTGGGCTCCTTCATCCACCTGGATGGCGCCACTGGGTTTCACACCCCAGGCCAACCACCGCTTACGACTATTCATCTTGACGCCAGTGGGATAAAAAAAGCTTCCTACTGTTTCCGCATTTAAAATTTTGGTTAAGACGTTTTTGGCTTTACCGTTGGCGATCACCATCGGAATGCCGGAACGCATCATGCTTTTTGCAGCCTGCACCTTGGTTTTCATACCGCCTGTACCCACCAGCGACTTGGAACTGGTAGCGTTTTTCTCGATGTCCGAATTCAGACTGTCGACCTCGTGGATCAATTTGGCTCTTGGGTTGAGCCTTGGGTCTTCGTTATATAATCCGTCAGTGTCGGTTAAAATAACCAGCAAATCCGACTCAGATAAGTGTGTGACCAGTACACCCAGTGTATCGTTGTTTCCGAACTTGATTTCTTCCACCGCCACCGTGTCGTTTTCATTCACGACCGGAACAATGTTATAGCGAAAGAGTTCATTGAGCGTGTTGTGAGCGTTGGAATAGCGATTTCGATGGGATAGATCGTCCCACGTGAGCAGTAACTGCGCAACATTGAGACCGTGCTTTTTGAAGGTTTGCTCGTAAGAATGCATGAGGTGGCTTTGTCCGACGGCCGCTAGGGCCTGTAACTGGGCGATTTCTTTGGGTTTTTCTTTGAGTTTCAATTTATAAAACCCAGCCGCGATAGCACCCGATGTCACCACAACACACTGGATGTTTTTTTTCTGCAATACACCAATTTGAAAGGCAAGATGATTCAAAAAACTGGTTTGGATAGTTTTTTTGGCCGTGTTAGTCAAGAGACTGCTGCCGACTTTGATCACCATGCGCTTCACTTTTGAAAGATGTTGTCTTCTCTCTAAAGCCATGGCTATACCCCTAGTTTTTCTTTTTCAAAAGTCAGTTCCAAATCCTCACAGATAATTTTATCACCCTCGTGCACGTCTAGTTTTTTCAGTTCTTTGATCACGCCCATGCGTTTCAGAATCCGGTAAAAGCGCTCGGTGGCGTCGTGATTTTCAAAATTGGTCATAGCCACCCACTTTTTAATTTCCGGGCCCGACACCTTAAAGAAGTCCTTATGTTTTTCGACTTTAAACCGCACTTTGGCCTGATAAAGCTTTTCCTCAAGGACGACAGGCTGGCTTAACTCTTTTTCCTTTATTTCGGTCAACATTGCCCAAACTTTTTCGATCAGGGATTTTAGTCCTAACCCCGTGACCGCAGAAATCACCATGGTCTCGACGCCTTTTTTCTCGAGTTTTTTAGCCCACTTAGGATAGTCCGGTGTGGCCGCAGAATCGGCCTTGGTCAAAATGATAATTTGAGGCATTTCCAGAAATTTGGGACTGTGTTGTTTCAACTCGTTTTTAATGATTTTGATTCGTTTTTCCAAATCCGCGAAACTGGTCAAAGTCGCCAGTTCCACCAGATGCAGTAATATTTTGGTTCTCTCCAAATGTTTGAGAAACTTAATGCCCAGCCCCTTGCCTTGGCTGGCGCCCTCGATTAATCCAGGAATATCGGCCATAACAAAACTTCTTCCCTCGGAAATACGGACCACGCCCAATTGTGGTTCTAAGGTGGTAAAAGGATAATCAGCGATTTTGGGAGTGGCGTGGGTGACGCGGGAAAGTAGGGTTGATTTTCCGGCGTTAGGAAAACCCACCAGTCCCACATCAGCCAATAGCTTGAGTTCCAAACGAAGCGTTTTCTTTTCACCCGGCTCGCCCCGCTCGGCGATTTTGGGAGCTTGCTGGGTGGCAGTGGTAAAAGTGGTGTTTCCCCTTCCACCGCGTCCACCCTTGGCCACGAGAACCTTCATGTCCTTTTGGTTTAAGTCCACAATCAGCTCATGGTTTGCGTCATAAACCATCGTTCCCACCGGCACCCGGATGATCACATCTTCAGTGGCCTTGCCGTACATGTTTTTACCTTTTCCATGCACGCCGTGTTTGGCTTCGTAAATGGGTTTATAAATGAAGTCGACGAGGGTTCCCACATCGGTACGCGCTTCCATGAAGATATTCCCGCCACGGCCGCCGTTACCACCGTCCGGACCGCCATAGGGAACGAATTTTTCACGGCGAAAGCTCAAACAGCCGTTACCGCCGCTTCCCGCTTCTACCGTGATGGTGACTTCATCAACAATCATGACAGCCTCTTTGATAATTTTGAATGGTTAGGAAAATCAGTATAAACAAAAAAACCCCGCCTTAGGAGGCGAGGTTTTAGTGGTTGCGTGAGGTTCTTTTATGCTTCTTTAGCGGCAACTACTTCTTTGGGAAAAACGCTAATAGTTTTGAGGCCTTTTTTGAATTCTCTAAAAGCAACCAGTCCGGAAATTTTGGCGAACAAAGTATCGTCTTTGCCGATACCCACATTTTGACCAGGCTTGTAGCGGCGCCCTCTTTGACGAACCAAAATACTGCCAGCGGTTACAAAATTGCCGCCATAAGCTTTGATTCCCAGTCTTTGACTGTGACTATCCCGTCCGTTTGTAGTAGACCCGCCCGCTTTATGCTGACCCATGACTTCTTCCTCCTGAAATTAAGCCGAAATGATCTTTTCGATCGAAACGGTCGTGTACTTAGGCCTGGAGCCTTT
>OLLS01000006.1_pt1 | contig 35274 bp, 26 predicted proteins | sample 1604631 | NCBI WGS metagenome assembly OLLS01 (sample SAMEA104055725, study PRJEB20765) | soil metagenome | biome: Arctic tundra; feature: Polygonal ground; material: soil | place: USA | collected 2011-09 | depth 0-0.5 m | reverse complement strand
CCTGAAAAGGCCAACACCCTAGAACTTGAAGGTTGACGGGCCCATACATATCAGGGGCTAGACTGTAATCTATCCTTATCTCTAGTGTTAATTTTTTTCTGGGGAAGTCCCAAAGCCGGATATGCCGATGACAACTATGGTGTGGTAGTAATTATTTGGCTTTTGAAGCCAGCTTGAGGGTTTTACCGGCCACCATAAATTTTCCGTGACCGCGGTGGTGGAGGGTTTTGGGGTTTTTGACCGAAGGGTCCAGCCGGGCCTTGACGACTTCCAGAATAAAAAAGTTGTACTTTTCCGCCATGCGGGCGTCGATCACCTTGCATTCAAGACTGGCATAACACTCTTTAATCAAAGACGCTTTTACTGCGAGGCACGCGAGGGCGTCAGTTTGAATTTATCCACGTTTCGCCCCGATGAGTTACCGCAACCAACCACTTTTTTCACCAATTTTTCCGTAGGTATATTGATGACGCATTCTTTGGTCGAACTGAGGATGCCGAATGAATAACCTGCGTTGTCCATGACAAAGCCGATCAGGGGCGGCTCAAAATCCATCATGGTGTGCCAGGACATCGTCATCACATTGGGTTTGCCCCCCGCAGGCGGTGGTGACCAGCACTACCGGCCCCGGCTCCAACAGCTGATAAACGTTTGATAAGGGAAAATGAATTTGCATGGGAAAAATTTAACCCGGCCCATCCTTGACGATTATGACCCGTCGCATAGAGCCTTCTATCGTTCCTTTGGAACGGTATCTAATCCCTGAAATTCCCGTTTATTCGGTTAATCATGACACCCGTCATAGCCTTGCTTCTGGGGACCCTTTATCCTTTTAATTGAAGAAAGTTCCGACGGGAGGAAAGATATGAAAGAAATTGTTTTCGCTTTTGTTTTAAGCTTATTGGCCATGCCGGTTTTGGCGGATAGTTTGCAACCAGTATCAAAGGGACAGGCCATTCAGCAATGGCAGGGTTTTTGGCAAACCAACTCGATTGATCCGGGGAACCATGTGGTCTGGAAACTTTACGTTTTCCGCGCCATTCCCCCACGGGAAGACCCTCAAGGCGAGATGGAATATGTCGTCGCGGGGTTGACGCCCAACCCGAAGAGCAGTTATTACGTGCGGATAAGGATCGACCTTCTTTTCAATTATTTCAAACCGATCCCCAAGAGGGGTGATGTGATCGCGGTTTCGGGGCGGGTTACCACCCGTCAAGATTATCTTTTGGATCTGACGACCAAGGAAGTTCCCATCAAAATATTGACGATGCAGCTGGATGACGCGGCGAAACTGCCGGAACAGTTTGATCCGACGGCCGTACCTAGAGATCCCATCAGGGTTGAGATTCCTGCTACTCCCACACCGATTCCTACCGCTCTTCCTTGAAAAAAGCGGTAGAAAAAAGGAAGAAAGTCGCGCTCGATTCAAATGAAATTGTCGTTTCAGTGGGGACGTCCAGGCATACAATGGGCGGGCCAAAGGGTTCGATTCCTTTTTGGCACTCATTCCTCTCCCCGGAGCCTGACATGAAAAGTTTTGCTTTGCCGCTAGCGCTTTTGGCCGTTGCCTGTCTGTTATTCCTCGCCCTGTCTTTCCGGCGCGCCTATGCGGGGGCTTCATCGGACAGTCGGGAAAACTTTAAAGTTTCCGTTTATGTGGTGGCCGGCGACGTGGAAAAGATGAAGGACCGGGCCTGGCTGGAAGCCCAGTGGGCCAGGGTGACCGACGGCCTGAAGGTGGACAAGGTTTACCTGGAAACCTACCGGGAGGAGGTTCGTGCGGATCAGGAGGCGATTGACGATGCGAAATCTTTCTTTAAAGAGAAGGGTGTTGAGACCGCGGGCGGCATCGCCACCTGTCTGACGGGCTATCCGTCTTTCATTTCCCTCTGCTATACCGACCCGGCGGACCGGAAAAAAATTCAGGACGTGGTGGAATTCACGGCCAAAAATTTCGACGAGATCATCATGGATGATTTCTTTTTCAACAACACCAAATACCCCTCGGACATCCGGGCCAAGGGCGAGAAGAGCTGGACCCGTTTTCGGCTGGACCTGATGGCCGAAGTGTCAAAAGACGTTCTGGTGGGGCCCGCCAAGCGGGTGAACCCCAAAGTGAAGATGGTCATCAAGTATCCCAACTGGTACGAGCATTTCCCCAACTGCGGTTATAACCTGGAAGATGAGCCTAAAATTTTTGACGGCATCTACACGGGCACGGAGACCCGCGACGGCGAGCATACGGACCAGCATCTTCAGCCCTACCTGGGCTACGACCTGATGCTGTACTTAGAAAACATCAAACCCGGTTGCAACGGCGGCGGATGGGTGGACCCGTATGGCTGGCGGGACAAGGAACGCTATGGCGAGCAGTTATGGCTGACCCTTTTTGCCAGGGCCCGGGAAATTACCCTCTTTAATTTTCACGATATTCAAAACCCCATGAAGGCCGGGCCCCATAGCCCGGTGAAGGGCAGTCTGACCGCCTATGTGGGAAGCGTTTTTCAAAAGGTGGACGGGTTTGTGGGGAAACTGGGCAAACCCATCGGGCTTTTGAGCTATAAACCTTTTCATTCCTCGGGCGAGGATTTTTTAAACGACTTTTTGGGTACGGCGGGTATTCCTGTGGAGATGACGCCAAATTTTCCTACCGACGCGCCGATGGTTTTGTTAACTGCCTCGTCGGCCTTTGACCCGGCGATTGTGGACAAGATCAAGGGCAATTTGCTGAAGGGGGAAAAGGTGGTCGTAACCTCTGGACTGCTGAAGGCTCTGGGCCACCGGTTTGATGAAATCGCCGAGGTGGAATGTTATGACCGAAAGGCCCTTTCGGGGGAATTTAACATCATCAAGGGTGGCACTTTTAAAAGCGAAGGGGACATCCTTATCCCGCAAGTGCGTTATCCCACCAATGACGTTTGGGAAATCGCTACCGCCCAGACCCATGGGGTCGCCTATCCGCTTTTACTGCGCTGTCCCTACGACAAGACCAACCTCTATGTGCTGACCATTCCGGACGATTTCGCGGACCTGTACCGGCTGCCGGTTGAAATTCTGGACAAAATCAGGGAAACCATCGCGGGCGATCTGCCGGTTCGGCTGGAAGGCCCCACCAAGGTGGGACTGTTTGTTTACGACAACCACAGCTTCATTCTGGATAATTTCGCCGCTCCCGGGGGCAAGACTGCCTCCGTTCGGGCGGTGCTGGACTCGAAATTCACGAAACTCACGGACTTGGTTTCGGGAGAAATTGTGTCCGGCGAGAGCGAAAAGGGAAAGACGGTTTTCAGCTTGAACTTGGCCCCGGCGACTTACCGGGTGTTTTTGGCTGAATAGCCTAAAACCTATTTAACCACCAAGGGCATAAAGGGAACCATGCCGACCTTCTATAAAGGTTTTAAAGAGGTCGGTATAGTACCGATTTCCATATTTTTTTATGATAAATCGGCACAAGGAAGACGAAACAATGATTCTGGTTTAAACATTAAAGATATTGGGGAGTCACGCAAGCAGTTGTTTGGTAACGAAAGGCGAAAAATGTTGAAACGACTATTAAGTTTGTGCGGTTTTTTGGCGGGGTTGGGAATGCTGGCCGCGCCTGTCGCCGGGCAACCGGCGGTTGCGGAAATTCAAGTGCAAAACCACCGCTGTCTGGTGACGGACCCCGCGGCGCTTTCGGATGACGCGCCGGTGGTTTTTATTTTGCACGGGTTGGGCGCCAACGCGGATGATTTGTTTCCTCTGATCGCGGCGATGAACTTGCCGCCCTGCCGCTATGTTTTGCCGGATGGACCCATGACGGTGGGCGATCACGCCTATGCCTGGTACGATTTGCGGACGCAAAGCCGCGAGGACATGGTCCGCAGCCGGGATTATTTATTCGGATTGATGGACCGTTTTTCCACCGAAGGTGAAAAACCCGGGCATGTCAGACCGATCATCCTGATGGGCTTTTCCCAGGGCGGCGTGATGTCGCTGGAGGCGGGACTGAATTACAAAGGCAAAGTTGAGGCGATTGTCTGCATGAGCGGATATATCTGGTACCCCAGCCAGACTTTGGGACACGCCCTGGCGCCGTTGGATACTCCTATTCTGATGGTACATGGAACCAACGACCCGATTGTGACTGAAGCATGGACGCAAACAACATTGAAGGCTTTAAAGAAGGCGGGATATAAACCGGTCTTCAAAGAATTTCCCATGGCCCATCAAATTAGCAAAGACTCGATCGCGGAAGTCTCGCGATTTCTCAAAAAGGCAGTCAAACCCTGAGCGTGAAATGTTGAACCGATCTTTTTAGCGGACAATAAAAAACCGGAAGGCTTCCCGCTGATCCGGTTTTTTTAACACTTCGATTTATTATTAAAAGAACCTGTACTTTGCAAACGAATTAAAAAAATGCGAAACTACGATAAACGCTGATATTAAAAGCCGAATCAAATCCGGGTTTATCTGCGCGTGCGGAGAACGTCCGAGTTCTGATTATTAAAAATGCTCGACGCGCCTTCTTTCTTCAGGAAGTTTTATCCGGATGTGATTGGTGATGAATCGAATCCCTGGAAAGCTTTCAACTAAAGAGGTAATTTCTTTTTTATCCGCGCTGCAACTTACCTCGCCGGACAGATGAACATCCTCGTCGCGGATGATCGCGCGAAGATGGTCTCCCTTCAACTGGATCGCCGAGTTGATCCTTTCTTCCAAAGGACTATCTATCAGGTTGTCAGACCTTAGATTTTCCATAACAAGACTCCTTTTCAAAACCAAAAATTCGAATTTCCAGACTACCAAGCCCTCCACCCAATACAAAGGGCGTGGCGGTTATTGTTTTGTGAAAGTCGTGACTTTATCCCTTTAAGATCACTTTCAGCGCTTTTTCCTTGGCCGCGTTGCCAAAGGTCTCGTAAGCCGCCACCACTTCAGACAGCTTGAAGCTGTGAGTGCCCAGCTTTTTCGCGTCCAGTTTTCCCGATTGGACCACTTTTAAAAGCATGGGGATGGTTACGGTGTCGACCAGGCGGGTGGTGATAGCGATATTGCGATCCCAAAGCTTTTCCAGATGCAATTCAACGGGTTTGCCATGAACGCCGATATTGGCGATGCGCCCGCCCGGGGCGATGATGCCCTGACAGGTCAAGAAGGAAGAGGGAACGCCGACGGCCTCAATGGCCACATCCACGCCTTCTCCCCCGGTGAGAGCCAAAACCGCTTCCACCGCTTTGCCGTCGGCGCTGTTGACGGTTTGGGTAGCCCCAAAAGTCTTGGCCACCTGAAGCCGGTTTTCGTCCATGTCGACCATGATGATCTCCGCGGGCGAATAAAATTGGGCTGTCAGGAGAGCCGCCATGCCGATGGGCCCAGAGCCCACGATGGCTACCTTGTCGCCCGGTTTGATCTGGCCGTTGACCACGCCGCACTCAAATCCCGTGGGAAAAATGTCCGAAAGCATGACATAGGCGTTCTCGTCGGCCTGGGGCGAAAGGTGATAGAGGCTGTTATCCGCGTGGGGAATGCGGACGTATTCGGCCTGGGTACCGTCGATGGTGTTGCCTAAAATCCATCCGCCGTCGCGGCAGTGGGAATACATACTCTTCTTGCAGTAATCGCATTTGCCGCAGGAGGTCACGCAGGAAATAAGAACCTTGTCCCCCTTCTTGAAGCCGGTCACACCCGCTCCGACTTCCTCAAGGATACCGATGCCTTCATGACCGAGAATCCGGCCGTCGGTCACCGCGGGAACGTCGCCCTTCATAATATGAAGGTCGGTGCCGCAAATGGTGGAGGTGGTGATGCGGACAACCGCATCGGTGTTTTTCTGGATTGACGCTTTGGGTTTTTCCTCCCAGGCCTTCTTTCCCGGTCCGTGATAAACCAATGCCTTCATCGTGTTGGTTTTGATTTCTTCTTTTGTCATTACTGTCATGACAGATCCTTTCACTGCAGGCTTACTTCTAATTAAACAGTAAGCGATAAAGAGAAAACCAGTTATGACCGAGGTCATCATCGCTCTATTCAACAAAAACAAACTTCCGTTTATTCACTCGATTTGATTATCAAAATGATCGAAGAGATTCAGCGGTATGACGAATGTCATAAAGGTTCTTTAATTCATAAATATGAGCTGGGTCATGAATGGATTTTGTCTCTTTCCGTAGGATGATCCCGTTCTTGATGAGACGCCCCGAATGAAATTGAGGAATGTGGCGGGGACGCTATGGCGTCTTCGCCATAATTCTAGATATGACACGGGTCATAAGTTGGAAAAGCAGTGGTTTTTGCGAAAAAAGTGTTGGCACACCGATTGCTCTAATCATCAGTACGAAGTCAATTTCACGGAGGAGAAAGTTTATGAAACGAATGACACAAATGAAAATCGCGGCGATGGCGGTTCTGGTTCTGGCGGCCACTTCGGTGCGGGCGGATGATTCGAGCCAATCGGGCGGAGGCAACAAACTCCAAAAAAATCAAACCCATTGGTACCAGGCCGCGGCTGAGACGGTGGGTCCGGTGGACGGCATCGCGACCGAAACGGGGAAGCTTTTGACCCTGCAAACGGGAAGCTTCTTATACATGGAGGGCGATTCAACCCTTCATAAATATCAAATGACAGCCCATGCCCTGAAGGGTTCGGCGGTAGTCAAAGGGTCTTCAACCGATTTGCTGAAGGCTTTGAAAGCGGGCAAGGTGGGAGCCATGAGTCTGGTAGTACCTGTCGCCATGTTCAAATCGAGGGAATCGGGCCTGGATGACAACGCCGCCAAGGCGTTGAAAGCGACCGATAACCCTGTGATCCGCTTTGATTTAACCAAGGAAAAATTGGCTGACGGCGCCACGGACGGTACCTATGGCTTGACTGCCACCGGCACATTGACCATCGCGGGGGATACCGAACCGGTCACTTTGACCGCTGACGCCACCGTGACCGACAACCAAATTCACCTCAAAGGGGTTCAACCATTAAAGATGTCTGATTTCAAGATTACGCCGCCTTCTATCTCATTGGTTGTGACTGCGATCACCTGTACCGATGCGATTGAAGTTCATTATGACGTGATCTTCGCGGCGAAGTAAGGCGGCGGGTTGAATATTTTCTGGGCGACTGGAAGCGAAGTGGGTAGAAAGCTTTGAAGTAAAAGTAGTTCAAATTAACAGGAGGAAATGTATGAAAACATTTCAGAAATGGATGTTAGCGGTTGTGCTGCTGGCGGGTTGGACCACCCGCGCTCACGCGGCTGAGATTTTCCAAAACGATGATCTCACCCTGAACGTGGGCGGAAGGTTTCAAGAATTAGGACAGTTGCAATACGTGCAGGATGACCCGACCCGGGACGCCCTGCGGGTTTATCTGTTCAACGTGGAAGACCGCCTCACCCTAAGCGGCGAGTTCAAAGGTTTCAAGTTCAACTTTGAAGAAGCCCTGGGCGGTGAGGATATTAACAGCGGTAATAATAACCTGGGTTTATTGGAATACAGTGTGGACGTTCCTTTGATCCCCGATATGGCTTACGTAAAGGTGGGACAATTCAAGATCCCGACCAACCTGGAAAGTGCGGAGTACGAAGGCAACATGCTTTTCACGGGTCATTCGGACTTAATGAACCTGTTCTTTAACGCCGGTTACGACAACGGTTTGGCCTTGTGGGGCCATATGGGCCAGATGGATTTCGCCGGCGGTGTGGAAAGCGCTGCTCCGGATCTGCCGCAACGCTATCTGCCGGAAATTTTCCAATTTCCCCCGGAACTCTTCTTGCGGATTGGGTTGAACGACGGAATCACGGATGATCCCTTCCACCAGAAGGAAACCGATTTCGGCAAGGTCACCAAGAGCGAATTCGCCTTGCACTTGAACGGCCAATTTGAGAACGACAGCAACGCCGGTCACTCGGACGATTTGGCTCTGGAGGGCGGCTATCTGTCGACCTTCTCGGCTAATGGTCCTTTCGGCAACGCTTTATTGAGCACTTTGTTCAATCCCTTTCTGGGCGCCAACGGAGTGTTTCCGGTGAACGACCAGTATTGGGACGCGAGCATCGACTTCCAATACCGCGCGCCGATGGGCGACACCGTATTCACCTTACAGGGTGAAGCGATCATCGCTCAATACACGTCGCAATTGCCGGTTGAAAACGGCGTACAGGCGGCTGTGACGGAATTGGCACCGGGCAGTGAAAAGATCAATGGTGTTTTGACACCCGGCAGCACCCAAAGTGTTTTGACCGGAGGAGCCTTGAACATCGGCGGAGCGGAATTAATGGCGTCGGTCGGGGACAATCCCTGGATTTTGGCCACCCGTTTAGCCATGGTCATACCGGATGACGGAATGGTGTCGGCAACACCCTATACCTACACGGTTGGTACTGGTGCAACTGCCAAAACCTACGCTTTCGGCGAAGGTTTAGCCAGCACCCCGATTTTCGAGATCACGCTGCCCTCGATTACCTGGAAGCTGAACGCGGACACGAAGATCATCGCGGAAGCTCAATGGCTGATCAACGAGCCGGAAGCGACTTCCAACGTTCACGCGACGCCGGGTGCCAACAACTATTCCTCTACCGGTGACGGAACCTATTTGTTGACTCAAATGCCTTCCCAAATGGGCGGGGCCAATGTGTCAACATCGAACTCGATCATTCCCGTGGGTAACATGGAATTTCAGTTCAGCTTCTAATAAGCTGTAACCGTAGCAGGCGGGGCGCGGAGGTTTCCGCGCCCCGTTATTTTTATAGGCAGGGAAGTGGTTCAAATGACACTTAAAAAACTACGCCTCATCTTAATCATGGGAACCGGCGCCGGGATGCTTTGCGGCGCTGGACCTGTTTTTACCCCGATTTCTTTTTCATCGAATGAAAAAGCGGGCATGGATGAGATCAATGCCCAGTTTTTTGTGGACGCGGACCCCAAGACGGCCTGGAATGTTTTATCCGATTACGAACATATCCCCCAGTTTGTTTCCTCGATGAAAAAAAGCCGGATCGAGGAAAGAAAAGACGGCGATATTTATCTGTGCCAGGAAGCGGAAGCGGGATTTTTATTTATTACCAAAAGAGTGCATGTTTTGTTGAGGGTTCACGAGGTTCCCGGGCAGGGTATTTATTTTCAGGATGTCAGCCGGAAGGATTTTTATTTTTACCAGGGTTCCTGGAACATTGATCCGGGCCCCCAGGGCGGGGTGACGATCTCTTATCATTTGCAGGCCCAAAAGAACTTCGACGCGCCTTTCGCGGGCGATTATCTGCACGGTGGGGTAAAGGACCTGTTGTCGGCGGTTCAAAAGAAGATTTATTTTCAGCAAACCCATGTATCCAAAGAAAACGCCGCGGCGGTAACAGCGGCCCAAAATACGGTCAATCCGGTCACGACGCCCAGTTCTTCCCGTCCGATCGTTAATTGAATTTAATTTAAAAGTAGATTGGATTAATCGGTGCGGATTCCACGTCAATAAGGAATTGGGAACTCGGTTTATGAATCTGAAACGAAAGCGCCAACGGAACAGGTTTTTTGTCAGGGTTGAAGCGTATAGGACCAACCCGGGCAACCATTGGTCGAGGTGGGGGAACAATAGATGGTTTCCGATCCGGACAGGTAATGCGAAACGCCATCGGTCACCCCATTAAAATAAAAGGAATAATTTCCAGGCCCCGCGTTGAAAGCGATGAGAGAACCGTAGAGAGGGCTTGAACCCAAGTCGTCTTGAAAAGTTGTCGGTCCCACAAGGGTTAACGTTAAGGGACAGGCCGGTGTGTTTTGTTTAACAAATATATAGATGTATACCTGGTTGGTGTTTGAGGTTGAGGGTGAATTGCCTTGCCGGCAAGAAGAGAAAAGACATGTTGAAGCCGCAAGCGTAAGAATGAAAATAATTTTTTTACAGCTCATTTTCCCAACCTGTTCAACTAAAGGTTTTATAGAATGATCGGGATGATTATAGCATTGGTCGGCCCTTAAATACCCCGCGCAAGGCTTATATGTCCCGTTCGTTGAATTTTGCCGAGAAGATAATAGATGTAAGACCCTCTTTCCAACCTTCTCCAGAGAACAGCCGATTCTAACCGCTTTAAATTCGCGCCCGAGGGTGGCGGTGATAGACTAATAAAGGTCATAGTTCTTTGCCGGATAGGAAAGGGTACCGAACCTAGCTTTTAAAATCTGACGGGTGTTCAGACGCATCAGGAGGAGAGTTTTATGCCGACATATAAAATAGCGCACATCACTGGTCAGGGTATGAATGTCGTGATTTTTTCACTGAATGGTTCTTTTGGAGTGCATACGGAAGCGGAGCAAAATTCATTGATAAAGCTATTCCAGGCGAAAGCTAAAGCCGCGGGATTCACGGGGAATGTCGCGGTGGTGTGGGACGGCCCCGATGGAAAAATAAATTTTAGAGCCCCGCTTAATCAACACGCCTTTTTTAATAAGGTTACTTCGGAATTTATTGAAGCGAATCTAAACAAAAGCATATCCTGGTAACCTGGGCCTAAGCCCCGCCGCCAATATTAATGAATAACCACCAGTCTTCCCAAGGCCCGTCCTGACGGCTTTTGTAAATAAATAACGTACACACCGCTGGCGACTTTCTGGCCGAATTTGTTCGTCCCGTCCCAATTGACCACCGTGGGCGAAAGAGGCTGCGTCAGGGTTTCAGAAAACAATGTCTTAATGTGTTCCCCCGCCGAGTTGTAGATCCGCAACGCCACGAGACCCGGAAATTCATTCGTTCCAATCACGATACAAACCGTTCCATCGACGTTGATGTTAAATACGTTTTTACAAACCTGAAATACATCCGCCGCGGGTGTCGCGGTAGGAGTCCAGGTACTAATGGGTGTACTCGTCGGAGTTCCGGAAAGCCGGATGGTCGGGGTGTTTGTGGGAGTTAGCGTCGGGGTCTGGGTCGCCGTGTTGGTCATGGTCGTTGTGGCTGTATTGACCATAGTTTTGGTCGCGGTCAGGGTAGCCGTCATTGTCGCTGTCAAAGTAGGTGTGCTGGTCGAGGTTTCCGTGGCCGTGTTGGTAGGGGTGTTCGTTGAAGTACTCGTATCAAGCGGGGTGTTCGTAAGGCTATTGGTGGCGGTGTTAGTGGGGGTGTTGGTGTAAGTTTCCGTATCAAACGGGGTGTTGGTAGAAGTATTAGTGGCGGTGTTGGTTGGCGTATTGGTGTAAGTGTTCGTGATGATAGGCGTATCTGTCGGCGTGTTGGTGATGGTACTGGTCTCGGTGTTGGTAAGCGTATGAGTCGGGGTATTGGCAACCGTGTTCGTTGAGGTATTCGTGGGAGTACTGGTGGCGGTATTGGTCGGAGTGTTGGTGTAAGTGTTCGTGATTAAAGGAGTATTCGTCGGCGTGTTGGTGACGGTACTTGTCTGGGTGTTGGTAAGCGTGTTAGTCGGGGTGTTGGCAACCGTGTTCGTTGAGGTATTTGTGGGAGTATTGCTGGCGGTGTGGGTCGGAGTATTGGTGTAAGTGTTCGTGTTGATTGGAGTATTCGTCGGGGTGTTCGTGGTAGTACTTGTTGCGGTATTGGTAAGCGTGTTAGTCGCTGTATTCACCACCGTATTGGTCGCGGTATTTGTGGCGGTATGAGTGGCCGTTTGTGTGGCTGTGTTAGTTGCCGTATTCATGACCGTGTTGGTCGCGCTATTAGTCTCTGTATGAGTTGCTGTTTCCGTAGCGGTATTGGTGGCCGTATTCGCCACCGTATTGGTTGCCGTATTGGTCGCGGTGTGGGTGGCTGTACTACTTAATGTCACCGTCGCGGTGTTGGTGGCGGTGGATGTCATTGTTTTTGAAGCGGTTTCCGTGGCTGTATTGGTATTGGTGACCGTGGCCGTGTACGTCGCGGTGTTGGTAAAAGTGCGGGTCGCTGTAGTCGTCGCCGTTTCTGTCGCTGTATTCGTGGTGGCTACGGTGGCCGTATTGGTCGGGGTATTGGTTATGGTGTTGGTATCCGTGAAAGTGGGAGCGCAAGGGGCTGACACTGCCACACTGGCCGAGTCCTGCTCGGCTCCATTCCAGCTGACTCCGGCATTGTTGACGATGGAGCAAGGATTGCCGTCAATGGTATCGACGTTGGCATAGGGAGCCTGGATGGTGACGCAGGCGCCTTTGCCGCCAAAACCCTCGGGGAAAGTAAAGTAAACCGTCGGGGCCGAGTTGCTCACGTTGTAAAACTGGGTGATGCCGTCATACGAGGGATAGGCTCCGTCGTAACCGCCGTGACCGTTATTAACCATGGTGTCCCAGATGGTGACGGGGGTATTCACCGGGGCGCCGCTGTTGCAAACGATGAGGGTATAGGGTTCGGAACCGGTGCTGTAGGAAGAGGGCCAGGAAGTGAAGCCCGCTATTTTCTGAATGGAGAAGGTGGGCGGAACGTAAGCGACCATATTCAAGGTGAAACTTCCGCGGTAATAAAGCGTTTGAGTGCCGGTGGCTGAAGCGCCGGTACAATTGACCGAAGTGAAAGGCTGAACCGCACCCGTGGCGGGATTGTACATGGGCGTGAGCCACTGGTCGTCGCTGGCGGGCACGGTGTTGCAGGGGGTGCCGGTAAAATAACTGGTGATAGAGGCGGGAGCGTAACTTGGATCGTACCAATTTTTACCCGCACTGTCCGCCAGGGGCGGGGCGGTGCCGTTGGTGTCGTTGTACATTTGGTACCCCGCGTCCGTATTGGAAAAATAAGCGTGATTGCCGTCGGAACAGGTGACGTCGATCACCCAGGCGGCCAAAACCTCGCTGGGACTGAGATTATGATTTTCCGCCGCGATGATATTGGGTCCGGTAGAGTTGATGTCGGCGATGGGAATGGGAATGCTGGGTGCCGCGGCTCCCGGCGCGGTGACAAAGGAAATAGGCGAAGCGGTGATTAAGTTTCCATTGATATAAACCCAGAGTTGGTCGTCCGCGGAACCCGAAAGGGTGGCTGACACGGGTGTGCAGGTTTGAGCCGAAAGGGGATGACTGAAAGCGGTGATTTGCCAGGTCAGAAGGAAGCAAAAAACGATTTTAGATGAGAGGGCGGTGAACTTTTTCAAGGCAATGACATTTACCCTTTCAGGGGTTTAAATTGCAAACAACATTGGGCGTTGATAGAGTGTTAATCAATTATATCACTGACAAATGCTTGAAATAGTCCAAAAACCTCATTTTGCCTATAAATTCAAGCTCAGGGCGATGACCTTGTTGTCCTCGATGGAAGTTTCCTGGAAGCCGAATTTTTTACAAATTGCCCGCATGGACTGGTTTTCAGGAAGACTGTAACCCAGAACCCGGCGAATCTTTTCGGTTTTTCCAAACTTCAGTAAAAGGTTCATGAGTTCGGAACCTAGGCCTTTTTTCTGCCAGCGGTCGCTGATGATGATAGAAAATTCAGCCTCGTCCCGCAGACGGGTCTGGCTGAGACGACCCACCCCCACAATAGCCTCGCCTGAGGGAGTTTGTTGGACGGCGTTTAAAACCACATCACGGTCGTAATCCACAAAGCAAACGCGCGCCAGGCGCTCATGGGCGGTTCGGGCGCTCCACTGCATATTCTCAAAATAACGGGAATAAACGCTTTGCTCCGAAAGGGTCTCGTGAAATTGAATAATGAGCGGTTCGTCCTCGGGGCGGATAGGCCGGAGCGTTAAAACCGTTCCATCGGCGGCCTTCCAGGTCGTGACATATTCGGTGGGGTAAGGCCTTATCGCCAGGCGGGAAAGTTTATCTTCCGGAACGTCCAGGTCATGCAAAACCACCCGGGCATCCAGGGCGATCAGACCCTCAGTAGAAGCCAAGAGGGGATTGATATCCAATTCCTTAATCAGTTTTTGTTCCGCCACCAGCCAGCTAAAGCGCACCATGAGCTGTTCCAGGGCCGGGAGGTCGATGGATTTTCGGCCCCGCACTCCGCCCAGGGCTTTGTAAATTTTGGTTTGTTCCATCATTCTCCGTGCGAGGGTGGAATTCAGGGGCGGCAGTCCCAGGGCGTGATCGCGGTAAACTTCCACCAGCTGGCCGCCGGAGCCGAATAAAAGCACCGGCCCGATCTGCGCATCTAGGCTGCTGCCCAAAATCAATTCATAACCTTCCCACTTCACCATGGGTTGAACCGTCACGCCCTGAAAATGTTCCGCGCCTTTGAGTTTCGCCACCGAGGTTTGGATGCCGGTAAAAGCCCCGCGCACATCGGACTCGTTTTGAAGATTCAGCCTCACGCCGCCCACGTCGGTTTTGTGGGTGAGCGTGGTGGAATTCAGTTTGACCACCACCGGATAACCGATGGAACTGGCCATCGAGGCGGCCTTGTCGGCGCTGTCGGCTAAAAGCGTTTGGACCGTGGGGATACTGTATGAATCCAAAAGTTTTTTGGATTCATATTCGGTTAAAAGCGTGCGGCCTTCTGAACGGGCTTTTTGGAGCAGCATCTGGGCCACGGCCCGGCCCGGCGCGTCGGAGCCCTGGGGGAGGGTGGGCGTTTCGTAAAGGGCTTTCAGGTTCGCGCTGTAACGCCACATATAGTTAAAAATGCGGCAGGCGGTATCGGGAAAAGGAAAGTTGGGAATGCCGGCTTCGCTTAACAGTTCCCGGCCTTTCTGCAGGGACGAGCCGCCCATCCAGCTGGCCAGAATGGGTTTGCCCTCGACCTGGTGATACACCGCCAGGTCTTTGGCGGTTTCGGTGGGGGTGGTCATGGCTTGCGGGGTGAGGATGACCAGGACCCCGTCGTTGTTCGGGTCTTTCACGACCTGCTCCAGGGTTTTGGCGTAACGGGTGGAGTCGGCGTCGCCCAAAACATCCACCGGATTGGCGTGGCTCCAGGCGGAAGGCAAAAAGGCGGATAAGGCTTGAAGGGTTTCCGGTGAAATGTCCGCCAACTGGCCACCGTCTTCAATGAGCGCGTCGGAAGTTAATACGCCGGGACCGCCGGCGTTAGTGACGACGCAAAGACGGGGCCCTTTGGGCCGGGGCTGTTTGGAAAGGGTATCGGCGGCGTAGAAAAGATGGGAAATATGGTCGACCACCATAATGCCGCAGCGGGCAAAGGCGGCGCGGAGCACTTCATCGCTTCCGGCCAAAGAACCCGTGTGGGAGGAGGCGGCCTTGGCGGAAGCTTCGGTGCGCCCCGCTTTAATCAAAATGATAGGTTTGGTGAGGGCTACTTCACGGGCGGCGGAAAGAAAAGCCCGGGCGTCCCCAATCGCTTCCATATAGATAACGATGCTGTGGGTGTGCGGGTCGTTGCCTAGGTAGTTGATCATGTCACCCCAGTTCACATCCAGCATGGAACCGAGTGAGATGATGGAACTGAACCCGACTTTTTCCTGAAGGCTCCAATCGAGCACAGCGGTAATCAGCGCGCCGCTCTGGCTGATAAAGGCCACATTGCCTGGAAGGGCCATGTCGGCGGCGAAGGTGGCGTTCAAACCCGAAACGGGATTCATCAGGCCCAGACAGTTAGGGCCGATGAGGCGCATGTTGGCGCTTTTGGCTTTTTCCAGAATCTGGCGTTCCAGCTCCGCGCCTTCGGGTCCGACTTCTTTAAATCCGGCGGAAATGATTATGACGGCCTTAACCCCCGCCTTCACGCATTCTTCCACTAGGCCCGGTACGGTTTTGGCGGGCGTGACGATGATGGCCAAATCCACCGGCTCGGGGGCGGTGGCGATATTAGGATAGGCTTTGATTCCCAAAATGGTTTCGCGGACCGGATTAATCGGAAAAACCTTTCCGCTGAAAGCGTTTTTTGTGAGATTGACCAGCATGGACCGTCCGACCGAACCTTCTTTTTCGGTGGCGCCGATCACCGCGACATTTTTGGGATGAAAAAAGAATTCGAGAGGATTGAAGTGGCTGTTTAAATAGTCGTTGGAGCGGTCAAATACTTTGTTGGGATCGCCTATCATTTGTTTTTCCTTTGGTCGAATTCCATCCGTCAGGCCTGTCGTGGGTGACTATGATAACGGTTGTGCCATTTGGTTGGTTAATTCTCTCGAAAATTTTTAGGATCATTTCGGCGGCGAAAAGATATTGGGATTTTACGATGAGGGACGGGCGATGGGGATGGGGGATATTCATGAAACCAGATTAATCGGGAGCCTTATCCCGAAATATGACCCGCGTCATAAGTCTTGAAAAGGAAACCAGTGTTTTCAGTCCACGGTGTAGATTCTGGTAAAGTGCCGTAAACGGTAGGCGAGAATCAGCAGCAGAACACCGAAGGTAAAAGCGTAAGCGCCGATGGCTTCCACCAGTTCCACGCCGCTGACCCGTAAAAAGATGACGCAGGCGCCGAAGAGGATCGAACATATACCGCCGATCAAAAAGATCGGGCGTCTTTCCTTATATTCGTTAAGATCGAACCCTTCCTGAATCTCCAAAAGGCCTGTGACGAAGGCCCAAGCGGCGACCCAGAAAAGAAGCGTCATCACCGCGTTGTCAGGCCAGAGCAAAGTGGCCAAGCCAAGGGCCATGCTCAAAAGGCCTTCGGCGATCAGGGGTTTCCAGTGGCGGCCGTCTCCATAATCCTGAGCGCCCAGGATGACGGAGAAGAGGCCATCCATTAAAGCGTAAAGGCCCAAAAGAAAAATAATGGAAGAGACGACGGTCGCCATTTTGGCGAAAACATAAACCCCGAAAACGTCAGCGGACTGGGTATTGGTCCATACCAAAAGAGTGAAAGCCAGAAGGGCTAAAATAATCCCTGCAATCCCACGGAGGGCCAGAATCCACCAGAACTTTGTCATGAGGTGATACATAGGAACCGCCTTATATTATTTTTTCCCTACCAGAATATTCTTTCCTCTTTATCTTTCTATGACAAGGGTCACCCTTTACTTTTTCTTGGGAAAGATGAGCAAAATCATAAAGAAGTTGGTTGGGGAGGTTTATATTCACTTCAAGAGATGGTTCACTGTCAGACGCCCCGAGGGTGTCCGAAACGAGAGACAAAGAAAAGAACCACCTGAAGTGATGTGGCAGGTAGGGAATAGGAAGAAGTGCCAGGAGGTATTTCTTTAGAAGCGAAAGGAATGAAGGCTCATTTTGATCAGAGACGCCCACAGGGCGACTATAAGCTGATTTGAACGAAAAGAACCTTTAGTGCCCCGGAGATGCTATTCCGGGGCTTTTTTTTATTTTTGCTTAATTTCGTCCGGTATTGGATGAAATATGGGGTTTGCCCCGGTTAATAAAGGATTAAGTCCTATTTTCCTTGGGCTTATCGCATTTAAAAGGCTAGAATTTTTCATCTCTGGGAGACGGAAATGAAAAAGCCTAAGTCCAATCAGCGCAAAACTAAATCGGTCAAGCCTTCTCAAAAACATAAACCCATAGCCCGGCCGGCCCGTCATTCGAAAATCCGTTCTCAAATCGGTAAAGCCATCACCAGTCTGGATGCGGCTCAGGCCATCGAAAGTATTAAAGATTACGCCATTCTCATGCTGGATACCGACGGGAAGGTTCTCACCTGGAACGCCGGCGCGGAGCGGATTAAAGGCTACAAGTCTGCCGAAATTATTGGCAAAAACATGGCGGTTTTTTACGCTCCCGAGGACATTGCCAGACGACATCCGGATCAATTGTTGAAAGCGGCCGCGAAAGAAGGCCGGATTGAAGAAGAAGGATTGCGGGTCCGCAAAGACGGAACAAAGTTTATGGCCGACGTAGTCATTACGGCTTTAAGGGATGATCAAGGAAAGCTGCGGGGTTTTATCAAAGTCACCCGCGACGTGACGGAAATCAAAAAGGCCGAAGATAAATTCAAGGGTCTTCTGGAGTCCGCTCCGGACGCCATGGTCATCGTGAATCAAACCGGAAAAATTGAACTTATTAACGGCCAGGCGGAGAAATTGTTCGGCTACCAACGGGAAGAACTTTACGGACAGCGTATCGAGATTCTGATTCCACAGCGTTTTCGGTCACAGCACCCCGGCCATCGGGACGGTTATTTCGCTTCTCCCAAGTCTCGGCACATGGGGGCCGCGCTGGAATTATTCGCCTTACGTAAAGACGGCAGTGAGTTTCCGGCGGAAATCAGCCTGAGCCCTATCGTGACCCCGGACGGCACTCTGGTGACCGCCGCTATCCGCGATATGACGGAACGAAAGCGCCAGTTGGAGGAACAAAACCGAAGAATGCAGGAAACAAACCGGCTCAAGAGCGAGTTTTTGGCCAACATGTCCCACGAATTGCGCACGCCGCTGAACGCCATTATCGGTTTTTCCGAACTGATGTATCACGAAAAGGTGGGGCCTATTTCGCCCGACCATAAAGAATACTTGGGCGATATTCTCACCAGCGGCCGGCATTTGCTTCAGCTAATTAACGACGTCTTGGACCTGACCAAAATCGAGGCGGGGAAAATGGAATTCCGTCCCGAGAGGATGAATTTGGCCAAGGTGACGGACGAAGTGAAAGACATCCTTCGGGGTTTGGCGGGCACAAAAAAAATACGGCTGGAAACCGAAATGGATCCTGTTCTTTCTGAAGTGGTTCTGGACAGTTCCAAATACAAACAGGTTCTCTATAATTACCTGTCCAACGCCATTAAATTCACGCCGGAGACCGGCAAAATCATCATCCGGCTCAAGCCCGAGGGCAGGGAGCAATTCCGTATGGAAGTGGAAGACAACGGCATCGGCGTGGCAGAGAGGGACATGGTCAAACTCTTCAGCGAGTTCCAGCAACTGGACGCGGGGAGCGGGAAGAAATACGCGGGAACGGGACTGGGGCTGGCCCTGACCAAGCGGATCGTGGAAGCGCAGGACGGTACGGTCGGCGTGAAGAGTGAATTGGGAAAAGGGAGCGTTTTTTTCGCGGTCCTGCCCCGGGCGATGGAGATTTATACTCATGGCGGGTGAACCGATCCTGATTGTGGATGACAATCCGATTAACCTGAAACTGGCTCGGGTTCTCTTGACGAACGAAGGCTATGAGGTGAAGACCGCGCCGGACGCGGAAGAAGCCCTGAAAATCATCGAAACCTTCAAACCCCGGCTGATCCTGATGGATATCCAATTACCCGGCATGGACGGGCTGGAACTGACCCGCCGTTTAAAGAACGCGCCGGAAACGAAAGACATCCTCGTTTTAGCCTTGACCGCCTACGCCATGAAAGGCGACGATGAAAAGGCGATGGCCGCCGGCTGTGACGGTTATATTACCAAGCCGATCGATACCCAGACCTTTCCGGGTTTGATCGCGAAAATACTAAAGTCTTAAAGGCTTGAACCACCAAGGGCACCAAGTACACCAAGAAAAGCAAAAGGTTTTGGTTAAGGTTTCACAATATAATTTTATATTAAATCAATATTCTTATTATTTTGTTTAACTTGGTGCCTTTGGTGCTCTTGCTGGTTAAAATTTTTGTTAATGATTTTGGATAAGGGAATATGAAAACTTTATTGGTCGTGGACGACGATGCCATCGAGCGAAAACTGCTCCAAACCCTCCTGGGTAAAGTGGGGGGCTATCACGTGGTAACGGCGGAAGACGGCGCCTCGTCTATCGCCCAAGCCGCGAAGGTTTCGCCCCAAACCGTTATCCTGGACATGAATCTTCCGGACATGAACGGGTTGGAAATTCTTCAAAAACTTAAAACTTCTCATCCCCTGGTTCCCATCATCATGCTCACCGGCGTGACGGATTTACAGACGGCGGTCAAAGCCATCCAGCAGGGCGCCCATAATTACCTGACCAAACCCTTTGAAAACGACCAGCTGATGATCGCAGTTCAAAACGCGGTGGAAAAATACGAACTGCTGACCGAGATGAAGCAGCTGCGCCAAAAGGCGGGCAACAGCCCGGCCCTCAGCCGGATTTTGGGAAAAAGCCAGGCGGTGCAGGACTTGATCAGCCAAATCCAAAAAGTCGCCGATTCGCAATTCACGGTTTTGATCCAGGGTGAAACGGGTACGGGCAAAGAACTGGCCGCCCGGGCCTTGCATGAGGAAAGCAGCCGGCGTCACAATCCTTTCGTGGCGATCGACTGCGGCGCAATTTCGGAAAATCTTCTGGAGTCCGAACTTTTCGGCCATGAAAAAGGGGCTTTTAGCGGGGCGGACCGTAAAAAAGAAGGGCAACTGGTTTTAGCCAATGGCGGAACGCTTTTTCTGGATGAGGTCGGCAACCTGCCCCTAGGCCTGCAATCCAAACTCCTGCGGGTTTTGCAGGAACGCCAAGTAAGACCCGTCGGGGCCAACCAATCCCAATCCATTAATGTGCGCTTTATCGCGGCCACCAACGTGCCACTGGAAGAGGAGGCCAAAGCTGGGAAATTCCGGCAGGACCTTTACTACCGTCTGGCGGAATTCACCCTACATCTGCCCGCGCTCAAAGACCGGCGGGAAGATATTCCCCTGCTGGCCAAACGCTTCCGGGAAGAAGCCTGCGTGGAATTAAAACGAACCGTGAGTTCGATTTCAGAAGAGGCCTCTAAACTTCTGCTAAGTCATTCCTGGCCCGGCAATATCCGCGAACTGCGCAACGTGATCCGCCAGTCGGTTTTAACCACGCCCGATTTTGAAATTCACGCCGATCAAATCAAAAACTTACTAAAGTCCTCCAAGTCGGAGGAAGCGCCGTCCTTGGTGGAAATGGCCGTACCCGCGGGACTGTCGCTTAAAAAAATCGGAGTCAGCGCGGTGGAAGAGGCGGAAAAACAGGCCATCCGCAATGTGCTCCGCACCACCCAGGGCAACAAAAGCCAGGCGGCTAAAATCCTCAAAACCGATTACAAAACCCTTCACGTCAAAATCAAAAAATACGGTCTTCAGGCTTAACGAGGCTTCCATGACTCTGTTCAGGATCGCGCTGATTTCTGGCCTTTTTTTTCTTCTTCCATTTGCCGCGGGTTCCTTGAAAGCCGCGGATTTTCCGGATCCTTCCCATACGAAGTGTTCCCTTCTTCATACCCAGGGCCGTGATATCGTTACGGCCGACGGAAAGCGGATACTCCTGAAAGGGCTGGCCCTCAGCAACAATGACTGGGGTAATTGGGTCAACGGAGTGTCCGAAAAGCTCCAAGCCCAGGGTATGGATCCTTTGGTCCAGCCCGAAGTCCAGGATTCCTGGGCTCTGACCGACGAGGATTTCGAGAGATTTGGAAAGCTGGGCCTCAATTGCGTGCGGTATTGTTTTAATAACCAGCTTTTCGCCGCCGGCAATCCGCATAAAGACGAAAACCTGGAAAAACTCCGCCACCACATCGAGCGTTTCGCGTCCATGAATATTTACACGGTGCTCAATTGCAACATGTCCCCGGGATTGGATACGGAAAATGACGCCGTGGACAAAAATAAACCAAAATCCCAGCGCCTCAAATCGGTTTTCCAGGACGACCTGTATTTCCAGCAATGGGCCACGATGTGGCAAACCGTGGCGGCGGCTTTGAAGAACACTCCCGGATTGGCGGGTTATGAAATCATCAACGAGCCCCGGATGCCTTCGGACAAGGAAGGAGGAGCCGCTAAGTTCCAGGCCTGCCTGGAAAAACTCTGCGAGGCCATCCGGGCTATGGATCCCGACCATATTCTTTTTGTGCCGGAAAATGACAGCCGGGAGGCGAACCCGGGCGAGAGCTATTGGAACGACGTGACCAAAAGTAACAAGGTGGACCAAGGGGAAGGGGGCGTTCTATGGGATCACGCTTTCCATAAGGTAAACCTGCCCAACATTGTTTATGTGTTCCACTTCTACCTGCCCTGGAATTTTTGCGACCAAGGGACAGGCAGTTACAGTCTTTCTGATCTGGATCCACCCATTAAACAACGCGTGGACTGGGCCGCGAATAACGGTTCCGTTCCCCTGATCGCGACCGAATATGGAATCACACGGATTAATTCCATTAAAAAGCGTGTGGCATGGCTCCAAGCCGTTCAGGGTTTGTTCAACCAATACGGAATCTCCGCAACCTTTTGGGTCTACAAAGGCCAGATCAGCCCCTATACCGGTGTGGACCGGGGATTCTACCCCCTTTGGGGGGAATGGACGGACTGGGCCAGTGAGGGCTTCCTGTCAGGAGGTAATTACCAATTCAATTCATGGTCCAAAGAAGCGGCTCAAAAAAGCGGCTTTGATCAGGTGGTGGAAAAATACTATTTGAAGGACAGGAAAATACAGCCCATTTCTTTATTGGATAATGAAAAAATAGTGGAATGCCTACAGAATTATTGGAAATAATCAGCATGACGCTTGGCAGTGATCGTGGAAAAAAGAATATAAACTCAAATAACTTGGGAGCCTGTCATTCATGAGAAAAATAATCGTCTTATCCATGATTACGTTAGATGGAGTAATGCAGGCCCCTGGTGGGCCTAAGGAAGATCCATCGGGCGGTTTCAAATATGGGGGTTGGGTCGCGCCTTATGATGACGAAGTGGGTGGTGAGGTGGCGCAAAAAGAGCTGAAACAACCCGCGGATTATCTTTTGGGCAGAAAAACGTTTGGGATTTGGGAACCCTACTGGCCTGAACACGCGGATTTTTGGCCGGGCATTAATAACGGCACCAAGTACGTCCTGTCCAAGGCCAAGAAAAAGTCAGATTGGAAAAACACAGTATTTCTCAAAAGTCTGGCCGATATCAAACAGGTCAAAAAATTAAAAGGATATGACATTCAAGTTTGGGGAAGCAGTAAGCTTGTTCAGCTGTTATTTAAGAATGATTTAGTGGACGAACTCCGGCTCAAAATTTTCCCCCTGACTCTTGGAAAGGGAAAGAAGCTTTTTGACGGTGGCGCGGTTCCGGCGGCCTTTACCTTAACTGAGAGTTTGGTTACACCAACCGGAGTGATTATTGCCAATTACCGGCGGGCTGGAAAAGTCAAGACAGGTACGATGGGAGCCTGAGGCACGCGTTGCGAAGACACAAGCTGAGCAACAAGATTTCGCTGTCCCTGCGGCCTCATTATTACAGCCGCAGGAATAGCTTGATTCAACGGGTTAAACTTTGAAAGGTGACATGACATGAGAAAACTAATCGCGGCAATCAACATGACACTGTACGGGTATTGCGATCACACGGCCATGATTCCGGATGAAGAAACACATCAACATTTCAATGACCTGTTTCGTGACGCGGACACCCTTCTGTACGGAAGGATAACCTATCAACTGATGGAAAATTATTGGCCGGCCATCATCAAAAATCCTACTGGTGCCAAAGTAGCGGATGAATTCGCGGTATTGATCGACAATATTTCGAAGATCGTTTTTTCCCGCACGCTGGAAAAGGTTGACTGGAAAAACTCAAAATTGAAAAAGGAAGTCATTAAAGAAGAAATTTTAGAACTCAAGCAACAAGCGGGAAAAGCCATTTTAGCCGGTAGCCCCAGTTTGATCGTAGACTTAGCGCAGCTTGGCTTAGTTGACGAATTCCAACTTGTCGTTCATCCGGTTATTTTAGGAAGCGGCTTACCGCTATTTAAAAACATCAGGGAACAAATTAATCTTAAACTCTTAAAAATAAAACCATTTGGTGGTGGCGCGGTAACTCTCTACTATGAGCCGGCAAAAAAAGAGGAAAAATAAATGGGTATGTCTGACAGAAATAAAGGAATCAGTCGTTTTGCGGGAAATATGCTCGAGAAGGATGGACTCCCTCTCTATGAAAAATGGTTTGATCACTTACAAAAGCTTAGCCCCGGTCAAAAGATTCGAGACACTGAAGTGAGGGATCAAATGGTCGAAGAAATCGTTTCCCTGGTGTCCGAGGGTAATTCCTTGATTTTGAACCATAAGGACAAAACGATGGTCGAGGAACTGGTGAACCGATTTTTAAAAGGCGAACACCTTTTGAAGCTGGAGTAAAATCGTTTAGCAGCTGATAGATGAAAGCTTTGTCTGCGGCGGGGAGGTGTAATGGACAGGTAGAACGTGGGAGTCCAACCAACGGCTTATTCGTCCCTTTCCAAAAAAGAGGTTTGGGGGGAATATAGTTAAAACCATCCCTCAGGAGCGGTCTTGAAAACAAAAGTACCCAGCCTCAAGGTTCTCGTCACTGGCGTTACGGCCGACCCTCCGGGCGCGACTTATGGACCCCGGTTAGCCAATAATTACGAATTGATATGGATCATGGAGGGCGAGGTCTCTGCGACCTTTGGCCGGACGCTGATCCAGGGTAAAGAAGGAACGATTTTTTTCCGTTATCCCGGGGTTAGGGATTATTACGAATGGTCCAAACGGGGCCGGACGGTTCATGCTTATGTTCAATTCGAAATCCCCCGGAAAAACGGATTTAAGATTCCTCCTAAAGGAGTCCCTATGTTTCGGCACATGCCGCCGAATGATGTGCTCAGGCCCCTGTTTGGTTATTTTTTGAAATTGGATGAGTTGAAAGGCAAAGAAATAAACGATTTGATGGGCGCGACGCTGGAGCTGATGCTGAACAGTTATTTTTCCGGAAAGATAGAAGTCAAAGCCCTGCTGCCATCCCAATTTCCCGAATTGGTCGAAAGAACGATCGAATTTATCACCAGTCATAACGAAAAAAACCCGGCGGGGAAATTGAACCTGACCGAATTATCCCGGTTGGTTCATTCCTCACCCGAAAATTTGTGCCGTCTTTTTCAAAAGACCCTGCATTTGGGTCCCCTGGAATACGTCAAAATGCTCCGGCTGGACAGGGCCGCCAATCTCTTGCGCCGTTCCAACCAAAGTCTTAAGGAAGTCGCCGCCCAGACCGGGTTTTATGATTCTTTTCATCTTTCCAAAAGCTTCAAGAAGGTTTATGGACTTTCGCCGAAGGATTTCAGGATTTCGCCCTTCAATGAATGGATCTGCCAGAAAAACCCCATTATTCGCACTCTTTACAGCCGATCGGACCTCAAGGCCCTGACCGCTTCCCAGGCCCGTTCGGAAAAAAGCTGAATTTCTCTTAATTCTCTTACTTGAGCCCGTCAAAATCCTCTATTCATTCGTCAGTCCTGTACATGGCCTAAACTCCATAAAGGGATAAACTAAAATTGTTAAAGGCCGTCCCTGCGGGGCCTGCTCAAAACAGTTTTAGCGGGATGGCTTATGTGGACTGAAATCCAGAAAAATTCAAACTCTTTAAAGAGACTCTCTCTCTTTTTTTTATTTTCCTCATTGTTATCCCTATCCGTTCAACCCGCTTTGGCGGACCCGCAATGGACCATGGTGTGGAATGATGAATTCAATGGTGCCGCCAATTCCTCCCCCGACCCGACCCATTGGACTTATGACACGGGCGGCGGCGGCTGGGGCAACGGAGAATTAGAAACTTATACCAACACCACAGCGAACGCTTATCTGGACGGAAGCGGACATCTGGTCATTCAGGCTTTGGACAGCGGGGGCAATTACACTTCAGCCCGCATGAAGACCCAGGGGGTCTTTGACCAGGCTTACGGCATGATTGAAGCTTCCATACAGCTTCCTTCGGGCGGCTCAGGCATTTGGCCGGCTTGGTGGATGCTGGGGCAAAATATTGGATCCGTCGGCTGGCCGGCTTGCGGCGAAATTGACATGCTGGAAGATGGACTGCCCTGGTCCAACACCGTTATCGGGGAACATGTGCACGGCCCGGTGGGCGGCGGTGATTACAACGGCGGATCGGGAGTGGGAAACAGCTATTCGCTGCCCAGCGGAACGGTTAACAGCGGGTTTCATACTTACGGTGTGCAATGGAGTCCCAATCAGATCCAATTCTTTATCGACGGCACGATTGAACAGACCCTGACTCCCGGCTCGATTCCGGGCGGCGGTACGTACGTTTTTAACCATCCTTTCTTTATGCTTTTGAACCTGGCGATCGGCGGCCCCTCGGGAAGCCCCGCGGGCGTTTCGTTTCCACAGCAGATGCTGGTGGACTATGTGCGTGTTTACAAGCTTACCGATAACGGTACTTCGCCTTATGGCGGTACCGCGGCCGCTGTTCCCGGAACTATCCAGGCGGAAAATTTTGACTCCTATAACGACACCAACGATCCAGTAGAGCCCGGCGAGGGTTTTGCTTACAACTCATTACCAATTAACAACGTCAGCGGACAGTACCGAACGGGTGACGCTATTAGTGAGGAAGTCTGCAGTGATACGGGTGGCGGCTACGATGTGGACTATACCAGCCCAGGCCAATGGCTCCAGTACACGATTAATGTGACTCAAAGCGGAACCTATAATCTGGATGCCCGGGTGGCCAGCAGCGGCCAGGGCGGCACTTTCCATTTTGATTTGGACGGCAACGCCATTACGGGTGAGATGGCCTGTCCCAATACGGGCGGATGGCAGAGTTGGCAGGATGTGGTAGTTAATGTCGGAAACATCAACGCTGGTCAGCACGTTCTGCTTTTAGTTGAGGACACTATGGGGGCGGGTAATTTGGGCGTTTGTAATTTTAATTATGTCAATCTGAGCCTTGCCAACCCGCCCACGCCCACCCCTACCTTTACGCCGGTGGTTTCTTCCACTTGGCGGGTGAACGCAGGCGGTCCCAGTTATGTTGACACTCAGGGCAATACTTGGTTAGCGGATACTAATTACACAGGCGGTACGGCTAATACGATTGGCGGCGCCATCAGTGGAACCGCAGACGCCACTCTTTACGACTCTCAGCGCTATGGCGCCAGCTTTAATTACATCTTTAATGTACCAGCGGGTTTTTATCAGGTTACGTTAAAGTTTGCCGAGACTTACTCCGGGGATTTCGGGGTGGGCGACAGGCTTTTCAATGTTTCCATTAATGGCACACAGGTTTTGTCAAACTTCGACATTTACGCCAAGGTGGGTGCCAATGCGGCATTGGATGAGATTTTCAATAACATTGCCCCCAGCGGGGGCGCCATTACCATCCAATTCACCGGCACCACCAGTTCGGATCCCATCGCGGTGATTGAAGCCATCGCGGTTATTCCGCAGCCCGCCACCGCTACGTCGACTTATACAATCACTAATACCACTACCAATACGCCAACCTATACGTTCACGAATACGTCTACTAATACTCCAACTTCAACCGCGACCAATACCACCACCAATACTTCAACCAATACAGCCACGATTACATTTACCAACACGGCGAGTTCAACCGCGACTAATACATCCACGAGCACCTCATCCTCAACAGCGGCGAACACGGCAACAAACACAGCCTCATCAACGGCCACTAATTCCCCTACGCACACCACGACTCAAACGGCAACCAACACCGCGACCCAAACAAGCACCAACACTGCGACATCCACACCTGTTATAACCAATACCTTTACGAACACAGCGACTAATACCACCAGCTCAACCGCGACCCATACGCCTACCCATACGGCGACTTTTACCGTTTCGTCCACCTACACCAATACTCCGACCAGCACTGGTACCAATACGGTTACCTCCACACCAACCCAAACCTCAACTCCCACCCCGACTTACTCAAAGACAAACACGCCCACTTTCACCTCAACCGGTATCCCTACCAGCACTTTCACGCAAACCCCTACGGCTACCGTCACGCCCACTTACACGGCCACCCTCACCTCGGCGATTATCATTTCGGCGCCTTTCCCCAATCCCTCCAGCGGGACGCCGATGTCCTTTGGCCTCCAGGTGCCGGGCGAATCCCAGGTAACGATGGAAGTCTTTACCCTGGCTTTCCGCAGGATATACGGCCAAACGACCCAGGCGGACGGTCCTCTGACCCTTCAGTGGGATTTAAGGGATGTTTCGGGAACTCAGGCGGCGAATGGAGTTTATTTTGTCCGCATCCACGTTTCGGGCGCTCAATCGGCCACTAAAATTCTTAAAGTACTCATCCTGCGCTAACGCTGATAAGCGTTAGCGCACCCAAAGCTTATGCCTCGACCTGATGTCTCGGCACAGGGGAGATAAAGTTTATTCGGAAAAAAATCGAGCACTGCCTGTTCACGGCGGAGGAACGGTTTTTGAAAAATGATGTCAGTCGATCCGATGAGACGAACCGCGAATGGTTTGCGCGCCATCCCCCAAAGACATCTTAATGTGTAGCCGGTTTCGGATAATGTGCTAAAATTAATCCGCATTTAAACTGATTCTAAGGAGGTTCTACGTGGCCGCCAAGAAGAAACCAGCTAAAGGAAAAAAGAAGTAATTTTTTTTAAATGATTCGTAAAAAAAGCCTGAACAAATTGTTCGGGCTTTTTTTTATGTAGACCCACTTGGGGAAGTGGATTAAACAGGGAAACAAATAAAAAAAGCCGGACGGCTTGGGCCGTCCGGCTTTTGATGCGAAAGGGGTTAGTTGGCAGGCGTGGCGGCTGAACCCTGTTTCTCGTCGTGGATGGCCGTTGAGTTGGCATCCAGCTCGCTCTTGATCTGTGTCTTTTGGTCTTCGGTCAGGCCTTTCTGTCCGCTTTGTTTGTTCTGCATGAAGTCTGCCTTAATTTCTTCCCGGATGGCTTTCAATTTGGCGGTCAAGGCGGCGGCCTCATCGGAGGTCAGCTTGCCATTCTTCACGCCGGCGGCGATGCGGTCTTCCTGCAATTTGATGCGGTCGTGAATTTCCTTCATTGCGGGACTCATGACCCTTTTGCCGGGATTCTCCGAAGGGGCGGGCGTGGACGCGACGGGTGTGGTGGTGTCTTGGGCCAAAATCAAGCTTGTGGAACTGATCAGCATCAGCGAAGCGGCAAATAAAGCGACATGTCTCATAGTCTAACTCCCCAGTTTCTGTTTTTTTAACTGCGGTGTTTAGACGAAACAGCATCTCGAAAAGGCTCTGGCTTTTTACCTAACTAGGTTAAACGAATGTAAATGAATTGGTCATGTTCACGACAAGGAAGTCGAATTCTTATGTTTCAAACACGCGATAATAAAGGGCACTTTCAGTATCGGTTTAAAGCCTTCATCAGCCTCGAGCCCCCCATCAATTTCATCCATTCCTTAGCTAATCCCGTCAATGTGGTTGGATGTATTTTGTTTCCAAGGAATTAAGAGGAGGGGGAAATGTCGAAAACAAAAACAACCAATAATCGCAGGGATAACCCCCGGATTTCGATCAAGGTTCCCGTTAAATTCGTTCCGGCAGAAGATAAAAAAGTCATCAAAAAGATCGAGGATTGGCGCGAATCCAGGAAATATGGAGTCACGCTCGACCTGAGCACGGACGGCATGCAGCTTGCCGCAGACCATCACTTGACGGTCGGCAGCGTTTTGGAATTTAACATTTATATCCTGGACAAGGTGAATGTGGTGACCGTCTATGCCCAGGTGATATGGACCCATAAGAATAGCGCCGGCCTGCATTTCCTTCTGATGAAACCCACCGAAAGAGACGCTTTAACGTCTTTCCTTCAAAAGGCTTCCTGACGCGAGGTCCTCTGACCTGATTTTTGACGCCGGTTAATCCCATCCATCCTTTTGATAATTCCGTCAATTCTTATTAACGGCCTTCTTTGCGATCATTAGCTCACGAGTTGGTCTGAGGCCGTCTGAAAACGCTTCGGGAAAACGACCGCAGGGGCGAAATGAAAATGGTTCTGAATCAAAACTTTTTGAACAAAAGTTTAAATCGATTTCAAACGAAAATAGTTTTAAGTTCCGCGCGCCTTTTTATTTTGACAGCACTCGGGGGCTGTCTTTCTTTTCTTCCGACCGCCCTGGTCCATGCCCAGATCATCAACCTCAACAGCGGGGAAGTCATGACCTGCCAGTTCGTCAATAACACCACCGTGCCCAACAATCGGGTTTACATCTGTGTGCTGGCCAACAATGAATATCTCACTCCAGGCGGAACGATGAACGCCATCGTGCCCGGGCAGAACGCCAGCAATTACACCATGACCCTGGCTCAGATCGACGCGCTCAGTCCCGCAGGGCTTCAAATACCCAACATCAACGCCGGGGGGCGCATGTGGTTTTCCTATTACCAACCGATGAACATGCCCATCGTGGCCGGGCCAGGAGTGGTTCAACCCAATATTGGCAATCCGAGCGATCCCAATATCAATACGGTCTTCGACTGGATGGAATTCGCCGAGGGCAGCGATTGGATTTACTGCAACACAACTCAAGTCAATATGTTCGGCATTTCTTACACCATGGGTTTGTACAATGTGGGAGGGGGGCTCAACGGCGCCAGCGGCATCCCGGACTGCTACAGCGACATCGTGGCGAAGTACGAAGCTTATATGAACGCCATCCCGGGCGCGTCCCTCTTCAACTCCCTGGTTGGGCCGGTACGCATCGTGGCTCCAGCGGACGGCACTTTCGCGGCGGGCGGGGCCAACGGCACCTACTTTAACAATTATATTTCTCAGCTCTGGACCGAGTACCAGTTCACGCCCCTGGTCATCAGCACCGGGGGCAACACTTACTACGGCACCACCACGGGCCCGGGAAGTCAGATGACTTTTACCGGCCCGGGCGGGCCATATTACGTGGGCTATCCCAACACGCAGGACGCGCTTGCCGCTTCCGGCGTTTTTGCCAGCGGAAATCCCATGGAACTGGCGATCGAAGTGGTCATGGCCGCGGGCATCAACCGCCACGTTTTGGACAACGTCGCTAACCTTAACAACCCCGCGGCCTTTTATCAAACCGCCCCCTGCAATTATTACGCGGCTTTTTGGCACTCGGTCAACCTCAACCGTCTGGCTTACGGTTTTCCCTATGACGATGACGACAATCAAAGCGACCTGCTGGTCAGCACCAACGCCCGGGCGCTGGCGGTTACTTTCAGCGGCTGCGTTCCCACGCTCACCAGTACTTTTATGGCTTCTCCCACTCCCACCAGGACCAGCAGCTCCACGGCCACCTTTACGGTTTCCAATACGGTCACCCATACTTCTACCAACACGGTCACCATGACGGATACCACAACGACCACTAACAGCGCCACCACTACCAGTACCAACACAGCCACCAATACTGTGACTTCCACCTTTACGCCGACTAACACCGCCACCCGTACTTCCACTTGCAGCGCTACCAACACCGCCACCCTGACCGATACCACAACGGCCACCAACAGCGCCACCACCACCAGTACCAACACCGCGACCAATACATCCACCAATACGTTGTCCCCTACGGGAACAAGTACTCCTACGGGTACGGCGACCAACACTTGCATCAATACCGCGACGTCAACCGCTACATTTACGGCGACCCATACGGCTACGATAACTTTCACTAATACTTTGGTTAGTACCGCTACGAATACGTCGACCACAACTTCAACGCGGTCAGCCACCAGTAGCGCAACGCAAACATCGACGAATACTCCTACCGTGACATCGACCGTTACGTCCCTCAGAACACCCGCCCCCACTATTACGCCTTCCCCTACGGGGACGTCGACTTCGTCTCCGACTGCCAGTTATAGAAACACGGCTACCGTTACGCCGGTCAACACCTGGACTCCAACGCCGACGGTTTCGGCAGATATATTTCAGATTTGCAGGAACGTCTTTAATGAAACCGTCGACGGAACGGTATGCGTCTCGTTCTCATCCGCCCAATATCCCGGTCAGATGACGTTGAAGATTTACAACTCGGTGGGTGAACACATTAAGACATTGTTCGATGAAAGCTTAACCCAGCCGCTGCCGCCGACAATTATTAACTGGGATGGAACCAACAAATTCGGACAGAAGGTCGCCAGCGGAGTGTACGTCGTTTACCTGATCAAACCTTTGGGTCGGTCAACAGGAAGACTTGTGGTGATTCGTTGATGGATAACCTATGAGACGCTTTAAACGGCCCGGCCTCAGCTTGATAAGGTTTCAAAGTCTTATTGGGTTTGCCGCTTTGGGTTTTCTGGTAACCGCTCCGGTCATGGCTCAATGCGCTAAACGCATCGTCGCCTATTACGCCTATTGGGACCAGCCCGAATATACTTCGGCCAACATACCCATGACGGAGGTAACCCATATCGAGCATGCCTTCATCGGCATGGACACGACGAAAAATGACGGAACGCTTTCGGTGGATCCTTCTTTTCTGGAGCCGGCCCTTATCGCCAGGGCCCACGCGGCGGGGGTGAAGGTGATGGTATCCGTGGGAGGAAGTGGCGGCGGTCAAGCGGCGGCCTTTGAACTGATTTCGGCCAGCGCCTCGGCCCGGGCCAATTTCGCCGGTAATCTTTACAACTTCTGCAAGACCAACGGCTATGACGGCGTGGATATTGACTACGAATTTCCGCTCACCACCACGGACGAAAGCAATCTCACCCTCATGATGCAGGCCATCCGCTCCGTGATGCCTTCTCCGTGGCTCCTCTCCATGACGACGAGCGCCATGGGCAACAATACCTGGAATGGCGCCTACTATATGAATTTAAACGCGCTCGAGGGCATCGTGGATTTCTTCAACGTGATGGATTACGATTTTTACGGCGGTTGGGACAGCAACAGCGGGCACCTGGCCCCGGAATTTCAAAACCCCTCCGATCCGCAGCAGGCGGGGAGTTTTAAAACCTCCCTCGATTGGTATCTGGTCACGGCGGGCATTTCTCCCTCGAAGATTAACGCGGGCATGCCTTTTTACGCGGATGAATTTACCTCCGTCAACACCCTTTGGAAAAGCTGCGGGGGCAGTTGTTCCGTGGGGAATCAGGGTTATGGGCCATTGGTGAAACCCCGGCTCAACGCCATGGGTTATACCGTCCAATGGGATTCCTCGGCCCAGGCCAATTACCTGACAGGCTCCGACTTTATCACTTATGAAAGCGTGACCACCGCGGCCAATAAGACCGCTTACGCTTTGGGAACCCGCGGTGTCGGCGGGATGATGATCTGGGAAATATCTCAAGATTACGATGGAGCCTCGCAGGATTTGCTCACGGCAACCTATAACGCTTATGTCGCGCAATGTCCTGTCAATTCGCCAACGAGTACTTTTACAGCCACCGCTACCATGACCGCTACTGCCACGAACACAGCTACCAATTCCCCTACGGGGACGTCGATTTCGTCTCCGACCGCCAGTTATACCAACACCGCCACCAATACCGTGGCATTAACACCTGCTATTACCGGCACCTTTACAAACACCACAACCGACACGGCTACCAAGACAGTGTCTTCCAGCGCAACAAATACGTCCACCAGTACCGCAACTCATACATCCACTAATACAGTTACTACCACAACCACTAACACCGCTACTCAAACAGCCACCAATACCGCAACCTTGACGCCCGCCAACACCGGCACATTCACCAATACACCTACCCATACGGCCACTAACACCGCCTCCTCAACCGCCACAAATATCCAAACTCATACAGCCACTACCACTCCAACCGTCACATCAACTTATTCCAAAACCAATACCCCTACGGCGACTTTAACCAGCACTCCGAGTAATACTTTCACAACAACCGGCACACCCACCATTACGCCAACCTATACCCCGACGATTACATCGGAAATTGTCATTTCTGCGCCATTCCCCAATCCCTCTAACGGAACACCGATTACCTTTAATATTCAGGCGCCGGGTGAATCAACGGTGACGCTGGATGTATTTACCCTGGCTTTCCGGAAAGTCTACGGCGAAACGACCCAGGCGGACGGTTCTTTAACCCTTCGGTGGGATTTAAGGGATGTTTCGGGAAATCAGGTGGCGAATGGGGTTTATTACGTTCGTATCCACGTCACGGGCAGCCAATCGGCGACAACAATTCTTAAAGTGCTCATCCTGAGATAAAATTTATTAACCAAACAGCTGCCGCGGACAATTATTAACTGGGATGGAAGCAATAAGTAAGGCCAAAAAGGCGCCATTCGAAAACTTATCTCAAAATCAGAACTTTGATGATTTTTTATGGATTGAATGCCCGGTATTAACACTGACATCAAGTCCATTCGTTACCTGAAATTCCCAATACACCCTTTAAGTTTCACTGAAGCGTTTGAGACCGTCAAATTGGTTACGGCAGGATATTTTGTTGATTCGGTTTGTTTTCGTACTCAGTGAAGGTTTGTTCCAAAACTGTATAAAATGACAAATGTTTGGTAGTCATTTTTGTCGTCCTCTTTATTGAAAAACGCGAATTTCCCTTTAAATTTAATAAAAACTCTTGGCATATCCCTTGCTTTTATCAATAAGTCGAAAGCCATCGTTTAGATTCAACTTCAAGAAAATCTTCAAATTGGGGTTTTGAGGTCGTTTTTCCCGCATTTTCAATGTTTGAACCACGCCTGATTAAGGAGAGGAAAATGCTTAAAAATATCAAAATTAGGATCAAATTGATCGGAGGATACCTGATTGTGTTAGCCATTTTGGCGGTCATGGCGCTCATGTCATTTGGGGGCATGAAGACTTTAAACGACAACAGTAACGCGATGTATCAGGACCATGTGAAGCCTCTCGCTAGCTTGAACAACGCTTACGCCATGTTTTATTTAGTCAGCGGCAATTTGTACAAGTATGTTCTTGTGCCGCAGGACAGGGATTGGTCGAAAAATCAAATCAAGGACGAATTAGAAGCTATTGACGCGGATATGGAAGTCTTCCGCAAAAAAAAGCTTACGAATGACGAGCAGAACATCCTCAAGAATCTCGACGACCAAATGAACCTTTACCGGAAAGATATAGATTTTTGTATGTCATTGGTTGACGCTGGAAAAATTCAAAAGGTAACCACGCTTTTAGCTCGCGGCGGAAAAATCTCCGAGACGCGCGACGCGGTCGACGATGCTTTTGTCCAGCTTAACGCGATCAACAATAAACTCGAGGAGCAAAGTTGCAAAGACTCAAACGCTATGTTTTCACGCGCGACGTATTTGAACTTGATTTCGGCGATAGTCGCCATCGCCTTATCGTTGTTTTTTGGTTTCTTTCTCTCCAAGGCCATTACCGTTCCGCTTGATCGATGCGTCAAGATGATTCAAGAAATGAGCCTTGGCCATTTGAAAAACCGACTTCATATTCAGGCTAAGGACGAAGTGGGCGTGCTGGCTCAGAACATGGATAAGTTCGCTGACGAACTTCAGAATGTGGTCATTGGCATCATGAAGAAAATCTCCGATGGCGATCTTTCTTCTCAAATCACACCCAAGGATAGCCGGGACGAGATCTCGCCCGCGCTCCAGGGCACCATCGCCAATTTGAAGGCGCTGATCGCGGACGCCAACCTGCTGTGCCGGGCAGCGTTGGACGGCGATTTGTCCAAACGGGCTAACGCCAACAGTCACAAAGGTGATTACCGAAAAGTCATCCAGGGTTTTAATGAAACGCTGGACGCGGTTATCGGCCCCATCAACGAAGCGGCTTTGGTGCTGGAGCAGGTGGCGAAGCGCGATCTGACGGTCCGGGTTCAGGGCGATTACGCTGGCGATCACGCCAAAATCAAAGAGTCGATCAAT
>OLLS01000195.1_pt1 | contig 35888 bp, 31 predicted proteins | sample 1604631 | NCBI WGS metagenome assembly OLLS01 (sample SAMEA104055725, study PRJEB20765) | soil metagenome | biome: Arctic tundra; feature: Polygonal ground; material: soil | place: USA | collected 2011-09 | depth 0-0.5 m | reverse complement strand
CGCGACCCCGACGTTTACAAATACGGGGACGAATACGGCTACTGACACGGCGACGAATACAGAGACCAACAGCGCCACTGGCACAGCGACCAACACCTTCACTAATACGGCAACGAATACGGCTACCAATACGGCTACAAACACAACTACGGATACAGCCAGCAGTACGGCTACAGCGACGGCGACAAATACGGCCACACAGACAGCCACTAACACGGCTACGAACACGGCGATAAATACGGCCAGCAGTACAGCCACAGAAACGGCAACGAACACAGCAACGAATACCGCTACCAATACCCGTACTAATACTGCCACTAACACGGCTACAGCTACCCCTACATCGACTACGACACCGTTGCCTGCGGATCATTTAGTTATTTTGCAACCGCTTCCGCCGTTCACCGCGGGAAATAGTACGGGTCCGCTGACGATCCAAGTTCAAAACACAAGCGGTGGCCCGGCCACTTTCTCGTCGGCTGTAACACTTGTTTTGGCCTCCAGTACGACGGGCGATTATGGTTTCTCCCTTTCCGCAGGCGGATCGACGATCACCGATTGTGTCCTTCCGGCGGGGACCTCCAACGAGGTTATTTATTACACCGGATACAAGGCGGATACGGAGAACTTGAACGTGACGGCCCTTGCCGCCATTTCAACATCTTCTGTTTCCCAGTCGATTACCGTCCTTCCTGCCGCCTATTCCAAAATTCAGGTTTTACTGCCGAGCCAGGTTTCAGATCCGGGAAAACCCAATTCTGATCCTTTGGGACGGATTGGACTCCCCAATTCCGCCGGGGCGGGAAATCCAGTGACAGCCACCGTAAATGCTGTCGATAAATATTTTAATTTGGTCAATACAATCACGAGCACACTGACCTTCACGGTCACCGATGGGACCGCGCAGACTACCGCAACCCTGGCGGCCGGTACGGTTAATCATCAGGATGAATTTATCACGCCCGAAAACCAAACTTTGACCGCAAAAGACGGATCCACCGGTTTCAGTGGTACCAGCGACCCTATTCAGATATTAGCGGGGATTAATAGTACCCAATTGAACATCGTCCATGGTTCGCCGAGTCTTTCCGCGGTCATTCTTGGCCAAACTGGGATAGAGGTACTTACATTCAATCTTTCAGTTCAGACAGGAACCCATACCATCCAAGTCGACAGCTTGGCCATAAACGCCCAGGACCAGTCGGGGGCTGGAGTAGTTTTCGGATCCGCTTTTCAATATTTGATCTTGGAAGGGCCATCAGACGTTCTGCCCCAACCGGTTACTTTGAACACGGCTAATTCCACATCAACCACCGCGACTTTTGTGAGCGCTATTCCCGTGACGACCGGGCCTTCGTTACCTCTGACCCTTTTGGTTGATATTCAACCCGCAGCCACGGCAAAGACAGCCTTCTTGTCCCTGGGTCAAAATGGCATTACCGCCAACGACCTTTCCAGTGGTATGACCGCAGTATCCACTTCCGTTGGCGATTCCACGGGGTTCCCCATGAATTCCAGTACCATGCTGTTTGAGACCGCGGATGTGGCCAGCACCTACGGCAACTATCCCAATCCTTTCCACCCTGAAATAAGCAATACCACCATCGAGTTCAACTTGGCAACCCCTTCGACTTACTCCTTGGTGATTTATGACATCCTTGGAAAAAGAGTTAAAACTTTTCAAAGCGGTGGGCTACAGTCGGGGCTTCAACAATTGTCATGGAACGGAAAGAATGACGCCGGAATATCCGTCTTGAGTGGTATTTATTACGCCCAGTTAAATACCGGCGGCAATCAGTATTTCCTGAAAATAGCGGTGGTGTATTGATGAAAAAATACCATTTGGTTGAGTCCGGCTTTCAGTTGAAAACCCTGGGGTGGATGCTAAATGTTCTATTTTTTGGAATGTTCACATTTGGAAACGTTGTCACGGCCGGAGCACAGACAATAGGCACTGGAGGAGTGGAATCCCCCTTTGAGTTGGGAGGGTCGGCTTTGGCCTTGGGAATGGGAGGCGCCGTTGGGGCTCTATCAGGGTATGGCGAGGATTTTTATGAGAATCCGGCAGTCCTAGCAACGGTTCAGGAACACGAAATCATGACCTTTCACGCACCTTTGTTCCTCGATACCCTTTATGACTCCATCGGCTACGTCAATCCAATCGGGGCGCACAACGGGGTTGGTCTGGCCATAACTCGCCTGGGCGTCTCCAATATTCTCCAAACCACAACCAATATTCAGGCTATTTCCACTTTCTCAGACGAGGAATATGAAGGGCTGTTGGGATACGGATTCTGTTTATGGCAGGGATTAGATTTCGGGGCCAATGTGAAATATGTCTTTGAACAATTAGGGACTTACCAGGGAAGCGGCGGTGGTCTGGATTTGGGTCTTCTTTACCACTTTTCCACGACTCATGCGGATTTTAGCAAGATCGGACTGGGGAACATTACCCTGGGGTTTTCTGTTTCTAACGTCCTTCAGCCTCAAATCAAACTTTTCGAGCTGGCCGATAATCCAGCCCGGGTTTACCGGCCCGCTTTGTCGTACTATTACGAGTTTAAAGGATCCACAAATGATCTTTGGTTGACGGCAGAGGAAGAAATTCCCGATAGCGGCGAAGATCTCGTCAAAACGGGTCTGCAATTTGGATGGAATAGAACGATTTTTCTCCGGGCTGGTTTTAACGGAACCGGACCGACGGCGGGCGCGGGATTAAGATTTTATGATTTCGAATTTGATTATGCCTATGACCAACAGGATTTAGGCGCTTTGAGTCAGTTTTCGTTGACCTACCGCTTTGAACGTTACATTGATCCTCTTCAGGCCCAAAAAATCGATCTTTTGAAATGGGTGGCACAGAGTTATGCCAAAGACAACGATTTTGATCCGGCCATCAAAACCTGGCAAAACATATTGCGGGAATTCCCGGACAACACTGAGGCACCACAGGCAATCCTAGATCTCCAACGCCAACGGAAAATACTGGTTCAGGACCAACTGAAATTGGCGCAATCGTCCATGAGCCAGGGTGATTATGATAAGGCTTTGCCTCTTATCGCTAAAATTCTGAGTTTGGATCCGGATTATCCGGATGCCAAGGCACTCTTAAAGGAAGTGGACACAAAGACGCTGGTTTCTGCCAATTATACCCGCGGAGTCGAGGCTTACAGCCGGGAAGATTATGCTCTGGCGATCCAATATTTGGGGATGGTTTACGCAGTGGATTCCGATTATCGGGATGTCAAATTTCTTTTCCGTGACGCGCAAAGCCACTATCTTCCCCTGGAATCCATGCCCAAGGAAATAACAATGCTTTATGCCCGAGGAGTGAATTATTATTTGGGCGGGGATTATCAGAAAGCCATCGAAACGTGGGAACAAGTATTGGAAAAAAGCCCCAAAAATTTTCTTGTGCGCCGCAATATCGAGGAAGCGAAAAGCCGCCTCAAGGATAAAGCGATTCCGGGAAGTTCTTTCCCGGAAAAACAGGAGCTCAATAACAAACCATGAAATTATATCCCTTTCTTTACCGCATCCTTTACTACCTGTCTTTTGAGCCCAAGCGTCGGCTTTACCGCCTCGAAGTAGAAGCCAAAGACATTGAACTCTTGTCGATCAAGGATTTCGTGCAGAGGGTTTGCGATTCGGCGGCCTGTACGCCCAAGGAAACGTTCAATATCAAACTGGCCATCGACGAGGCTTGCAGCAACATCATTCGTCATGCCTATAAGGATAAAGAAGACGGAAAGATCACTTTGGAGATCGGAATCGGGTTCGCTGACTTGATGATCAAGATCATCGATTACGGCAAATCGTTCAATTTCAAAGATATTAAAGACCCCGATTTGAACCATTACCTTGATATCGGGAAAAAAGGAGGACTGGGAATATGGCTCATTAAAAAAATAATGACCAATGTACAGTACAAGGCCTTTTCGGATCATAATGAACTTATCCTTTACCGCCGCCTTTCAAAAGCCCGGTTTAAGACGTTGGGACTTAAAAAGGGTTCCTATTCATTTTCTGTCAAATTCACCATGGGTTCGGCTTTTTTTGTCATAGCACTCAGCACCCTGGTTTATTTCAATATGAGTCAGAGGCAGCAAAATTTAGTTCTGCGCCAACAACACGAAAACATCACAACGATTCTCCAAACCATGTCGACCGAGGCTGGAAATTTGATGGCTCGAAAGAACGATTTGGAATTGGACCGGTTGATTCGCGAAGTAATGGGTAATGATAAGGATAAAGTCCTGAGTTACAGTTTCGTGACTAATGCGGAAGGAATGTATCTGGCCCATTCGGATTTAAATCAGTTATTCAAAATGTATGTACCCCCCCAGGGTGTTCAAACCACAAGGTCGCCGGGTATTCAAATCTTCCGGGTTAAAAGCCCCGAGGGTGCCTTGACGGATTATGCTTCCGCGGTCTATTACCACGGACAATGGATGGGGGAGGTGCACGCGGGAGAGAGCGACGCGGCCATCCAGCAGGTGACACGGAAGGTCAGGGCCGATTTGCAAAGGCTGATGCTCCTGATTTCCTTGATCAGTGTCGTGGGACTTTATTTCCTTTCCCGTATTTTCATAAAACCTTTCCAGAAAATTTTGGAAGGAGTCCATGCCATGAGCACGGGCAATTTTAACGCCAAAATCGACGTGGAAAGTCAGGACGAGTTCGGCCAACTAGCCAATATTTTCAACGATATGACGGCCAAGATCCAGGATTCCCAGAAGGGGATGATGGAAACCGAGAGAATGCAAAAAGAAATGCAGGTGGCCCAGGAAATTCAACACACGCTTTTGCCCAGAGAATTTCCTCAAATCGAGGGTTATGAGATTGGAGCCACCTACCGGGCGGCCAAGGAAGTGGGCGGGGACTATTATGACTTTTTCTGGGTGGACCCGACCACACTCGGCATTGTGGTGGCAGACGTTTCGGGTAAAGGTGTGCCCGGCTCCCTGGTCATGACCATGATTCGAACCGCTATGCGCCTTGAAGCGCGGGGCAACCGGTCTTCCTCAAGCGTTTTGGGAAAGGTTAACCAGCATGTCACCGCCGACATGAAACGGGGAATGTTTGTGACGATGTTTTACATCATTCTGGATTCCCGGAACCGATCTATTAATTTCTCAAGCGCCGGCCATAATCCCATGATCCTATATCGAGAAAAGACAAAGGAAGTTTATTTCCTGAAACCGAAAGGATTCCCGGTGGGGATCGATCTTCCGGAAGCGGATATGTTCGAGAAAAGCATGGCACTTCAAAAGGTCAGTCTCGAGAAAAACGATATGCTGGTCATTTACACCGACGGCATTACGGAGGCAATGAACCCCGAAAGCGATCAGTTCGGCGAGGACAGGCTCACCAAGGTCATTAAGGAAAATTCTCATCTCACTCCGGCAGAGTTTGTTGAGAAGCTTAATGAGGCTGTCGCCCAATTCACCCGGGGGGCCGAGCAGAACGATGATATTACGGTGGTGGCCATTAAGGAGAAAATGAAGGCTGAGAACGTGGAGTTCAAATTCCGCAAAAAACTCCTCGATTTGGTCGAAAAGAAAGGTTTATCCGTGGTGGAGGCCTGCCGACAAATGAACACATCTTCCACCACCTATTACCGTTTGAAAAAGATGTTTGTCGAGAAGGGCAAGGATGGGTTGAAACCAATGAAAAACACGAAACGGGGAAACATCAAGGAATTGACCTTTTCCGAACAACAGGCTGTTATGGCGATGGTCAGGAAAAATCCACAATACGGGCCCAGGCTCATCGTGGAAGCTGTTGAAAAAAGCTCTGATCCTCCGATAAAACTCAATCAAAAGTTGGTTTCGGAGTTCTTGAAACGAAAAGGTTTGTCGGACGTAAAGGCCCGGGAAGCCCGCGGCACCAACGAGGTTGACGGGGTTTAAGGCAAAAGTGATAATGAAGGTCGCGACGGGCCTATTTTTGGAGGAAGTATGGAAAAAATTTCGGTAAACGTATCAGAGCATCCACAAAACAAAGAGATCACCCTTATGGCGGTAAAAGGTTTTATCGACACGACCACGGCCCCGGAATTTGAGAAGAAGTTTCTTATGGTGCTGGGTGAAAAGAAATTCAAACTGGTGGTCGATTTAAAGGATGTCAATTATATTAGCAGCGCGGGTTGGGGTATTTTTATCAGCGAGATCAAACGCATCCGCAACCAGAAGGGGGATTTGGTGTTGGTCGGTATGAACCCAGAAGTCTCGGAAGTATTCGAGCTGTTGGAGTTTAATACCATTTTGAAGTCCTTCCCGAATGTTGAAAGTGCGGTTCAAAAGGGTTTCTGAACTTGTTTTGCGAATTGCCGGCATCGCCAATGAGTTGGCAAAGCAACCGCTGGTAAAACGTTGCGATCTTTTTATAAAATTTTCGCTTGATGGATTTACATGACAATAGGCTGGACTGGTCTTTTGGCTTTTTGGAAATCGGTTAAATCTTCAAATTAAATAGTCTTAATCTCTTTCGGCAATTTAGGCAGGAGTCCGATTAAGCTTTTTAGATGGAAGCTTTCTCTGAACTATTTGGTATCAAATCACCCACGCGGTTTCGTCCCGCCTTTTTGGCGTTGTAGAGGCTCTCGTCAGCCAGCCGGATCAGCTTATTAAAATCGCTTTGGTTTTCCGTTTGAACGGCGATGCCCATGCTGACGCCGATTTTTTGATTGGGGAATCCCAACTGTTCCAACGGCATGGGGGGGTCGGTAATGGATTTAAACAAACGATCCGCCACCAATTGCAGGCCGTCCGCGCCAACTTCAGGCAGGATTACGGCGAATTCATCTCCCCCCATTCTGGCGACGATATCGACGTTGCGGAGCCCCTGTCCCAATCTTTCGGCTACCTGTTTCAAAACTAAGTCTCCGGCGGGATGGCCGTGAAGGTCGTTTATTTTTTTGAAGTAATCCAGGTCGACGTAAATCAGGCTCAGGTTGCGCTTGTAGCGGGCGCAGCGCAGGACTTCCCGGGGGAGATAATTGTCAAAATAGCGGCGGTTGTAAACGCCGGTTAAGCCGTCTTTGAATGTCATTTCCCTGATTTTTTCATGCAGGCGGAAGGATTGGATAGCCAGACCGGTCTCGGTGGCGAAATTAAGAAGCGAAGTAAGGTCGGATTTTTTCAGGCGGCGCTGGGTGAAAAGATTGTCCACCGCGATGACACCGATAATCTCGTTTTTGTTCACGATCATGGGAGCTACCGCGTTGCAAATCACGCCCCTATTGCCGGGTTGGTCACATTCGATCTTTTTTACCTTACGCAGGAGATTGTTAGTGAAGAAGGCCTTGTTGTAGCCGTGCACCATGTCTGAGAGCCAGTTGGTACCACGGACCCGGGAAAGGGGGTATTCCTCGCCGGTTTCCTCGAATTTTCCCTTGAGGTTAATTCCGATCACTCTCCGGCCGGTCTGGGTTTCCCAGTCGGCCAGAAAAATTCCGGCTCGGTCATAGCCTAAGCCTTTGGTTAAAAGCTTAATGAGCACTTTGAGGATTTCATCAAAGTTGTGCTCGTCGCGCATGACTTCCATTAAGTGCTGGTACATGAGCACTTCTTGGGTGAGGACTTTTTTTTCGAGAAGGGCCTTTTGCAGAAGGCTCTGCTTTTGAGGATGGCGTTTGGCCATAAAACCTCCGCAGAGAGATGTGAGATGAATCAAATGTTCAACGTAGTAATGGTAATCTTTTCTGGGCAATTATTAAATGAAATTATTTACGGAGGGTAAAAAGGTTCGGATAAAAAGTTCATCGGTTGAGTTTGGTTTATCAGCCGCGGACAAAAAAGGACGATAAACACCATTTATGCTGGACGAAATTTATGTCACAATGTCCAACCGATAAGATTTTCGGCTGGACTAGCTAAAAAATATTTCAGAATGAGCCGTTTGAAGGAAGAATTCATGCCAACTTTTAATATAGCGACGGTCAATGTTGAAGGAACCGATCTGGTAATGATTATTCTAGATCCCGCGTTTGGCGCGAAAAACCCACAAGCTCAAAGCGAAATACTGATGGAATTTCAAAACAAAGCGATCGCCGCGGGCCACAAGGGCCATGTGATTCCGGTTTGGTCCAGCGCCGCGGGAAAAATCAATTTTATGGCCCCCCGTAATTTGCATCCCTTTTTTAACACCATCACGCCCCAATACATCGCGGAGCATTTTCGCAAACAGTTATCCTGGTAAGTTTTGTTTGCCGCTTTAAACCATAGCGAGAACCAATAAACTACAGCCGCACCCAAATCACATCAACGACCCAGAGGTCCCATGAAAATTGATCCTAAAGATTACCGCGTCAAAGAAGGCAAAAAGATCGACCTGAAAAAGTGGCCGACCCAAATCAAGCCTTTGCACGAAACGAAAGAAGATTATCAAGAGGCCCAGGCGAAGCGTGTGGCGGAACTTAGCGAGATTCAAAGCCTTCTTTACGCTGACAATCACTATTCAATTCTTTTGATCTTTCAGGCCATGGATGCCGCGGGGAAAGACGGCGCCATTAAGCATGTGATGTCCGGCGTGAATCCTCAGGGATGCCAGGTTTTCAGTTATAAACATCCCAGCGCACAGGAACTTCAGCATGACTTTCTTTGGCGCACCACCCGCGACCTGCCCGAACGGGGAAAAATTGGAATTTTTAACCGCTCTTACTATGAAGAAGTACTTATTGCCAAGGTTCATCCAGAAATTTTGAAAGCCGAGCAAGTAATTGACGGAAAAGATATTTGGAAAGACCGATATCAGTCGATCGTTAATTTGGAGAATCACCTTTATCGTAACGGTACAAGGATTATTAAATTCTTTCTCCATCTTTCTAAGGAAGAACAACGGAAACGTTTTTTGAAACGTTTGGAAAACGTGAAAAAGAATTGGAAATTCAGCATGGATGACATTCAGGAAAGGGCTTGCTGGAAAGAATATCGAAAAGCCTATGAGTCCTGTTTAGGCGCTACCAGCACCCAGACTGCGCCCTGGTACATTGTGCCTGCGGACAACAAGGTCGATACGAGGCTCATTATTTCGGAGATTATTTTGGACACGATGGAAAAATTGAAAATGAGCTATCCCAAGCCGGATAAAGCTCACCATGCAGCACTGGAAGAGGCCCTGAAAGTTTTGAAAAAACAGGGAGAAAAACACGACAATGATGTTTAGGAGAATTTTTTGAAAAACTGTCTAAAGTGTAACGCGGAAAATCAACCTGGAGCCAAATTCTGCGGGGTATGCGGCGTGGTTTTTGCCAAGGCAAAACCGCAGCTTGATTTACCACGGTTCACTAAAGTTCATAAGACAATTATTGGGGTTGCCTTGGTCGGAGGATTGGCCTGCTTTTTTATTTTTCAGAGCGGCGGAGGTATTCCGAAAAACGCATCCACAATGCCGGCCGACCAGCTGGATCAAAAAGGGATAGACGCCTTTAACGCTAAAAACTATAAAACGGCGCTGAAGTGGTTTGAAATAGCTGCGGATAAAGGAGATTTCGCGGCCCAGAACTGGATGGGCTGGTTTTATCAAAATGGACTCGGGGTTCAGACCGATGACGCCCAGGCTGTGAACTGGTATATGCAAGCCGCCGGAAAGGGCTACGCTCCTTCCCAAACCAATCTGGGATGGTGTTATCAAAATGGGTTGGGGGTTAAAACCGATATTCCGGAAGCGATCTCGTGGTATCAAAAGGCCATCGCTCAGGGGAATGATTCGGCTGAAATCAATATGGGTTACTTATACGAGAACGCTATTGGTGTGACCCTAGACGACATCGAAGCCAAAAAGTGGTACAAAATGGCCGCCGATCACGGTAGTCAAGAAGCTAAGAAAGATTTGGATGCCCTGGAAGCCAAACAGGTCGATTTGAACGGGGTGCTTCATCATCCGATCGCGGGGGGGCAATAGCCAAGCTGTCCTAAATCTGAATGATCTTGTTTTTGTGGTCTAAATAGTCCTTCAACACATACTGCGTCAGTTTGTCCGGGGCGGGGAATATCAAGCGGCCCTTGTTGACTCGGTGCATTTTCTCCAAAAACTCGCCTTCGCCGAAATAATTCATCTCAAAATCATTTCCCATGACGAAAGTATTGATGGTGATGTTCTCGTCGGTCACGGCCTTTACTTCCCGCAGGGTACGGTCGAAGGTGCGAGTGTTAGGAGGATAGGTGAGATAGAGAAAAGAATCCTCGTAAAAGGCTGTGGGGGCGCCGTCCGTAATCAGAAGGATGCTTTTGTTCTTGGTGTCCGAATTGGCCAGAATCACTCGGGCCAATTCCAATCCCTTTTGCAAATTGGTAAAATGCTCTGGTATCAAGTCTTTACTGCGCTGGCTGACTTCTTTCGAATAATCAATCCGCATGTTGACCGCGCCGCCCATCACGGTGACTGGTTTGGGGGCCAACTCGGGAATGGAGCCCACTTTAATTTGTTTGGCGAAGGTCGAGAAAGCGACGAAGTACAGTTTATCCTCGGGGTATTCGGTTCGGATCAGGGCGTCCAGGGCGAGGGCAAGCTTTTTGGCGTTGAAAAACCGACCTTCGCGAGACATGGAGCCACTCTGGTCGATCAGCATCACAATGGCGCTGGAAGCTGCTCCCTTGGTCTGGTGCATCATGAAATCACGACTGTCGATGCGGATTTTTCCATTCTGGCTGTCCGTCGAGCCGATTTGCCGGATGGCTGAATTCAAAAGGCTGGAGGGCAGATCCAGTGAGGTCAGGGAATCGCCGAATTCATAAGGCTGGGTGGTGGTCATTTCCACGTTACCGTCGCCGGTGTAGGTGGCGTGGTGGCGGCCGATGCCGTCGGTGAAGAGCCGGGAGAAAACTTCTTTCAGGGCTTTTTCGCCGATTTTGCGAGCGGCCCCTGGGGTGATTTTATAAAGATTCTCATTTTCGTCGAAATCCACGTCGCCGGTTGACTTGAGGGCCTCGATGAATTGTTTTCTTATTTCCTCCCGCTTGGCCTCAAAGACCTGGGCCGCTTCCTCGCCCAGCAATTCCTTCAGCTGTTCCACATCCATATTAAAAAGGTCGCCGTGCTCCACGGCGTCCATTAATTTGTCCTCCAGCTCATCCAGGGTTTGAAGCTTCTCCTGAAGCCTTTCGGCCTCCGGAGGGGTAAGGTTTTTTTGGCCCGTAAAGGAATGTTCCTGATTGAGTTCGGAAAGCGACTTCATCTGTTGAATCAACTGGATAAGGTCCACCAGCAGGGGCCTGGCGGCTTCGCTGTTTTTATCCCGCAGGCGGGATAACTGCCAGTCCACCGTATAAAGTAGGGAGGGATTGCGTTGTTTTAAACCCTCGTCCAGACGCTGGGAGAGAAGCTTGTCCTTCAGTTTGGCCACCAACTGCTCAACCTCCAGCGATTGACGCCGGATTTTTTCCTCCAATTTGGATAAGAGATCGTCCACGCGGTATTGGCCCAGAATGTCCTGTCGTTGCTTGTCGATTTTGTCCAGAAAACCCTGAATCAGCTCGTCCAGACCGCCCACCTTGAGAAACTCGTTATAGGGCAGGCCCCTTTCTTGAAGATGTTTGAGAGCCTCGTCAAAAGAAACGTGGTAATGCATCATCAATTCTTTGACGGCATTGATGAGATCTTCCACCGTAAAGGGAGGTTTTTCGGGTTCGTACCATTCGGAATAATCGTGGGTAATCATATGAACCTCGAGAGGCTATTCTTTCTTCTTTTTCGCGGCGGCGGGGGACTGGTAATCCATCATTTCCCCCACCTTGTTGCGGGAAAGTTTGCCGGTCAGGTGCAATCCCTCCAATACAAATTCCACGCAGGAAGCTTGATAAGCTTCCGAGTTTTTTCCGTTCAGGTGGTGCACCGGCTCCCAAATCTGCGGCAGTTGGGAAATCACGGCCTTGTATTCGGACGAGGGGGTTAATTCCGAAATGCGGATATGTTTGTCGCCGGTTAGGTCGGGGTTGATGATTTCCAGCTGAGCCTTTTCCATATGCTCCTTGAAAACCTGGCCAATGGCCTTGTCCATGATCTTGCTGAAGACCTGAAACTCATTAACTGTTTCCTCACGGAAAGGGTCGAGATCAATCTTTCCTGCGGAGGAAGTATAAAGATAGTTGAGGTCGGACATGCGGGGCACCGCCTCGGTCTCGCCCAAGATATAAGCCCTGCGGCGTGAATTGGCGATCATAGTTTCGTAGTTGGCGATCGAAAGCCGGGCCGACACACCCGATTTCTGGTTCACATAGGGGCTCTTGCGGGCCTCGATGGTAATCTGCTCGATGATCTCGGTCATGAAATCCGGAACGATCACTTTGACATCGTCATTCTTCGGCACACGGGCTTCCTGATGAATGATCTTGATGCCCAGTTCCCGGGTCAGGGGATAGTGAGTGCGGATTTCAGCTCCGATGCGGTCCTTCAACTGGGTGATGATTTTTCCGGCACGGGTATATTCCTCCGGGTTGGCGGTGAAGAGCAGAATCAAATCCAAATCAAACCGGATAGGATAACCGCGCACCTGGATGTCCCTTTCTTCCAGAATATTAAAGAGGGCGACCTGCACCAGATATTCCAGGTCGGGCAGTTCGTTGACGGCAAAGATGCCGCGGTTCATGCGGGGAATCAGGCCGAAGTGAATGGCTTCCTCGCTGGCCAGGGGGTTTCCCGCGGCCACTTTGGCGGGGTCCAAGTCTCCTATCAGATCGGCGATCTTCGTGCCGGGCGACAGGCGTTCGCCGTAACGGCTTTCCCGGACGATCCATTCAATTTCCAGTTGGTCACCCTGGACCGCCAGTTTTTTCCTGCAGGCGGAGCAGATGGGGTGATAGGGATGGTCGTGAATCTCGCAGCCCTTCACAATGGGAATTTCCTCGTCCAAAAATTGCACCAGGGACCTCATGATGCGGCTCTTGGCCTGGCCCTTTTCGCCCAACAGCACAATGTCGTGGTGGGAAAGGATGGCGTTGATCAGTTGGGGAAGAACCGTTTCCTCGAAACCGTGGATTTGTGAAAAGAGAGGTTCACCCGAACGCAGCTTTTTTAGAAGATTGCGTTCTAACTCCTCCTTTACGGTGAAGTCCAGATATTGAGACATTTTCAATTCGCCCAGGGTTGTGGCTTTGGAAGACATGGAAGTCCTTTGATTGATATTGAGAAAGCTATTGTAGAAGCGTTGGAAAGGGATAAGCAATAGCCCTAGAAATGAGGCCATTTGTCTTTCAATTGACGGGTATTTAAATTAGGCTTTGTGTTGATGCGTTCAACTCCGGCAAAAATCCATTCAAAATCCCATTTGTTCCCAGCTTCAAAGTCATGGAGCGGTGAAAAACTTTATTTTAAGGGCGATGACTATTTTAAAGATGTTTTGAACGCTATCCGGAGCGCCAAACGAAACGTCGATTTTGAGGTATATATCTATGAGAAGGGTCTTTTGGCCGGCCGGATAACGGAAGCGCTGCTTCAGGCAGCGCGCCGGGGGGTCCAGGTGCGGTTGCTGGTGGACGGGGTGGGCTCACCCGATGGGGCGGCGGATTACGGTGAAAAACTCATCCAAGGCGGAGTCGAATTTAGGATTTACCGCAGACTCCCTTCGGCCTTCAGCATAGTTTCGGGGATATTCGGTTTTTTACTCAGAAAAAAAGTAATGCACCGGTTGCGAAGTTCCTGGTTTCAAGTGAACCGCCGAAATCACCGGAAACTGGTGATGGTGGACGGGGATAAGATTTGGATGGGTGGCTTTAACGTATCCGATGAGCTTCTGGAGTCGTTGAAGGGAAAGAATGCCTGGCGGGACACCGGTTTGGGGCTTTCGGGTGTAAAAGACCGGGCTTTTCATTTGGCGTTTGAAGTCGCCTGGAATGAAAAAGTTGATCGTTTCCAATGGAGGCGTTGCCGTAAAGAACTCATCGCCTGGTTGTCCCGCAAGACAGCAACGGATGCGGTGCAGGTCAACACGGCCCGTCGGCTACGGCACAAGTTTCACAGGGATCTACTTGATCGTTTGACGACAGCCCGAAAGCGGATTTGGGTGACCACGCCCTATTTTGTCCCAACCCTTCCGATTTTTCGCGCACTAATGCACGCGGCCTTTCGGGGATGCGATGTCCGGTTGGTACTTCCTAAAAAATCGGATGTTCCCATAGTCCGCTGGGTTTCGATGAGCTTTTTTAATTCGTTGTTGAACGCGAAATGCCGAATTTTCGAATACCAAAAAAGTATTCTCCACGCGAAAACCCTGCTAGTGGATGACTGGGTTTTGGTAGGGTCCAGCAACTTTAATCACCGAAGTTTTTTGTTTGATTTGGAAGTGGATGTGGTTTCGCAAAAATCCGAATCTTTGAAAATTCTGGAGCTTCAGTATCAGACTGACTTTCAACAAAGTCGTGAGGTGCTTCTGGCGGAAGTGAAAGTGCGGCCGATTTTGGGCCGGTTTTTAACCTGGTTGGTGTTTGGTCTGAGGCATTGGCTTTGAAAAACGGGACCGTGATTTATCATGGCCTTACCCTTCGGTTATAAAATAGAACCAGTTGTTTTGGCCAAGATTTCAGAAGCCAATTCGGCGTAGCTCAAAGGCCTGTCCCTGAATTCATGTTTGATCACTTCAATATGAGCTTTTAACAATTGTTTCCGGGTGGCGGTCAAGGCGTTAGTGAGAGAGTGCGCCAGATGCCGCATCAAGGTATAACCCAAAAGGGGATAGTGTCCCATTTTGGCTGCCACTGGTTTTACCTCCAGTGCGATGGCGGCCACATCGGTCAGGGCTTGCGCCTCGAATTCCCACGTATAGGGCGGGAATAGCCAATCCCATGCCAGGGTTTCCCCCGCATGAAGAATGGTAATGGGCAGATGTTCGCCCCGGTGTTCGACTCCCACCGTCACCTTGCCTTCCAGAATCAAAAATAAGTAATCCGCTTTTTGACCTTGCTTGAAAAACGTCTCTCCCTTTATAAAACGCATTAGAATGGCGTCTTCCGCCAGAAGACTAATGTCATCGGTGCTAAGGCCCTTCATCAAAGGGTGTTTGGCTAATTGGTATTCCTGGGTCGGTACTCGGTTTTCTTTGCTCATCGTTTGTGAACGTTCCATTTTTTCCTCCTTGTCGGGTGTTGATTTATTTTCAAACCAAACGCCGTTTGGGTTTATGACGGAGGTCATAACTGGGGAAGAAAAAGCGAAAGATTCACATCGAGTAAAAAGAAAGGCTTGTGGCCAGAACATTAAGAAGCCGTATATACGGCTTTATTCCATGAAATTAAATCCCGGGCAGGAAATATGGGGCGTTCATTGAAACGGGACAAACGGACTTAGAGACCCTTAAACAAGTGATTAACAGGATAATTGAGGCCTTTTCGGATTTTTTGAATGGTGAATAGCGTGGGATTGATCTCGCCGCGCTCAATAAAGCCTATCTGACGGAAATCTAAGACTGATTTTTCTGCCAGTTCTTCCTGCGTCAGACCTTTCTTGAGGCGGGGATGACGGACGTTGCCTCCGAAAACTTTTAAAAGTGTGTCTCTTCTCATCTAGTACAAATAAACGAATAACTCAGATTTTAAAACTATTTGAAAATAGCATTAATTGTTATTCAATTTGTTTATCAATCATAGTGAAGCCGAAAGCTGTTTTAAAGCCCCCGAATCGGCCCGTTTCAGGGTGTTTGGGTGAAATCGGTTTTTGACACGAATTTTCCGAAGGTAACGTAGACGTAAAAATTCGCTTCGTTAAATTTCGAGGCATAAAACGCGAAAGGGACCTGTATTAATTTACTACCCATAAATAGTATTTTAAAAACGGGGTGGTTCAAAAATGTCCGGTTCGATTGACGGCTGGGGTTGTCAAGCATTTTTGATGAGAAACCAAAGGGGGCTGGGAATGAAAAAATTGATTGGAAAGAAACATTCAGTGAAATTGATTCGTAAAGCACCCGCTAAGAATCCTCCGCCAAAGTTGGCAAGTTCAGCGATGGGGTATTGGTGTCTTTGATGTTGGAGTCGGTCAGCACTATTTCCCTGGGAAGGCAGAAATCAGATGTGACATGGGCAAAGGTCAATAAATAAACAATCGGAAATCCACCGCAGGGGACGGGAGGAAAGGGCCTCTCTAAAACCCCGGCGAAGTCCGAAAGCCCAACCTCAACAGGGCCTTCGGAAGTTTGAAATTAATGGGTTTTTAACTGTTATTACTATCTAGAAATAGTAATATTAAACAGATAAGAATGAAGTTTCTTCTTGCGGCTGAAGGAGCTTCGCGTGACGCCGACCTTGGAATTCGTCCTGACGTTTATTATTTTAGTCCTTCTTTTAGCGTCCTTCGCTTTTTTGAAATAAGTATCCCAAGTCATTCCTCTTGGTTATTCGTTGGGTTTCGCTTTTTTTTTGGGTTTCGACTTACTCAAACTGTTGAGGGCGTCCGCCTGGCGGAGGAGAGCCTTAAACGCGTTCGCGTCTATCTTCTTGCCCTCAGGAATATCGATGGCGCGCCGGGCGTTGCCTTCCAGGCTGGAGTTGAACAGTCCCGCCGGGTCCTTCAGCGAAGCGCCCTTGGCGAAGGTCACCTTCACGACGCTCTTGTAGGTCTCGCCAGTGCAGATCATCCCCTCGTGATACCAAACCGGAACGCCTCTCCACTTCCATTCTTCCACCACATCAGGGACGGCCTGTTTGATGAGCCCCCGTATCTTTGCCAGTGTATCGCCCCGCCAGTCACTCAGCTCGGCGATCCTTTCGCTGATGAGTTGGGAGGGCGTCTTACTTGTTGCCTTTGGTTGACTTTTCATTTTCATACCTTTCGTTTTTCACACTCAGGCGTCGGGTGAGATGCAATTATAACGGCTTCAGCGCATCCTTTCATAGGCCGCGCGCTTGGCAGTGGCCGTGGCCGGGAAAAATGTATAATGGGAACCGACCCAAATTAGCTTCAAAGGATTGAGATGGAAAAACCCAAAAGAGCAGAAAAGCGGCGCTCATTCCGGGCTCAATTGACCGTTCCGGTTCGATACCGTCTTTTTCAGGATGATTCGGCCCCCAAAAAGGATTTTATCAGCAGCCATACCAATGATATTTCCGTCAACGGTCTGAAGCTGGCCGTAAAACAACACCATCCGAACAATACGAAACTGGAGATGGAAATAGAATTTCCCCGCGCTTTGGGCATCAAAGCGCCCGCCAGAGTGATCGGCAACGTGGTAGGCTCCGGTAATTGGAAGATCGGCGACGTCGTGGACCGGTTTAACCGTGTCGCTTTCGTGGACCCGGATAAAAAAGCCCAGATGCTGATCCTGCGCCTGGTGTTTGAAATCATGAAACAAAAGTCCGAAAAGAAGAAATGACCGTTAATCCCCACGGGCCGCCAGACTCATTTTGGAGCCGTTATCCTCGAAAATGACAACGCCGCCGGGTTCTGGTAATCCGCCAAAAAGCATTAAAATCTGTTGAAAAAACATCACTTATGATAATTTCCACTTATGACCGACATTGCAGTACTATCTGAGGTTCTATTTGATCTGAAAAAGCTTGACCTTCTATATGGAGGTGGTTAAGCCCCTTTTATCCGTTTTGTCTCTGGGCCGGCGAAGTCCGGCTCTCCATATGATGATGATCCTTTAAAAATATAGACTGCCTTTATTGAGAGTCGATAAAGGGCGTAAAAGTTATGTCCTTCAAGAAGTTTGGAATTAAACCTGAAAAAGCGGAGTCTGCATGAAGCCATCGGTACCGGATCACAAGAACCTTATCCTCGAAGCGGGAAAAGAAAAAGGATACATCACTCATAAAGAGGTCAACGACATCCTGCCGAACGAAGTGCTTTCGTCCGAGGAAATCGACAACATCCTTTTCATGCTGGGCGAGAACGACATCAAGCTGGTCGACCGCGAGGAAAAAGAAGCCGCCATACCGGACGAGCAAAAAGAAACCGAAACGGTTTTGCCGGATGGGGTGATCGGCGAGGATGACGCGGACGAGGACAAAGAAGTGTTTGAGAAGGTGCTGGAAACGGCCGGGCAGGAAACCCGCCTGGGCGACCCGATTAAAATGTATCTGCATCAGATGGGGCGAATTTCACTTTTGACGCGCGAGCAGGAAGTGGCCATCGCCAAGCGCATGGAAGCCGGAGACTTTAAGGCGGACAAAGCGGTGCTGGGCTCGAGCCTGGGGTTTGAGAAACTGCATGAAATTTTCGCCGACATCCTGAAGAAAAAGAAAACCATCAAAGAGACGCTCAACCTGGATCAGTATGAGGACCTGCCGGACGGGCCGCCGGAAGAAAAAATTCTGGCCCAGCTGGCGAAGAATTACGCCAAGCTGAAGGTTTTGGAAAAAAAGATTAAAACCCTTCAGCATCAGGTGACCCTCAAATCACTCAAGGTTGAGAAACGAAAAGCGCTGGCCGATGATCTGGACGCCAGGCTGATCGACCTGATCTGGCTGGTGAAAGACTGCATGTTTCACAAGAAGACCAAGGAAAAAATCACCGGCGCGCTTCGGGAACAGGGCGAGTCTTTTGAACAGCAGGAACATGTGATGCACCTGCAGGAAAAATGGCTCCGGCTGCGGCCCGAGGATTACGTGAAGTTGCCCAGCCTGCTGGAAAACGCCAAGCCGCATGACATTAAAGTTCTGGAAAAACACAGCGCCCTGAAGGGCGAGGATTTTATCAACGCCTGCGGCCACTGGAACGACGCGCGCAAGGAAATTAAGCGCATCGAGAAAGAAACCCAGACCAAACGGACCAATATCAAGGTCATGATGCGGGCCATCCGCAGCGGGGAACGGGAAGCCTATCTGGCCCGCACCGAACTGGCGGAAGCCAATTTACGGCTGGTCATTTCGATCGCCAAAAAATACACCAACCGGGGTTTACCCTTTTTGGACCTGATTCAGGAAGGCAACCTGGGCCTGATGCGCGGGGTCGAGAAGTTCGAGTACCGCCGGGGCTATAAATTCTCAACCTACGCCACCTGGTGGATACGCCAGTCCATCACCCGCGCCATCGCGGACATGAGCAGGACGATCCGCATACCGGTCCATATGCACGAGGTGATCAACAAGTCCCTCATGACCTCCCGGGCTCTGGTGCAGAAACTGGGACACGAGCCCACGGCGGATGACATCGCGGAGGAAATGAAACTTCCGGTGGAAAAGGTGCGGGCCATCCTCAAAATCGCACAGAATCCCGTTTCTCTCGAAACGCCCATCGGCGAGGAGCAGGACAGCCATCTGGGGGATTTTATCGCGGACAAAGACGCGGTAAGCCCGGACGACGCGGCGGCCTTTACCCTGCTTCAAGAGCGCATCGGCAAGGTACTGGAAACCCTCAAGGAGCGGGAGGCGGATGTATTGCGCTTGCGCTTCGGCCTGAAGGACGGTTCGGCCCATACCCTGGAAGAAGTGGGGAATATTTATAAAGTGACCCGCGAAAGGGTAAGGCAGATTGAAGCAAAAGCCCTGCGAAAACTGATGCACCCTACCCGAAGCCGAATGTTAAGGGATTATCTGAATTAGTCCGAATTTAGTGCGACCTCAAATAATCGCTGGGACGTCCAAATAAAAGACTGACTTTCAACCTCGACACAGTGGGCCCACGATGAAACAGGCAATGGTTTTATTGCTGATATTTTTTCTGTTTCCAGGATTTGTGGTTTGGGGCGCGAATAGGGCCAGCGGGTTATCCGCGGGCAGATCAGCCCCCGCCAGTCGTCCCCAGCCAGCACGCCAGCCGGTAGTGATCAATATGAACCGGGGAACCAGCGGCGGCAATAACCGCAATTATCCTCCCCAACAAAGCCAACCGGCGGGTTACCGCCAGCCTTCCTATGGACAATTGCATTGGAATAATCCACAACCTCAATCCCGTCCCCAGCAGGCAGCCGCGCCTGCGAGGGAAGGTGTAGCGCCGGCCACGGCCTACCAACGGCCTGCCGTTCAAAATTATGTTCAGCCCGGCGTGAAGGCGGCGGTGGCTGTACATCACCACGCCTATGAACCCGGTTATGTGCGAAAGAAACTTCAAAAAATCGGCGTCAGCGCCGAACCCAGCCTGATCACCGACCGTTCCGAAATGATTCAAACCGATAAGACCCATTCGTCCGTCCGTTTCCCGCAAAAGGGATCGGACCACCATCCCATTACCGCGACGTCGGTTTCGCCTCGGCATTTCAACGACGCGGTGGTCCGCGATCAGATGAAATTAGTGGATAGCGCTGATTGGCGCACGCGTATCGACCAGTACAACGCCGCCGAAAACCAGGCGGGGCATTACTACTGGCACAACGACGACGGCGTCAACTATTGCCATTATCTGGACTCGAACGGATACCACTGGTACGGCTGGTACGAGGGCAGCCAGTTTTTCTGGACGCGCGATTTCGACGGCCGCTGGTGGGAATACGATTCGGACTATAACCGCTGGTGCTTTTGGAACAACGGCTACTGGTGGTGGCAAGACCCCAACCATGTGGGCGATCTGTACTGTTATGACAACAACGACTATATCCCCTGCAATTCGCAGGACGACCAGGTGGTCGTTACCGCGCCGGACGAGGGCACGATGGATTCCTATGCGAGCGATGACGGAACCAGGATGGTCAAGATTGACCGTCAGACCCAGGACGCTTTCCTTTATGCCACGGCCAACCCGCCCGGCTTTGACCCGGTCTATATGGCGACCGGTGTGGAAAGTGTGACCTTTTCCGACACCAGCAACGGCCGGCCCATGGAGATTGTGCTGAAACTGAACGACGGGTCCTTTGACCTGTTCGACGCCCAGGGGAATTCTTACAACCCGGGACTTTTGGACGCGGACGAGGCCCGGCAGGGCGATGCGCCGTCCATTCCGGGGACATGGGGTAGTTGAACTTAAATTAACTCTTCTGCCGTTCCCCCCCTGAGCGATTTTGATATCCGAATCTTGAGGGGCAAGCCGCAAACAATCGACTGAAGCGCGTGAATAAAAAAATAGAGCTTATTTTCCCTTTTTATGTGATTGCGATTTTAATCAGCCTCCTGACGCCGGTTTTAAACGCCATCAGTTCGACCTCCTGGGCTAAAACCATAGAAGTTCATTTGGAAAGCCCGGTTAAACCCAGGAAAGGGTAGTTCCTTTAAATCCAGCCTTAATAGTGAAGTTGTGGAATATGTCCTTAACCCGATTTAAACCATTTCAAATACTCCGCAGAAATAATAAACAAAGTTTGTTCACGACAGGGACTTGGGTCTAACCCTGCGGACATCGGATATATCGATCCAAAGACGGCATGCCAACCAGCTCGACCCGTCAGGAAGGAGGCCATTCCTTTTGGCAAAAGCGTAAATCGGGCAAAAGAGGTTTCAATCATTAGCTTTTGTGGCGATGAGATTTCTCAGTTTGGGTGGCTTGCGTGGTCAAAAAGGGACAGGAAAACGACAGTTTTTAAAGGTGGATGTTAATTATTAGTCTTAAATGCAAATAAAAGGGAATGGTTTTGAGGGTGGACCTGCCGCGAGGCCGCAAGCCGAGTGGCGAGGTTTGATTTCGCCAACCGCAAAACGGTTGGTGAGGTAGAATTTGGGAAAGTTTCAGGTCAAACAATTCAAGGAGATTTATATGAAAAATATTTTTGGATTCATTTTATTGTCGGTGATTTTGAGTATGGCTGGAAATGTAATAGCCGATGATAGTGACGACAATTAACCCCGGACGGTTATTTGGGACATCCCGCTTTTGAGCTGGGGTTTAGCGGCAACTCGCAGAGTAACAGCTTTACCGAAAATTATTCTTATACCAATTACGGGAATCTGGAAACGTTAAAGGGCGTCGGCAGCAACAGCTTTAACAACACCTTCATCAACATTTTTTATCCCGTCAGTTCCACTTTTACGATTCTTGCCGGCGGAAGCCTCTTAGTCAACGGGACCAGCACATCGACTTTTTCCGCGACCGCTAATACCTTTAACGGATCTGAAAACGCCGCAGCTTCTTACAGCTTTCCCAGCGGCTATTCCTGGTTTGTTTCCTGCCGGTTTTACACGAAATAGGCGGACTTCTTATTCAAGGGAAGCGTATGAAAAAAACTCGATGGTGTCTGGTCTTATGGTTCGCGGTTGTCGCTTCGACGGCTGAGGCACAACAGGTGACCGGCATTCAGGACTCGATCACTTACGTTCCCGCGGCTAAACCGTCTTTTAATATTTATCCTTTGTATGTATGCCTCGGGGTTGGCGGCGCGCCGATGGGTAATGGATTTAATATGGACGGTAATCCATGGCTGGATAACGGAAGCGCGACTTACGCCAATGGGTTTGGCGCCAATTACAGTCTGGGGCCCGGTTTTGAGTTTATTGCGGGGTTGGATTTAGACGCCAATTGGTCGATCGCGATCAACTGCGATACCTTTTTATTTTTAACCCCGGAACCCGCCATCAATTCCTTGGAAACCAACTTTATTCCAACACTTCGGTATACTTTTAATCGGTCATGGGCCACGCCCTATGTGATGGCCGGTTTGGGTTTAAACGTAAACTCGGATTATTATCCAACCAGTTATATGCCCAATTATGACTTTGAGGATGAGGCGGGTAGTTATTATGTTAATTCCAATGTGGTTCGGGTTTTTAACGTCGTGGCCAGCGGGGGCGCGGGATTGTTGTTTCGAAGCCCCTGGGACGCGGGCTTCGATGACATTTATATTCAAGCCCAATGCGCTGAAGTGTTCACCCAGCAGGGCAACTTTTCCTATTTTCCCCTGACGGTGGGTTACCGGTTTCAAGGGCCACATTGAGAGATAAGTGGGAAGCGGAATTAGGCGGGTGCAAAATAGAATATTTAAGCGGATTATTTTTTTGAAAGAATAAGTATGAAAAACATTTTTTTAATCATTGGTTTTATTGGTTTAACGACGGGTTTTGCTTTTTCACAAAATACAGCCGCTGATGATTATGCGGCGGGCGTCAAACTTTATGGCACCAAGGACTATTCGGGCGCCCTTCAGGACTTTGAGGCGGGGGCGAAATTGGAAGATCACTCCGCCCATATTTTTCAAGGCATAGGCAACTGCTATTTTTATCTTCAACGCTATCCAGAGGCGATCGCGGCCTTTGAAAAATCGCTGACAATCAATCCAAACAATACCCAGTTGGCTTCTTTTGTTGAAAGTTTAAAAGCCAAGCAAGCTGCGATAAACAACGCGGCCGTTTCTTTCGTCAATCCGCTGACCGCCACACCAACCCCACAAAATGTAATGATCAAAACCGGTTTGGCGGTGAAGTTGGCGTTGGACAAAGGTTGGTGGGTCGGGGCCTATGCGGGCTATGACTACGCGCTTTTAGGGGATCTAATCAATGGGGTTAATGGCTGGATTCCGGTACTTTCCCAGAATAACCAACAAACGACCCCATCGGACAACATCGGCAATAGTGGTATTCGGGCCGGTTTTGAATTTGGAATGAAGTTGGATAAGGAAGACGCTATTTCGGTAAATTGTGAAAATGTTTGGACTCAAATCGAAAGTTTTACTTATGGCGGACCTGCTACCAACAATTATAGCGAGTCTTACCAACCCGATCTCATGAGTGTTTCACTGAATTATTACAGGTACATTTTTGTCGGAAAGGGTTCGAGAACTTACCTAACCATAGGCGGCGGCTATTATCACACTGTTATTGGTTATTCATCGTTTGATACGGGAGTTGTAAGTAATCCCGAAACCACCGCCACTTTCACAGGTGACACAATAGGCGGGACATTAGGTTTTGGCGAGACTTTGGCGATTGGGGATTCATTCGGCGTGGAAATATCAGTCCGAGGACGTTTGGCGGCTTTTAGCCAAGTAACTGCTCCTTCGCTTACGAATGGGACAACGACGATAACGACTTACGCACCATACTCCATTTTTTTATATAACAATACAGTTCCGTCCCTCAATGGACTGATTACGATTGGGTCGGAACAGTTATATGGTTCCTATACTAATTATGCTGTGATTGATTATTCCGGTTTCGACGGCGATTTATCTTTTGATTTTTATTTTTAGTCATCGGGTGAATGAACTAAGAGAACAAACCATTCGTTGTTTTTTTGGGACAGATCAGCCGTGATATAATTTTGAACATTCTACAGAGGTCCTCATGTATTTAACTTTCCGCCGGGCAAAAGTATCTGACTTTGATGCCGGATATCACTTCGTCTGCAACCGCTACCGCTATGACGACAAACTGAAAAAAGACCTGATGCGATTTTGGGCCGCCCTACTGGAGAATGGGCATGAACCTATGACGGCGGTGGAGGACAGGGATCAGCCTGTGGGGCAGAAGTTGGTGGCTTTTGGAACCAGCTTTTTCGCCTACGATGATTTTATGTCCGAAGCCAAGACGACACTTCCGCCTTTTATTGATTTAAGAATTTTGGAAAAATGGCGTTCGGGAAAAAGGCCTTTCCTTTTAAAGGAAGAAATTGCCGAGGCCCAGCTCAATGGCGGTCTGAATGCGGTGGCCTTCAATTGGGGATGGGATACCCAGCGCTACAACCAGGAAGACATTTATAAAATAATGAAATTGCAGAGCCAGTCCTATTTGGCGGTGATCGTGAACTACCGTCTGAAGGAATTCGCTGAGGAAGTCTATGGCGGTGAAAAAGAGTTTCTGTTGAACCTGGGTTGTGATGTGCGCAGAGATTACGGGGAGTTTTTAGGAACCGAGTACCTGAGAGAAACCTCCGGGGAAAAACATCCCTATTTAATGCATTTCGCTTTGACCGAGTTAAAGCAAAACCAAAAAAAACAGGGCACGACGGCTTACAACCTGATCTCGCTGGGCCCCTCGCGTTTTGGCTTCCGTGTGAACGAACAGGATGTCTTGAAAAGGGCGCTTTTGAGCGAAACCGACGAGGAGATCGCGGATTCTTTAAATCTTTCCCCGATTACGGTCAAGAAACGCTGGCAAACTATTTACGAAAAGGTGGCGGTTATTGATCCCGCGCTATTGGAAGGCAGCTCTTCGGACCCCGAAACGACGGACAGCGCTAAGCCGAAACAAAGACGCCGCTTTTTACTGCAAAGTTTGAAAGAACACCCGGAAGAGATGTGGCCTAACGCTGTGTAATTTGTAAGTTAATCCGGACTCCCTTCGTTTCGAGAAATCACAAATATATATACCTTTGGTATATGGCTGCTGGAGGTTCCGGCAGCTAAACTCCGACCCGACATTAAAAAAAAGCGACATTTGGCGAGAAACCTGCGCGAAATGAAGCGCTTTTTAAATGTTTTTAGGTAAAACTGCGACGATCGCGGCCCTGGAGCCGCGCCATGGGGACAGGGCAGGACAGCGATTATATTTAATGGTTTCGTATTTGGTTAAAGTGGGTTATCAGCCGGTCGGTATATTAATTTTTTTATGATGACCGTATTCCTTTCTCCATTCCGTTTTTTACCGCCGGTCATTTTCGCCTACGAAACTGAAAAGCGGCGTCAAACTATTTTGGCGCCAGGGGGAAGACGTAAGTTGAAAAAAACAATCAATGAAAAAACGGGCCCGAATAACGACGGGAAGAAATATTCAACCCCGCCGTTGAAAGTGGTTCGCGCGCAAACGGAAAAAAGGGTAGGTCCAAACTATCCATTGTCCCGTCCACCACAAAAAGTCCTATGGCGCCGCGAACGGTAGTCAAGCGCCTGTTTCAGGGATGCTCGAAACTGGAGTGGGTGAACTGGATGTTGAGTCAAAAAAGGTTTGATTAGTCGAAATAGCCTGTAAAACCAAATAGAGTGAATTGAAGAAAAAGCAAAAGGCCTGGTGGAATCTTCCGCCGGGCCTTTTGTTGTTTCAAGATTTCTAGAGATCTTTTCTTTGAATTTTTCGGGGAATAGAGGAAAATTAACCACACTATGCATGGTACCTTTCACATCTCAATGTTTCTTCTCGCCGTCGGCACGGTCCTTTTCGGGTTCCACTACTACATCTGGGCAAGGCTGGTGAGGGATACGGACATCAAGGCTTTCTGGCGGCTGGCGGCGACGCTGGCTTTGGCGGCGATGGGCTGCCTGATCATCCTGGGAATCCTGTTTTTTCGAAACAACCGGGTTTTTTCCGCAACCGAAATCTGGGTGATTTTTACCTGGATGGGCATGGCTTTGTTAATGTGCTTTCTGCTGGGGGCGGCTGACGTGATGAAATTACTGGCAGTCACCATCCCCTCGAAAATCCAAAAGAAACCTCTGGACCCGGAACGACGGGAATTTTTGGCCCGGGCCACCAGCGGGGCGGTGCTGTTGGCGGATTTCTTTTTTTCGGGCCTGGGGCTGTGGAATGCCAGCGCGGCGAGGGTCAGGGTGAAACGCGTTTCCGTGATACTGGCCCAACTGCCGCCGTCGCTGGACGGCTACCGGCTGGCTCAGATCACCGATGTGCATGTGGGCCCGACCATCGGCTGGGAATTCGTGCGGACGGTGGTGGACGAGGTGAACGCCCTAAAACCTGACCTGATCGCCATTACGGGGGATCTGGTGGATGGGACGGTGGCGCAGTTAAAAGACAAGGTCGCCCCCCTGACCGAACTTTCGGCGCCCGACGGAGTTTTTTTTGTGACGGGCAATCACGAATATTACAACGGCGACCTGTCCAACTGGCTGGCCTGGCTGGAAGGAGCGGGCATCCGCACGCTGCATAACGAAAGGTTAAGCATCCGCAAGGGGGTCGACCTGGCGGGGACGGAAGATTTTACGGCCCATGGTGACGGGCAGAAGCAGGATATCCCCAAAGCGTTATCGGGCCGCAAAGGCGATAAACCGGTGATTCTGCTGGCTCATCAACCGAGGTCGTTCGACGAGGCGCGAAAATGGGGAGTGGACTTACAGCTTTCGGGCCATACCCATGGCGGGCAGATTTTTCCCTTCTCCATAATTGTGTCCCTGTTTCAACCCTACCTGGCGGGCTTTTACCGCAAAGGAAGTTCACAACTTTATGTGAGCCGGGGAACGGGTTATTGGGGACCGCCCATGCGGCTGGGTTCGCCCGCCGAAATTACGGAGATTACCCTGCGCCGAGGATGACGGGGGTTGGGGACTGTCAAAGGCCGCGGAACAGATGATGGTCGGGGAAATCGAGGCCTTCACGGAGTTTTTGAATGGTGTCAAGTTTTGGGTTGATCTCGCCCCGCTCGATAAAACCGACCTGACGGAAATCCAAACCGGCCTTCTCAGCCAGTTCTTCCTGGGGTCAGTCCCTTCTTCAGACGGGCTCGGCGGACATTGCCGCCGAATTGTTTTAAAGTTATGTTTCTTTTCATAGGTTACGAATAAAAAAATAGTTTTTTAAAAAGCCTTTTGGAAATAGCTGAAAACTCAGCTTACCCCTGTTTTTGTTTTTATATCCTTCGCTTGAAAAAATCAAGAAATTTTTATTTTCCGGCCGATTGCCCTAATTCCTCAAGAATTGCGGGCCCGGACGCTGTTTTTAAAGGGTTGGACTAGGGCTGGCGTAAATATCCGGTTAAATCTTCAGGCCTATGATCGTTATCACACTGATAAAACAGGAAATGCGTACATTGTTACTTGAGAGTAGTGCTAAAATTTTGACGGTACAGCGGAGGGCAAGATGAAAAACACAGCCAGTAAAAAAATGGACCCAAAAAACGACGGGAAGAAAAATTCGAGACCTCTGTTGAAATTAATTCGCCGGCAGTTTTCAAAAAAAGCCAAGGATGAAACCGACCGGTTCAGCGGCGTGGTGATGGTGCCGTTGGGAAGCCCGGTTTCGCTGGGCCGGCAAATATCGGACATGACCTGGGAAAAAGCCCGCGCTCTCGCGGCCCGGGAGAAGCATTTATGGTGGTAGTGGCGGGAATAAATTACGAGGGGGCATCATGGACGCTTTAAACGCGAAAGGCCTTTTGGTTTTAGCGGTGTTGGCGGGCCTGACATTTAAATATTGGTTCAGCTAGACGGGTCCGGCGGCGAGAGGATGACCGCGAAGCTCCTGCCCGTGACAGCCGTCACAATCAATTCTCTTCCGGTCTTTTTTGAAAATTCTTAAAAATCTAGAAAAAACGGTGCGGCTTTGGGCCTGCAGATGGTGTCTGGAACCGGGAGCGGGGAACGCAAATGAAATACCATTTTGTTTTGCAATGGCCTATCGATTCAATCGGCGGTTATAACGCTCTGGTGAGAATCTTTTGATCGAAAATCTTTCCGCCGATGTTCAAATGGAGGGGCATGATTCGAGATCGGGCGAGATGAATATTTTCTTTTATACCCCGCATCCGCTAAAGGCGTTCGTCGAGGTCGAGGCCCTGCTCTGCGGTCATGATTGCTGGAACGACATCCGCGCCGCTTTCCGCAAAGCGTTGGACGAGCCTTTCACGGTCATCTGGCCGTCGGGCATGGGCGGGTTTAAGGTTATTTAAGTTGTCCACGACGGGGACCCGGCGTGGATGATGTTTTTATGGCCTTTTTACCTTGGAATGTCTCCCTAAAACACTAAGGGAAGTTGACCTATATTTTAATAACCAATAAAGAGTACAATCATTTTGATAGGGTATCTTACTAACCCAGATCTCCGGCCCCGGCGAATGTCTTTATGGAATCCGTTCCAAGCTTTTTAGCTCATCTTGGTTCACAAAACTCGGCCCCTCAAACAACCATCATTTAGTTCCCTTAACCTTCGCCTTTTTTAATGAAGGGGTCATTTATGCGTGTGGAATATCTTGATTTAAAAAATTTTTTGAAATTACACACTGGTGGAGAAAACAATACTTTGCGAGATATTTTTACGAAGCTGAAATGCCAGGAAAACGAATTTCGCGAAAACACAAGCAAGCTGAAGCTCATACTCAAAATGGCGCAGGACTCGACAGAACTCATGTCGCAAAGCCCCGAGATGCTAAAATTAATGGAACTGGCCAAGACCATTGCGGTCATTGACTCTACGTTATTGATTACGGGTGAGATCGGAACAGGTAAGGAACGCGTGGCGCGATTTGTTCATGATCGATCCACGCGTGCGGATGGGCCTTTCATCGCTGTCAAGTGCGGAGCAATCACCGATACACTCTTGGAAAGCGAACTTTTTGGCCATGCCGATGGGGCATTTACTGGCGCGACGGCGGACCGTACGGGACTTTTCGAAACGGCCAATAGCGGAACTCTCTTTCTGGACGAAGTCGGCGAGATCACCCTTCCCATACAGGTCAAACTTCTCCGGGCGTTTCAGGAACGGGAAACACGCCAGGTGGGCGAAAACAAAAGCCGTCCCATCAATGTACGTATCGTCAGCGCCACAAACAAAAACCTAAAGATCGAAGTGTTGAAAAAACGGTTCCGCGAGGATCTTTATTACCTACTTAAAGCAGTCGAGCTGGCCGTTCCGCCCCTACGCCAGCGCAAGGAAGACGTCGTTCCTCTCGCGCGTCTTTTTCTCGCGGAAGCAGCAGTTCAAATGAGGAAATTCGTGGATGGATTAACTTCCTCGGCTGAGGAACAACTGCTTGGCTATTCCTGGCCCGGCAATGTGCGCGAGTTGGCGGATACAATGGAGCGGTCGGTCGCGTTGGCCAAGACGAACCGTGTCGATGTTGCGGACCTTGCCCCAGCGGTGCGTCTGACCCATTAGCTTCATTAAGCTGTCCACGTCCACGAAGGGGACCCGCAATGGACAAGGGCCTTATTGAAAAAAACAGATCATGGACCGGGGTCGAAATGAGTAATAATGGCGGAATGATAAAAACAGGTTGGACCCGGAAGGGGGTGGCATGACCCCGATCTCTTTTTCCCACTCCGTCATTATTCTGGCCGTCTTCATCGCCACCTACGCGGGCATTGCCGTGGGCCGCATCCCCGGGTTTAAGCTGAACCGATCGGGTATCGTCCTGCTGGGCGCCATCGGGATGATGGTTCTGGCCAATGTGACCACCGCCCAGGTGGTCGCCCTGATCAACTGGCCCATGATCGCGTTGCTTTTCGGATTTTTTGTCCTGTCCGCGCAGCTTCGTCTTTCGGGTTTCTACGACCGGGTGGCCCATGTCATATCCCGGCGCTTGGGGCATCCGGAGAAATTTTTATTCCTGTTGATGGCCGCCACCGCGGGTCTCTCGGCCTTCCTGAACCACGACATCGTCTGCCTGGCCTTTACCCCTGTGGTCGCCGAAGCCCTGCTGAGGAAAAAGCTCAACCCCGTCCCTTTCCTGGTGGCGCTGGCCCTGGCCAGTAATATCGGCGCGGCGGCTACCCTGATCGGCAATCCCCAAGACATGTTGATTGGGGCAACCGCCAGCCTGAGTTTCGGGGACTATATGCTTTGGAGTCTGACGCCGGTGCTCACGGCCCTGGGCGCCGCTTACGGGATCGTCTGGTGGATGTCCCGGGATGACCTGAGCCCGAAAGCCCATAAAGCCTCCGGGTTGGGCCCGCGGGAATATCCTTACAACCGGCCTCATACGATCAAAGGGTTGGTTCTGTTGGTTTTGGTCGTAACCCTCTTCTTCACCCCCATTCCGAAAGAGATTATCGCCCTGGGCGCTGCCGCCATTCATCTGGCCAGCCGCAAGTTTAAGACCGAGGACCTGCTGGGTCTGGTGGACTGGGAAGTGCTGTTGCTCTTCATCGGGTTGTTCGTGGTGACGGGGGCCTTTCAAACGACGGGTTACGGGGACGCGGCCGTCGCCTGGCTTGCCCACGCGGGGTTTGACCTCAATCATTCTTCCAACCTCATCCTGGCCGCTGCGGTTCTTTCCAACCTGATCAACAACTCGGCCGCAGTCATGTTCCTTCTTAAAGTCATCCACCTTTCGAAAACCACCGCCTATGTGCTGGCCCTGGCCAACAGTTTCGGTGGAAGTATTTTGATCACGGGGAGTGTGTCCAACCTCATCGTGGCCCAGCAGGCCCGTGAACTGGGCGTTAATGTTTCGTTCAAGGCCTTCGCCCGGCTGGGAATTCCTGTGACGCTGGCCGCTCTGGGGATACTTTGGGCCTGGGCCGCCTGGATGGGTTGAGGCTGGCCGAGCCGGTTGATTCGCGGATATGGATTGTCCATGACGGGGACCGGGTATAAAGGGAGGAAGAATGGAGCATAGGGACGCATGGTGCAATTTGGGAGGTTCTCTGCTGGGCGCTTTAGGGGGCCTTTACTTAACCTATGACCTTTTGGGTGGAAAGCATGGGCCCCTGGCGGGAGTGACCGGGGTGGTAACCTACATGGTCATCTTTGCCATTCCCTATTCTCTTGGTTTGGGGTTGAAGTTTGGCCTCATCACCAGCTTCGGTATGGGGCTGATTCTCGGTTATGATTTTTCAAAGAATCAAGCCGAATACGCCACAAAGGCAAACCCCGGCGTTGGATAACGGAAGTCGTTTTGGGTTCAGCCCGCGCCCTGATTTTGTCCATCGGTGTTATGTCGATCACCACCTGGAAGATCGCGCCCTTTTTTTTCCATTTTTCGCCGTCTTACTGAGCATAACTTATTTTTTAGGATGGTCCCCGGCCGATAACCGCAGGATCAGCAGCCACATTCTATTCAGGCCGGTGGCGGTTTGGGTTTCGATACTGAGGGTATATGGGGCGGGACTCTCTTACTGGGCGTCTATGGCCCTGATCCCTGGAGTTTCCAGCCAAAGAATCCCATTTGTTTCCCCCTGGCGTGTAGGGCTGACCATCGCGGGAGCCGCTTTTTTTGTCAGTTGTTTCTCGCCCTGGGTGGAATGGTGGGTGGAACGGTTGTCTCAACGCAGGTTGGCAGTGGTTGGGATCGTGTTCGCCATTATCGGTTTTTTGTTGCAGGCTTTTCCCAACTGGATTGTTCTCCTCCAAAATTGAGGATGGCGGTACTTTGCCTTAAGTGGAAGGTTCACCAGGTTTCCCCATTCCAACGATAACTCTTCTATAAGATAGAGACCCGCATTGGACAGGCCAAAATGGCCAAATGGACTTTATAAATAAGGAAATCCAAATTCATGAACCAAAGTAAAACAATGGGCAGGTCACCCTGGATATTCTTAATTTTGGTTTACGCTCTCACCCTTCCACTTTGGCTGCTAAGCACCAAGGGTTCATTTCAAAGGGCTTCCGGATAACCTTCCCGTAACCGATATTGGCGCGACTTTTGTTCCTCTCATCGCGGCCCTGATACTTGTTTTCAGGGAGGAAAAATGGAATGGGGTCAAGGGGCTGCTGCTCAAAGCCTTCGACTATAAAAAATAACGAAAAAAGTTTGGTATGTGCCCATTCTGTTTTTGATGCCTTTTTTATACCTGCTGACTTATTGGGTGATGCGCCTGGTCGGGTACCCCTGCCCGCCGAATGGAATATTCCCCTTATGGCTCCGGTCATTTTTATTTTTTTCTTTATAGGCGCCGCGGGGGAAGAACTGGGTTATATTGGATACGCAATTGATCCTTTACAAGAACGGTGGGGCGCGCTAACGGCCTGTCTTATTGTGGGCCCTTGTGGGCCATATGGCATTTTCCGTCGATGATGGAATTAGGCCAGACTCGCTCATTAATGGCTTGGGGGTTCTGCGTTACAGTCGCTTTTCGAATTCTATGTGTTTGGCTTTACAACAACACCGGAAAGTCCGTTTTCGGGGTTATCCTTTTTCACGCCGCAGGCAATACAGGCAGGAGTATTTTTCCGGGAGGTCGTTCCTGTTTTGAAATGGGCAACGCGGTCGTCGGTTATTCAATCATCATCCTCACCGCTGTAATTGTAATATTCCTGTGGGGTAGAAAAACGTTTTCGAAATTTAGGTACACTGTTTAATCAAATTGGCTGTCCGCAATGGGGACCCGGAGTGGACAAAAAGAAGAAGATTACAGGAGTTGTTTGTTATGAAAAAATTTATCAACTCTCCACTCTCATCGCCCAATATGAAAAGCCGCCGAAACCCATCTGACAGACGCCGACACTTGGCACCAATTAGACCCGCTTACTGAAAAGCCGGAAAGCCGCGAGGCGGTACAATGCCTCCAACAGGTCCTGAGGCTAGACCCCACCGAAGTGAAGCTCAAAGCATGGCTCGATCAATATCTGACAGCCCTCCCTTGTGATTGGTTAAAAAAGAAGGCCTTTCATTAATAAAAAAATCGTTAAAGATACAGCAAAATAAGTGATTTGCTGCTTTTCTGGTACAATTGTCCCGTTGGATCTTTACTTCGTTTTTAACTGCCCGCTAAAAATTTTTTGCGCGCTTTTTACAATCCCTACCCAACTTAATTGGTTCAAATACGAGATGAGAAACTTGATGAAGACCTTAAAAATCGATTTTAGTAAAATAAATTTCATCAAACCCGTCATAAGATTTTTTGTCTCATTTTCATTTCTCTTTTTCTCTGCGGTTTTTGCTCAAGCCCAAATCAATTACAACACCACCAAATATTGTCCTACCGATCCTCCCACCACCTTTGCCTCAATCGCCACGACCTACGGGCCCCTTTCACCCGGGACAGGCAACTGTGGTTTTCCAAGCGGATCTTATGATCCCAATCTTTACGCCGCGATTAATTCCAATGCGGGTGGGGGTGGGAATGATTACCAAAATGGATTAGTTTGTGGAGCCTGCGCTGCCGCTCATGACGCCGCCAGCGGGGATTCAGTGACGGTCATGATCGTCGATAGTTGTCCTTCCTGCACTACGGCTAACCAGTTGGATCTGGGACCCACGGCTTGGAGCGATCTGACAAACGGGGCGGCGCCGGGAATCGCCTCCATCACATGGAACTTTGTTCCTTGTCCCTTAAGTTTGATGACTGGCGATCCAACCGGCGACATCGAATACGAATGGAAATCGGGGTGTAGTGGTTTTTATGATCCTATCCAATTTATGGACATGTTGTTTCCCATTACCAACGTCGGCTTCGCTACCAGCAGTGCAGGGCCATTTACCGCTTTGGTGATGGGTGCCAGCGGGGTAGGAGGAAATGAATATTGGGGTCCCAGCGGCGGTAACCTCAACAGCACGACCGGCCCTTTTTATTTTGATGTAACCGATGGCCGGGGTAATTCGGTGACTTTGGGTCCAATTAGCGTGGGAAGCTGCGGGGTTACTAATAGCGCGGGCGGCCAAGAACAAAGTTGCGCCCCCACCTTCACACCCACTCCTACCATTACGGGAACTATTCCACCCACATTCACCCCGACTACAACCCCAACTCCAAATGTGGAAGCGGGTTGTACTTGGAATGGAAACACCGGCGCGGCTTGTACCTGGGTCCAGGGAAATTCCACCGACAGTTGCGCCTACTCTCAGCCCAGTACCGAAGCCATCAACGAGTTTTATAGCTATGGGGGTTCCGGCGTGTCCGTTCTTTACTGCGGCGGCAGCACGGCCGGGGGAAACGCGTCGCCCCAGGTCATCACCATGCAATGCGCGCCCCCGACGGGCGCCACGATCCAAGCGGCTTTTTTGGACGTGGTGGAATACAACACTCAAAACAGCCCGGTTCCTTCCACCGCCGCCGTGGTTTTAGGCGGCAACACAACCCCCACGGGACTCGTGACGGGTATCGGCAACCTCTGGAATGTTTTTGATGACCCCCGGGAAGGCTGGGACATTGCCAGTTATCCCGCCGAAACGGCTTACAACGTCGAGTACAACGTTACGGGCGAAGTATCCTTGAACACTACCAGCTATACGGTGGCTTATCCCAACCTGGGTTCCAATTCATCCTGGTCGGCGTCTTTGGTGATCGTCTACACCATTCCGGCTCCCGGTGTTTGCGGAGCCGTGGCTCTGGATGACGGACTTTTTTATTGGGATACGGGAGAAAGCGCCATGCGGGAAGGCGTCAGTCCCTTCGCTCCGACGGTGGATTGGGGTTGCACCGATCCCTCCACCAGTTGCGGCACGAATTCCTTTTCTGTTTTTGGCGGCAGTCAATACGGACTGGATGCCAGTGAACCGTACCCTTTTACGGATAATTTTTACAGCACCACAAACCCCGCGCCAAGCGCGGTCCCCGTAATAGATCCCGCGGCGACCGAATGGGGTGATTGCGTGGGCCTTGGAACCTGCGGACAGCCGACCGCATTTGACAAGACCTATAGCGGTGTTCCTATGTCGGGAGTAAACAAGATCACCTGGGCTTTGGGGGATCCGCTCACCGTTGACAAACAGGAATATTGGGTAAACATGTTGGCAGCCGGTTGTAATGCCATCTGCGTCACCCCAACCTTTACGAATACGCCGACGAACACCAGCACCAACACGCCTACCGTTACGCCAACCGTCACACCCACGAATACGCCAACGAATACCGCGACACCAACCAATACGAATACGCCGACTAATACACCCACGAACACCCGAACCGTAACCAACACGAATACGCCGACGAATACCGCGACACCGACCAATACGAATACGCCGACGAATACACCCACGAACACCCCAACCGTAACCAACACGAATACGCCGACGAATACACCCACGAACACCCGAACCGTAACCAACACGAATACGCCAACGAATACCGTGACACCGACCATTACGAATACGCCAACGAATACGCCGACAAATACCCCGACGGTTACCGCGATCAACACCTATACTCCCACCAACACGCCGACCAACACTTCGACCAATACGGTTACCAATACCCCGCTTAACACGGACACGCCCACCAACACCCCGACCAACACGCCCACTAATACGCCTACCAACACCCCGCTTAACACCAATACGCCCACCAACACGCCGACCAATACCCCCACTAATACGGCTACCAACACCCCGCTCAACACGGATACGCCCACCAACACCCCGACCAACACCGACACCAATACTCCAACCGATACCGCGGTAAACACTTACACTCCCACTAATCCCCCGACCAACACCGCTACCAACACTTCCACCAACACCCCACTTAACACCTTCACGCCCACCAACACACCGACCAACACCGCTACCAACACTTCCACCAACACCCCGCTTAACACCTTCACGCCCACCAACAC
>OLLS01000118.1_pt1 | contig 36155 bp, 22 predicted proteins | sample 1604631 | NCBI WGS metagenome assembly OLLS01 (sample SAMEA104055725, study PRJEB20765) | soil metagenome | biome: Arctic tundra; feature: Polygonal ground; material: soil | place: USA | collected 2011-09 | depth 0-0.5 m | reverse complement strand
AAGGATCAATGGACGGGTTCGAGTCCAACTCGGGGAGCCAAACAGCACATCATGCTTAAAAAAATAATCTTATTTATAACATTTCTCTCAACCCTCAATTTGGCTTGGGCCGATGAGTCACTCAATGTTTTGACCTATCATAATAATTCGGCGCGCACTGGGTGGAACGCGTCTGAAAAAATTCTTAAACCCTCCAACGTGAACAAAAAGAAATTCGGTTTGCTTTTTAATTATCCAGTGGACGGCCAGGTTTACGGACAGCCGCTTTATGTTTCTCACCTCAACATTTCAGGACAGGGCATTCACGACATTATCTTTATCACCACCGAACATGACTGCGTTTACGCTTTTGACGCGGATCGTCCGGGCGCGGCTCTGTGGGAAGACCATTTTCTCGGTGTTTCAAACGGGGTAACCATCGAATCTGTTTCGCAAGAAGATGTGAATAACTGCGGTCAAATTACTCCCGAAATCGGCATTACGGATACGCCGGTGATTGATCTGACTACTCAAACCATGTATCTGGTCGCCATGACCAAAGAAATTGCCGACGGGCCAGTGACTCATTTTTACCATCGCCTTCACGCGCTGGACATCACCACCGGGGCCGAAAAGTTCGGCGGGCCTGTGGAAATTCAGGCCAGCGTTCCTCAGACCCTATCAGGCGATATCTTTAATCCCATTTCTTACAAAGAACGATGCGGAGTGGTTTTGTCCAACGGAGTGGTTTACACCTCTTTCGGTTCGCACTGCGACATGAACAAATGGGGCAAGTATCACGGCTGGGTGATGGGTTACGACGCGCAAACCCTTCAGCAGAAATATGTCTTCAACTCATGTCCCAATGGTTCGGAAGCGTCTTTTTGGGCCAGCGGCGTGGCACCCGCCGTGGATGAAAAGGGAAGTTTGTATTTAATGACAGGCAATGGAACCTTTGACGGGCCGATAAACCAGGACTGGGGCGAAAGTTTTTTGAGACTGCAACCCGATGGGGTCAACAGTCTGTCGGTAGCTGATTCCTTCACCCTTTATAATCAGCAGGATTTAAGCGACGACGATCAGGATTTAGGCTCCGGCGGGCCGTTATTATTGCCCGATGAAGTGGGTAGTGCGGAGCATCCACATCTTTTAGTGGGGGCGGGAAAGGACGGCGTGATTTATCTGGTAGACCGAGACCACATGGGCGGTTACAACACGACCAACCAAGATGTTCAAGACTTGCCAATGCAGGGCAGGGAATTTGGCATACCTGCTTACTTTAACCATCACCTCTATTTTGGTTTCGCGGAAGGCCAATTGAGCCAGGTGAAAATTTCTAACGGCAAACTTTCCTTGGTTCGCACGGTGGGACCCACTTTAGGTTTTCCCGGCTCGGTTCCCAGTATTTCCTCGAACGGCAAGAAAAACGGAATTCTTTGGGCGGCGTTGGGTACCAACAAACACCAAGTGTTCCGGGCTTACGACGCTAATAATTTAAAACTGCTTTATGAAAACAAAACTGCCAACGTCACCAAATTCGCGGTGCCAACGGTTATCAACGGCAAAGTGTATTTGGGTGGGTCGGGTGAAGTTCAGGTTTACGGGCTACTCAGATAAACGTTTAAGGAAAAAACGATGGTTCAGTTTAAGAAACTATTCATTCTATTGCTGGTATTGATGTGGTGTTGGCCCATGCTCGTCTCAGCCCAAGTTACCCCGCAAGCCACCGCTGTTTCTGTTCCCAATACATCTTATTTATCTGACACCGTTGCCTTCGGAACCCATAAGGCCCACGGCGGAACGGTTACCTCAAAAGATTGGGAAACATTTTTAAAAACAGTCATTACTCCGCTTTTTCCCGAAGGTCTGACCACATGGGCTGCCAAGGGCCAATGGCAGGAAAAAGACGGTTCGGTGTCGCATGAAAAAAGCGAGATGCTTTTACTGATTCATAAAGATAAGCCACAGGACAACCAGTCGATTCAAAAGATCATCGACCTCTATAAAAGCGAATTCGATCAAGAATCGGTGATGTGGGTCCGAAACAAGGTTTTGGTTTCGTTTTAAAAGCCTTGTTCCGTTTCTACTTAGATTAGGTATGATTGAGGCCTGCCGGTCAGCCCAGATGAATTCAAAGGATTTTTAATGCGTGAGTGGAGTAAACCTGTCAGCACGCTGCTGTTGGGTTTTGGCCTTTGGCTTTTATGCGTTTTTATCTACCTGTCCCACACGCCGCTCAATTACACCTACGACGGCATGGTATTCGCCTCGCGGGTCGAGCGGAGCAACGTGCCGCTTTGGGACATGTTTCATCCCCATCATTTAATTTATATCTACCTTGGTCGTTTATTTTTTCTGTGGGGAATCAATCACGGCGCCACCTGGGACGGGCTGGTTGCGCTTCAGTCGTTCGATCTGATCACCGGGTCCGTGGGAGTTCTGATCGCTTTTGGCCTGCTGGTGCGTGTGACCGACGACCGGTTGATATCAGCACTTTCCGCGTTAGGGTTAGCCTTTACCTTCAGCTATTGGTATTTTTCCACCTCGCCCGGCGTCCGCGTCTTTGCGACTGTGACGCCTCTCTTCGCGTGGTATGTCCTAACCTATATCAAGAAAAACCGGCCGGCTTTTGGCATCTGGCTGGGGCTGGCCCACGCGCTGGCGGTGCTGGGGCATCAAACCAACGCTTTGCTGATACCGGCTTTTTTGGGCGGTATCTGGCTGATTGAAGAAAAAAGTCTCGGAGACAAAATCAAAATCAGCCTTTATTACCTTTCTTCCTTCACTGTGGCGGTGTTGGGTGTTTATGGTTATGTGGGAAGGTATGCCTGGCACACGCTGACTTACGCTTCCTGGATGTGGTGGGTTTTTTCTTATTTTCATGTTCAACAATGGGGAGGCCATTTAGAGGCGGCCGGCGTTAGCGCTAGCGGATATGCCATGGTAAAAGCCTTTCTGTTCAAAGTGCCTCTTTTGTCCGACACGATGGCGGGGCCCTTTACCTTTTTGACCGCACAGACTCTTTTGATTTACGCCATTTGGATGTTGCTGGCTGTGTTGATTTTGCGGTTCAAGTCGATTTGGAAAAATCAAAAACAAACCCTTTGGGTGGGCTTTGCGTGGCTTTTGGCTTTTGTGCCTTTTTTTATTTGGTGGGAACCGTGGAATATCGAGTTTTGGGTTTCGTCCACCGCGCCTTGCTGGATTTTGATGGGGGTGATGGTTTCCAATTTTTCCAAGACTTTTTCCCAACCGGTTTTGCGTTTTACCAATCGTCTTCTGGTGATCGGATTATGGGCGGGGATTATCACACTCTTGTTTTTTTATAATTTCACCTCAGTGGTTCAATCACTGGCTTCGCCGAATACCCCCACAGTGACGGAAAAAGAACCGGTCTATGCCCATGAGGATTTGTTAAACGCTTTGGATATTAAGGTAAGAAAAAGAGATCTGTTAATCTTAGATGGAATCAACACGATCCCTTTCTATATAGACCGCTACAAAAAGATGAATTATCTGAGCCTCCACGTCTTTCTCAAAAAATATATTCCGTCCGTCCAAAACAATCAGAAAGCCATCGCGACCCAAACCCCCATTCCGACCGATCCATGGGGTGATTTGACAAACATGATGAAAGACAAGTGGAGTCATCACCATCGGGTGTGGGTGTTGGCGGAAGTGGTGGATGAAAAGGATCAATGGCGGATAAAACTGGAAAATCTGATGGGTCTGCCTCTGGGACAACTGACTGACTTCTTTCATGGGTTTGAATTAAAACCGGTGCTTTACCGCAAAAACGTTTATTTTTATCAGGTTCTCCCACCGGAAAACGTATCACTAGAATCTACAAATGGCGGTGATGCCAAGCCATGAAATTTTATTTGCTAACCCGAATTTTAATTTTGGCGCTATGGGGATTGCCCTGGGTCGCCAATGCTGACATCACAACCATCTATATCGTTCCCACCCCCACTTCAGCGGTAACGCCGTTACCAACAGCGGTTTCCGTAAAAGCGTCCCTGGAAAAAGCGGGGGATCAGATTTTAAAAGACCGGCCCTGGTTGACCCAGCTTTACAGCTGGAATGAAACCTACAATCTGGAAAAGCAGCAGTACCAGATGAATCAGGCGGGCGCCTATTGCGTTGGTAACGGCAAAACCTTCGCGCTGGTGGGGCTGGCGACGCCTCTCTGGTCCTGGTCGAACATCTACGGCGATTCTTACCAGGAGCCCGATCTGGGCTCTTTGAAGATGAGCGTAACGAGGGCCGGTCTGGACGCATGGACGCCTCTACAAAAAATAGGCTGGGTGAAGCGCTCAGGAGTCGTCTCGGTTCACGCCGAGGGAACGGGCCTGGTGGTGGAAACCTATGACTTTGCCCCGGTTACCAGTCAGGATGACCATTGGGATAATCCCGCCGCTTTGGTCAGGCTGGTGCACATTATCAATACCGGCGATCAGCGGGAAGGCGATCTGGATGTAGCGTTTAAAATTCAGTCCGCTTGGAACGTGAAAATTAATCCCAGGCAGGTGGGGAATGATCTGGTAATTGACCAAAAGGCCACCCGGGCGAAAAAGCGAACCATTTGGCGTCTTGGCTCTTTTGAAAAAAAAGGCATCCGGATTTGGGATGACGGAATTCATTACAGTGTTCCATCCTTAAAACCCGGCCAGGAAACCTGGGCGGCTTTTTTTCTCACCTCCGCCCGTTCCGGAAAAGACAATGAGGATCTGACAGCCGATATACGGTCTCTGGGAGCTTTGGCGCTACTGGATAAAACCTACGACTATTATCAGGATTGGTTCGCCCGGGGTACGGTCTTTAGCGGAGACCCGAAGATCGCCGATTTGTTTGACATCGAGTCCACTATTTTTAAATGTCAACAATCCCGGACCGGCGGGTTTTCGCCTTTGATCGGCTACTCTTACACATGGATTCGCGATAACAACGGCCCGATCCGGTGGTTTTTAAAAACCGGGCATCCCGCCGAAGCCAAAAGAGCCATGGATTTCTTTTATGGCGTCGGCGCCACCATGGGTTCTTTACCTAACAGTATCCGGGTCGATTTTCCCCTGGACTTCCATCTTAAAGATCCTTCAACGATGCATGTGGAGCACGCCGAAACACCCAATTGGATTGTTTTGCAATATTGGTGGTACTACCTTTCCACAGGCGATATTGATTTTGTGAAATCCCGCTGGCAGTTTTTGAAACGCTGCGTAGTGGGGCAGGTGAATGTGAATGACCAGTATTTTTTCCATCGGGATGAAACTTACCTTTGGTGTCTGGAATCCCGCTGTTTTGATGAGACTCCGTTCCCCAATTACGATCTTTCCACTTATGCTTTTTCCACCGATTCCAGTTTTGATCTGGTTTCGGCGGCCGATCACCTGGCTTATATGGGGAAGTTTATGGAAATGGATAAGGATGTGAATGAACTTCAACAACTGGCCGACCGGGTCCGTGCCAAAGCCGAAAAAGTTTATTGGAATGACAAGGCGGGTTATTGGGCACCGGCCCAATCTCTTTTGGGGCCTCTTTATAACGCGCCCTTCGCCAATATTCTCTTAAATCCCCTGTGGTGCGGTTACGCCCGCAATGACCTGGATCCGCTGGGCGTGACTCCCGACACCTTACAAAAATCCATCACTGCTTTTAAGAGCGCTTATCCCTGGTTGGGTAAAAAAGACGGATTTTGGAAAACCACTCCCACGATGAGTTTCTTTGTGGGCATGAATCCGGGCCAAATGCTTTACGATTTTTGTAAAGCGCGGTTGGGTTGGACAGGAAAAGCCTATGAAGCGGTTCTTAAAACTGTCACGCCTTCGGGAGAATTCGCTGAAATGTATGACGGGGACAATCATCCCTGGAATCCCCCGATCTGGGGAGTGGGGGCCAGCGGAAGGGTAAGGCCCTGGGAAGGGGGACTGGATACGGAGTCTTTATTGGAATACTTCTTTGGCTTTGCGCCGGATGCGGGCGATAACAAAGTGGTTTTCTCGCCTCATATGCCGCTGGACAGAACCCGCCTCAGCGCGCAAAAACTAACCGTGGGACAGGCTTTAATATCGTGTGATATGAAGCGCGACAGTCCCAAAGAGTGGAGTTGCACCTTTCATTTGGACAAGGGACAGCCGCTGAATGTGATGGTGGACTTTTGGGCGGACCACAGCTTATTAAGCAATATCGAGGCCGTTGGGAAGGTCGAGTGGGATAAAAGCATCGTGGACGGCCAGCAAAGAAATTCTCTATGCCACTTCACGCTAGACGGTACGAAAGACGTTACTTTTGTCGTAGTTGAGGATTCTTCATTGCCGTCAGACGAGTTGGAACCGCCCGAACCGCAAAAATTCGAGCCCGAACCTTATGGAACCGCGCCCGCGGATGTTTTACTGCTGACCTCACCCACCGGAGTTTTTCATAAGTATAAATATACCAAACCTGAAAAATTTTTAACTGTTGGCCGAAGCGAATTAAAAACCGTGGAAAAAATAACAAAGTCTGTCAGTTTCCTGGACGTGGACATGCCCATCGCCCCCAAGGACATTGCGGACGGGTTATTGGATGACCAGGGGAATTTAAAAGTAAAGCTGGCCCTGTTAGGCCGCGGTGTTTTTTCCTCAGGCAAACACCATTTTAAACCCGCTTCTTATTGGGCCGAAACCCAGATATCTCAGGCGGTTCAAAAATTTGTCAACGAGGGCGGCATATTTTTTATCGGACCGTCCTACCCCAATCGGGAGATTTTGCCCGATTGGCTGATTGCCATGACCAAAGGCGGATGGGAAGAAGGAACGGTTTCGGATAAAGCGGTAATTGCCAATATTTCCAAATCTTCCATCAAACAAAAGCTGACCGATGAGCTGAATGTTGATAATTTGGGCTCCGAAAAGGATCATTCGGTGACTTTTGACGGAGCGACTTTTGAAGAAACTCAAAAATTACCCGAGGGCAATTCACCCGATCGCTTAATTGAGGATAACGGCAGGGGTTTCAAAGGCTACTACCAATACACACTTAAAACCATGGCGGGATTTAAACACCGCCTTTGGATCCGTGTGAATACTGGACACAACATGACAGGGATGGCTTTACAGGTTCAAGTGGGCGATAAATGGGTTCAGTTGGGCATCCGCACCCAAAACGACCAGACGACCAGGCATTTTGAGTCTCTTTATTTTGACGTACCTTCGAAATATATTATGGGAAACCAAACTTTTTTCCGCCTTGTCTCGAAATACGGGGACGAAGTCAACGCTTATCACATTTGGATATATAAGTTGGACGAGGAGTCCAGCGCGACCCTGCCGGAAATTTTGGGGCTCAATGCTAATCAAAATTTGAGATCGGTGGGCCATGGCCTCATTCCTAAATCGCCAGAATGGATGATTCCTTTGAACTTATCGCAGCATCCCGATCAGGCGGCGATCATGGTGCTGAAAGTGGGGAAGGGTTACCTGATTCGAAGCGAGTTAAGCATTGAAGATTCCAGCAATATTTTAAAATCGCTTTTGGGCGGGCCCGCGATCGGCGTCGGCGAGTAATTTTTCTATTTTTTACAGTAACTGAATGTTAAAGTGTTAAATCTTTTCAAGGAAAGCGCATGAAAGTGCCGACCATTATTAAAAAAGAGAAAGCTTTCGAAGCGGGAGTGCTTTTAAAACAAAAGCCTTCTTGGTGGGTTCCGGCTTTCGCTTACCTTCTCATGTTTTTATTTTTCTATTTAAGCCATCTCTTCTTTAACTGGTTTCCTCCCTACTTGTATGAAGTTTTCAAAAACTTGAGGGGTCTGCCGACCAGTTGGGCCGATTGGGGACTGCTCTGGGCCCACCGGGGACTGAATATCGCGGCCTTTCTTTGCGCTCTTCACTATCAATTCTGGCAGTTGGGAACCCGCTATTTTTTGACGGAACGGGAAATTCGAGTGGAAAGCTGGTTTCCCACTCGAAACTTGAATTCCATTCCGTTAGGCGCTATTCGCCGCTACGGTTATCAACAAAATTGGCTGGGGTTTGTTTGTCGTTTTGGCACGATTGAAATCGACACCGCAGGCCCAACTCTGGCTTTGTTACCGCATTGCCCGGAACCGAAAATTTTTATCGACGCCTTAAAGCCCAAGGTCGAAGCGAAGCTCCAAGCGTCCCATTTCTAATCTAAAAACGCCCGCGATTGATTTGTGAACGCAATCGGCCCAATGAAAGGCCCTTGGCACCCTCCGATGAAATCCATATAATCCCAGCTCAATTCATTAAAGGACTCAAACCCACATGGCCAGCAAATTACCTTTAAAACCTAAATACTCTCATATTGGCAAAGTCAATTTGCGTGCGAAGGCGCAAGATACGCACGTTGCCGGCTCATCGGTACTAATCACTCCCAAAAAAGTAAAGTCCCTTTTGCCCGGAAACAAAAAAGCCTACGAGACTGTTTTAAACGGACGCAAAGAATTGGAAGCTATTTTGAATCACGACGACCGCCGCCTTTTTGTGGTAGTGGGCCCCTGTTCCATCCATGACCCCCAGGCCGCGAATGAATATGCTACCCGCCTCAAAAAATTGGCCTCGATAGTCAGATCCACCATTTTGGTGGTTATGAGAGTTTATTTCGAAAAACCACGCACGACGATCGGATGGAAAGGCCTCATCAACGATCCAGACATGAATGATTCGTTTAATATAGAAAAAGGAATCCTTCAGGCCCGCCGATTGCTTTTGAAATTCACCGAAATGGGTTTGCCGACCGCCACTGAAGCCTTAGACCCCATTATTCCGCAGTACATCGCGGACCTGATCAGCTGGTCGGCGATCGGCGCTCGTACTACCGAATCCCAGACCCATCGCGAATTGGCCAGCGGTCTTTCCATGCCGGTAGGTTTCAAAAACGCTACGGATGGTTCAGTGCAGGTTGCCTTAAACGGCATTAAAGCAGCCAACACGTCTCACCATTTCTTGGGCATCGACCAGAATGGAAAAATTTCGGTCTTTCGCACCACAGGTAACCCTTACGCTCATACGGTTTTACGCGGCGGTCAAAAACCCAACTACGATTCGGAATCGATCGCTTCGGTTGAGAAAGCGCTGCAGGAAGCCGGATTGCCCAAAACGATTGTGGTGGATTGCAGTCACGGCAATTCCAACAAGGACTATCGGTTGCAGCCGACGGCTTTTAACAATGTGCTGGATCAAATAGAAAAGGGAAATGAGTCCGTGGTGGGATACATGCTCGAGAGCAACATCAACGAGGGAAACCAGCCCCTTCAAAAAGACCGTTCGAAATTAAAATACGGTGTTTCGATCACGGATGCCTGCATTGATTGGGTGACCACTGAGGAGCTTTTGCTGTCCGCCCACCAAAGACTTAAGAAACTTTGGAACCGATAACCCTTTGAACCATTTCTTTTTTTCAAAGGTTTGAAAATGAAGGTTTCTTTTCCCAAACTCCGTTTCACTACCACCTGGTTAATCAATCTTTTATTTCAAACCAAAGGTTATGGACTGGAAAATATTCCAGCCGAAGGGCCTTTTGTGGTGGTCGCCAATCACGCCAGCTTTTTGGATCCCTATCTCATCGGCTTTACTAGTATTCACCGCCAGGTGGGGTTTATGGCCAAGGAAGAGCTCTTTCGGGTTCCGATCTTTGGGTCGATTATCCGTTATTGTGGGGCTTTCCCGGTGAAACGGGGGATTCATGACAAATCCGCCATCCAGCATTTTCACGACTTCCTCCATTCGGGCAAACCACTGGTGTTGTTTGTGGAAGGCACCCGGACCTTGACTGGAGAACTGCAAAAGGCCAAAAAAGGGTCTGGAATGCTGCTTTATAACGCCCGGATTCCCGTGATCCCCGCCTATATTGACGGCACTTTTCATTGTTGGCCCAAAGGAAAACTATTGCCTGGGCCGGGCAAAACATCGGTTACCTATGGCCCGGCCATTAAGATGGATGACCTCTATGAAGGCCCTGCCGAAAGAGCCACCTACGAAAAAATTGCTGACAGAATTATGCAATCGATCGCTCAGTTGAAGCCCCAGCCCTAAGTCTTTTTTTACTTTTCCCCAAAACCCTTCCCCCGCTTTAATCCCATGATGTAGAATGACCGCAATTAATTAACCCGCTCCCTTACGGGAGACAGAACTAGAGGACAACCATGGCCGATTCACCCCTTCCCGAAATGACAATGGAGGAGCTGCTTAACGAGGAAAAAAAAGTTACCCGGGGACAGGTGGTTACCGGCGAGATCGTCAAGATCGGCGATGACGAATTAGTCATCGATGTCGGATACAAGACCGAAGGGGTTATTTCCCGCAACGAATTTCAGGACATCGAAGGCAATTTACTGGTAAAGCTCGGCGACAAGGTGGAAGTTTCCATTGAACGCTTGGCCGATTCGGGCGGTCGCCTGCGACTTTCCAAACGCAACGTGAATCAAAGCCGTGTCTGGCAAACCCTGGAAGAGCAACAGCAGTCCGGTCAATTGATTAAGGGCCGTGTCATTAAAAAAGTGAACGGCGGTTTCCGGGTGGATCTGGGCGTGACCGAGGCTTTCTTGCCCGCCAGCCAGGTGTCCCTGCAGAAAAACCCCGGCGCTGAAGAATACATTGAACAAGTTTACGATTTCAAAATTATCAAAATTGACCGCGGCCGTTCCAACGTCGTAGTATCCCGTCGGCCGGTTTTAGAGGCGGCCCGGGACGAGAGCCGTTTAAAACGGATTTCCGAGCTGACTTCAGGAGAAGTTTTAGAAGGCAAGGTCAAGAGTCTGGTGAGTTACGGGGCCTTTGTGGACCTCAACGGCATCGACGGCCTTTTGCACATCGCGGATATCGACTGGGGAAGAGTGAACAAGGTGGACGACTTCGTCAAAGTCAATTCTACCGTGAAAGTTATCGTTCTGCAGGTGGATAAGGAAAAGGGAAAAGTCTCTTTAGGGATGAAGCAATTGACACCCGATCCCTGGACCGAAGCCGACAAGCGCTACAACGCCGGCCAGACCCTGGAAGTTGAAGTTACCCACTTTGTGGATTACGGGATTTTCGTTAAGACCCCCGATCATTTGGAAGGTTTCTGTCACATCACTGAAATTTCGTGGTCGAAGAAACTCAAAAAGCCCTCGGACCATTTCAAGGTCGGCGAAAAAAAGACGGCTCAAATTATCGACATTGACCCGGCCAAACGAAAAATTAATTTCAGTTTCAAAAAAATGGAAAGGAATCCCTGGGACAACGTGTCCCAGCGTTATCCTATCGGCGCGAACATTCAGGCGACGGTGACCAATGTGGCCGACTTCGGTTTGTTTATGGAACTGGAGGAAGGCTTGGAAGGTCTGCTTCACCAGTCGGATATCCACTGGGACAAGCGGGTTAAAAACTCCCAAAAAGAATATAAAGTGGGCCAAACCTTGAGCGTCAAGGTGCTGAATATTGATGAGGAGAAAAAACGCATCTCCCTGGGTCTTAAGCAAGTGGCTGGCGATCCCTGGGACAGTGTGGAAGAAAAATACAAACCGGGCCAGGTAATCACGGCCAAAGTGACCCGTCTGGCCGAATTTGGCGCTTTCGTGGAGCTTGAAAAAAATATTGAGGGCTTGATTCACAAGAGTGAAATCACCCATCCTGTACCCAAGAAGGTTGAGGACGTCTTGAAACCCGGCGATGAGGTGACCTTCAAGGTTCTGGGCGTTGACACGAGCAAACGCCGCATTTCCATGAGTATTAAAGCCCTGATCGTTAAGGCGGGTAAAGATGAGGAAGCTGAAGCGCTGGATGCGGAGGGAATGGTTATCCGCAAGACAGGCGCCTTCCAAAAGATGCTGAAAAAATTCCTCAAAAAAGCCAAAGAGGACGAGGATCAGGACGACGAAGACTATTAAGCGGAAGGCTTTTTTCCACGGTGGTCATTCTTGAAATTTCATAAAGTTTTTTTGGCGGCGATGCTCCTCGTTCCCGGGGGAGTCTGTGCCGACACCGGCATTGCCCCCCCCTCTCTTTTTGAGCAGGGAACGGCCTTTTTAAGGGCCAAAGCTTATCACCTGGCCTTGGATCGCTTTTTTCTGGCCGGGGAGATGAGCCGCGGCGACGCCGAGAGGGCGGAGGCGCTTCGTTGGACAGGAGAGGCTCATCTAAGGGACAAACAGTACGATTCAGCCTATCACGATTTTTTAACCTCCCTGCGGTTGGCCCCTCTTTCGGGCGACGCCGCCGGAACTGAATTTAAATCGGCCGTCGCTTTGGTTTACGGAAAAAAATACAGCGAGTCCCTCGCTCATCTCAACCACCTGGCCCAAAAAAACACCGACGTTCAATCCCTGAGCGATATTTATTTTTGGCAGGCCGAATGCAATTATCAGATGGGCCAGTACGACACGGCCCTCAAGCTTTACCAGACTATTCTCAAGATAAACCCTAAATATCCTCACGCTCCACTGGTGAACTACCTGATGAACTGGTGTTCTTTTCAGTTGAAAGATTTCGACGACGCCTACCAGGGATTTAACGACCTGGCCGCTAGCGCGGCGGATGAAAACCTGGTGAAGTTATCTGCGTTTCAATCAGCCGAATGCCAGTTTTGGATGGGCAAATACGAGGACGCCCAGGCCGCTTATGCCCAATTCACCAAAACTTATGCGGGTGATAATATGGAAGCCGCAGCCTATTACGGTTGGGGATGGTCGTTGGCCAAACAGGACCAGCATCTTCAAGCGGTGAGTATCTTTAAAAAAATCGCGATTAATTTTCCTAAAAACGCGCTGGCTCCCTGGGCTGCACTCCGGGAAGGCGCCGAAGACTTTGTTCTGAAAAACAACGACCTTGCCCGTAAGGCTTATGAAAACGGTTTAATCCTGTGCGGCGGTAAAACCCCCGCGGACTTTCTGGAATATGGTTTGGGTTGGCTGGACTATTCGGGGCAGAATTACGACGATGCCATCGTGCGGTTCAAAAAAGTCCAGAAATACGAACCGCAGAGCGACCTTTATTGGAACGCTGTTTATTTAGAGGCTGGATGCCACTATCTGCAGGGCAAGTACGATGACGCGAAAAAAGTTTACAGCGCGATCACCGATCCCGCCCCGGCGGAGCTGATCCAGGACGCGACTTATTGGACCGGGTGGTGCGATTATGCCCTGGGCCACTACGATACCGCGCTCAAGGAATTTTTATTTGTGGCGCAAAACACCCAGGGCGAGACACAAACCCGGGGCAAGTGGGGAGCGGCCGAATCAGAATACCAGCTGGGCCAGTTCGCCAAAGCGGCGGAAAATTATCAGACTGCGCTTAATAGCAACCCTTCGGACGATCTGGCGGCCAACTGTTATTCCGGATTAGGCTGGTCCCGCTTCCAGCAGGAAAAATACTCCGAAGCCATCGACGCTTTCGAAAAAGCTGTACAGAAAGCTCCCGATTCGCCGATTGAGGCCGAAGGCCGCCTGCGCATGGCGGACAGTTATTACAACCTGCACAACTACAAAAAAGCCTCGGAAATTTATCAAAAAGCCGAAACCGAAAATACCGGTAAATCCCTTTTGGACGCCCAGGAGCAATTGGGCTGGTGTTCCTACCGCCAGGAAAATTTCAGCGATGCGGTCAGTCTTTGGGGCGCTCTGCTGAAAAAAGACGGGGTGGAAGAGCGCAAATCCAGACTTCTTTACTGGAGCGCCTGGGCTTATTTCCGAAGCAAGGATTTTCAAAACGCCCAGCTCTTTTTCCAGCAGGTCGTCAGCGGTTATCCCCAAGATCCACTAGCGCCCGAAGCGCTCCTGCGGGAAGGGGACTGCTTTTTCAATCTGAAGCAATTTAAGGACTCGAAGGATGCCTACCAGCATTTTATCGATACCTATCCCCAACAGGCGCTTTTGCCGGACGCCCTTTACGGCCTCCAATGGTCCGCGGATAAACTGGGGTTGAAGGACGAGGCCTCCAAGGCGGCGAAGAATTTCCTTCAAAAGTTCCCCGACAGCGCCTTCGCGCCGAGCATCCAGTACCGCCTGGCGGACACCTTCTTTCAGAACCAAAAATACGCTGACGCCATTGACCCCTATCAAACCCTGCTTCAAAAATATCCCAACAGTCTGGAAGCGCCAAAGGCAATGTTCTGGATGGCCACCGCCCTTTCCAAGTCAGACAAAAAGCCCGAAGCCATCAGCGCCTTTAACGACCTATTAAAAAAATTTCCGAACGACCCTCTGGCGATGGAAGGGCAGTTCAGCCTGGGCTCGCTCTATTACGATTCGGGTGATTTTAAGGACGCCCTGGACAACTACAGCCGCATTTTCCAAACCAACCCCACCCATCACCTGGCCTCTCACGCCCTATTCAACAGCGCGGTTTGCGAGACGGAATTAAAAGACGTGCCCAAGGCGCTGGAGTATTACCAGAAGGTTATATCGGATTATCCTAATGATCCTTTGGTCGCGGACTCGGGCATCCAGGCGGGGATACTCTACGAAAAACAAAATCAGACGGACAAGGCGCTTCAATCATACGAGATCACGATCAAGTCAAAAAACGAGGCCCTGGCCGCGGAAGCCTCTTTTTACCACGCCGACATTTATAAACAGGCGGCGGATTACGCCAAAGCTATCGACGAGTTCAACGCCCTGACCGTTAATTATCCCGATCAGGACCAATGGGTCGTTACGGCTTACGCCAAGATCGCCGAATGTTATGAGGCCCAGAAAAAATACCAACAGGCCGCCGACACCTATCAACGTATTTTGAAATATACCAAGATCGCGGTTTACCGCAAAGCCACCTACAAGCGCCTCAAGGCGCTGGAGCCCTTTTTACACCATCACAAAAAAGCGGCTCAAAAAACGAACGCCACTCCCGCCGTCGTGGAGGCGAACCCATGAATAAAATAAATCCATTAATTCTCTCCCTTTTTCTCGCTATGACCGGTGCTGTGGGGGCGCAGGATGCGGCCACACCCCAGCCCACAAGCCAGGCCGCTGTTGCCACGCCCGCGGGCAGTGATTTTGTACCGGCTTCCATCAGCGGCCAAAATCCTTCTCAGGCCGAAAGCGATAAGGCCCCCGCGACCAATAAACCCGCCGCGGTCCCCAAATTTTCCCTGCCCGACGTGGTCATCACCGGCGAAAACGAGCTCACCATCGGCGCCAAACGTACCGAATCCCTGGAAAACGACGTTACCCTGGGAGCGGAAAACTTAACACAGCTCAACCGCTCCGCGGACGATCTGCCGGGCCTCAATAAATCACTCACAGCTTTATCCACGCAGGAAACGGGAACTTCGCAGGACACCGCCCTTATTTTGCACGGCGGCGGCGGTATTCCAGGCACTCTGGGCGGCTGGGGTCTCTTTGGACAGGATATGACCACGGTGCAATATTTGTTGTCCGCTTACTATTCCACCTGGGGCGGGGAAGCGACCAATGGGAGTTTTGACGGGGATCAAAAATACGGTTTTGGTGGCGAATTCAAGCTGATGCCGACCGACAAACTCGACCTTCGCCTTTCCCTTTACATGGATCAGGTGGACGCGACCCTGCCTTACCAGTATGCCTTTCAGGAAACCCATCAGGGCTGGAACCCCTCCGCAAATTTGGGATACAAGTGGTCCAATGTTTGGCGGACCGAATTGGTTCTGGACGGCAAGATTACCGAATTGATCCCAGGCTATCCCGCGACCGCCAACGATCAGGCGCAAGAATACAAAGAAAAGGTCCGGCTGCTCGGCGAGGAAATTGATCCTTTTTGGAGTTCCTGCGTTCTTGAAGCCGGGGATCTTCAGGCCTCTTCTAATTTCCCATCCACTAATTACAAGTCCACTATTAATAGTTCTTACAACCTGGCCTGGGCCAGCGCCCAAACCCGTTTTGATTTTACGGAAAATTTAGACCTGACCGCCTCGGTGGAGGGCCAGTCCGGCAGCTACGCTTTCCTCAGTTCCAAATTATTCCCGGCGGTCGATCTACGCTGGCGTCTGCTGGAAGACACCCAACTGACCGCCTATTGGAAAACCGGCCGGACCCAATATGGTTTTTATGATACCTATGTCAACCGGGAACACGTTTTTCCTGAATCGGGCCTGCCGACCGCCACAGAAAATACCGGCGAATGGGGCGCCAGCCTCACCGAAAAATTTGACCAGTATATTCTTTTAAACTTGACCGCCTCCACCGCCCAACTCCAGAACTACCAGCAATGGACCGACGTGAACCCCAACAATCCCTTTTATCTTGAGACCTATTCTTCCGTTCCTACCGTTCAGCTCAACCGCTTCACCGCTGACCTGCAGTGGAAATGGAATGATGTCTGGAAAACCGATTGGTTCTATCAATGGACCCAGGGCCTCAATCAATCGGGCGATGGGTTGAACCTGACTTTCCTGCCAACGAATCAAGGCAGTTTTTCCATCACCCGCGCCGACGACCTATGGGAGGCCACCCTGTCCGTGGTCATGGCCTCCGACCGCCAGGGTCTGGACTCGGCCACGCTGGATCTTCCGGCCTACGCCACGATCAATTTGAGCGCCGGCTACCACATTACCCGCGGTTTCTCCCTGTGGCTCCAGTGCGACAATCTGCTGGGCGCCAGTTATGACCTGCAGCCGGGCTATTTGGAACCCCAGGTTCATTTACGCGGGGGGATTGAGATTGTTTTTTGAGAATGAGTAGAATGGCAGTCAGTTCAACTTAGGAGGATTCAGTGGCACAAAATTTTTCTCTTTTCGAGGTCATTTTAAAAGGAGGCTGGGCGATCGGCATCTTGGTGGTTTTGTCCATCATCGTCTTCGCTATTCTTTTCAACCGATATGGTTATTACAAAAAAAATCTGAAGAGCCGGGAAGCCGTCATGGAACCCCTGAATGCTTTCTTTCACCGGAAAAACTTTTCAGAGGCTTTGGAAACAGCCGAACGAAACGGTTCATTCCTCGACAAAATTATTCAGGCTGGCCTCCAGGCTAAAACGGCTAAAACTGATCCCATTCAGGCCATGGATAGGGAAGCCAAGGCCCAGCTTATCCGTTTAGAACAGCGGCTGCCCCTACTGGCCACCATCGGCTCCATTGCCCCCTATGTGGGCTTATTTGGGACAGTTTTGGGCATTATCCGGGCCTTTCAGGACCTCGCCCTGGCCAATTCGGGCGGCGCTGCGGTAGTTTCCCAGGGCATCGCGGAAGCGCTGATTTCCACCGCGGCGGGACTCTTTGTGGCCATCACGGCGGTTTTCTTTTACAACCTGTTTCAGGCCCGGCTCAATGTGGCGGCGCAGGAAGCTGAAATTGTCATCTCCGAAATCGGCGAAAAATTAGATATCTAGGAGCCCTTTATGCAAAGCCGATTACGGTCCAAAACCAAACTGATCGCCGAAATTAACACCGTCCCCTTTACGGACGTAGTTTTAGTTTTGTTGGTCATTTTTATGGTCACCACTCCATTTCTGTTTCAGGGAAGTTTCCAGATTAAACTTCCCAAAGTCGCCGCGCCTTCGCCTAATTTGCCCGAAACCATCACTATCACGGTGGCGCCGGGTGATAAGGTTTTTTTGAACGGCAAGGAAGTTTCTCTGGATGACCTGACGGGTCAATTAAAAACATTGGTTCAGCAAAAACCGACGGCCATGGTCATGATCAGCGCGGACAAGTCGGTCACTCACGGGGATGTAACCGAAGTAATGTCCCGGGCCTATGTGGCGGGCGTGACCAAATTGGGCATCGCGGTAGAAATTGACAGTAACTCAAGCGCCGTTTCGGCGATCTCGAAATAATAAGGCGATCCGTGGATAAGTCTTTTTCCAAATCCTTTCTCGAATCCACCCTGCTTCACGCGGTGATTCTACTGTTGATTTATTTTCTATACCATTCGTTCATGGTGGTTCAAACCCCGCTGCTGATGGACTTGACCCTCATCGGCCAATCCTCCCTCGGCAACGGACAGGGTGCCCCCTCGGCCCAAAGCGGGCAGGTACCGAAGGCCAGCCAGGACAATAACAGTAATCCTGTCTCGGCCCCGCAAAAGGAAACCCTGAATCCCGCAGTGGACAACGCCGCCCGGCCCGAAGTGGCCATGAAGAAGGTCAAAAAGAAATCCGTCCAGAACAACCCCATCACGGACGACTCGCTGGATAAATTAAATAACGCGGCACCCATTGGCATGGAAAACCAGAAAGCGGACAACGACCAAATCAAAACCACCGAAGGGGTGGGGCATCAGGGCATCGCGGGCGCTCCCGATGGAAGTGCGCAAATTGAGGGCCAGTTGGCGGGCCGGACACTGGTGCGGCAGGTCAAACCGATTTATCCCGATTGGGCAAAAAAACAAGGGGTGGAGGCCACGATTAAATTTCAGGTGACGGTCCTGCCCAACGGACTATTAAAAGAGAGCGATATCGATCTGGAACAAACCTCCGGTTACCGGGATATGGACAGCGCGGTTTATGACGCCCTGATCCAGTGGGAATTTGCGCCCTTGGCGCCCGATATTACCCAGGAAAACCAGTCCGGTATTGTCACTTTAACTTTTATTCTTAAAAACGGGTCTCAATAACGCGGTAAACTATCGGCATTTCCATTTGGTATGAAAGGTTTTTTATATGGCGACTATCGCGGTCATATTTCCCAACGAAGGGTCCCAATATGTGGGCATGGGCAAAGAGTTTTACGACCGTACGGTCAATGTTCGCAATTATTACGATATCGTTGAGAAACTTTTAGACATTAAAATCGCCAGCATCTCTTTTTTAGGTCCCAAGGAAGACCAACAACCCACCGCCATCGCCCATCTCATCACTTTGCTGGGCGACGTGGCTTTTTATGACCCTTTCATGCAAAACCGCCGCAAGGCCAACATCATGATGGGCATCGGGGTTGGTGAAATCGCTGCCCTGGTCATCGCCGAATGCCTTCCTTTTCCCATCGCCTGCCAATATGTTTATAAGCGGGCAAAAATTATTGACGAGTTCGCCAAAAAGCACGGCGGGATCAACGTCCTGCTCAGCGGTATCACCCTGGACAAACTGGAATCGCTGTTAAACCCCGCCACGGGTCCCATCGTGATTACCCAATATCTGGCGCCCGATACCCATATGCTCTGGGGCCCGGCGGCCTCGTTGAATCCCTTGATGGATCGGTACAAAAATATACGAACAGTGAAAAGCACTGTCCTGAGTCCCCGGGGCCCCTTGTTTACCAATCAGGCCTTGGAGCTGGAAAGTCAGTTTGACGCCCTGCTCACCGAATGTCTGGGCGAAGAAAGGCTCTATCCGCCCAAAATTATTACCCACCGGGTTTCGGACGGGGAACAGATCAACTCGCCCACCGATGTCAGGGATGTCATTATCAAGCAGTATTCCCAGCCGGTCGACTGGAACCGCGCGGTGAAGTTGATGATCGACCGAGGCTTCCGCACCTGGGTAGAAATCGGCCCCAAAGCCATCTACGGGGATTTCATCCGAAAGATCGACAAGAACAATCGGGTCACCAATGTGGAGAACATGAAGAGTCTTTCCATCGCCGTTCAAGTAACTGGTTCCTAATCCCCAACCATTAAATCGATTCAGTTTCCTTTGTATGAGCCGTTAGGTGTTAAGTGAAACAACACCGTTCCATGCCTCAAATAGGAATAGTGGTATAATTGGGCATTCTTGAATTGGATTGATACGTGAAAAAAATTCTTATCACATCTTTATTTCTGGTTTTGGGTTTCGCGACATGGGCTTGTAACCGGCATACACCCCTGGTTCCCGCCGGCATGACCATACCGACGCCAACTCCCACGACAACTTCAATACCGATCTTGACCGCAACCCTGACAGCTACCTCCACAACGGCATGTGTTTACTACACCTCCACGGCGGTACCTTTCGGCACGCCGGTTGTCTTTGTTCCCAGTACTCCTATTCCCACGCCCGCCCCCTTTATGCCCGTCTCACCCTACGAGTTTGTGATTTATAACTTGGCCGATTGGCAGGCGATTTACGGCACGGCGCCCCCGCCCTCGAATGTGAACTTTGCCACCCAAATGATCGTCGGGGCTCGGGTGTCCAAACAATGCGGAATCGGTCCGGACCTGTCGAGCGTCTGTGAGAGCTCAACTCAAGTCTCCGTTCTTATTTCCAACCCTTCACCACTGACTTCCTACACTTGTTATGTCATTACGGAGGTTGACGAATCGATCATCGTGCCCCAAAGCAACCTGCCGGTGGTCTGGTACAATCAATAAAAATCCCTGATTGCTTTTTCCGTAAACGTCTCTGGCTCTTCCGCAAACCAACCGTCCGATACCGTCAAATCACGACTTTCTTTTAAAATCCCTCATTTCTATCCTTTCCTTATGCCCTGTTGAAATTACTAACAGAATCCTTAGACGCCTTCGTCCCATACTTTATTTATCAACGGCGGTAAAAAATTCAGCGCTGTTGGTGAAAGTTTTACGAAAGACCTGCCATGCCTCAACATAAGTTTCTTTTCTCGGTATTATTCAATCGCATCGGCACGCCTTTTATTTTATAAACCTGCATTCGATTCATGATCTGAACGTATTTTTGGCGAACGCCGTCCCGAAAAGCGGATCGGTGTTGAATGTCATGAAGTCCCGTCGCCAGCAGGGCGCCAGCTACCTGCTCCAGGTGGAAAACCCTACTCCGGTAGACCCGGCCCGCGTTTGGGCGAAGAGGAATCAGACCCAGTTGAATGTGAGGAACAGGGTTACTTTTTATTACCATTCCGAAAATCCGGGGGACGCGCGGGTAATTGACGGAAAAGAAAATTCCCGGTATGAAATGGATTTTTTATTTCCCACCCCGATCCTCACCTTTTTTGTTTATTTCGCGTTGATCCGTATTGAAAAGAAAATTCGGGAAAAAGAAACGTTTTATAACGACTATTAAAAGTCCAATACCAGCTGAACGCTAAACCCCTCATAATTGCTGAACGGAACCTTATAGAAAACTCTTTTTAATCCTTCTATTTATGCTATTTTTTATAGAGAAACAGGGTGCGTTATCCGTCTGAACCGTTTTTTTGGTTCAAAATGGAATAAATCGCACCTTTCATGACGCTAATCATTTGGGGGATTATTGGAAGAACGGGAATTGGTTCAAAAAATCCTCCAGGGCGACGAACAGGCCAAAACCCAGTTCTATATCCAATACCGCGAACGGCTGTATAAGGATTGCGTTTATCTGCTCGGCTACCGGGATCCCGAAGCGGAAGACGTAGTGCAGGAAGCCTTCATCATCGCTTTTAAGAAACTTCCCGAGTTCGAGTTCCGCTCCGCGCTGAGCACCTGGCTGACGCAGATTTGCATTTATCTCTGCTACAACCGCTACCGCAAGCGAGCCAAGACGGTGGTGCAGGAGCAGTCAGAACTGGAAAAATTGTTAAGCCGCGTCTCGCTGGAAGGCGAGGAGCGCAAGGGACAGGACGAGGAAAGGGCCGCGAAGCTTCGGCTGATTGAAGAAGGTTTGGAGAGAATCGGGCCCGATTGCCGGGAGATCGTGTTATTAAGGGATAAGGAAGAAAAAACTTATATCGAGATCGGGAAGTTGATGAAAATCCCGCTGGGCACCGTGATGTCGCGTTTGTCCCGCTGCAAGAAAGCTTTGAAACTGATTGTCGAACAATTGATGAGGGAAGGTTGAAATGGTTGATCTGATCCACGAATTTTTTGAACGGGAATTGAGCGAGGCCGAATCCGACGCCTTGAGCGAACAACTGCGCCTCTCCACGGACGAAAGCCTCCGGTTTGAGGGCTTGCTGGAAAGCCATTACGCCGCCACGGGTCTGCCCCTGCCCGAACTTCCCGCGTCCCTCAAAAATCTTCCCCTCAATCCGGGCGGGCTGGGTACCGCCCTGGGCTGGAAACTTTTCGCGGTTTTGATCGCGGCGGGCCTGGGCTACGCGGTTTTGAAATTCTGGCCTTCTTCGCCGGCGGTTCCCGTCAGCGTGGTTCCGGTGCCCGCCCTTTCCTCATCCCAACCCGCGCCCGCCTCCAGGCTGTTGCCGGTTCAACCCCAGAAGGTGGATCCGACGGCCACCGGCGAGCAATTGAGCGTGGTGGTGGGAGCCCAGGAAAAAACCCTGGTGACCGTGCGCATCCTTAATCATGAAGGCCAGGAAATCCGCGACCTTTACACCGGGTTCATTCAGCCGGGCCATTGGTCCTTCCGGTGGGATGGCGACCTGTCCGATGGATCTCCGGCGACCGCGGGGCAATACCAAATCGACGTCCAGACCGGCGCGCTTCATCAAACCAAAGCCATCCGGATCAAACCCAATTAATTTAAGGTTTGGCGGCATTCCATGGGGAAGTCATAATAAGGTCATTCCCCGGGGGGTCCTTCGCGCGATGGGCTTAAATCGTTTCAACTTACTCTTCGCTTTTTTTTTCCTGGCGGTTCCCTCAATCCTCCAGGCTCAGGCCAATGGCGACGGCCTTCAGGCTGTCTATTACAACGGTATCAGTTTCAATACCGCCGCCGTGACCGAAGTCGATCCCGCGGTCGTTTATTTTTGGCAGGGCTGCCAGCCCAACCCGGGGGTTTCAGCAACCGCTTTTTCCGTGAAGTGGACTGGCCAGATAGAAGCTAATTATAGCGAGTCCACGACCTTCACGGTGGATGTGGACGGCGGGGTCAGCGTCATCGTCAACGGCCAGATGCTGATCAATCAGTGGACCGAAAACACTCCTGTCGCGGCCTTCACGGGTAACATCGTTCTGACCGCGGGCGCGAAAGTTCCTATTGAGATAGATTATTTCGCCAGCAATGGAAATCCACAAATCCAGTTTTCGTGGCAAAGTCCCTCTCAGCCCTTCGGCCACGTTCCACGGGAAAATCTTTTTTCCGGCGCTTCACCGGCACCCACCCCCGCTCCCCAAGTGGTTTCGGCCTGCCAGTCAACCGCGGTGCTGGATGGCGCCCTGAGCGAATGGGCCTGGAGCACCGGGGCCGCTTTCTCCAGCGTCACCAAAACGATATTGGGCCAGACCTTCGGCTCCTCGGCCCTGTTCAAGGTTTTGTGGGATTCCAATAATCTATACCTGGGGGCCCAGGTCACGGACAGCCGCTTGACCAACAACGGGACATCGCCCTGGCGCGGGTCGGCGATAGAACTTTATTTGAACACAGCCAATGACCAGTCGCTGACCATTACCTCCCGCGATTTTGAATATGTTTTTGGATGGGGCAACACGACTCCCTGGGAAATCAATGGCCGTACGGCGGGCGTCGCGATGAAAACGACGACCACCACCGCAGGGTACATTGTGGAAGCTTCCGTACCCTGGTCCACCCTGGGCATCGCGCCCCCGGTCGGGACGACGCTGGGAATGGACGTGGCAGTAGACGTGAATCACAACGGGGGCAATTGCCGGGACGGCCAGCTGATGTTCAACGGCAACGAGGACGACTACCTCAATACCAGCGCCTACGCCAGCCTCGACATAGGCGCGGCCTGTCCCACCCAGGTGGCCACACCGCCCGCGCCGGTTAGCCAGCCTTATGTTTACTCCAATCCCACCAGCGGTCCGACGGTCAATTTCGTCTACAACATGGCCCAACCGGGACACGCCGCGATCAAGGTTTGGAACGCATGGGGAAACCTGGCCGCCTCGATCAATGACGCCAAACCCGCCGGGGAGCAATCCAGTTCTCTTGATGTGACCTCCTTCGCGCCCGGCCATTATTTTTACCGGGTTGTATTGAATTACACATCGGGTCAATCGGATTCATTCCAGACCCAGATACTGGCCGTGAAAAAATGAGAAACTTTTTTTTAATGACGGGCTCGATTTTTATTTTTTCCTGGAACGCCGTTTTTTCCCAGACCGTCGTCACCTCCACCGCTTCTCTGGTCACGCCCCTCACTTCGCTGGGCGCCTCGGCCCGCATCGACGCGCTGGGCGGTGCCTTCACCGGCGTCGCCGACGATCCCTCCGCCCTTTTTTTTAACAGTGCGGGCCTGTCGGGCCTGCAGGACGCCCGGATCAGTTTGAACCACAACAGTTACCTGGCCGGCACTTTTGAGGAAACGCTCCTGGTGGGCCTGCCCGCGGGGGATCTGGGCGGTTTCGCCGGGGCCGTCCAGTATGTTTTTTGGGGAGCCCTGGATGAAAGAAACGCCTTCGGGGTGGACCAGGGCACTTCGGACGACAGCGACATCGCCCTGAGCTTGGGCTGGGGAAAAGCCCTGTCCCCAAACTTTTCCATCGGGGCCGCGGTTTATGGAACCCAGCAAAAAATTGTGGACACTCTTTACAGCAGTCTGTCGGGGCAGGCGGGACTTTTGTGGATACCCTGGAAAGATTTTAGGGCCGGCTTGGTCTATACGGGTTTCGGAACTCAGGTCTCTGGCCAATCTCTGGCCAGCGATTTTAAAGCCGGCGTCTCCAATCTGTTTCACTGGGGAATCGACAAAACATTTCTGCTGGCTTTTTCCGGTTATTACGAACCCAACGGCGTCAGCCAGCTGCAAGGCGGGTTGGAAGCGGGGTTTCAGAAAAATTATTTTATCCGCGCGGGTTATCAACTACCCCTTTCGAACAACCAGATTTCGGGTTTTACCGGCTTTACGGCGGGGGCGGGGGTGCGTATCGAATCCCTCACGCTCGATTACGCTTTTGTCCCTTACGGCGATCTGGGCACGTCCAACCGCGTCAGTCTGGCCTACGATTTTCCCAATCCCACCCCCGTGGTTAAACCGGTTACGGTATTCGCGCCAGTTCCCATCCCTGTTCCTGCGAAACCCGTCACGGTATTTGTGACCCCGGCTTCCACTCCTACGCCGCTGACGCCAGCTCCGGCCAAATCGTCAGTGGCGGTCCATTTCGAGGTCCCGGTCATCGTCCTCACGCCCGTTCCGGACCCCCAACTTTCAGCCATGATTCAAAAATTAGAACAAGACACCATAAACGATCAGGGGAACGCATCCGCCTGGCACCAGCTGGGCAATGCTTACTGGAAAGCGGGAAAAATCGACCTGGCTGTCCAATGTCTGGAACAGGCCTCCCGGCTCAATCCCGCCGATATGAAGCTCAAAATCTGGCTTGATCAATATCAAGCCGCCCATCCAAAAGGCCTTTGATTCAAGGGTTTTTAATCTTTTTCAAGATTTTTATTTTTTCCTGGAATATAACCCATCCCATTCAACACCTATCTATCGGACAGTAATTCATATCCGTATGAAGTAGGGAGGACTGTCTGGAGCCTTTTTTAAAGGTTTATTCACGGGGAGAACATCTTGCCAGGCCGTCATTTTAGCTTCAAACCTTATTCTTCAATCTTCGGGATCTTTTTTATTTGGGCCCTCAACCTGGGATATTCCCTTGCCCAAACCTGTACGGTGAACGCCACAACGACTTATCAATATATCCACTGCATAGGAGCCTCCAGTGCCTGGAGCGCTGTGGGGAGCATGGGAACGCAGTTATTCGCCGACGACAACGTGAACGGCCATATCGGCCTGACCTCATTGAGGACCCGCATCGATCCCACCGCCGTCGGCGGCAACACCGGGGCCTGGAACAGCGAGCTGAACAACATTAACGCGGCCAAAGCCGTCAACCCCAACGTACTTTTCTGGAGTACCGAATGGTCGCCTCCCGCCGAATACAAAACCAACAACAGCGTTGATGGCGAGGTAGTAAACGCGGGGGTCACCAATGTCGGCGCTTTCACGGGCTCCGACACCGGCTCCGCCCCCAACAGCGCCGACACGGGCTATGCTCAATATCTGACCCAATATCTTCAATACTGTAAAACCTATACAGGCGTGAACCTTTACTCCATCTCGGCCCAGAACGAACCTAGTTTTGAGGTCACCTATGAAGGGGCCAACTGGACCACGGGTCAGTTCGACGTTTTCATCCCCTGTCTTGCCGCGTCCATCACCAGCGCGGGTTTATCCACCAAGATCATGATGCCCGAGCCGCCGAATGAATGGGGTATGGGTTTGGGCACCGCCACCATGTCTGATCCCAACGCGGCCCCTTTGGTGAGCATCATCAACACTCACCTTTACGGTACTTTTTACGATACCCTTTCCCAAGTTGCCTCGAGCTACGGTTATACCCACCTGACGAATCAGGAATGGTGGGCGACGGAGATATCCGGCTGTACCACCGGGCTCATCACAGCACAAGATTCGGCGGCCATGTGCGTGGCGGGCTGGGCCCATCAGTCCCTGGTCGAGGGCCAGATGAATTCTTTCCATTACTGGTGGCTGGACGACTTGATCAGCGGCACATCCCTCACCGACGCGGCTTTCGCGCTGGGCAATTTCGCCAAATTCATCCGGCCTGGCTATTACCGCATGGGGGCTACCGAAGGTCCCCAGGCGGGTGTGACAATTTCCGCCTACAAGGACACCAACAATTCCTCACCCACCACCTTCGTGATTGTGGCCATCAACTACAACGCCAATTCGGTGAACCAGACATTCAACCTCACCGGCCTCACCACGACCTCGGTCACGCCCTGGTTAACCGACAAGGGCACAGGTTTGGTACAGCAGGCCGCTGTGCCGGTTTCGGGCAACAGTTTTACTTATTCGATGCCGGTTTCCAGCATTGTCTCTTTTGTTGGAATCAACAGTGCCGCGCCCACATCCACACCAACCAATACTGAAACCAGCACGTCTACCAATACCGCCACGAAAACCGCCACACAAACAGCCACTCACACAGCTACTAATACGGCAACCAACACCGCAACGGTTACTTCAACCAATACAGCGACCCGGACATCCTCAAATACCGCCACTAATACGGCCACTGCCACAACCACGAATACGCCGACTCATACTGCCTCCTCAACGGCTACTAATTCAGCTACCAGTACCGCGACCCATACGGCTACTACCACATCCACGATCACCCCTACTCAAACGGTTACAAACACCGCAACCTTGACTCCCGCTGTTACCAGTACCTTTACGAACACCGCAACCGATACGGCTACCAATACCGCATCCTCAACAGCTACTAATACATCTACTTCTACTGCGACTCACACCTCCACTAATACAGCTACGACCACAACCACAAATACCGATACTCAAACCGCTACCAATACGGCGACATCAACACCTGTTAACACTGGCACATTCACCAATACGGCGACCAATACGTCCACTGGCACGGCGTCCTCAACCGGGACTAACTCACCGACTCCTACCGCCACGAATACTCCCACTCATACGGGCACTAGCACTCCGACCGTCACCTCAACTTATTCCAAAACCAATACACCTACGGCGACTTTAACCTCTACTCCGACCAATACCTTTACACAAACCAGCACCCCCACCATTACGCCGACTTATACGCCTACTATTACTTCAGAAATTATCATTTCCGCGCCTTTCCCCAATCCCTCTAACGGAACGCCGATTACCTTTAATATCCAAGTGCCAGGTGAATCAACAGTGACGCTGGATGTGTTTACCTTGGCTTTCCGGAAGATATATGGCGAAACGACCCAGGCGGATGGTCCTCTGACACTTCAGTGGGATTTACGGGATGTTTCCGGGGCACTCGTGGCTAATGGAGTTTATTTCGTCCGCATTCATATCGCCGGCAGCCAATCGGCCACGAAAATACTGAAAGTTTTGGTTCTCAGATAATTTTTGAATGTGCCCATTTCTTATCAGCTCTTTTGCTCGCCAATAAATGAGTAATGGGGGATAATTATTCCCGGATCTTATTCCATAACTAAAAACGGTGTGAGGGGTCTTTAGACTCATGTTTCTGTCATCCGACCTAAAAAAATATTTGGTTCGAATCACATTAACCGCGCCGGTCATTCTGGCGCTGCTCATGGGTCTTGTTGGACGCTCCTATGCCCAGTACACCTGGCAGAACGTGGTGATCATGGGCGGGGGATTCGTCCCCGGGCTGGCCTACAGCCCGGTCGCCCAGGGCCTCCTCTACGCCCGCACCGACGTCGGCGGTTTCTACCGCTGGAACAATTCCGCCAGCCAATGGGTGCCTTTGACCGATATGTACGGTCCCAGCCAGTCGAACAATTACGGGGGGGAGAGCATCGCGCCCGACCCGGTCAACCCCAACGTGGTCTACGCAGCGGCGGGATCCTCGGGTACCGGTGTAATCCTGAGCTCGACGAACCAAGGCGGATCATGGACAGTCAATGCCATCCCGGTCTCCATCGCGGGCAACAACGATGGCAGGGAGGCGGGCGAGCGACTTGCGGTTGACCCGAACCTCGACTCCATTCTTTATTTTGGTTCCCGATGGCAAGGTCTTTGGGTGAGCGCCAATTCGGCGTCCAGCTGGAGCCAGGTTACTTCCTTTCCGGTTTTGGGTGACGCGGGCTATGGACTTTCCTGGGTCCTCTTTCCGCCTCCTACAAATGGCTATGGCAACCCTTCGGGTTCGGCTTCGGCTACGATCTATGTCGGTGTCCTGGCCACGACTTCCGGCAACAGCAACCTTTACCGGTCCATCAACGGGGGGGCCAGCTGGACACTGATTCCGGGCGGTCCCTCCAACATGGTCACTCCCCACGCCAGTCTGGGTACGGACGGCAACCTTTGGATCGTCTATGACAGCGGGGGTTACGGACCCAACAGCATTACGACCGGCCAGATATGGAAACTCAACACGAGTACGCTCGCCTGGTCCAATGTGACACCCTCCAACGGCCCTGGTGGCGGGAACGGCGGTTATTCGGGCATCAGCGTAGACCATGAGAATGCCAACCATGCTTTGGTCACGACTATCGATTGGTGGAGCGGACCCGACAAAGTTTTTTCGACCACCAACGGAGGCGGTTCCTGGTCGATCATCGGCTTGCCCGGCTCCAGCTATTCGGCCTACAACGACAATGGCGCGGTTTGGTCAGTGGGGTGTGGCAGTATCCAGGGAGGGGTCGGTTGGGCGGGGTGCGTGGCCATCGATCCGTTCAACAGCGACAACGCCATTTATCCTTCCAGCGGGGCCGCGCCAGGCGGCGGGGTTTGGAGCAGCACGAGCATCCAATCCAGCCCGGTCTCCTGGACCTTCACCGACCTCGGGATTGAGGAGATGGTGTCCATTTTCATGCCGCCCGCCGCGGAGGGGGGAATCCTTTTTTCCTGCATGGGCGACGTGGGCGGCATGCGCCACACGAACCTGACCCTATCGCCCGCCTCAGGTATGTACTGCAATCCCCAGTATTCTAATACCAACATGCTGGATTTCGCCGAAAACAATACCAACGACGTGGTGCGGGTGGGCAACAGCAACACCTCAACCAGCGATGACGTGGCTTATTCCACCAACAACGGCCAGTCCTGGACCCCTTGGGGGAGCGCCCCTCCCGGTTACACCACTGACAACGAGATGGAGTCCGTGGCGGTGGCTGCCGACGGCTCCCGGGTGGTGGTATCGCCCTACAGCACCTACGGGTCCCCGGCCTATGCCTCCTCTCTGGGCGGGGCCTGGACCAGTTGTACCGGCCTTCCCAGCGGCGCGGCAGTGGCCGCCGACCGGTCCAGCCCCGCTACCTTTTACGCCACCTATCCCGTGGAATGGGTTTATGGAGGCACGGTGACGGTTTACGAGAGCACGAACGGCGGGTCCAGCTTTAGCCAGGTGAATACGATCCCCGTGAATTGGGCCGACGCCAACGGCAACGGGCAATGGGTCATACCCCGGCCCGTTTTTGGGGAGCCCGGGGAATTTTGGGTTTCTACCTACACCAACCTCTACCGGTTCACCAACGGGGGTTCCAGCGTGACGTCTCTCGCGAATGTTTATGAACCCATGGGGCCCGTGGGGTTCGGCAAGGCCGCCTCGGGCCAGACCCATCCGGCGGTCTTCCTGATCGGAACCGTCAACGGCACCTACGGATTTTACCGGAGCGACGACGGGGCGGGCGCTTCCTGGACCCAGATCATGAACCCCAACCAACAGTACGGCAAGCCGGGATGGGCGGAAGGGGATGAGACGATCTACGGCCGCTGCTATATCGGCGCCGGGGGCCGGGGAATTGTCTACGGCGATATCGCGGCGGTCACCCCGACCAATACAGCCACCCAAACACCTACTCATACCGCTACTCAAACGGCTACAAACACGTCCACATCTACCGCGACTCAAACATCAACCAATACTGTAACGCATACCGCGACGATCACTTCAACCAATACAGCTACCCAAACACCTACGAGCACGCCAACACAAACGGCCACCTATACCCCTACCTCGACAGCCGCGATCACAAGCACATTTACGGAAACCCCCACTTCTACCGCCACTCACACATACAGCAATACGGCGACCAATTCTGTCACCAACACTTCGACCGACACAGCTACCATGACCCCTACGCATACTTCGACAAACACGACAACGAACTCTCCTACGATAACCTCAACTCAGACAGCCACTAATACGGCGACCAATACCACAACTGGAACGGTTCCCGCTACGGATACGCCCACGATTACATTTACCAATACGGCGAGTTCGACCGCGACCAATACATCCACGAGCACCTCATCCTCAACGGCAACCAACACAGCAACAAACACGGGCTCGTCAACGGCGACTAATTCCTCTACCCACACGGCTACTCAAACCGCCACCAACACACCCACATCCACAGCTGTTATCACCAGCACATTTACCAACACAGTGACCAATACCGCCAGTTCAACCGCTACCAACACGCCTGTAGGTACCGCACCCTTAACGACAACCAATACCCCTACCCACACCTCTACTAATACTTCGACTTCAACTGCAACTAATACAGCGACCAATACGGCATCTTCAACGGCTACTAGTTCTTCTATCAGCACCGCGACGAATTCCGCGACTCGTACAGTGACAAACACCCCAACGGTTACGTCGACTTATTCGAATACAAATACCGCTACATTGACTACAACCAACACTCCCACGACGACCGCCACAAATACGTTAACCCCTCAACCCGCTTCAACCTTAACTTACACTCCGACGATTACCCCTACTTATACCGCGACGATTACATCAGTCGTTGTTGTTTCCGAACCATACCCTAATCCATCGACCGGTTCTACAATTACGTTTAACGTTCAAGTGCCGGACGAATCCACGGTAACGCTAGATGTTTTCACCTTGGCTTTCCGAAAAATTTACAGCCAGACAACTCAGGCTTACGGTTTTCAAAACTTCCAATGGGATTTGAGGGATATTTCTGGAACCACTGCGGCGAACGGGCTTTATTACGTCCGGCTCCATGTTTCGGGTAGTGAATCTACGACAAAAATCTTCAAAGTGTTGGTTTTGCGTTAAGTTTTTTTATTCACCCGCAACCTGATGGAAGTCTATTAATTCAGGTTTTTTTGGCACCTCATTTTTTTATCGCTTTTACGGAATAAATCATCCCGCCCAAACACATATCTATTGGACAGAACTATACCCATTGCTATCGCGACTCGTTCTGTCGGGGCTGTGGTTAGTTATGCTCCGGGATATTTGTGAATTTGAGGAGATGGAATTGAAAAATTTAAAAACCGCTCTGCCAAGCCTAATCATCCTATTTTTGGGGATGAACGTTTCCGCGCTTTACGCACAAACCATTCCCACCTCATTTTCGTGGACATCAACCGGTCCGCTCATCAGCCCCAAGAACGACTCCACCCACAATATGATCGCGGTCAAGGATCCATCGACCGTTTACTACAATGGCCAATACATTGTTTATGCTTCCTCTGTCAATTCAGCGGGCAACTATGGCATGGAATACCTGAACTTCACCAACTGGAGCTCCGCAGGTGCCGCCACGCCCTATTTCATGGATAACACCCCCGGCTTTTCCGGTTATCACACCGCGCCCCAGGTGTTCTATTTCGCCCCTCAGAAAAAGTGGTACCTGATCTTCCAGAGCGGCCAGCCGCAATACTCCACCAATAGCGACCCCACGAAACCCCAGAACTGGACCACTCCCACTAATTTCTTCGCGTCCCAGCCCTCGAGTGTGAGTAATTGGATTGATTTCTGGATCATCAGCGATTCATCCAATGTCTATCTCTTCTTCGCCGGCGACAATGGCAACTTCTACCGCAGTTCGACCACCCTGGCGAACTTCCCGAATGGTTTCAATACTCCCGTCATCGTCTACACGGATTCCGAGTTCAATCTCTTCGAGGCCGACAATGTCTATACGGTTGAGCAAACCGGCACCTATCTGGCCGATATTGAGTGTATCGGCAGCGACGGGCACCGTTTCTTCCGCGCCCTGACCGCCCCCACCCTCGGCGGCACCTGGACTGCCCTGGGCAATACGGCAAACCTCAATACGCCCTTTTTGGGGGCGCACAATGTCACATTCCAATCCGGCGTCTCTAGCTGGACCAGCGACTTCAGCAGCGGCGGGGCGGTGATCGACGGCTATGACTCAACCGATTCCATCAACCTCAACAACCTGTCGTTTCTCTACCAGGGCGACGTTCCCAATAGTGACTCCTACAATCTGATTCCCTGGCAACTCGCTCTGGTGACTTCCAAGGCCAACACGGCGACTACCCCGACCAACACACCCGTACCGCCAACGGCGACCTTTACTTTCACGCCGACCCACACCAACACGCCGGTTCCGCCGACCGCAACGTTTACTTCGACGCACACCGCGACTTGGACGAGCACGAATACGCTGGTGCCACCTACAGCCACCTTTACCTTCACGTCCACCCATACCTCCATACCGACCAATACCAATACCTTCACCTCAACCGTGACGGACACAGCGACATCAACCAAAACCTCGACGCCGACGAATACGGACACTTTCACCAGCACCAATACGTCCGTACCCGCCACGTCCACGCCTACCTTCACGAGCACGAACACGTCCGTGCCGTCGACCAATACGCCTTCATTTACGCCTACCGCCACCTTTACTTTCACCATCACTGTGGTGAACACGCCTACCTTCACCGCAACTTTGACCAGCACAAATACATCCGTGCCTCCGACCGCGACCCCGTCGCCTACCGCGACGTTGACACCGACCTATACGGCCACCAAAACGCCGACGTCCATACCGCCTACTGCCACGCCTACTTTGACGCCGACCTGGACGGCCACCTTTACGCATACGGCCGTGCCGACCGCGACGGATACTCCAGAGCCGCCGACAGCCACCAACACGGCCTCGACGGGCAAGGGAGCCTTTACGGTTTATCTGCTGTCGGGAGTCACGACGAATGAGACCAACAGTCCTCATCCGCAGATTGAGATCGTGAATACGGGCACAGGGCCGTTGGACCTAAACAACGTGGAACTGCGCTACTGGTTCAACAGCGATGGCACGAATCAAACGATACAGACCTCTGCCGATTGGGCGGGATTGTTACCGGCCGGGACTTCGGTGACCAACGATGTCATCGATACGGTTCAGCCTACCAGTTTGTGCGGGCAGACGGATTACATCAGCTACAAGTTCACGGGCAATCTGGTTCTTCAGCCGGGCCAGAATATTCAGATCCAGGGCCGGTTCAACCTGGGCGACTGGGCCAACATGGTGCAGAGCAACGATTGGAGCTTCTCGCCGAATACCAGTTTCATCGAATCGATCCATGTCACGGGATATGAGAGTGGTTCGCTGGTCTGGGGACAGGAACCAACCTGTGTATCCAATGCGTTGAAGACGGCCAGCGTGATCGCTTATCCGAATCCCTCTACGGGAAACGGAGTGAACATCGCGGTGAATTTGAGCGGGAGCGGGCCTTCCGTATCGGGTTCCAGTGTGAAGGATGTGACGAACGCAGAGGAAGTGGATCCGAACGCGCAGATAGAGCTGAAGGTCTTTACGCTGGCGGGCCGGTTGATCTGGTCGACGCCTCTGAGCGGTTCGACCTTTGGGAGCGGCGGGGAACACAATGTGTTCTGGAATGAAAAGGATCTTAGTGGGGCCAATCTGTCCAATGGGATCTACTTCGTTGTATTGACAGTCAAGTCCCAGGGTCAGACCAGCAACTCTTCCGCCAAAGTGCTGATCTTGAAATAGTAGATAGTTTGAAGAGTGAAAAGCCTTCTCTCCACGGAGAGAAGGCTTTTTTTATTCTTCCGTTGGTCTTGATGTCCAAAAAAGGCATTTTTGTTGGGTTTTTTGCAACAATTTATTTTTTATCGTTTTTAGGGAATAAAGCTTTCTGTCCAAACACTTATCTATTGGACAGGACTATGTGCCTGTTATAGGGACGAGTTTTAAAGGATTTTTAAATTTTTAGTTGTCGGGCCGAACCGGTTGACTCCGGTTTGGAACAATTGAATCGGGGGTATTTATGTTTTTGAAGAAACTAAAATCGATGTTCGTGCTGGTATTTGCGGCCATAACCTTACCACCCCTCGCCTCGGCCGGTACCTGTACAATTAACGCCACCCAGACCAATCAATACATCCATTGCATTGGGGCCTCTAGCGCATGGAGCAGTGTCGACGGGTTAGGAACCCAGTTTTTCGCCGACGACAATGTGAACGGCCATATCGGGCTCACCTCACTGAGGGCCCGCATCGATCCCACCAACAACTTTTCGTCTGAGGTCAGCACCCTGGTGACGGCCAAGGCCAGCAATCCGAATATCCTTTTTTGGGCCACTGAGTGGTCCCCTCCGGCGCAATACAAAGCAAATGACAACGTCGATGGTGGTGCAAGCAATGATACCTTTTTGGGCGCCTCCTCGGGTTCGGCCAACAGCGACGACACGGGATTGGCCAGTTACCAAGTCTCATTTATCCAATATTGCAAGAACCAAGGCATCAACCTTTACGCCCTTTCCGTTCAGAACGAACCTAATTTCAATCCGACCTACGAGGCCTGCCTTTGGTCTGCAGGTCAGTTTGACGTCTACGTAAAATCCTTTTATAGCGCCCTGCAGAGCGCCGGTCTTTCCACTAAAATCATGATCCCTGAGCCGGACAACCCGGGCGGCATGAACTTGGCTTCCACTGCCATGGCTGATTCGGCCGCGGCCCCTGAAATCAGCATTATCGCCTCTCACGCATACGGTGAAAACCTCGCCCCGCTTTCTTCCTACGGCTTCAGCAACGTCACGAACCAGGAATGGTGGGAAACTGAGGTTTCCGGGAACACGACCGACGTGCCGGGCGCTATGCAGGAAGCGGGTTGGATCCACACCAGCCTGGTGGATGCCAGCACGAACGCCTTCCATTACTGGTGGCTCCAAGATCTTATCAGCGGCAGCAGCCTCGACATCAAGGCTTTTGTCCTGGGCAATTACAGTAAATTCATACGCCCAGGCTATTATCGCATGGGAGCGACCGAAGTGCCTTCCTCTGGCGTATCGGTGAGCGCTTTCAAGAACACCAATACTTCCTCGCCTCAGACCATCGTCTTCGTGGCCATCAACTCGAACAGTTCAGCGGTCAACCAAACCTTCACGATCAGCGGGGTCAATGTGACTTCGGTGACCCCCTGGGTGACGAACGGAAGCACCAACCTCGTCGCACAACCCGCGGTTGCTGTATCCGGAAATTCATTTACCTACAGCCTAACGGCTACCAGTGTGACCAGTTTCGTAGGAGTTGTGTCGGGTTCCAGCGTGCCCACGGCAACCAATACGCCTGTGCCGCCAACCGCGACGCCGACCCACACTAATACACCTGTGCCGCCGACCGCGACCTTTACGTTCACGTCAACCCATACCTCCATACCGACCAATACCTTTACCTTCACTTCAACGGTAACGAGCACGGCGACCTTGACCAAAACCTCGACGCCTACCAATACGGACACTTTCACCAGCACCAACACGTCCGTACCGGCGACGTCAACGCCTACATTCGCGAGCACGAATACGTCCGTGCCCGCCACTAATACGCCCTCGGCTACGCCCACCTACACTGGCAGCCCTGTGCCGCCAACGGCCACCTTTACTTTCACCAATACCTCCGTGCCGCCGACCGCGACCCCGTCGCCCACCGCGACGAACAGCTTTACGGCCACCAAAACGCCGACGTCCATACCGCCTACTTCCACGCCTACCTTGACGCCGACATGGACCGCCACCTTTACGCATACGCCGGTGCCGACGGCGACGGATACTCCAGAACCGCCCACCGCTACCAATACGCCTTCAACAGGTACGGGAGCCTTTACGGTTTACCTGCTGTCGGGAGTCACGGCGAACGACACCAACAGCCCCCATCCGCAGATTGAGATAGTGAACACCGGTACGGGACCGTTGGACCTGAACAATGTGGAAGTGCG
>OLLS01000151.1_pt1 | contig 36802 bp, 33 predicted proteins | sample 1604631 | NCBI WGS metagenome assembly OLLS01 (sample SAMEA104055725, study PRJEB20765) | soil metagenome | biome: Arctic tundra; feature: Polygonal ground; material: soil | place: USA | collected 2011-09 | depth 0-0.5 m | reverse complement strand
GTTCCGCAAATTGATGGATGACGCCCAGGCGGGTGACAACATTGGAGCCTTGTTACGCGGCGTGGATAAGAAAGACATCGAACGTGGCCAGGTGTTGGCGAAACCGAAGTCGATTAATCCGCACAAGAAGTTTAAAGGTGAAGTGTATGTGTTGACGAAAGAAGAAGGGGGACGTCATACGCCGTTCTTCAATGGCTACAAACCGCAGTTCTTCTTCCGCACGACGGACGTGACGGGAAGCGTGAAGATGCCTGCTGGGGTGGAAATGGTGATGCCGGGCGACAACATCACGATGGAAATCGAGCTGATTGTGCCGGTAGCGATGGAAAAAGAATTACGGTTTGCGATTCGTGAAGGCGGTCATACTGTGGGCGCTGGTGTCGTTACCGAAATTATTGAATAATTTAGAAACTGAGGAAATGAAGTCCCATGCGTGAACAAATTACATTGGCTTGTTCGGATTGCAAGCGCCGCAACTATCACAAAACTCGCGATAAGCGGAAGACTCCGGATAAGCTGGAAGTGAAGAAATACTGCCGTTGGTGCCGTAAGCATACGCAGCACAAGGAAACCAAATAGGCTGATTTCTTTAGGGCAGTAGCTCTAATGGTAGAGCGGTGGTCTCCAAAACCACGCGTTGCTGGTTCGAATCCAGCCTGCCCTGCCATCAGGAAAAAGACGGTAGAACAAAGGTGAAGAATCAGTGAAATTAATCGACGATTTGAAACAGTTTTATGGTGATACAACAACCGAGTTTAAAAAAATTTCCTGGCCCAGCCGGGATGAAGTGAAAGACTCGACAATTATTGTTTGCACGACCATTGTGTTTGTGATGGTTGTTTTAGGGTTATACGACACGGGTATCGTGACCGTCGCCAATTTTGCCCAAAAGCTATTTAGTAAATAAGAAAGGCCTTTCGAATGTCAAAGCGCTGGTATGTCATCAACACCTATTCCGGTTATGAAGCCAAGGTGAAAACGAATTTAGAAAATCGAATCAAAAGTATGAAGATGGAAGATAAGATTTTCCAGATTTTGATCCCGGTGGAAGAGGTGACCGAAACCCGCGCTGGCAAGAAACGCATTACCAATAAGAAGTTTTTCCCGGGTTATATTCTGGTCGAGATGGATATGGACGAGAATTCCTGGTCAGTGGTTCGTAATACTCCCAAGGTGACCAGTTTTGTCGGCAGCGGCAACAAGCCCACTCCGCTTCCGGATGAGGAAGTCACAGCGATTTTGGAACATATCGGAAAGCGCCGCGAACGCCGCGCTTTGAAGACGCAGTTTGATAAAGGCGACTTAGTTAAGGTTATGGACGGTCCTTTCGCAAATTTCTCCGGATCGGTTGAAGAGATCAACCCGGAACGCGAAAGAGTGAAGGTCATGGTGACCATTTTTGGACGGCAAACACCGGTCGAATTGGAATTTCATCAAATTGAAAAAGAATAGCTTGCTGATAGGCGAGTAGAAGGAAGAAGGAAAAGGTCATGGCAAAAGAATTAAACGCGATGGTGAAGTTGCAAATCCCGGCTGGCAAAGCCAATCCGGCACCCCCGGTTGGTCCTGCTTTAGGTCAGCATGGTGTGAATATCATGGAGTTCTGCAAACAGTTTAACGCGGCAACCCAGAAGCAAGATGGTTTGATTATCCCAGTTGTGATTTCCATCTATAAGGATCGTTCGTTTACGTTCATCACCAAAACCCCCCCGGCTTCTGTTCTTTTGCTCAAAGCGGCTAAGTTGGAAAAGGGTTCTGCTGTTCCGAACAAAACCAAAGTTGGTAAAGTGACTTTGAAGCAGGTTGAGGAAATCGCGAAACTCAAGATGCCGGATTTGAACGCTCAAAAAATTGAGTCGGCGATGCGTATGGTTGAAGGTACTGCCCGCAGCATGGGGATTGAGATACAAAAATAACCTGGTTAATTCCGGGTTGTTAAATTAAATAACTGTGGGAGTTCCACTTAACGCGGGACGTTTGCACCACGGGAGGTATGTATGGCTAGAAAAAGCAGCAAGAGAACCAACAAAAACAGGGAATTGGTTGATCGTACCAAATCCTATCCTTTGACAGACGCGGTTGGATTGTTGAAAAAAGCGGCTCCCGCTAAGTTCAATGAAACTGTCGAGCTTCATATTCGTCTCGGTGTTGATCCTAAAAAAGCCGACCAACAAATTCGTGGAACGGTCGCTCTTCCTCACGGAACGGGTAAGACCCTTCGTATCGCTGTTTTGGCTAAGGGTGACAAAATTAAAGAAGCGCTAGCGGCTGGGGCTGATTTTGCGGGCGATAACGACCTTATTGATAAAATCGCCGGTGGATTTTTAGATTTTGACGTTTTGGTGGCCACTCCGGACATCATGCGCGAAACCGGTAAATTGGGTAAGGTTTTGGGGCCCAAGGGCTTAATGCCAAATCCGAAAGCTGGAACCGTTACCCCCAACGTGGGTCAGGCAGTCAAGGAAATCAAAGCGGGTAAAATAGAATACCGCGTTGACGATCAGGGTATCAGTCACGCCGGTATTGGTAAAATCCAGTTTGCTGAGAATCAAATTATTGAGAACGCCCAGGCTTTGATTAAGACCCTGGTGTCTGTGAAACCGGCTTCAGCCAAGGGAACCTATTTAATTTCAGCTCATTTGACGTCTTCTATGGGTCCTGGCATTAAATTGGACACAACAGAATTTACTAAATCCGCGGCAAAATGATATACTTCACGTCCCCTGGTCTTTGGACTGGGGGCGTTGTTTAGCTGAACATAGCGCTTTAGTTTCTAACGAAGTTTAGGCGCGGCCAATTTTACTCATTTTGTTTATGGTGAAATTGGTGGATGTCAAAGACAGCAGGCGACCTGTTCTCTATCTAAAGTTTGATGAGAATCGGTCTTAATGAATTGCCTGCCGAGACGGTCCTGAGAAGAGTACTCCAATACCCTTCATCCGGTCGTTTCGGGTGAGGGGTTTTTCTTTTTTCGCCGGAAAATTCCGGCCAATTAAAACCCTCGAAACCCAATAGTTGAAGTCATAAAAGAATGGTGGTGATTTATTTGGCAGATATTAAACGCGAACCAAGACCCGAAAAGGTCCAGGTAGTTGATGAGTTTACGCAAAAGGTTCAGTCGGCGAAGTCTGCGGTGGTCACTGGTTACAGCGGCTTAACCGTGGAGGAAGTCACTCAATTGCGGGCTCAACTTTTTCACGCGAAGGTGGAATACCATGTGGTGAAAAACAATCTGGCTCGCTTAGCTTTTAACAAGGCTAACATTACGGTTTTGGATGATATGTTGACCGGCCCCACGGCCATCGCTTTGGCGATGGAGGATGCGGCCGCTTCGGCGCGAGTTCTGACTAAATTCGCCAAGGAACACGAGAAGTTGAACGTGAAGGGCGGATGGTTGGATGGCCGTATGGTCACGTTGCAGGACATTAAGGCAATCGCTAACCTGCCCAGTCGCGAAGTTCTTATCGCGAAGGTTCTCGGCAGTATGAAGTCGCCGATTTCCGGGATTGTTCAGGTTTTGGCCGGTCCGCAGCGCAAACTGGTTTACGCTCTCAGCGCCATCGCGCAAGCGAAGGGCAAATCGGCGTAACCCTAACTATTTTATTAACCCGTTCCGGTTCCTTTGGGTTCCGGGCATAACTTAAACTAACTATGGAGGAATTTGAAAATGGCTACTGTTACAGAAGAATTTATCACTAAGATTGAATCGATGAGCGTCCTCGAGTTGAATGAACTCGTGAAAGCCCTCGAAACCAAGTTCGGCGTGTCTGCCTCGGCCCCTGCGGCTGCCGCTGCTGCCGGAGCGGCTCCGGTCGCTGCTGCTGAAGAACAGACTGCGTTTGATGTCATCTTGAAGGCTGCTGGCGCCAACAAGATCGGCGTAATCAAGGTTGTCCGCGAAGTCACCGGATTGGGCTTGAAAGAAGCCAAGGATCTGGTTGACGGAGCCCCGAAGTCGGTTAAGAGCGGTATTACCAAAGCGGAAGCTGATGGAATCATCGCAAAGTTCAAAGAATCTGGCGCGGAATTGGAAGTTAAGTAACTTCGAGTCTATCCGAAAGCCCTGTTCCCGCAAGGGGGCGGGGCTTTTTCTTTTTACAGGTAAAGGCGTTAATTTCGAAAAAACGTTCCTCAAAGTCATAACGCATCGTTTTAAAAATGGGTTATATTCGTTTAATCGAAAAACAACGGAAAAGGTTTATGCGAAACAACGGTTTGTTCATCACTTTTGAAGGCCCCGAAGGGGCAGGCAAGTCTACCCAAATCAGGCTGTTGGCTTTACTGCTCAAGAAATACCGTATTCCATTTATCGTTACCCGCGAGCCGGGTGGTTCCAGACTCAGCACTCATTTGCGACGCTGGATTCTCAATAAACTTGAATACAAATTAACGAATGAAACTGAGCTTTTTCTTTTCCTGGCGGACCGCTCTCAGCATGTGAATGAAGTCATAAAACCCGCGCTAAAGAAGGGTTCAGTGGTTCTATGCGATCGCTATACGGATTCGACTCTGGCTTATCAGGGCGGGGGCCGCGGGTTTGATATTAAATTATTAGAAATCATGAATCGCTTGGCTTCGGATGGCCTAAAACCTGATATTACACTTTTGTTTGATCTTCCTGTGGAGGCCGGTCTTAAGCGCGCTTTGGGCCGAGGTAAGGGAAAAGACCGCATGGAAAAAGAAAAATTGGAATTTCACAGAAGGGTGAGGAAAGTTTTCATAAATATCGCCCATAGTAATAAAAAAAGAGTTTTGGTTCTGGATGCCAGCCGAAAAGTGGAGCAGGTCTACCAGCAGATGCTCGAAAAACTTATCGACCATTTACCCACTCCCAAAGTGTCTTCTAAGGGCCGCTATGTCTGACTTTGTGATCCCCCGACTAGAACAACTTGTTTCCCAGTCTGAAGCTGAAAAGCTTTTGAAGGGTTTTTTATCGGGTCGTGCGGTTCAAAGTTTTCTTTGGGTCGGGCCTGAAGGGTCCGGTAAAAAGACACACGCTTTAGCCCTCGCGCGGACTCTTTTTTGTCCGGAAGGGCCTGGGTGCCAGGGTTGTCCCACCTGTAAACAAGTTCTGAACAAAACGCATCCGGATCTTTTTTGGGTCAGCCGGGATCACTTTTGGAGCGAGGATTCGAAGGACGAGAAAAAGCAGGGCATTGTGGTGGGTGTGGCGAAAAACCTGACGGATAAATTAAACCGGGCACCTTTTTCCGCTCCTTGTAAAGTTGCCATCATTCCCGAAGCGGACAGTCTTAATCAGGACGCCCAGAACGTGCTCTTGAAAACTCTGGAGGAACCTCCCGCCAACACCATCATCATTCTCATCGCCGAAAAGACCAGTGAGTTTCTTCCCACAGTTCTTTCCCGGTGCCGTCTGATCCGTTTCGCAGCACTACCCTCCAAGACAGTTGAAACCATTCTGGTTAAAAATCATGGCTGGCAGGCGGATATCGCCCGTCAGGCGGCGCTGGAGTCCAACGGCAATTTGGTTCTGGCGATGAAATTGGGTGATGAAATTTGGGTTAGTTTCCGCAAGAAAGTCTGCGAGGATTTTGACAAGGCTCTCCAAGGTTCGGATGAGATTTGGCTGGAAATGGCAAACGAGTACGACAAATGGGAACCTGAGTTTTTAGGGGATGAGGAAATAACCACAAACCAACGCAAAACCAGAGTTCATCAGGCGGCATTGCAATTTTATATCAACCTTTGGTCCCGGCGGCTGGCGGGTGAGTCTGCTATCCCAAAGGGCTTGACGAATCTTCCGCCCGAACAGATATTGCGATGCCTTCAGAAACACCAGGATATGATTCAGACCAATCTGGGCACGAAAATGATCATGGATCATTTGTTCTTGGAACTCAAAGAAGGTTTGAAAAAGGGCATTGTGGATGACCGCTCTTTTATGCAGCTTTCGGTTCAAATTTAATCGCAGGAGCGAAGATGTCTTCGGACAAGAAAACCTTCTACGTAACGACACCCATTTATTACGTTAACGACATACCCCATATCGGACATGCCTATTCGACGGTGGGAGCGGACGCTTTGGCCCGCTTCAAACGGATGGACGGATATGATGTTTTTTTTCTGACCGGAACGGATGAACACGGTCAAAAGATCGCCAAATCGGCCAAGGAAAAAGGTCTCGAACCTAAACAACTGGCCGATCAAGTGGTAGAACGATTTAAAGCCGCCTGGGCGCGTTTAGGCATTACTTACGACCGTTTTATCAGAACCACTGATGAAGACCACCGCAAAGCCGTCCAGGTTTTTTTCAAAAAGGTTATGGATGCCGGTTATATCTATAAAGCCGATTACGAGGGCTGGTATTGTCTGCCCGACGAAAAATTTTTATTGGATTCAGAAGTTAAAGACGGCAAATGCCCCGATTGCGGAAGGCCAGTTGAACGCATCAAAGAGCAGAATTATTTCTTCAAGATGTCGGCGTTTCAAAGGCAGTTGGAAACTTATCTGGACGAACATCCGGATTTTTTGCAGCCAGAGTCACGCAAAAACGAGCTCATTAATAACTTCATAAAACCAGGGTTGGCGGATGTTTCAATTACCCGGTCCTCCGTGAAGTGGGGGATACCCGCACCCGTGCCGGAAGAAACGGTGGTATATGTTTGGTTTGACGCTTTAGTCAATTACCTCACGGCTTTAGGTTGGCCTGATGAGACCGGAAACTACAAAAAATATTGGCCCGCGGATGTTCACATTATTGGTAAAGACATTCTGCGATTTCACACAACAATCTGGCCGACCGCTTTAATGGCGGCGGGAATTCCTATTCCTCTTAAAGTTTTTGGCACAGGTTACATCAACATGGGCGGCGAGAAGATGTCCAAGAGTACGGGGAATGTGGTGAACCCCATGGACATGATCGATAAATATGGTCCGGACGCGCTTCGTTATTACCTTTTGCGGGAAGTGGTTTTTGGCCTGGACGGAAACTACACCCAGCAGATTTTTGAGAGCCGCTTCAATGGCGATTTAGCCAATGATTTGGGTAATCTGATCAGCCGTACTTTGACGATGGTTGAAAAATATTTTGGCGGGGTTATTCCGGATCCGGTTAAAGTTTTTAGTTTGGAGATGCCGAATAAAATTCAGGCGGATCAAACACGGGAACTGATGGATAAACTTGCTTTCGATATAGTTCTGGATAATTATTGGAAATTTGTTAAAAGCGCCAATAAATATATCCAAGACTCGGCTCCATGGAATTTGGCCAAAGATGAAACTAAAAAAGAAGAACTTCAAAGGGTGATTTTCACTTTGGCGCAAGTCCTGCGAATCACCGCCATCCGTTTGTCCCCTTTTATGCCTTTTACAGCACAGGCTTTGTGGCAACAGCTTGGTTTCACCGACAAGGTGGAGGCTCATTCTTTCTCTGAAACCGAAAAATTGGGTTCTTTTCAAAAGGGCCAAAAGGTTCAGGTGGGCACGCCTTTGTTTCCACGGATCGAGATTAAGAAAGAGGCGAATGTCTCGGACGATGTGTTGATTAACAAGATCCAAACATCGCTGAAGCGGAACATTGTTCAAAACGTCCAAAAAGCCCTGAATTTAAAGCCGGAATGCGGATGGTTGGCGACTTCGGGCAAGGAATACCAGGACCTACTGACCGTCGGTAAATATGGGTTTTATGTCAGGACCGCAGATAAAAAAAGAACCATTATTGAAGTCGAAAAACAGAAATTGCTCAATGGCAAAGACCCGGCTGGCTTCGATATTTTATTGAATGAATTATCCCATCAGCTTCAAGCCTTATTAGTTCCGAAAAGTTAAAAATGCTCATCGATACCCACTGCCATTTAGACGACGCGCGTTTGATCGGCGATGAGGAAGCGGTGCTTCAAAAAGCCCGCGAAATGGGTGTGGAGACCTTCGTGACGATCGGCACCGACGAGAAAACCTCTGCGGACGCGGCCAAGATCGCGGCCCGGCATCCGGGTAAAATTTATCACACCATTGGCGCTCATCCTTCGGATGTGGACCGCTTTGATGAGGATATCCTCAAAACCATCGAACGATTGGCCCGGGAAACTTCACCGAAAGCCATCGGTGAAATCGGGTTGGATTATCACCACACTTCGGATAAAAAACGGCAGTTTGAGGTTTTTGAACGGATGATTACCCTCGCCAGAGAAATGTCCTTGCCCATCGTCATCCATGACCGGGATTCTCATGACGACCTTCTTCGTGTTTTAAGCGAAAAAGCTAAAGGTCTCAAAATTCTCATGCATTGCTATTCCGCAGGGCCTGATTATGTGGAACGGTTTATGGATTTGGGCTGTACCTTTTCCATCGCGGGGCCTGTCACTTTCAAAAATGGCCACTCCATCCGCGACGCGGTTGTTAAAATTCCGCTCGACCGCCTGGTAGTGGAGACGGATTCGCCTTATTTAACGCCCGAACCCTACCGGGGCAAACGGAACGAACCGGGTTATGTCCGCTTTACGGCGGAAAGAGTAGCTCAAGTGAAGGGTATTTCGTTGGAAGAGTTAGCCGCCGCAACGACTCAAAACGCCAAAAGATTTTTTAATATCTAACCGTCTCGGGAGACAAAATGAAATCTAAACTCAACTGGGGGATTCTTTCCACCGGCAATATCGCCGCAAAATTCGCGCAGGGAGTTCTGGATTCCAAAACCGGCCGTTTGGCCGCGGTGGCCAGCCGGTCTATTTCTTCGGCCAAACAATTTGCCAGTCAGTATAAGATTCCCCAGGCCTACGGAAGTTACTCCGACATTCTTAAAGACCCCCAGGTCGAGGCGGTTTATATCGGCACGCCCCATCCTTTCCACGCCCAATGGGCTATCGCCGCGGCCAAAGCGGGCAAACATATCCTTTGCGAGAAACCTTTGGGAATGAACTCCTCCGAGGCGAAACAGATGATCCAGGCCGCCAAAAAGCACAAAGTTTTCTTAATGGAAGCCTTCATGTACCGCTGCCACCCCCAAACCGCGAGAGTGGCTGAATTAATCCGAGAAGGCACCATCGGCAAGATACGGCATATCCAGGCGTCCTTTTGCATTAACCGTCCTTATGACCCGAAGAGCCGGCTTTATAACCCCAAACTGGGCGGGGGAGCCATCCTGGATATCGGCTGTTATCCTGCCTCTTTTTCCCGCTTGGTGGCGGGCGCGGCCCAGGGAAAGGCCTTCGCGGAACCCACAAAGTTAGAGGGGACGGGCCTGTTGGGGAAGACGGGAGTGGATGAGTGGTCCACCGCGACCTTAAAGTTTCCCAGGGGTATTACGGCTGAATTGATCTGTGCGGTGCGTTTGGCGGAAGAGACCCGCGCCAGGGTATGGGGCACCAAGGGAACGATTTTTATGACCACGCCCTGGAGACCCGCGGACTCAGGTGTTTTTATCCAAACCAATCGGGATAAGCAGCCAAAGGAAATACGAATCAAGATTGACCGGGGTATTTATGCCTGGGAGGCGGACACAGTAGCCCTCTGTATCCGCTCCGGCAAACAGGAATCGACCGCTATGTCCTGGAACGACACGCTGGGCAACGCGAAGCTCCTGGACAGGTGGCTTCGCGCCGTTAAGAAATCAGCGGTCTAATCTCGTTATTCCAAAGTCAGTTGGCCCTTGAGTTCGATCTTTTGAGACGACGAGCCCACCAGAATATTAAACAGGCCGGGTTCGGCCTTCCAATCTTTCGAGTCCACGTCGTAATAGGATAAAGCCCGTTTGTTCAAGGCGACTGAAACATGCTGCGTCTCGCCGGGTTTCAAATCAACTTTCGCGAAACCTTTCAGTTCTTTCACCGGGCGCGGCACTGAAGAATGGGAATCGCCAACGTATACTTCGGCTACTTCCGCTCCCTCGCGGTCTCCCGTGTTGGTTAGATCAAAAGAAACCGTCACTGGATCATCACCCTTCGTCGTATCGGGAGTAACAGTGAGGTTGTCATATTTGAAAGTCGTATAGGACAATCCGTAACCAAAGGGGAACAACGGCTTCACCTTGGACTGGTCGAAATACCGGTAGCCTAAGAAAACCCCTTCTTTATACACAATGTGATTATTAGCGTCCGGTTTGTAGCTGTCATAAACCGCGCTGTCTTCCCAGCGCCTCTCGAAGCTGGCAGGCAGTTTGCCGGATGGATCGACATCGCCGAATAATATCCGCGCCAAAGCGGTGCCGCCTTCCTGGCCCGGGTACCAGGCTTGAAGAACCGCGGGAGTTTTATCCACCCATTGGCTCATGTCCGTCCCGCCACCCGAGGTGATAACGACGATGACGTTCTTATTGGCGGCCAGAGCCGTTTTGATCAAATAGTCCTGATCCAACGGCAATTGGAAGGTGCGGTTATAACCCTCACTTTCGTTTGTGGAGTCAAAACCCACGCAAACCACCACGGCATCGGCGTCAGAGACCAATTTTTGAACAGCCGGATCAATGATTTGGTCTATCGGTTGAATGCCTAAAGTCATCCGGCAGAAATCAACACAATGGGTAAACTCCACTTTGACGGCGTAGGGTTTACCGGCTTCCAGCGAAACAGTCTTGATGATGATGGGTTCACCCTTGCCCGTACGGCTGATGAAGAGTTTGCCGTCGAGGTAAAGATTAAACTCGTTCTCGCCAAAAGCGTCGCTCAAGAAACGGTATTTTCCGCTGGTTTTGGGGGTGAAGTAACCGCTCCACCGGCCCGAAAAGTTGTCGTTCGCGCCGCCCGGCCAATGGTTGCTCCAGAACCAGGTGAAGTTGAGATGCTCATTGACCTGTTTGAGGGCGGGGTCTCCGCTTAAATCCGGGGTATTAAAATACTCAGCCGTCAGCCCGCGTTTTCCGCCCACCGCTTCGGTGGTGAATTGGGTGTTGTTGTAGATATCCGAGATCGGTGTGAGAGCGCGGTTGTATTGAACGGTGACGGACGCGCCCGCGATATCAGTTAATCCCTGCAGGTAGCTCACCGCGTTAAAGGGCTTCACCTGGGCGCTTCCGCCTCCGTCCGGCACGGCGGGATAGGCGTCCGGCCCGATAACCGCGATGGAATGGATTTTCGTTTTATCCAGCGGCAATAAATTGCCCTGGTTTTTCAGAAGCACAATGCTGGATTGGGCTGATTGAAGCGCCAGTTTGCGTCCGTCCTCGTTATAGAGGGGCCAGGAGGAGTCGGTTTGGTCCCGGTCCAGCCAGCCAAAACGGATGGCGGTGCGCAGAATGCGGAGCACTTTGTCGTCTAGGGTAGCCACTGAGACCTTACCATCCTGAATCGCCGGTAGCAGGGTAGCGCGGTTCATAAACTTGCCGCTGGGCATTTCCAGGTCAAGACCCGCGTTGGCGGCGGCGATGCCGTCATAGGTGGCGTCCCAATCGGACATGATGATGCCGTCAAAACCCCATTCTTTCTTGGCGATCTGGTTGTTGATAATGTCATTTTGGGTCGCGTGAACCCCGTTGACCAGGTTGTAGGAATTCATAATGGCTCCCACATGAGCTTCTTTAACAGCGGCCTCAAAGACCGGCAGATAAATTTCCCTCATAGTGCGCTCGTCGATGTCCGAGCTGGTGTTGTGACGGTCTTCTTCCGTGTTGTTACCCATGTAATGCTTTACGGTGGAACTCACGCCTTGTTCTTGCACCCCCTTGATGTAGGCCACCGCGACCCGCGAGGCCAGGAAGGGATCTTCGCCAAAGTACTCAAAATTGCGGCCGTTCATCGGCGCCCGGTAAATATTCACCCCGGGTCCCAGCATGAAATGAACGCCGCGTGCCCTGGCATCCTTGCCGATCATCGTTCCAACCTGTCCTGCCAAGTTTGTATCCCAGGAAGCGGCCAAACCAATACCCGCCGCATAGGTGGTCGAGGGACCGTAGTTGCGAACCCCAATGGGGCCGTCAGACATTTTGAAAGCGGGCAATCCAAGACGCGGAACCGACCGGACATAAAACCCGTTATATCCGCCGATGTAGTCCACTTTTTCCTCGAGGGTCATTTTCTTTAAGATGGATTCGGCCCGCTCATCAATCTGTGAGGCTGTCGGCTGTTGCGCCCTGACTGAGCCTAAGATTAGGAAAATACTCAAGAAGCAAAGTGAAACTATCAGATTCATTTTTTTCATTACTCATCCTTTTCAAAGTGTTCCCAACCAAACGGGGTTTATTGTAGCCATTCGGTTCATGGGGAAGTAATGATTTAAGTAATCGTTACTTTTTAGGAAAAACTGAATTGCGGTGTTATCAGGGGGGATGATAAAGGGGTCATCCGGGTTGCTTTACCGGAAGATTGTGCCGGGAACTTGAATTGATCCAATTCTTCCGAAAATTAAGGCTTTTCTAAAGAGTTGTTGGGCTGATGATGAAATGACCTGCCACGGATTAGGCAATGAATTTCTGGACTTTTAATAGGATTTTAACTAAATTTTACGTTCAAGTTTTGGTATGCCGTATGGGACAGGCTTCTATTTCGAGTCCCAAGTTTAAATTTTAAAGGAGAAGTCATGGTTCATTACAAACGTGCCTATTTGTTGTTTGCGGCTGTGTTGGCATTTTCAGCGGGTAAATTGTGGGCGGATAACGCGACCCCAGTCTCAACGCCGGCCACACCTTCGGCGACGAAGAGCAAGTCAGCCAAGGCTGACAGTCCGACCGTGACGGCTATGAAAGCGGCCATCGCTTTAGCGGACGCGGGTAAGACCGACGAGGCTATCGCGGCTTTTGAAAAGATGGGCGTGCTGAAGTCGAAAAACATGGAAGCCTGGAGACTTAACAACGAGGCCCTGGTCTATTTACAAGAAGCTACGCCGGTGCCCGAAAAGGCTGTGCCGCTTTTGGAAAAGGCCGTGGCTGCCAACGATGAAAATTATATAGCCTGGAACAATTTGGGCAGCGCCTATGAGCTGACCGACCAGATCGAAAATGCGAAGGACGCTTACCAGAAATCCATAGACGCGGCCAAAGCCGCCGATGCCAGCTCAGCCAAAGCGGAAGGCAATCTTCAAGCTTTGCAGCCTAAACTGGACAAGCTAAACGCGGACAAACCCGCGGAAGCCGCGGGCAACAGCCCTTCGGCCGCCGGAGCCAAGTAACAAAAAGCAGAGTCTTTGTAGTTCAAATAAAAAGCCCTGTCCGTGTTTCCACGGCGGGGCTTTTTTATTTTACCGGGACTGTCGGTTGAGGGTTGGGTGTGGGCTTAGGCGTTGGTTTGGGTTTTGATTTGGCTTTGAGAGGTTTGGCCATTTTTTCCCCCGGAATGGAAATACCCATTTGGGCCGCCGCGACCCCCATGGTTCCCTTCATCGGTATAAAGTAGACGGGGATATACTTTTTGGAGTGCACCCTGCCCCGCCTGTCCATGCGGTAGACATAGAGCACCTGATTGTGTTTGAAGGGCTGGCCGATAGGGATGATGATCCGGCCGCCGGGTTTGAGCTGCCGGAATAGCGGGGGCGGCACAAACTGGGCCACGCAGGTAAACATGATGATGTCGAATCCCCCCACATCCGTCCACCCGTAATAGCCGTCTCCCACACGATTATGGATATTGGTATAGCCCAAAGGTTTGAAGATGTGCGACACGTCCTCGCCCAGGGGTTTGATGATCTCGATGGAGTAGGCTTCCTTGACCAGATGGGAGAGGAGGGAAATGTTATATCCGCTTCCGGTCCCCACCTCCAACACGGTGTCTTTAGAAGTGGGGTGGGCCAATTGGGCCATGTAAGCCTGTCCCTCGTAGTCGCTTAAAGCCGAGCCCCAACCCACTGCCCAGGTACGGGGCGGATATTCATAAGCGGTTTTTGAGAAATCGGTCCCTCCCTGATAGTCAAAATGGAAATATTCACGGGGAATGTCCTGGAAGGCTTTCATCAGCCGGGGATCGGCTCCGCCGAACTTGCGCCACAGATAGCGGCGGATGTCCTTTATCATCGCCGGTTTGCGCTCCTGGACCTTTTCAAATTCCGAGGCGGTCAAGTGGGTCACGCGGTGGCTCTTTTTGAAAGCCTTCAAATATTTTTTATAAGTCCAGTCCGGATTTTTTGCGGGCGGCGGGGTGGTTGACTGGGCCAAAGACCAAGCCGGGAAAAGCAGGAAAGACGAAAGGAAAAGAAAAGACAACACCCTGAATCTTGAACCACCAAGGCACCAAGAACTGCGAACCCTCTCATTTTTTAAAAAAGAATGAAAATCAAATTTTCTGGTTTGTAGGGTGTACTTGGTGCCTTGGTGGTTAAAGATGTTTGTTGTTAGATTCATGGCAGCCTCTCCATATTCATCGACTTTGAAGAAGGCGAGGGGAAGGCCAGGAAAGCCAGGATATAAAGGGCCAGACTCAGCAGTATCAGTGGGCGGTAACCTGCCGCGATGGCCAATAGATTTGCCAGGGGTGTGGCCACCACCGAAAAGGCGCCGTTCAAAGCCCAGGCCCAGGGAATCAGACTGCTTTCCCGGGGAAGACGGCTTAAGCCCAGGGGGAAGAAAAACCCCATGGGAACCGAAGCCAGGGCGGTCCATGTTCCCAAGAATAGACATTTGACCAGAAGCGGCGAGGAAAGCAACGCTCCCAAGGCGAAGTCCAGCAGGCCCAGACTCAGGATGAACCAGACGGCCAGGGCCAAGCCCGCCGGGCGCAGGGCGTCTTTAGGCTGGCGTAGAAAATTTCCGGAGAGCCAGCTTCCCAGGCCGGAAAAAACCAGCATGGCCGAGAGGACCAGCGAAAAGGAAATGGTGCGGTCGCCCAGAAAATAGGCCCCCTTTTCGATCAACACGATTTCAATAAAAAGAAACCCCAGTCCCAAACAGGAAAAGTAAACCAGGGTTTTTCCCAATTGGGGCAGCGGCACAGCGCTTCGGGCCCGCCCCAACAAAGGGAGGACCAATACCAGCAGCGCCCAGGGTAGGGACTGCAGCAAAACCGCCAGGTTGATCAGATAGCCGATCTCCTCGCGGGGAATCTGGGAAAGATTTTTTAGAATTTCCTGCAGATGGGAGGGGCGCAATATGGAATAAAAGAAAGGCCTGTCGCGGGTGGAGGGCTGCAGGTTGAAAAAATGGGAGTTCAGGAAATCCTTACCCTGGGGCGAGAGAAGCTTGAGGCTGTCGTCCATCAAGGCATCGCTGGTCTCCGTCGGCGCGGCGACCTGGTCATCGGCCCCCACCAAAAGGGTAGGGGGCAGGTCGTTGAAAATTTCCGATTCTCCCGGCGTGATTCCGGGGTAGTAGGAAATATCAAACGATCGCAAATCGCAAAAAGATTTAAGAGAATCCAGCTGCTCCTGGGTCCAGGGGTCCTTGGTGATCAGGAGCCGGACATTCCAGGCCGAGCGGTAAAGCACCAGGTGGGAGGCGGGGTCCGCGACTCCCCGATTCTGCAGGGCCTGCTGGGCGGTTTCCAACAGCTTGAGGGCGTAGACCGTAAATTCGCGGGTGCTCACGGGCACCGAAATCAGGCCGCCTGGATTCAGGCTCTGAAAGTATTCTTGAAAAGCTTCCCTGGTATAGGCGTATTTATTGGCGTCGGTCTGGCCCAGAAACTCCGAAGAGAGGTCGATGATGTCAAAGTTCTGTTTTGATCCCGCCAAATAGGATTCGGGGGACTGGCACAATAATTTGACATTGGGGTTGTTGAGCCAGCTTTTCTCGTTCAGGGCCAGGGAACCCCGCATGAACCCCAGGATGTTGGGGTCCGTTTCCAAACCCACCAATTCGGAGGCGTTGTATTTCAGCGCTTCGCCGATACGGAAGCCGCCCCGGGTGCCGATCAAAAGCGCCCGGCTTTTCGGCTTGAGGACATAGGGGAAAATATCCAGGCTTCCCTTGGCGTAGGCAAAATCGGTTTTGGGAAATTTGGGAAAAGAACCGATCCGGTTGCCGTCCAGATATAAGCCGTAGGCGTGGGGCGGTCCCTCTATCTTCAGCAGGACATAGTTGTTGGAAAGGTCGATATCGAGGCGCTCGGTAAAGTTATCCAAAAGCATGTAATAGCCCCAGGGCGAATAGAGCTTTTGCGACACTTTCGCGTCGTACACATTTAAAGCGGGCGTGATCATTTTGTACTGGCAAAAATGCGACTTGTTGAATTTGATGGCAGCCCCTTCGCTGACCAGCAAGATGAGGATGATCGTTGTCACCCATTTCCATTTATCCGTCGTGAAACGGGCCCGGGCCCGTGTTGCCAGGGCGGCCAAAGACCAGAAGGGGATGAGTGTGCAAAGCAGATAAAAAGGATTGATCCAGAACATGGCCGCCAGGATGACCAGAGCTCCGATACCGGCGCCCACCAGATCGGCGGCGTAAACCGCCCCGATTTTTTCGTTGGTCAGGGCCAGGAAACTGAGGCTGATGTACAGCCCTGAAAGAAAGAAAACCGGGAAAAGGTCGGCGTAATACCGGGCGATATTTTGAAACTGGTCCATCCAAAGGTTGGTGTCCTGCAACTCCAGGGGGTTAAAAGGGTTCTGGGTGACCAGGTAAAAGCCCAGGCAGGCCAGGGGAGGCAAACAAAGCGGGATGAAAAAAAGGAAGCGGTGAGCATGGCGGAAAAAGAAATCCTTGAAAAGGCTCAGGGCCACCCCGCTGGCGGAATAGCCGGCCATGGCGATGGAAATAACCCAGTAGCCGTATTCGGACCAGCTGGCGATAGCGAAATAACGGGTGAGCATAATCTCAAAACCGATACTGGCGGCGGAAACCGCGAAAAGAGCACCCAGCAATTGAAAGTTGGGTGTGGAAAGGACGTATTGGTTTTTCAGACTAAGTTTTCTCATTTTCAATCTTTCCACTAAGGATGCGCGGTAACCGCAGCCGCTCCCGAATCAGGTGAAACCGCGACGGGGTGAGGCGTACTTGTTTTTCGGCGCGGTTCCGGCAGGCCGGCCGGATAAAACGAGCATTTTTGCAGAAAATCCCGCATCAGGGCATTGAAATGATCCGCTTCGTCGACGAATAGGGCGTGGCCGGAATTTTGAAAAATTTCCACGCGGGCCTGGGGGTCCACCTGGGTTAAGTAGCTCGCCTGAGAAGAATATTTGGGGTTGACCGCGTAAAGCAAGGGCACCTGGCACATGACTTTTTGGCTGGGCTGCCAGCTGTCGCCCGGGAAGGGGCTGTTCAGCAGGGTCAGCGCGATATCGGCGGGGGTTCGCAGCGCCGCCTCCACCAACGTGTGGGTGAAATCCGCCGGAGGGGGAGTTTTAAATAAACTCCACACAAAACCCCGGACGGCCTTGTCGTGGTCATTTTTGAACTGGTCCAGAAAGCGCGCCTGCGTTCCGCTGGTCACGGGGCTGGAAGAGGCGGCCAGAGACGAATCCACCAATACCGCGGCATAAAGGCGGTCGGTGCCGAATTCGTCCATATAGGCCAGCACCTGAAAGCCTCCATGGGACCAGCCCACCAGAACCACCGAGCTGAGATGAAGATGGTCCAGCAGTTCCTGAATATCCTTGGCTTGCCGAAGGGGTTCATCCCCCTGGGGGGTAATGTCGGACTCGCCCTGGGAACGCGGGTCTAAGGCAATCACATGGTAATAAGGGGAAAGACCCTCCAGTTGAGCCTCCCAGATTTCGGCGGGCAGAATCCAACCGGGGATAAACAAGATGGCCTGTCCCTGTCCCGATTCCAAATAGTGGAGTTTTATATGGTCGCTGGTGGTGAAAAAATTATCCTGAATCGGATTTTCAAAGGACTCGTTTTGCCCTGAACGCTGCTTCTGAGGCGCTGGAGAAATCGCCGTGGTCTGCGCGGGGTTGGTTTTTTGGCCGAACATCGAGTTCCAGGTTTGTGACAAACGGCTCCTGAGTGAAAGTGATGTTGGGATCGGCGTAGCCGATTCGGCGGGAGTTGCCAGGGGAGTCAGTGTCATCATCGGGGTGAGAAATGGGGTTTGGGATTGGGTGGTTGTGGGTGATGGCGATGGAATAGAAGTCACCCCATTGGTCGCGGTCGAAGTAGCGGAATTAGCCGGGGATGGCGAAGGGACCATTATTTCCGGAACGGGCGTTGGGGTAAAAGGGGCGGGCAGAGGCGTGAAAGTGGCCGGTTGGATGGAGGTTGGCAGAGGCGCGGGAGCCGAGAGGAAGGGTGTGGCCATGACCGGTTCCGCGACCGTTCTCGGACGCGGGACGATGCGCGGCATACCCGCCGAATAGAAGGCGGCCTGACGCAGGAAATCTCTTAATGCGGCGTTGAAATGTTCCGGCTCGTCCACGAACAGGGCGTGGCCGGAATTATCAAACGTTTCTACCCGCGCCTGGGGATCCACTTGCTGCAGATAGGCGGCTTGCTTGGCGAATTTCGGAGTGACGGCATAAAGCAACGGCACCTCACAAAGGGTTTTGAGGCTGGGCTGCCAGCTATCTCCCGGCTGGGTATTATCCAAAGTCGCCAGGGCGATGTCGGTGGGGATGCGGGCCACCAACAAATCTAATTTCTTATAAAACTCCAAGGGTTGTTCTTTTTTAAACAAGCTCCAGACGTAGCTTTTGTTCGCTTTTTCCCTATCGTCTATTAAACGCTGCAGGAAAGGGCCCCGATGGGTCGGCGCTGGACCGGAGGGAGCCGCCAGTGGGCTGTCGACCAGCACCAGGGCATAGAGTTTGTCGGTTCCGAACTGGTCAAGGTAGGCGAGGGTGTCGAAGGCGCCCAAAGACCAGCCCACCAGGACCACGGAGTCCAGATGCAGATAGTCCAGCAGTTCATGGATGTCTTGGGAACGCCGAAGGGGATTGTTTCCCACTTCAGTCATATCGGACTGGCCTTGTGAGCGGGGGTCCAACGCGATTACATGATAATTTTTGGAAAGTTCCTCAAATTGCGGTTCCCAAACATCCGCCGGCATCAGCCAACCGGGAATGAAAAGAAGGGCCTGCCCCTGCCCCGCTTCTATATAGTGAAGCTTTACCTTGTCGCTGGTGGTAAAAAAGTTTTGGTTTGGAGAGGAGCTTGCCTGTCCCTCCGAAGCCTCGGCGTAGGGGGAGGCGAAAGCGGGAATAGCGAACATTAAAAGAAGACAGAACGTTTGGGTTGCTTTTTTAAACCGATGGGAGGACAGGGATCTTATCCATTTTCGGTTTGTAGGGGATGGCAATTGCTTCATCCTTTTTGGAAAGATCCTAATTGGGCAGGGATTATTGTAGCCGTTACTTCAAATTGGGTGGGATGTTTAAGTGTTTCGGCTTGTTTTGGGGAACATAGTATTGTTTTTCATTATTTCATTACCTTTTTTGATTTTTGTTAGAGGTTTATGACTCGAAAATACGTTGGTTACTATTTTAATCCTGTTTTTGATCACAAGTTTTGGCGGGATGATACCGATTGAAGTAAAACGTACACGCTTATACCTCTCCTAACAACACCTAAATTTTAAGGTTTTTTTGACCCTCGTCCTTGTGAATTACCTCTCTTAATAGTAAAATTTGAATAAATTAAGTCACGATGCTGGGCCTGCCCGCCAAGTTTTTCATTCAAAACCATTTTGGTTTGCCTACCAATAAACGAAAACCGCTAAGTTTTAATAGGTTGTTTCTCGTTTGAATCAAACTCACACATCAATATTGCTTAAAATAAAATGACTGGGCTGTTTTGCTTGTTCGTAAAATTCGGAATTGGAATTTCAGCTTTTCCTATCGACTAAAGGTAATTTTTGAGAAAAAAAATTAAACCGCTCAAATCAAATCTCTTTGCCTCCGCCCTGAGGCTATTTATTTTTCTCGTGGGGTTTCCTTGTGTCGCTTTCTCACAAACGACTTATTTTGGAAATCAAAGCGCTATCCAAACTTCATATTTTTTCAGTGATTACAGCACTGACAATATTAAGGTTTCGGCGCGGTTCACGATGCCTTCCTCCCATCCGGTTACCGCGATTTGCGTTTATGGACCTACAACAGGCAATACGGGATCCTATACCATCGGAATCCAAACCGATGATGGAACGGGCAATCATTTCCCGAGCAACACTTACGTTACCAGCACGACTACATCCTTCAGCAACAGCTCTGCAGCTTGGTGGACCACGCCGCCTTTGACGCCCACTACGCTCACCGGCGGACAAATTTACCACATCGTTCTGGATGGAACGAGCGTCAGCGCGAGCAAGTATTTTGAGTGGACGGGGGCTTCCGTTCCGAATACACAGATATTTCCGTTGAGCCAGCTTCAGGACCCGATGGCGAATACCCTTGAATACGATGGAAGCGCTTGGACTGCCGATGACTACATGCCGTCTTTCGAGATATTGTGTTCTGATGGTTTCACTTATGGGAATGCGGATTCGGGTTCTTATCTTTACACCGCCAGTTCGACTCATTGGGTAGGGGAAGTGTTTACTATTCCCGGCACCATGTTCGTGAACCAAATCGGAGTTTACCCTTATTACACATCGTTACCGCAGGATAACCTGGTGGGTCAACTGGTAGATACGACAGCCAGCGTGACCGTTGCGGCCGTCACTATTTCTTCGGCTTTAGTCAGCTCGACGCCCGGTTGGGTGACGGCCAATCTGACCTCGCCCGTTTCCCTGAATGGCTCCGATGTTTTCCGGTTGAATTTCACTTCGCCTCTTTCGTCCGCCACTTCTTATTTTTTGCAAAGCCCTTCGGCTTTCTCAAGCGCCAGCAAGGAAACAAACCTGACCTTCGGGGGCGTGAACTCTTATGCCGTCACTTCCGTTAATGGAACGACCTATACATCGGATTTGACATCAGATATGCCGTTCCAACTGCAAATATTCCAAACCTTTACGCCTACAGCCACTTCGACTAACACCCCTACCAGAACACCAACCTCATCCCCTACAAACACTCCTACCAATACGTCGACTGCAGGCGCTACGCCCTGTCAGAATGTGCCACTAATCAATACTTTTGCGGGCAATGGTTCCACCACGAGTGTTGATGGAGGGCAAGCAACCGCATCGGGATTGAATCAACCCTATGGTGTGGCGGCGGATAATTTGGGGAATGTCTACATTGCGGATTCACATAACGACCGTATTCGAAAGGTAACTACATCGGGGGTCATTTCAACGATTGCTGGTACGGGTACGGCTGGATTCACAGGCAACGGCACGGCGGCTTCGAGTGCTGAAATTAATACGCCTTATGACGTGGCGGTCGATAGCAGCGGTAATGTTTATTTTTCGGATGCCACCAATAATGAGGTTCGAGAGATCAGCGGCGGTATTATCACGAATTTCGCGGGCAGCCCCACGGGAGCGGCTGGCTACGGAACTGATGGCGTTCAGGCGACTTCGTCTGTATTGAGCAAACCTTCCGGGTTGGCATTTGACCAGGCCGGCAATTTATATATCGCGGATATCAATAACAATCGCATTCAAAAAGTGGCTCCTGGCGGAATCATTACTACCTTTGCGGGAAGCGCAACAGGCGTGCAGGGAAATTCAGGCGATACAGGGTTAGCCACTAACGCGCTTCTGGCCTATCCCTACCGTGTGGCTTGTGACTCGGTCGGGAATGTCTACATTGCCGATACCAATAACAATCGCGTGCGCGTGGTCAATACCGCCGGAATCATTAATAATTTTGCGGGTAGTTCAACGGGTGCTTCCGGGTATACGGGAGATAAGGGGCTGGCAACGTCGGCGACGATGACAAATCCGATTGGTGTCGCGGTGGATGCTTATGGAAATGTTTTCATCAGCGATTTGGGCAATAACGTCATTCGGATGGTCAATACCAGCGGGATCATCGATACGATGGCCGGGACTGGAACGGCGTCATTTAGCGGAGACGGAGGGATCGCTACCTTGGCTACCCTGGATTATCCGTTCGGGGGTGTTAAAACAGACAACTTAGGCAATATTTATATTTCGGATACCAACAACAGTCGAATTCGAAAAATTGCCTGTCCCTCGGGTCCCACCATTACGCCCACGCCGACGGTCACTAACACGCCGACTATTACCCCAACCAACACGATCACTTCAACGTTCACGAATACTCCAACATCGACCCCGACTTCCACCCCTACCGCTGGTTGTTACGGGCCGGTCGGGTATACACAAACCATAAATCCGCTTGGCTTTACCGGAGCTTACATCGATTGTTACGCCGTAACCGTCACGTCCCCGGTGACTGTCGTGGATTTTCAATTTTATGTCGGATCCACAGCTCCCACCTCCATGACGCTGGCCCTTTATAGCGACAGCGGCGCTTCACCTTCCCAGCCTCTTAACCTGCTGGTCGGCGTTTCTTTCGCGCCCAACCCCAACTCCTGGAACCAAGAACCCATCTCCAACCTGACTCTTTCTCCGGGTGAATACTGGATAGCCTATGCCGTCACAAATTCGATGAGTATCAACACAGGGTCTTCAAGTTCGGTGAGCTATTACCAATCCTATTTACCGATCTACGGCGCTTTCCCGAATCCGATGGTAGGTGTGTCGCCCAATGCTGGTGTAGTCTCACCACCGTCTTTTTTCATGGACACGTTTTGTCTGGGCGCGCCGACAAACACCCCCACGAGCACTTCGACCAATACCGCCACCAGTACACCCACGAACACGCCTACCAATACGCCTGTTTGCGCGGGCGCGGTTTCGGTCACCTCCAGCGGTACCGCGGGCGGACCCACCAACTTCAACACTTTGACCAACGCCCTGGCCGGGGTCTGCGCCGGTGGAACCATCAAAGTTTACATAAATCTAAATGAGCTTCCGCTTATCACCAAAAGCGTCCTCATCCAGGGATCGGGACCTGTCACCTGGCAATCCACCTCGTCCGCGAACCAATTGGTGAACGACACGACTGCCGGCGGCGTATCCATTGAGAATATGGCGCTTTCGATGAACGTCGGCGGAGCCGCCGAGATTCTAAAACCAAGCGCCGGACAGACGATGGGGCCGCTTTTGTTCCAAGGGGTTACCTTCGTGAGCGCTACCGGGGCCGTATTCGATTTGGAAAGCGGAAATTCCATGGGAACTGTCACTTTGAACCAGGACCTTTTCATCGGCCCGGGGACTTCCACGGCGGTTTACATCACCAATTCGGCCGGATTGAGCGGGATCGATATTCAGAATTGCGTCATTGAGAATTTCAACTATTGCGTTTTCCTGAGTGCGGGTTTAACGGCGGGCCAACTGACGGTCAACAACAGCGTTTTCGCGAACGATATCTGGGGCATTTATAGCAGCCCCGCCACCAGTAATGCCGCCGTGACCAACGTGGCTTTCATCGGAAGCAGCTCGGGAGATGAAACGGGATGCCTCACCAGTGGTTTTGCCTACGACGCCTTTGGGACGTCCGCTCCCGTGGGTTCCAACAGCTTCAGCATTAACTCGTCCGCCTTCGTCAACTCCGCCGGTGATAATTTTCAGGAGAGCGCCGGTTCCGCGTTGATCGGCACGGGGGTCAATCTTTATTCACAGGGCATCACGGTTGATTTGGCCGGGAATCCGAGGCCTGCCACTGGAAACTTTGACGTGGGCGCTTACCAATATGTGGCTTCCACTCCCACGAATACTACGACAAACACGGCCACGAATACGCCTACGGCAACCGCAACCCTCACGCCGACTATGACCCCCACCAATACTCCGGCCCTGTCTTGCGGGGGAACCATCAACACCATTGCGGGTACCGGCACAGGGGGATACAACGGGGACGGCATCGCGGCAACCTCGGCGAAATTGGACTTCCCCGCGGGAGTGGCCTTTGACCCCAACGGAAACCTCTATATCGCCGATTATACGAACTACCGTATCCGTATGGTTAATACCTCCCAAATCATCAGCACCGTCGCGGGAAACGGCACGGGATCCTATTTGGGGGATGGGGGGCCGGCGCCCTTGGCGGAGTTCAACGCGACTTATGGGATAGCATTGGATGGAAGCGGAAACATCTACATTGCCGACTCCGGCAATAACCGCGTCCGGGTGGTCTTTGCCTCCAGCGGAACCCTCTATGGGGTGAGCGGGACAGCGGGAAATGTCTACACCGTAGCGGGTACCGGGACGGCGGGATATAACGGGGACAACATCGCGGCAACCACCGCAAACTTGTGGAACCCTAGCGCGGTGGCGGTTGACTCCAGTGGAAACCTCTATATCGCCGACTACAACAACAGCCGTATCCGTAAGGTCAACAGTTCCGGGATCATCAGTACCTTCGCGGGCACTGGGACGGGGGGGTACAACGGGGACTTTATCGCGGCAACTTCGGCGCAATTGGCCTTCCCCGAGGGTTTGGCTTTTGATGGTAGCGGAAATCTCTATATAGGTGACACCAACAATAACCGCGTCCGGGTGGTGGCCAAGTCCAGCGGGCTCCTTTTTGGGGTCGGCGTGGCGACAGGCAATATCTACACCGTCGCGGGCAACGGTACGCAATCCTATTTGGGGGACGGCGGACCGGCACTCTCGGCGGAATTCAATAGCCCCTGGGGGTTGGCGTTTGACGGAATCGGAAATCTTTATATCGCTGACAACGGCAATAACCGTGTCCGCATGGTGATCCCCTCCGGCATTGTCAATACCATCGCGGGCAACGGCACGGGAGCCTACGCGGGGGACGGGGGACCGGCGACATCCGCGGAATTGAATCAGCCCACTGGCCTGGCGTTTAACGGGGGTAATCTGTTCATTGACGATCGATTTAATAACCGGATCCGCATCGTGGGATGCGTGCCGACGCCCGTCCCGACCGGCACGGCTACCAATACCGCCACAGTCACTTCGACGAACACGCCGACTAATACGGCGACTAACACAGCCACGAATACGGCAACTGTGACGTCAACAAGTACGCCGACGGATACCGTTACGAATACAGCGACCGACACGGCAACGGTAACCGCAACGAATACATCAACAAACACCGCCACCAGCACGGCTACCAATACGGCAACCATAACGGATACTAATACAGATACGAACTCGGCCACACAAACTGCTACGAATACGCCCACCGTTACTGACACTAATACCGCCACCAATACGGCGACGATTACGGGCACGGAAACCGCCACCAACACGGCTACCAACAGTGCCACCAATACGGTGACCGTGACGGATACCAATACGGCAACCATAACGAATACCAGCACAGCTACGAACTCGGCCACACAAACCGCTACGAATACGGCCACCGTCACTGACACTAATACCGCCACCAATACGGCGACGATTACAGGTACAGAAACCGCCACCAACACGGCTACCAACAGTGCCACGAATACGGCAACCGTGACAGCTACGAATACAGCCATTAACACCGCAACTCTAACAGCTACTAATACAGCTACGAACTCAGCCACACAGACCGCCACCAATACGGCGACGATTACAGGCACGGAAACCGCCACCAACACGGCTACTAATACCGCCACGAATACGGCAACCGTGACGGACACGAGTACAGCCACTAATACGGCAACCAATACATCGGCTAACACCACGACCAATACAGCTACGTCCAGTGCTACCAACACGGCAACTGTAACTGATACAAACACCGCGACGAATACCGCGACCGAAACGTCAACAGTCACTTCAACAAATACACCTACTAACACGCCAACCAATACGGCTACGAATACAGCTGTGTCTACGGCTACGGCAACCAATTCCGCGACGAACACAGCTACCCATACCGCCACGAATAGCCCGACGAATACGGGAACCAGTACGTTTACAGTTACTTACACCAATACGGCTACGGTGACGTCAACCAATACGGTCGCGAATACAGTCACGAATACCGCGACAGCGACGGCCACGAATACCGCGACCAATACCGCCACGAATACGGCGACGACTACCCCTTTGAATACTAATACCTACACCAACACCCCGACCAACACGCCAACTTATACGGCGACCAATACCGCTACGGTCACCGCTACTACAACAACGACCAATACCCCCATCAACACAGCTACGACTACAACCACCCAAACCCCCACGGATACGGCTACCAATACAGCCACTATTAATACCCCGACCATTACGAATACCGCCACGAATACCCCCACATCCACCATTACGCCTACCTTCACCCCGACCGGTTCGCTCACGCCGACACCGACACCGAACGCGGACCTTTACCTGGATCAGAATTTCTTTAACCCGACCCAACAATCCCTGGGAATGGACGTGAGAGTGGATACGGGGGGTGAAATCAAAATACTAATCTTCAATATCGCCGGGCAAGAGGTGGTTAAACTGGTGGATCAGCAGATGAGCCCCGGCAACTACCGTTTCAGCTGGGATGGGCGCAACAACGCCGGAGCCATGGTCGGAAACGCGATCTACTTCGTCGCTATTGAAGAACCTTCGGGGAACATGATTCGAAAAGTGATTCTTCTAAAATAAATTCCACAATCGAGGAAAGTGAAGTTTCGTTTGCTGGTTTTTTGTTATTCTGTGTAGAGTTAAATTATTTTCATTTTGTTATATATCAAGAGGATGCGGATAAACTTATCAAATATTTTGAAATAGAGAGAGGATATCGTGATGGAATCATTCCCTGCCGGAAAACGAAAAGACAACAGGTTCCCCATAGAGGCCCGTGTCCGGTTTCGGTTGGTGCAGTCGCCTGACGGCGCCGAACCGGAAGCCGAACTTCATAATGGCAACAACGTCATCTGGAATATAAGCCGGACCGGTTTATTTCTCGGGACAAAAAACTTCGTCGAAGTTAAATCGGTTATAGAAGTGGAGTTTCCCCTGGATGAGTTTAAAGCGACACTGAGAGGTGAAGCGGAAGTGGTGAGAGCCAATTATATGAATAACACCAATCAGGGCAGGTATGAGTACGGATTGCGTTTCACGAAAATGCCCGAGGAATTCAAGCAGACACTCGATAAGTTTATTAGCTTAATAGAACGTGAAAATTGACATTTCTTGGTTTAGTTAAAATCTTTTAAAAATGAGACTTCGTGTTTAAGAAAAAACCATTTTTAAAGCTCCTTTATTTTTTTGTCGGTTTTTTTATGCCGATTTTCTCGTTTTCTCAAAGCGTCAGCACGTCGGGCGTCCAATTTTTAGAAGTGCCCGGGGGTGTCCGGGGGGCCGGCATGGGCGGCATGTTTACGGCCGTGGCGGATGATATCAGCGCCGCTTATTGGAATACGGCCGGGCTGGCGTCGCTCAAAAATATTGAGGTGAGCGCTTCCGAAGTCTCCTATTTCGCCGATCTCAATTTCAATTTCGTGGGTCTTGCCTTGCCGCTAAGTCCGGGAAGCGTCATCGGGCTCAATGGGGCTTTTGATTTTGTCCCCTCCTTCAATTCAACCAATAATCCCTTGTCTGTCCCTGGAAGCGAGAATGATTTCACCCTTAACCTGGGTTTCGGGCAAACTTTCGGGCCAAACCTGGCCCTGGGTATTGGGGCCGAATTTATCTCAACGACTTTGCTCAGTTACTCCGCTACGGGGGGGGCGGTAAACGCGGGCCTGCTGCTTTATACCAACGACCGGAATTTAACGCTCGGGTTGTCCGTACAAAACCTGGGTCAACTCTCCAGTTTTACACAGTATTCATCCGTTGAATCGCTGCCCTTGGATCTCAGAGCGGGTCTGGCCTACCGGATTCACCCCCAAAACCCAGACAACTTTTTACTGGGGGTTGATGTTGAACAATCCGGCTCCGACAACCCGGTGGTTCACACCGGCGGGGAGGTTTGGTTTGGAATCAGCAATGTTTCGCTGGCCTTACGCGCCGGATATAGTTTCAACCCCTCAAACGAGGATTTGGGCGGTGAAGCGGGAGCCGCGTTAGGGGCGGGAATCCGATTTACGGGATTTGAATTAAATTATGCCCTGGTCCCCGAGGGAGTTTTGGGGAACAACCAATGGTTTTCCCTGAGTTATCGCTTTGGCACGGAAGAAAAGCCGCATTCCACCGCGCCAACCCCGCCGCAAAAGGTAGCCGCGGTCGATATCAAGCCAATGATCGCGGATTATCAAACGGGAACTTTGAAACAGGCAACCTTTGATTTAAAAATCCAGGCCCGGACCGACATCAAAAACTGGACTCTTGATATTAAGGACCCCAACGGAAATGTCCTTCGGACATACGCCGGAAAGGGAGTGCCGCCCCGGCAGATTGCCTGGGACGGAAGAGACGGTAACGGTAATGTCGTCAGCGGAGGTATTTTCGCGAATTACAACTTCCGAACGGTAGACACCCGCGGCCAGCAGGAAGTCGTATCCAGCGACCCTATTTACAAGATGTCGCAGGTGACCGCACGGGAAGCCAATCTGCTTGCCTCGATCTCGGTTAAACCGCGGGTTTTCGCAGAGCAATCCGTTCCCGTAACTGTCCAGCAGCGCGGCGAGCCAGGCGTTCCTAAAGTTTTAAGTGTTCCTTTTGAGAGTGGAAGCTACGAGCTGAAATTGGGTTATTTAAATTATCTCGACGAAGTAGCCCAGTTGATTAGGAAATACCCGAATTCACGCGTTTACATTGAAGGACACGCATATCATGAGGGAACCGCGTTGGAAGCCCTGCTTTTGTCGCAGAATCGGGCGGACGCGGTCCTGAGTTATCTGGTAGAGAAGGGAAAAGTTTCCCCGGACAATCTTTATTCAAGAGGTCACGGGGATTCCACGCCATTGGACACGAGCGGCACGGAAAAAGCCGACATCAAGAACCGGCGCGTGGATATTGTGATTTTAATCAAATAATCTTCAGGGAAAGGGTTGAAAAAATGCGTAAATCCTCAAGTTTTTTGGCGGCGCTGTTCCTGCCCTGCCTCTTCATTTTTTTAAGCGGTTGTCAGCTATTGAGCGACTCCTGCGAGAAGGCGGCTTCCCTCGACCGGGCCGGGAAAAACCAGGAAGCGATCCAGGCTTATCAGGATTACCTGAAAAAGCATCCTTCCCTTTCGACGGCCTCCCGAATTTATTACCGCATCGCCAAAAATTACGAGCTGCTGTCGGATTATAAAAACGCCATTGTGTGGTACGGGGAAATCCTGACCGAGTATCCCAAAACAGACGAGGCGAACCACGCCCTTTTGGATATGGCGGCTCTTTATCAAAACAAACTCAAGGATCCGGCCAAAGCGAAGGAATACGACCAGCGGGCTTTTGACCGTTACATGGATAACGACCAGCTTCGGGGCGCGGTTCAACCGCTGATTGAGGCGCAATATCAAACGGCCACGGCCTTGTTTACCCAAAGGGATTATCAAAAGGCCGGGGAAACCGCCGCCAATATTTTTCAGATTTATCCGGTTTCCTTAATTTCACCCGCCACCCATGACAAGGTTCAGGGGTTAGTGGACCGGGCGCGTCTGGCTGAAAATATTTCTAAAGCGGCGTCGGATATGATCATCCTGAAGAACGAGATTCCCTTTAATCCGAGTTATGAACCGAATTTCGCGCCTCAAAATCCGGACAATAAAATCATCCCTTCTCCGGATGGAAGTTATTTGGTTTCACGAAAGAAGGGTTCTGATGGCGTTTATTACCTGTACCTGGCCAAGGTTCCCCTCAAAGGAAAGAAGGCGGTTTTCAAACGCCTTCAGGCGACAGCCGGCGCGGACAAACCCTCCTGGTCCCCGGACGGGCAGGAATTGGTTTATTCCCAGACGGCGGATAAAACCCGAAAGCTGGAAAAAACGAATGTTAAAACCAGGAAGACCGTATGTCTTTTTTCCACCCAAAGCAAAAATAACATAGGGATCTATCCCGTTTACCATCCTTCCGGAAATATGATCGCCTATATTTATGAGGGCAGGGTCTGTTTGATTAACGCGGGGACCAATATGTCTTATATTTATGAAGGCTCGGCGCCTTCCGCCGGAGAGACCTACTTCAAACAATTGTTGAAAACAAAACTAAAGCTTTCCTATACTGCCGAATTAGAATGGTCAACGGATGGAACCATCATTCGCTGCAGTCAAACCGACAAGCAGGGTAAAAAGATTGATGAGTTATTGGTTCTGGACGTAATGGCTTTGAATAATCCTTGAAATCGAGTAAGGGGTGCTTATGAAACAACGGATATTAGGCTTAGGGTTATTTTTAGGCTTCTGCGGTATTTCCGCCATAGCCCTAGCGCAGCAAAACGCGAGTCAGCAGGCTCTCTTAGCGGCCATAAACGCCAACCCCAACAACGAAACCGCCCACTTTAATCTGGGTGTTTCCTATTTAAACGAGCAAAAATTCGACTTGGCGATTCCCGAGTTTCAACAATGCCTGCAAATCAACTCGAATGACAAGCAGGCGAAGGAATTTTTGGAAATCAGTCAGGGTATTTCGGCTTATTCCCAGCGTAACTATTCCGCGGCCATTGACCATTTTCAAAACGTCATCAAAATTGATCCTAAAAATCCGGACGCCAATCTTATGCTGGCCGATTCCTATGTTCATTTGCAGCAGTATCCGAACGCAGAAACCACGCTGAAAAATTATTCGCCGACTTCTCCCGAGGAAAAGGAAAAAGCCGGCCTGATACTTTCGAAATTATATATGGATCAAAAGAGGTACGCGGAAGCCATACCGGAGCTGAAAAATATCGTGGAAGTGGATTCCAAAAATTTTGACGCTTACGTGAATCTTGGCGTGTCGTACTACAAAATGAAGGATTACCAGAACGCGGCCCATTATTGGGAAAAGGCCACAAGTCTTCAAAAAGACGCCCAGACCCTTAAGTCTCTCGGGTTCTCTTATTACAATTTGGGTGATTTTTCCGACGCCATCGCCAACTACAAAAAATCCATTCAGGTCGAATCTTCCAAGCCCCCGCAGGAACAAGATTTGGAGTCTCTGGATGAAACTTACTACAACCTGGCCGTGGCCTACAGCGACAACGCTTTTTACGATGACGCCGCCGACGCTTTTCAGCAGGCTTTTAAACTCAATCCGAAAGATTCCAACGCGGCTTTGGGCCAGGCCCAGGCTATCGACGCCGCCATTAACGCCCACATGGAAAAGGCCAGCAATTTCCTGCTAAATAACCAATACAGCGACGCCATCGCCGAATGGCAAAAGGTTTTGAAATACCAGCCGGACAACCAGCAGGCGCAGGGCTTTATCACGGATGCCCGGTCTAAATTGAAACTGGAGGTCGACAAGCACTACGCGGCAGGAAAATCTTACGCCAAAGCCGGGAATACGCTTCAAGCTTTGAATGAGTGGAACCTGGGTTTGCAAATGGACCCGGCCAATGAAGATATCCAAAAAGCCCTTAAAAATTTAAAATCCAAAAAAAATGACCGGACCAAGGCGTTGATGGCTGAGGCCGAGGAATATTATCAATCCAACGACCTTTTGGACGCCATCCATAGCTATGAACAAGCCAAAGAAATCGACCCCCATAACCCCAAAATTAAAAAGAGGTTGAAACAACTGGAGTCCAAACAATCCGATGAGAGCGACGGCACTTACGCGAAGGCGTTGAAGTTCTATTCGGAAGGGGATCTCAAAAGCGCTTTGAAGTACCTTCAAATGGCCAAACAAATTGATTCCTCCAGTGCCAAAGTGGCGGCGTTTTTATTTAAAGTGCAAAAAGACATAACCGTTAAAGTGAAGGATCTGGATGCCGAAGGAATTTCCCTTTTTGAAGGCAATGAAAAGGAAAAAGCGAAGGCGAAATTTCAGGAAGTTTTAAAGCTCAAATCAAACGACGATACGGCGAATGATTATGTCAAACAAATGACGGGCCAACAGTCCCAGGCAAAAGCGGACGCTGAACAAGCCAAGACGCTTTATTACGACGGGGTCAGTCTTTATATCAACGGCAATATTCATGAGGCCATCGCGAAGTGGAATGAATGCCTTAAGGCGGACCCGGGATACGTCAGCGCCAGCGAGAACATTAAAAAGGCCGAGGCCAAATTGCAGTCCATTGAAAAGCTTAGTAACGGTTAGGTTTTTAACGAAACTGAAATTTTCACGAGACATGCCGGTCTTTTAAAAAGGCGAGTATCGTAATGAACGGAGTCCCTGTGCAGAAAGTTCTGAATACCAGCCTGTTTCACGGGAGATTTATTTGAGCAACACCACGCCAGCCAAGCCGGCCGTTTCAGCCCCCAAACCCGCTCACAAGCGGCATCTTTTTTCATTGCGGGTGAAGTTTGTTCTGGCATTAACGATCCTCATTTGCGCGGTGATGGGATGCGTCACCTGGCTGATCCTGAACCAGATGAGCCAAACGCTGACCCAGCAGGTCATTGCCCGCGCCGGGGCCCAGGCGCGAAGCCTGGCTCAAAGCAGCGGCGAACGCCTTTTGTCGAACCCTGTTACCCAAGCCGGTGACGTGGATTTGCCCCTGATGGGTTTTGTGAAAGACGCGGTCAAGGTGGAAGCGGGCGGGTCCGGGCAGAACGTCCCCACCGGTCTGAGCGATTGGGAAAATCAAATCCTGGCCTTCAGCAATACCTACAATGAAATGGTTCAAAAATACCTCTGGCCTGACGCGGACAACTTGAAGGGCGGGGAAACCGAATACGCTTTCATTCTCGACAAGGACAACAAGTACCAGGCCTATGACGACATTAAAGGGAACTTCCAAAAAGCCATCGAGAAGGCGGCTTATACCCCGCTTCCCGGACTAAGGCCGCTGGCGGACGGCGAACCCATTCTCGTACAGCCTTACCAGGACAAGGACAGGACTCTCTACGACGTCGCGGCGCCCATCAATACCACCCTCGAGGGGAAGGATATCAAGATCGGGGAAGTCCATCTGGGAATTAACCAGAATTCCATCACCAGCGTGATCCGTTATGTGGCGGTGGCCATCATCTTAACTACTTTGTGTATCCTGCTTTTAGGCATCATTATCATGACCATTTTCGTGACGATCCTGATCAAACCCATCGGGCTTTTGGTGCGAGGCGTGTCGGCCATCGCGGCGGGTAATTTCGACCAGAAAATTAATATCAAACGGGGGGATGAATTGGGCGATCTGACCGACGCCTTCAACGACATGGCCAAATCCCTCAAGGAAAAGGAAGCCATCAAGGGCGCCTTCTCCAAGTACGTCACCAAAAACGTGATGGAACGGATTCTGGAGCATCCGGACGGGCTGAAGTTAGGCGGCGAGAAAAGAGTGGTGACCGTATTTTTCTCCGATATCCGCGGGTTTACCCCCATGTCCGAGGTATTGAGCGCGGAGGAAGTCGTTCACCTGTTGAACGAATATTTCACCGCCATGACGACCATTATTTTCAAATATGAGGGCACCATCGATAAATTCATGGGGGACGCCATCATGGCGGTTTACGGGGCCCCCATCGAAATGCCCGACCACGCGGAACGGGCGGTTCTGGCCGCCATTGAAATGAGCGAGAAAATGAAGGAACTCCAGGCCAAATGGAAGATGGAAGGAAAAAGGGAAGTTAATATCGGCATCGGCATTAACACCGGCGAGGTCGTTGTGGGAAATATCGGCTCGAACGAACGGATGGAATACACGTCCATCGGCGATAACGTGAATTTGACCCAGCGCCTTGAATCGGTCGCGGAAAAGGGACAAATTTTAATTTCAGCCGCCACTTACGAGCTGGTGAAACACAAAATCAACGCGACGATGCTGGACCCCATCAAAGTCAAAGGCAAAGTGGAAAAGGTTATTTCCTATAGCGTCGAAGGCTTGAAAAGCTGATTGTTAAACTAAAAGTTAGCCCTTTTGCCTTCGGCCCCGCCGGCACAACCAAGTCTCGCCCCTCGCCTTGTGGGCTCTGGGCAGGTGACTCCGAAAGCACCTCCCGCCAAAGAGTTGAAGAAATAAAAGCCATTTAAGCCGTCATGAAATGCACGTTTTTTACCGCGTTTTAACCAGATTGAAATCGATGGCAGTCATCCTATTGTCAGGGTAAATTGGTTTTGCTGATGGATGAATCGTAAAGAGGTGCGGATATGACGATGGCGGAATTTTTATTTGTCGTTGTTTTGGGTTACGGGTTATATAAACTTTTGAGCCCTTTTCAGCAATGGCTGGAAAAGACGCTAGTTAATCTGACTGGCGGCAAGAAGCGTTCAAATGGTGTGACCATCGACGTGGAACCTGAGTATAAAAAGAAAGGATCTTAATATGGCGAACAGCGCTTCTGTATTTAAAAATCTCGGTTTGGAGGACAAGTCCAACCCCATCGCTTGGATTGTCAGCCGTTTGGTGACTATCCTGATCGTCATTGTCCTGTTGTCCGCTTTTTTCAGTTCCTATTCCATTGTGGAGCCCGGTAATACGGGCGTGGTTTTTAACATCTGGACAGGTTCCTTGAGAACCACGGGCCAAGGATTGGTCTGGCGTTTGCCCTGGGTGACCCGGGTTCAGAGTTATCCCACAGCCCTGCGTACTTACACTATGGTCATGAGGGCGGGAGAAGGTTCCGATTCGGGAGACGATAGCATCGACTTGCCAACCAAAGAAGGCCAGCATATCCGGCAGGATGTTTCCATTACTTACAACACCTCCGAGGCCAAGGCCGCGGAAGTGTTCAAAAATTTCAGGGGCGCGGATGTATCGGAAATCGAGTCGACCTATATTCGCCGAACCACCATTACCATCGCCCAGAACGTAGCCGGTCAAATGTCCTTAACCGAGGTTATTTCGGACAAACGCACCGATTTCCAGAACGCCATGCAGGCCAGCCTGCAATTGGAACTGGAAAAAATGGGTTTCAACTTAGACAAGGTGAACCTGGGAGCGAGCCATTTGCCCGACGTCATCGAAAAGCAAATGCAGCAAAAGATGGCGGTTCAGCAGGAAGCCGAACAGGCGCAATATGAACTGCAGAAACAAGTAACGCTGGCTAAAGCTACCGTGGCTCAGGCTCAGGGCGAGGCCCAGGCCCTTTTGGTAAAAGCCAAGGCCCAGTCGGAAGCGAACCATCTTTTGCAGGCATCAATCACTTCAACCCTGGTGCGATATAAAGCCATTGAGAAGTGGGATGGGGTTTTGCCCAAGGTTACCGGCGGAAATACACCTTTTATTGATTTGAAAAGCATGGCCGGTGCCGATAAGGCGGAATAACGATCCTTTTAGTGGCTAGCGCGTCTTGTAGACAGCTTTGGGTTCTTCCAGAAAGCCGATACGCTTTTTAGGAGCTTTCATTAGTTCATGAACGGCTGCGAACGCCGCCTGGATTTTGGTGTCTTGCGCGCCGACACGTTTTTCCAAAGCCTTCAGTTTTCGCGCCAAGGCTTTAGTTTTTTTTTGTTTCAATTTTAATCCCATTACATTCACCGGTCTTGCCATTTTCCGCCTCCTCTGGTTGTTGGGTTTCGAGTCACTTGTTCTTTTTTTCGCCGGGGGTAGGGTGGTCATCAGCGCCCCTCACTTCATTCATCGCCCCAGACTTGTTCTTTTTTCCAGACGCCAAACTCTTCTTTCGTGCCAGGTTGGGTTTGGTACCCTTTGCGCACCAGCTCAATAGCCTCTTCCACATCTTTGGGTTTCAAACCTTTTTTCTTCATTCGTTTAGAAATGGCTTTTTGAATGGTTTGAAATTCCTTTTTACTTAATTTCATTTTGATAGAGGTGTTTTCAACTTTTACCTTGGTTTTTTTACCCCGAGCGTATTTCAAGCCTTCGAGCAGGCTTGATTTAAAAGTAGCCGATGATTTTGTTTTCTTTTTGATTTTGATGCCAATTCTTCCTTTTTACGGTTACCGGTAAATTTCACGGCGGTTGCCGATTTTAAAGACCATCACCGATTTTTCGGCGTCATCAATGGCATAGATAACGCGCCAGTCTCCCTGACGAATGCGGTAGCGCTCGCCGCCTTCCATTTTTTCGCAGCCATGGGGTCTGGGCTGCTGTTGGAGATTTTTGATCTTGTCCACGATCTTGGCAACATCGTGGGAGGGGATAGAACGCAGTTCTTTCTCCGCGCTTTTCTTTAGGGAAACTTTATAAGTGGCCGTCACGCTTCAGGTCTTTCAAGACGTTTTCCAGGCTTCGGGCTGGTTCTTTGGCTCTTTTATCAAAAGCCTCATAGTCCGCGGCGTCTTCCTGGAGGGATTGGCGCAGGGCCTCATTCACCAGATATGACAGACTTTTTTCAGCATGAGCGGCCTTGATCTTGGCGGCTTTTAACAATTTTTGATCCAAATAAAGGGTGGCTTTTGAATTCATGATAATTACCTCTGAAGTAAAAATATCAAAATGACGCTATGACGTCAAGACGTCACAAAACGTTTATTATTTGGTTTTGTAGACCGCTTTGGGTTCTTCCAGAAAGCCGATTCGTGTTTGCGTTCACCTGTGTTGAGCCTACGAGGCGAGACACAAGCTTTGGTTGTGTGCCGCCCCTCATTTTTTAAATAAAGAGGGCGGTACTACCCCGCGCCATTCGCTTGCGAATTGCGGGGTGCCAACGGCCCATGGTGATAGCCGTTGGCATAGGTTTTTCTGGCGGCGGCAGTAAAAGCGGCCTGATCCGGTTATATAAATCGCGTAACGAGGAATCATGCAGAAGCAGTTTCTTTTCTATTTCGGCCAACCGTTTTTCGAAAACGTGACTCATCATTAAATTTTCCCGCATCCGGTTTTAATTGGTTTTTTAGCAATTCTTGGAAGTGTGTGGAGCATTGGCAAACAAAATAAAATGATGTCCAAACAGATCCTTCATTCAAAATATAAAGACGAACGAGATGAAATTGTAAAAAAACTAAATACTTTTTATGGACCCTTTAAAGAATTAAGGATGATGTCAAATATCCTTTACTCGAAGTTGGCTCTTGAGATAAAAGAAAAACTAATAAGAAAAGGTAAAAATTTTAGAACACTTGAATATCTTCTTGATGGAAAAAAATTTAACAGACAAGATGACGAAATATTACGGGCTGAATTCAACCTCGAAGTGCACCACCCGGACGAAAGACCTCCGCGGGAGTTTTAAACCCAAGGCATTTCATGGGACGGTTATTAAT
>OLLS01000016.1_pt1 | contig 38639 bp, 57 predicted proteins | sample 1604631 | NCBI WGS metagenome assembly OLLS01 (sample SAMEA104055725, study PRJEB20765) | soil metagenome | biome: Arctic tundra; feature: Polygonal ground; material: soil | place: USA | collected 2011-09 | depth 0-0.5 m | reverse complement strand
GACGTGACGGGAAGCGTGAAGATGCCTGCTGGGGTGGAAATGGTGATGCCGGGCGACAACATCACGATGGAAATCGAGTTGATTGTGCCGGTGGCGATGGAAAAAGAATTACGGTTTGCGATTCGTGAAGGCGGTCACACTGTGGGCGCAGGCGTCGTTACCGAAATTATTGAATAAAGAAAAGGCGAGGAAATAATGGCGACGGCCACAAGTCAAAAAATCAGGATTAAATTAAAGGCTTATGACCATAGGCTTTTAGACCGTTCGACGGTTGAAATTATTGAAACGGTTCGGAGAACTGGCGCCATCGTTTTGGGTCCTGTACCCCTGCCGACCGAGATTAACCGTTGGACGGTTTTGCGAAGCCCGCATGTCGACAAGAAATCTCGCGAACAATTCGAGATTCGGACTCACAAGCGTTTAGTGGATATTGTGAACCCCAACCAAAGAACGATAGACGCTTTGATGAAGCTCGATCTTCCTGCTGGTGTGGATGTTGAGATTAAGTTGTAAGGGTGAATGAAATGAGTGAAAACGTGAAAACCTTAATTGGAAAAAAAGTCGGTCAAACCACGCTGTTTGAAGAAAGTGGCAAGGCTACGCATGTCACCGTTTTGGAAGTGGGTCCTTGTGTGGTGATTCAAAAGAAAACACAAGAAAAAGAAGGCTATAACGCCCTTCAATTAGGTTATGCCGAAAGAAAAGAAAAGCACACGACTAAAGCGCAACAAGGCCATTTCAAAAAATCGGGAGCTACTCCGAAGCGTATTCTTCAAGAAGTACGCGTCGCTGATACGACGCCTTATCAGGTCGGTCAAACTTTGACTGTCGAAAATCTTAAAGATGTGGCCTGGGTTGATGTGGCGGGAGTAACTATTGGAAAAGGTTTTCAGGGTGTTGTTCGGCGCCACGGTTTTGCTGGCGGAAAAAATTCTCACGGTAGTATGCACCATCGTCAGCCGGGTGGTATTGGCGCTTCTTCTGATCCTTCTCGCGTTTATCCGGGAACTCGTATGCCGGGACACATGGGTGATGTTAAACACACTGTTTTGAACTTAAAAGTTATTAAAGTTGATTCCGATAACAATTTGTTGTTCGTTAAGGGAGCCGTTCCTGGAGCTGATGGTGGGATTATTACGGTTCGTCCAAGCGTTAAAAAGTAAGTAAAGGTGAGATGAAATGCCCAAAGCGAATTTATACAACTTAGCTGGTAAATCTTCAGGTCAGGTAGAGCTTTCTGAAAATATTTTCGGATTGAAAGTTCGTACCCACCATATCTGGCGAAGTGTGACAACGCATCTTTCTAATCAACGTTTGGGAACGGTTAAAACTAAGAGCAAGGGTGAAGTTTCGGGTGGCGGTAAGAAGCCGTTTAAACAAAAAGGAACAGGTAATGCTCGTCAGGGGTCCTCGCGTGCGGTTCAGTTCGTAGGTGGCGGTATTGCGCATGGTCCAAAACCTAGAGATTATTCTTTGGAACTTCCCAAGAAAATGCGTCAACAAGCTTTGGCGGAATCCCTGTCGGATAAAGCCCAAAACGGAAAAGTTTTTGTTATAGAAAACATTAAGTTTAATACGCCCAAAACCAAGCAGGCGGTTAGTTTGCTGAAAAGCTTGGATTTAGATGGCAAAAAATGTTTGATCGTTTTAAATCAAACCGATCAAGCCACTTTTAAGAGTTTCCGAAATGTTCCGAAAGTTAAGGTTTTGTCTCGTGGCAATTTGAATACCTATGAAGTCATGAATCATGAAGTTTTGGTTCTGACGCAGGAAACTTTGAAAGAACTAACCGATGCTAAATCGAAAAGCTCTTCTCATAAGGAAAAAGTCTAATGAAAAAATTACAGGATGTCATTGTTCGTCCACTGGTGACGGAGCGCAGCACTGAGCTTAAAGAAGAGGGGAAATATTCTTTTGAGGTTCATCCGAACGCGACAAAAAAGGAAATTAAAAGCGCGGTTGAGACGATTTTTAAAAAAGAGAAGGTTGAAGTTTTGAAAGTTAATACGGCGAATATTCCCGGGAAGATTCGTCGGTTTGGTCGTCATGTTTCTAAGGCGTACCGCTGGAAGCGGGCTATCGTCACTTTGAAGCCTGGCCAAAAAATTGAATTTTTTGAAGGGGCGTAAGAGTCATGGCGATAAAGCTTTATAAACCAACTTCTGCCGGTCGTCGTGCTATGACGGCTTTGACGGGCGAAAACTTAACCAAAAAGACTCCCGAAAAGTCTTTGGTGCTTCCTCGTAAGTCCACTGGTGGACGTAACATGCACGGGCGTATTACGAGCCGTCACCGTGGTGCTGGACATAAAAGACAGTATCGTTTGATTGATTTTGGCCGTGGCAAATTAGGGATGACCGCAAAAGTGGTTGCTTTAGAATACGATCCGAATCGTTCTTGTCGAATTGCCTTGGTGCAATATTTAGACGGCGAAAAGCGTTATATTTTAGCCCCGGAAGGTTTACAAGTCGGAGATCAAGTCATTTCGGGACAAGGTGCGGACGTAAAACCGGGTCATGCGATGAAATTAAAGGATGTGCCCTTAGGTTCGTTGATTCATAACATAGAAATTCGTCCTGGGAAGGGCGGACAATTAGTCCGTTCTGCTGGTGCGGTTGCCCAGTTGATGGCTCGTGAAGGGGATTACGCCACAGTAAAATTGCCTTCGGGTGAAATGAGAAAAGTTCATGTTGAATGCACTACCTCTGTGGGTCAGGTTGGTAATCTGGATCACATTAACGTCAGTATCGGTAAAGCGGGCCGGATGAGATGGATGGGCGAACGTCCCCAGTCACGCGGTGTAGTTACCCGTCCAGGCGATGGACATCCAATGGGTGGTGGTGAAGGTAAAAGTTCTGGAGGGCGTCATCCGACGACTCCTTGGGGTAAACCGACGAAGGGTTATAAAACACGTCTAAACAAATTGACGGAAAAGTACATAGTCAAACACCGTAAATAAGGAAGAGGTTTTGAAATGGGAAGATCGTTAAAAAAGGGCCCTTATGTTGATCAAAAGCTTTTGGCGCTGATTCAGAAAATGAATCGGGCGAGTGAAAAAAAAGTGATTAAAACTTACGTTCGCCGTTCGTCGGTTCATCCTGAGTGGGTCGGTCATACGTTTGCTGTTCATAACGGGAAAAAGTTTATCCCTGTTTTCATAACTGAAAATATGGTTGGGCATAAATTGGGTGAATTTTCTCCGACTCGTACGTTCAAATCGCATGGTGCGGTAAAAACGGAAAAATCGGTTGCTTTAAAGTAAGACTGGATTAAAGAGGTATTTGAAAATGCAAGCACAGGCGATTTCTCGGTATTTGAGGGTGACACCTCGTAAGGCTCGACAAGTGGTTGGTTTGATTCGCAAAAAGCCGGTGGCGGAAGCTTTAAACATTTTAGCTTTTACCAAAAAGCGGGCCGCTGGTGAATTGGCGAAGATTTTAAAAGCCGCTGTTTCGAATGCTGGACAAAATACTAGGATTGATATTGATCGCTTAGTGATCAAATCGGTCCAAGTGGATGGTGGCCCGATGATGAAAAACACTCGTCGTTTTATTCCGCGAGCTATGGGCAGGGCTAGTGCGCTTCATCACCGTACGAGTCATGTAAAAATTGTGGTTTCGGACGAAATTAAAAATTAGCGAAGGGTTTGGGAGGCAATTTTGGGACAAAAAATTAATCCGATTGGTTTCAGGGTCGGCATTATTCGTGATTGGGATTCGATTTGGTTTAACGCCAAGCATAGGATTTATACCCAGACCTTATTGGAAGATATCAAAATTCGTAGGTTTGTTAAGATCCGTTTGAAGAACGCTGGAGTGGCTAAGGTTGTTTTGAAACGCAAAGGTGAAACCGTTGAAGTTGATATCTTTGCTTCTCGTCCCGGAATTGTAATTGGAAAAAAAGGTTCTGAAGTTGATAAGCTCAAAGATGAGTTGAAGCAATTTACTAAAAAGGAAATCCGAGTCAACATCAACGAGGAAAAACATCCCGAAACTAACGCTCAGTTAATCGCTGAAGGTGTTTGCGGACAATTAGAAAAGCGTGTTGCTTTTCGTCGGGCAATGAAAAAATCAATCCAAAGCGCTATGGATGGAGGCGCCAAGGGAATTAAGATTATGTGCGCTGGCCGTTTGGCTGGGTCCGAAATTGCCAGGACTGAGTGGTACCGTGAAGGTCGAGTGCCTCTTCATACATTGAGAGCGGATATTGATTATGGTTTTTCCGAAGCGAACACTACCTATGGGAAAATTGGCGTCAAATGCTGGGTATTTAAACGGGAGATTTTTGGAGCGAAAGACAAACAAGAAGAGGTTGTTGTCGCAAAACCTAAACCTGTTCATCGGGAACGCAAAGTTGCTGTAACTAAGCCGAACCAAGCTTAATGGAACATTGAGGAATTAGAATATGTTAATGCCAAAACGAGTTAAATATCGCAAGACGATGAAGGGCCGTATGCGCGGTAAAACCAAAAATGGAGCCGCTTTTGCTTTTGGCGAGTATGCCCTTAAGTCTTTGGACGCCAGCTATGTGACTGACCGCCAAATTGAGGCTGCTCGCGTCGCTATTAATCGGCACATGAAGCGTGTTGGAAAATTATGGGTTCGTATTTTTCCTGATAAATCCGTTACTCGTAAGCCTGCGGAAGTTCGTATGGGCGGTGGTAAAGGTTCTCCGGATCATTGGGCGGCTAGGGTGAAACCGGGAAGAATTTTATTTGAGTTGAGTGGTTGTCCGGAAAATGTAGCAAAAGAGGCTTTTCAATTGGCTTCACATAAATTACCTGTTCGCACTAAGTATCTTTCTCGTACCCAAATGGGAGGCGTTTAATGAAATCCAAAGAAATTCGTGAATTAAACGTTGAACAATTAAAGCAACAGCTGATATCTAAAGAAGAAGAGCTTTTTAACTTGAAAATTCAACTTTCCACAAAGCAGTTGGAGAATCCTATGAAAATTAGGGATGCTCGCCGTCATGTGGCTCGTTTAAAAACTATTCTTCGGGAAAAAGAAAAGGGCTCTAAGGCCTCGTGAGGAGAAGCTAATGTCATCTGATAATGAAAAGCCCTTATCCAGGGTAAAAACGGCGGTTGTTGTTAGCCGGAAAATGGACAAAACGGCTGTGGTAGCAATCGAGCGTTTGGTAAAGCATCCGCTTTATCACAAATTGATTCGTAAGCGCAGCAAATTTAAAATTCATGATCCTAAAAACGAAACCCAAAAAGGCGATGTTGTGTTGATTGCTGAGACGAGACCAATTAGTGCGGATAAACATTGGCGTTTAGTAAAGATTGTCAAAAAGGCCATTGCGGTTGAGGAGGCAAAATTATGATCATGCCTCAAACGATGCTCAATGTGGCGGATAACAGTGGCGCCACGAGGATTATGTGTATTCACGTTTTGGGCGGTACCAAGCGTCGTTACGCTGGTATTGGTGATGTTATTGTGGCCGCTGTAAAGGAAGCTATTCCTGGCGGTGGAGTCAAGAAAAGCGAAGTGGTTAAGGCGGTCGTGGTTCGTCAAAGGCGTGTTTTTGTTCGTCCAGATGGTTCAACGGTTCGTTTTGATGAGAACGCTGCGGTTATTATTAATGATCAAATGGCTCCGCGGGGAACCCGTATTTTTGGCCCGGTGACGCGCGAATTAAGAGAAAAGAATTTTATGAAAATCATTTCCCTGGCACCGGAGGTTTTGTAAGTCATGCATGTTCACCGTGAAGACACAGTCGTTGTTTTGGCCGGTAAAGACCGGGGTAAAAGAGGTCGCGTACTCAAAATTATTAACAAGACGGAAAAAGTGTTGGTAGAAAAAATCAACATGGTTAAAAGACACACTCGCCCGAGCCAAGAGTTGCCTCAAGGCGGAATTGTAGAGAAGGAGGCGGCGATTCACGTTTCTAATTTGCAGGTTGTTTGCGCAAAGTGTGGGAAGCCGACCCGCATCTCGAACAAAATTTTGTCGAGCGGTAAAAAAAATCGCGTTTGCAAAAAGTGCGGCGAAATTTTGGATAAGGAAAAGTAAAATGGCGACGATTTTGAAAGACAAGTACAGCAAAGAAATTGTTCCGGCCTTGATGAAAAAGTTTGATATTAAGAACATAATGCAGGCCCCTAAGGTCGAAAAAATTGTGATTAACGTTTGCGTCGGAAAAGCGGCTTCCGAAAATAATATTAAATTGTTGGATATGGCGGTTGAAGAATTAACGGCTATCAGTGGTCAAAAGCCCGCCATCACGAAATCAAAAAAAGCCATTTCCAATTTTAAACTTAGGGCGAACCAGCCTCTGGGCGCAAAAGTTACATTACGTGGTGAGCGGATGTATCAATTTATGGAACGGCTTTTTATGGTGACCTTTCCACGTGTTCGTGATTTTCGCGGTGTTCCGACTCGCTCCTTTGATGGGCGGGGAAATTACACGCTTGGATTAAAAGAACAAATCATCTTCCCGGAAATTAATTTTGACAGTGTTCAGTTTATCCATGGGATGGATATTACTTTTGCTACGTCCGCTAAAAATGATGAGCAAGCCAGGGAATTGTTGAAGTTGCTTGGCATGCCCTTTAGAAATAATTAGGAGAGTTATGGCTAAGAAATCTTTGGTCAATAAGCAAAAACGCAAACCGAAGTTTAAGGTGCGGGCTTATAACCGTTGTAATCTTTGTGGCCGTCCTCGTGCTTTTTTGAGGCGGTTTGGTATGTGTCGTATTTGTTTTAGAAATCTCGCTGGCGAGGGGAAAATCCCCGGCGTAATTAAAGCTAGCTGGTAAGTTCAAGGAGAACACCGATATGTCCATGACGGACCCGATTGCAGATATGCTGACAAGAATTCGCAACGCGAATCATGTTTTTAAGGAAAAGGTTGATGTTCCTTATTCTAAGTTGAAACTGGAAATTGCCAGAATTCTTTCAGAAGAAGGCTACATTAAGAATTATAAAGTAATCGAAGATAAAGGAAGGCCTTCTTCCATTCGAGTTTCGATGAAGTATAGCGATAAGAAAGAAAGAGTTATTACCAACATTACTAGAACGAGCCGTTCGGGGCGCCGGGTGTATTCAGGAAAGGCTAAGATACCTAAAGTTATCGGCGGGTTAGGTATTGCGATTGTTTCTACATCCAAAGGAATTTTGACGGATCAACAAGCGAGATTGCAAGGTGTTGGCGGTGAAGTCCTTTGTTTAGTTCATTAATTTTTTGAGAGTTTAAGGGAGAAGTTATGGCGCGAATTGCCAAAAGACCAATTGAGATTCCTCAAGGCGTCAAGATTAAGACGGATGGTGGAAAAGTTGTGGTTGAGGGACCGAAAGGCTCCTTGAATCATGAAATGATGCCCGGCTTGAAATTGGATGTCAAAGAAAAGTCTCTTTATGTAATGCCAATTGAAAACGCGGATGTAGAAGCAAAAGCGTTAAATGCCAGTCACGGATTAACGCATGCTTTGATAAAAAACATGTTGAGAGGCGTTTCGGCTGGGTTCGAAAAAAAACTCGAAATCCAAGGTGTTGGTTACCGTGCTGCGCTCGATAAAGGAAAGTTGACTATGTCTTTGGGTTTTAGCCATCCAGTGGTGATGGAATTGCCTAAAGGGATTACGGTCGATATTGAAAAACAAACACTTTTGACGGTAAAAGGCGTTGATAAGTACTTGGTGGGTGAAATGGCGGCAAAAATTCGCCGAGTGAAACCTCCCGAAGTTTATAAGGGAACAGGCATTCGGTACTCTGGCGAATATGTTCGTAAGAAGGTTGGTAAGACGGGTGCTACCGGCAAAACTGGTGCAAAATAAGTTTTAGGAGTTTCTGCGTTGGAACATCAAAATATTAAACGTATTCGTCGTCACACAAGAATTCGTAAAAAACTAATGGGCTCGACCGAAAGGCCTCGGTTGGTAGTTCATCGTGGCGCTAAAAATATAACTGCTCAAATCGTAGACGACATAAAAGGAATCACGATCGTTTCTGCGGCGAGTTTCGATAATAATTTGCGCAGTCAGGTGAAGTTTGGCGGTAATGTGGAAGCGGCGAAAGCGGTTGGCGTTCAAATTGCCAAATTAGCTAAAGAAAAATCAGTGAATCGTGTTGTGTTTGATCGTGGAGGTTACATATTTCATGGTCGCATCAAGGCCCTGGCGGAAGCAGCTCGCCAGAACGGTCTGGAATTTTAAGGATTAAGGAAAATTATGGCGCGCATTGATGCATCGAAATTTGATTTAAAAGAAAAAGTAATTCATATCAACCGCGTGGCTAAGGTTGTTAAGGGTGGAAGACGCTTTAGCTTTTCCGTTCTGGTTGTAGTCGGTGACAGTCATGGTCATGTTGGAATCGGAACCGGTAAAGCCAGCGAAGTTCCGGATGCCATTCGTAAATCGGTTGATGACGCTAAGAAAAATTTAATTTTTATACCCTTAAAAGGAACGACTCTTTACCATGAGATTGTTGGAGAATTCAAAGCGTCTCGAGTAATGTTGCGTCCAGCTGCTCCTGGTACGGGTATCATCGCTGGCGGAGGCGTTCGCGCGGTTTGTGAAATGGCAGGCATTACCGATATTCTTACCAAGTCCATTAAGTCGGATAATGTATTCAATGTTGTACAAGCGACCCTCAGGGGTTTACGCGCAGTTCGCTCGCCGGAAGTTGTGGCGGCTTTACGCGGTAAGACTGTTGAAAGCTTAATGGGAGTTGTTAAATCATGAGCGATTTAAAAATTCAATTAGTTAAAAGTTTAAGTGGCCGTTTGCCCAAACATGTGAGAATCGCGGAAGCCTTGGGTTTGCGTAAAATTCGTCAAATGGTTGTTCGGCCTGACACTCCCATTATTCGCGGTATGGTTGAAAAAATCGGTTATCTTGTTGAAATAAAAAAGTAAGGTTGAGACTATGAAAATCACGCAATTAAAACCCACACGAGGCTCCGTGAAGCGTCGCAAAATTGTTGGAAAAGGTCCCGGATCCGGTCATGGAAAAACCTCCACACGAGGTCATAAAGGCCAAAATTCCAGAACGGGTGGCGGAGTCCGTCTTGGATTTGAAGGCGGTCAAACACCCATTTATAGAAAACTCCCTATTCGGGGTTTTAAAAGTATTGGTAAAATTGTTTTCGACGTGGTTAATTTAGATCAATTGGCCAAGTTTGAAAATGGTTCTACCGTTACGCCTGTCGAATTAAAACAAAAGGGCTTTGTCGGTGGAAATGATCGTATTAAAGTTTTAGGAAATGGCGAATTGAAAAATAAATTGACCGTGAAAGCTCACGCGTTTAGCGCTTCGGCTCTTGAGAAAATCAAGGCTGCGGGCGGAACCGCGGAGGTTTTGTAAGTGCTTTCAGCTTTTGCAAATATCTTTCGTGTTCAAGAACTAAAAAGCAGAGTTCTGTTTACCTTGGCGATTTTATTGGTCTATCGCATTGGTATCCATGTACCTGTTCCTGGAGTCGATGTCAGCTCTCTGGCCTTATATTTGGAAAAACAAACGGCTGGCGGCGTTCTTGGGTTTTTAAATACCTTTTCCGGCGGTGCTTTAAAACAGGCGTCTGTTTTTGCTTTAGGCGTCATGCCTTATATCAGCATGTCCATCATTCTTCAGCTTTTGACGGCGGTTATTCCTTCTTTAGAAAAATTATCAAAAGAAGGGGAAATGGGCCGTCGTAAAATCACTCAATATACAAGAATTGGAACGGTTGGTTTGTGTATTGTTCAAGGACTGGGAACTACTTATCTATTACGTTCGTTTAATAATGGAAGCTTTGTTTATCATTGGGGTATTGGGTTTCAATTTATGACAGTTTTGGCCTTGACCACCGGAACTGTTTTTATCATGTGGTTGGGCGAGCAGATTACGGAGTACGGAATTGGCAATGGAATGTCTTTAATTATTTTTGCAGGTATTGTGGCAGGGATTCCGGCGCAATTAGCCCAAAATTACAGAATGTTTTCAATCAATCAAATAAATTTATTTTCGATAATTTTATTTTCCGTTTTTACGCTTATGACAATTGCGTTTATTGTTGTTTTGCAACAGGGAGCCCGTAAAATTCCGGTTCAATATGCGACTCGTGTTGTCGGTCGTCAGGTGTTTAAAGGTCAATCGACTCAATTGCCCTTAAAAGTTGATTATTCAGGAGTGATTGCTGTTATTTTCGCCTCCTCTATTTTAATTTTTCCGTCTCAAATCGCGCGCTATTTAGAATCAGCTGTTTCGCCTGACAGTTGGTTTTATGGTTTTTTTGATTTTATAGTCTCCAACATTTCTCCCGGCGCATATTTTTATTACGTTGTTTACTCGTTTTTAATTATTTTCTTTTGTTATTTTTATACGGCGATCGCATTTAATCCCATTGATCTATCTGAAAATATGAAAAAATATGGTGGTTTTATTCCGGGCATTCGTCCAGGTCAGCCAACAGCCGAATTCATTGATAAGACTTTAACTCGTATTACTATTTGGGGTGCTTTAGCGGTTTGCGCCATTGCGGTTTTTCCGGAAATTATCGCAAGAAATTTACACATACAGTTTAATTTTGGAGGAACGTCTCTTTTGATCATTGTGGGTGTGGCCTTAGACACAATGAAGCAAATTGAATCCCATTTATTGATGAGACATTACGACGGTTTTATGAAAAAAGGACGTCTGAAAGGTCGGAGCGCATTTTGATAAGAATTATACTTTTTGGCGCACCGGGCGCGGGTAAAGGAACTTACTCGGCAGAACTAGTAAAAAAATATAGAGTTCCCCAAATCTCCACGGGCGATATGTTGAGGACTGAAGTTAAAGAAGGAACGGAATTAGGAAAAGAAGCTCATGAATTCATGAAACATGGGCATTTGGTTCCGGATCCCATGGTTATTGAAATGGTTCATAAAAGAATTCAAGAGCCTGATGCGGTGAATGGTTTTATTTTAGATGGTTTTCCAAGGACGGTGACTCAAGCAAAAAGTTTGGATCAAATGCTTCATCAAATGCAAATCGAATTAAGCGGCGTTGTTAAAATTGAGATTAGCCAAGAGACGATTCTTTCGCGTTTGACCGGACGCCGGGTTTGTACCAATTGTGGCGCCACATTTAATATTGCTACGATGAAGCCGAAACAAGAAGGGATTTGTGATAAATGCGGTCATAATTTAATACAAAGGCCCGATGATAAACCTGAAACAATCTTGAATCGTTTGGCGGTTTATCAAAAAGATACGGAACCGCTTATTGAGTTTTACAAGAAAAAAGATTTACTGCGGCCGGTTCAATGCGAAGGCCCTTATAACGAGGCTTTGGCGAGAGTTTTTGCCGCATTGGAGAAAATGGCGAAAGTTTAGTGATAACCATAAAATCTGAAGCTGAAATAAAATTAATGAGGATCAGTGGCAAGATTGTTGGCCAAGCACTGGTGGAAATTAGGGCCCGAATAAAGCCGGGTGTGATGACACAAGAGATTGATAAATTTGCTTATGAGTTTTTCAAAAAAAACGACTGTGTCCCTGCGTTTTTGGGATATCACGGGTATCCGGCTACCATATGTGCCTCGATCAATTCTGAGGTTGTTCATGGAATTCCTGGAAAGCGCGTTTTGGAAGAAGGTGACATCGTCGGCATTGATATTGGTGCCTATTACAAGGGCTATTGCGGTGATTCGGCCCGTACTTTTCCGGTCGGAAAAGTAGAGCGGGAAGTGGAAAAGCTGTTGGAAGTTACATTTGAGTCTTTAAATAAAGGCATTGACCAATGTCGGGTTGGAAATCGCATTTCTGATATTGGTCATGCGGTTCAAAATCATGTTGAAACGCATGGGTTTTCTGTAGTTCGGGATTATGTCGGGCACGGTATTGGGCGGACTATGCACGAAGATCCTCAGGTGCCTAATTATGGCAGGCCGCATCAGGGACCGAGAATCATTGAAGGTATGTGCCTTGCCTTGGAACCGATGGTGAATATGGGAACTGAGGAAGTTAAGGTTTTGCAGGATGGCTGGACAGTTGTGACGAAAGATGGTAAATTCTCCGCCCATTTTGAAGATACTATTGCCATATTGGCGAATGGGCCGGAAAACTTGACGAGGGTTTAATTAAGTCCCTTTGGTAAAGATTTTGGAGGCATATGGCAAAGGAAGATGCGATTTCGGTAGAGGGAATAATTATTGAAGCTCTTCCGAACGCTAGTTTTAGAGTTGAATTAGAAAATAAGCATGTTGTTTTAGCGCATGTTTCAGGAAAGATGAGAATGAATTTCATTCGTATTCTTCCTGGAGACAGGGTGACGGTAGAGCTTTCACCCTATGATTTGAATCGGGGTAGAATTACTTACCGGTTCAAGTGATGTAAATGTAATTAAGGAAGGATTTCAAAATGAAGGTTCGGTCTTCGGTTAAGCCGATTTGTGACAAGTGTAAAGTGATCCGCCGCAAGCGGGTAATTCGAGTGATTTGTACCAATCCCAAGCACAAACAACGCCAGGGATAAGGAGAGAGTATGGCCCGCATAGCAGGAATTGATTTACCAAAAGAAAAGCGCATCGAAATCGCTCTAAATTATATTTACGGCATTGGACCGTCTCTGTCCAAAAAGATTTTGGTGAAAGCAGGTGTGAGTCCGGATATTCGCGTCAAGAATTTGAAAGACGATGAAGTGGGTCGTATTCAAACAACAATCAACGCTGAAAACATAAAAGTAGAAGGTGACTTGCGCCGCGAAGTTTCAATGAATATTAAGCGATTGATTGACGTCGGGACTTTTCGAGGAAGTCGTCACCGCAAGGGTTTGCCGGTTAGAGGACAGAGGACTAAAACTAACGCGCGTACGCGTAAAGGGCCGAAAAAGACGGCTGGTAGTGGCCGTAAAAAAGAAGAATAGATTTTTTGTTCGTTGCGGAAAATTTACTTGTTAGTTAATTAGTTTAAGGAGAAAAAGAGTGGCTGAAAAAGTTGAAGCGAAAATCGAAACCAAAGATGAAAAAGCAACCCAGGTTGCTGGAGCTAAAAAAGGAAAAAAGGCTCCTCGCAATGGTGTGGTTCATATTCAATGTACCTTTAATAATACTTTGGTGACCATTTCCGACGCAAAAGGTAATGTGGTGGCTTGGTCTTCAGCTGGGTCAGTGAATTTCAAAGGAAGCCGTAAATCAACCCCATTCGCCGCTCAAGTGGCGGCTGAAACAGCCGGCAAGAAGGCTGTGGATGCCGGTATGAAAGCGGTTGAGATTTATGTTAAAGGACCTGGGTCAGGACGCGAAGCGGCAATACGGGCTATTCAAACCTGTGGTTTGCAAATTCTTCTTATTAAAGATGTTACACCTGTCCCTCATAATGGTTGCCGGCCGCCTAAGCGCCGGCGTGTATAAAGGAGCTGTTGAATGGGTATTCAATCTGTTTGTCGTATCTGCCGCCGCGAAGGCATGAAACTTTATTTAAAGGGAACCCGTTGCGAAACGGAAAAGTGTGCCTTTGAACGTCGTGGTTATGCTCCTGGACAACACGGGCAAAGACGTAAAAAGGACACGGAATACGGTTTGCAATTGCGTGAAAAACAAAAGGTTAAGCGTATTTATGGAGTTTTGGAAAAACAATTTCGACGTTATTTTTCGATTGCGGCCAGCAAAAAAGGCGTGACGGGTGAAACACTTCTCCAGTTGCTGGAACAGCGTCTGGATAATACGGTTTTTCGTTTGGGTTTCGCTGAATCCCGGAGGCAAGCCCGGCAAGTGGTTCGACATGGAATGATTTTGGTGAATGGCAAAAAAGTTGACATTCCTTCTTATTCTTTAAAAGCTGGTGAAAAGATCGCTGTTTCGGATCGCTTTAAAGAAAATCCGGGCGTCAAACGCTCTTTGGAAATGTTGCAAAAACGGGGTGTGCCAGAGTGGTTGGAAGTTGACACCACAGCTTTGTCGGGTACGTTTAAGAAAGTTCCGACAAAAAATGAAATTGCTCTGCCGGTTCAAGAACAGCTGATTGTGGAATTGTATTCAAAATAAGTTTAGCTGGAAGAAGAGTTTGGCCCCTACGGGGGTTATTATCGCGGGAGGCATCATGCAAATCGGAAATGTTCAAATTCCAAAGTTTTTGGATTACGAAAAGGAAACTTTAACTCCGACTTACGGCAAGTTTGTCGCAGAACCTTTTGAGAGGGGTTATGGCCAATCGGTAGGCAATTCTTTGCGCCGCATTCTACTTTCTTCTATTACGGGTGCTGCAGTTACTTCAGTTAAATTCGAGGGTGTTTCTCACGAATTTTCTTCCATTTCCGGTGTGGTTGAAGATACAACTGAAATTATTCTCAACCTTAAAGAATTAAAGATTAAATTATTCAAGCCGGGAACCAAAACTTTACGTTTATCAGTAAAAGGTGAACGTAACGTTGTGGCGGCCGATATCCAAGGTGACGCCGACGTTGAAATTTTGAATCCGCAATTGCACCTCGCGACATTGACAGAAGATGACGCTGCTTTGGATTTAGAAATTGAAGTGGCCGATGGTCGCGGTTATTCCCCTTCGGAGCGCAATAAGCGTGAAGGGCAGCCAATTGGAGTGATTCCGGTAGATTCCGTATTTACTCCGGTTACACAGGTGAAATATTCCGTTGAATCAGCCCGTATTGGTCAAATGACAGATTATGACAAGCTTATTATTGAGATTTCGACAGATGGACGTATTCATCCCGAAGATGCTTTAGCGCACGCTTCTAAAATTTTGAGAGATTCCTTGCAGATTTTTATTAATTTTGAGGAAGAACCCATTCAGCAAGACGATTCCATGAGCGAAGAAGAAGAAAGAATGCGTGAACTTTTGAGCGAAAGCGTCGAGGAATTGGAATTGTCTGTTCGTTCCGCCAATTGTTTGAAAACAGCGAACATTAAAACTATCGGTGATCTGGTTCGTAAAAGCGAATCCGATATGCTGAAATACAAAAACTTTGGCCGTAAGTCCTTGAATGAAATTAAGGAGATATTAGGTGGGATGGGTCTTTCCTTTGGGACTGATGTTGATTCTATTTTGGCTAAAGGTAAGCCTATATCCTCAGTTCGTGTTGAAGCAAACGTTTAAGACTAGGAGTCTATAATGCGTCACCAAGCACATCATGGTCGTTTAGGGGTTCAGCCTTCTCATCGTCGTGCGATGATTAGGAACATGGTCACTTCGTTGTTTAAACACGAAAGAATTAAGACCACTAAGACCCGTGCGAAAGAAGTGCGTCGTTATGCCGAAAAAATGATCACCCTCGCTAAAAAAGAAACCCTAGCGGCCAAAAGGGATGTTCTGGGCTTTGTAAGGGAACGCGAAGTTGTCAATAAACTGTTTAAAACTTTAATCTATCGATATTCCCAGCGTAAAGGCGGCTATACCCGTATTTTAAAGTTGGGTTATCGCGCGGGCGATGGCGCTGATATGGTATTTTTGGAACTGGTTGATCGTCCGGTTGAAGAAAAATCGACTGAAACTTCGGTTGATAAAAAAGAAAAAACAGAAGCTATTGAGGCTACTTCTGAAGTAGTTGTCGGAAAAAAGAAAAAGTCTAAGGACGTAACACCTGTTTCTTAAGGCTGTTGATGAGAGCTCGAATTAAGAATGTTCTCTGTCAAATTATTTGTAGCTTTCATAAGGGATTTTCTATGAAAAAAAATTCGCTTAAAATGCTCCTTGTCTTAGCGTTTCTTTTTACGTTATGCATATCATCTAATGCATTAGCTCAAAACGGGGATATCGATTTATCCGGTGGACTTGAAACTAACCATCAAAATTATTTTTACAAAGATCCCAACAAAGCGTTTCTGCAGGCTTTTTTTCCAGGCCTATTGATCCATGGTTACGGCCATTTTTACGCTGACGATCAATTAACGGGAGATGTTCTTTTAACGGGTGAAGTCGTGTCGTTGTTGTCGATCGGATGCGGGATTCTTATTGAATCTAATACGACTACTTTTTCTGGCGGAATACTAGGGGACAGTATGAATGCGGGAACTATCGGAACCAATATGATTTGGGGCGGTATCGCGGCATTCACGCTTTTGTGGGTAGTTGATATGGCGCATGCCCCAACCGCAGCCAGTGATTACGATAATGAACATGGGTTAAAACCCATCGCCTACATGGAACAAAACAGCCCGGTTTTAGCTTTGGCCTGTCGTTTCTAAAATAAAATTTATTTAAATTAGAACGATGATTTTAGGTTCATCTTGTTGCTTATTTTTTTGTTATTTTGAATCTTGTTGTTTAATAGAGCTTTGTTGGCTAAGAACGTTTTTAGTTTCTGTGGAGAAGTCATTAACCTCACTGTGAATTTGGTTCATGTTTTTGTTAGAACCTTTTGTCAATTTGTAACCCGCTTCCGCGAGCGCTTGTTTCCAACTACCAAATTCCCGGCGCGCAGCGGAATAGAGTGCTAACCGATCTCGATAGGTTGTCAAAAGATTTAAGGATTGAGAGCTTTTTACTTCTTCTAAAACCTGGGTCTTCGACCACTTCGTTAATTTACTACGTCTACGGGATTTTCCTTCATCAAGGATTTGATCGTAATTGATTCCCGCTTCCCGAACAGCGTTTGCCCAGCTATTAAAGTACCGGCGAGAAGAGGCTGCGGTAAAAAGAGAAACATAATTCTTAGAGATGTGTCCCGCCGAGAGATCAATATTTTGATTCTTAAAATCTTTGATCATCTCGATGATAATTTCTTTAGACCATTTTTGTTTCATGTTTGCCACCTAAGATTTGATGACATGAATTATAATAAAAAACCCGGTAAAAGCTAAAACAATAAGCTCACTTTTTGTCAGGATATCGAAATTTGACCCATAAAATCAAAGATTTTTTTGAAGTTTTCTTATTTTTAGCCCTGTCCCTATCGGTGTATATTTTATTCATTTTCACCATACCCATCGCGAAAGAACCCCATGGATGGATAGCGCTGAATGGATTTGATAATCCTTTGTGGATTGGCGGGATTGACGCGTTGATTTTTGGATCCGCATTGGTTTGCGTTTTATTGGGGACGCTCATGATGGCTTGGGTGCCGGCCTTACCTCTGAGCATTGTCCGAAATCTTTGGATTCTGACCTATTTCTTTATTTGGGTTGATACGGTTTTTGTTCTGTCTATGGAATATCAGACGATCGGATTTTTTATCAGATTGATTCTTGGATTTTTTTTCATTTATCTTTTCTTCTTCGCTCTTCATTTTTTAGGATTTCAACCCGAAACGAAGCCAACGGTTTCAAGCTGGAAAACAGAACTTATTCAATATTGGACTTGGGGTTGGCTGAGCTTTTATTTCTCGCTTTCATTTTTGCTGATTTATAACTCGTTTAAGTATTCGGATTTACGATTACCGCTCGCTTTTGGGGCATTGAGTGTTTGTTTTTTAAATTATGTTTTTTCGCTGTTTCTTCAAAAGTCCGAGGGGAAAAGTGTGGACCGATACTCGGAAATCGGCAGAAATGTGTTTGTGATTTGGCTTTTAGTGTTACTGGTTTGCTGGGCGGGAAAAACATGGCTTTTTTAAAAAAGAGACCGAAGATTTCATTCGGTCTCTGGACACTCTTCATCATCTTCACTTTCGTAAATTGTTTATTGGCGTACGAACCGTTTTCTTATTCGACGAAAGGCTGGCTCATTGTGTTGGGCTTGATCGGGCCATGGATGGCCGGATTCAGCCCTTTCCGTTCTTCTGAACAGCGGTCTTCCTTTTATACCGAAACTTTTTCCTGTGATTTTCATTGGTGGGTTTTGGTTTTATTGTTTGTCAGCTTATTATTTCGTTTTTATCACCTGACTCATTTTTATTTGTGGCCTAACGGTGATGAGGCGCTTCACGGCTTTTTGGCCATACCATTAATTTCGAAATGGAATTGGCAGTTCTTTTATACTGTGGGTGAACATCCGCCGCTTTTGATCTGGTTCTTGGTCCCTTTTTTCAAGTTTATCGACTCACCCTTTTTTGATATCTGGTTCCTGCCGGCGTTTTTTTCATCCATCGCCGTCCCCGTGGGGTATTGGGCTTCCCGCCAATTTTTCTCTAAATCCTTTTCGTGGTTGTTTGGTTTTCTTTTAGCTTTTAGTTTTTGGCCACTTTATTCAGGACGATTTTGCCATCAGGGTCTTTTTACGCCTTTTTGGGAGCTGTTAGGTTTTTTATTGCTGGCCTTTTTTATTAAAACCCAGTCCAAAAGCCGGAAAGTCATTTGGGCTTTTTGTCTGGGTCTCTGGATTGGTCTGGGGTCGCTCACTTTTACAGCCTGGGCGGTTGTTATTTTGTTGTTCGCTTTAACCATCGCGGTTGTTTGGTTTCATGGTTATCGGAACCTAGTGGAGTATCCGATTAGTTTCTTCGGCGGTCTTTTTATCGGCACATCGCCGTTTATCATGGCCGCACTCCAAAATGGATATGGCCATCATTTAATCGACGCGTCCGCGGCCAGCCACTACTTCACCCTCTCGCACGAACTAGTAACTCGTCTTTCTTATATAACCTGCTTATTTTGGGGATCCTTACAAACCGGCAGCTCCTACGCCCCGGTTTGGGGCGGCGTGCTCAATCCTATTCTGAGCTCGTTTTTTTTTATCGGCACAATCGAATTAATTCAGCGGTGGCGTGAAAAAATAACAATCTGGGTATTTGCCGCCCTTTTCATTTTGCTTTTGCCTGGTTTGCTGTCGGCGGATTATGTTGAGTTTAACCGGGTTATCCAGGTGATGCCGATTATATTGCTGGTGACGGTTTTGGGTTTGCAGCGGTTAATCATGGTTTTGCCCAACAATAGAAAATGGATAATGGTTCCTCTGCTTCTCTGCTCTTTTTTACTCGACATGAACCAATTGTTAAAACCGGCGGTAGACGGGTCCGCTTGGCAATTCAATTTCAAAAAAGAAATTCCGGACGAAAATTTTAATGCCTATCAGATATTTGCTGATGAATACTCTGAAAACGGGCCCGGGCTTATCTTTTCTGATTTTATCCCGCTGACTCATGGTCATACGCTTCATGTAACCACTTATCATTTCAATGCCGCGTTAAATCCTAGTTTGAGCGTCACCAACGCCAAGTGGGTTGGATTAATGGTGAATGTTCATTATCAGAGCTTTTTAGAAAAAAGATTTCCTAAAGCTGTATGGAAAACCGTAACGCCATCTCCACCGGGGCAAGGTGGCTCGGTGGTTGGAATTATCCCCATTGATCAAAAAAACATTGAGATTTTGATGAAGTGGAATAAAGTTCACCAATATTTTTATCAGCTGAACCTGCAGGCTGAAAATATGTACAACGATCCAAAGCTATATCAGTCGGCGCTTAAACATTTTCCGGATGGATATCCTTTGGTCAAAGGAGATCCCTTTTTGGAATCTTGTTTTGGCGAATGGGTAACCCAGTTTCACTGGGGCGCTGACCATCAACAAAACATTATCCTTATGAAGCGCGCCATCCAAGCGGGTTATCCCTGCGCCCATTTGTATTACAAGTTGGGAGAGTTTTTGTTTTTGGACCAACGGTTACCTGAAGCGAAAGAAGCTTTTCAAAAGGCAATCAGTTGTAAGATCAATGAAACCGACGCGGTGGACTGGATTCAAACAATCGATCAAATTATGAGTCTGAATAAAGGAAAATTGGGGCGGACTTGACAGCCGGTATTCGGTTGAGTATAGTTCTTCCACTCGCAGTTTAGATTTTTAGGAGACGTTATGACTTTCGGAATCGCAAACAACTTACCTCTCGTCGTATTGGTAGTAGTCTTGCGTCCGGAAGCGGGTCGCTCCTAACGACGGCTATCAAGCCGCGGGGCCCGCTTCCAGGGCTACCGCGGCTTTTTTGTTTTAAGGCCAAAGTACCCTCAGAAGAACAAAACCCCCAATGAACTGATGAAACGGGCTTTTAAAGGCAAAAAGGATGTTTTTGCGTTCCTTTATCCCTCGAAAAAGCCCCTGATTACTTGTAAAATCTGGGTCTTTCGCGTCCGGCAAGGGCGGGACCTTTTAGGAGAAACACAATGGCTAAGACAAAACTCAAAACCGGAGCCCAAATGGTGGTGGATATCCTCGTGGACGAGGGTGTGGAAATTCTTTGGGGATTAACGGGCGGGGCCGTTCTGCCCATTTTCGACGCGCTCTATCAAAACAGCGACCGCATCCGGCTGGTGGACACGCGCCACGAACAGGGTGCCATTCATATGGCCGAAGGCTACGCCAAGGCGACCGGCCGGGTGGGTGTGTGCATCGCCACGTCTGGTCCCGGCGCGACGAATATTGTGACGGGCCTGACGGACGCCTATATGGATTCTGTTCCCTTGGTGGCCATTACGGGCCAGGTGCCGTCCCATTTAATTGGGACCGACGCTTTTCAGGAAGCGGATGTAGTGGGTATTACCCGCTCCTGCACCAAGCACAATTTTCTGGTGAGAAATATCCAGGAACTGCCGCAAATTATGCGGGACGCTTTTTTCATCGCCCGCACCGGACGTCCGGGGCCGGTGCTGGTGGATATCCCGAAAGATATCGCCGCCGCCTCAGCCGAAGTGCCTTATCCCAAACACTCCACGGTTCCTCTGTCCAAACTTGTGCCGATGATTGATTTCAGCCAGGTGGAGAAAATCGCCGAGCTGATCAAGCATGCCAAGCGTCCGCTCATTTACGCGGGGGGCGGCGTCATCAACGCCGGGGCCTCCGACGCGCTTTACAAGTTCGCGCGCAAAACCAATATTCCGGTCACCTTGACCCTCATGGGTCTGGGCGCTTATCCGGCCAACGACCGCCAGTTCATCGACATGCTGGGTATGCACGGCTCCTATCGCGCCAACATGGCCCTGACCCATTGCGACCTTCTCATCGCTATTGGCAGCCGCTTTGACGACCGAGTGACGGGTAAACTTTCCGAATTCTCGCCCGGTTCCAAAAAAGTTCATATCGATATTGATCCGACTTCCATCGGCAAGAACGTGAACGTGGAAGCCCATGTGCTCGGCGACATGAACACCATTCTGGCCTCACTGATTAAACAAGTAGGCTCGCAGGATTATGACGAGTGGTATGACCAAATCGAGGGCTGGCAGAAGAAGCATCCCTTGATTGCCTACAACCAAAAGCCTGCGGGGCCGGTTCTGCCGCAGTTCGTGGTGGACGAGATTTTCCACCTGACGAAAGGCGACGCCATTATCACGACCGAAGTGGGGCAGCATCAAATGTGGGCGGCCCAGTATTACAAGTTCAACAAACCCCGCCGCTGGATTACATCGGGCGGTTTGGGAACGATGGGTTTCGGTTTCCCGGCGGCCATCGGGGCGGCCTTCGCCTTTCCGGACGCCACGGTCATTGATATTGCGGGTGACGGCAGTTTCCAGATGACCATGCAGGAACTGGCCATCGTGAAACAGCACAACCTGAACGTGAAAACCATCATCCTGAATAACAAGTTTCTCGGCATGGTCAAGCAATGGCAGGATCTTTTCTTCGACAAGCGCTACGCCTCCACTTCCATTCCGGTTCAGCCGGATTTTGTGAAGCTGGCGGAGTGTTACGGCTTGAAAGGTTACCGGGCGGACACCGCCAAGGACACGACGACCGTGCTGGAGCAGGTTTTCGCCAGCAAAGGAGGCTGTATCGTGGACATCGTGGTGGATCCAGAAGAACACGTTTATCCCATGGTTCCCGCGGGCGCCGCTAATAAAGATATGGTGCTTTCCAAAGAACAGGATCGCGAAAGGGTGATGGCCGAAGTGAAGGCCAAAACCAAAGGAGCCAAAAAATGAGACATACCATTTCAGTTTTAGTGCACAACCAAACGGGCGTGCTGTCGCGGGTGTCGAATCTTTTTTCGGCCCGGGGTTACAACATCGACAGCCTGGTGGTCGGCGTGACGGATGACCCTAAAATTTCCCGCATTACCATCGTGGTGAGGGGAGACGAAAGGGTGATCGATCAGGTGGAAAAACAGCTCAACAAGCTCATCGATACCATCAAAGTGACGGATCTGACGAACGAAGATTTTATCGCCCGGGACCTCGCCTTGATCAAGGTGAAAGCCGAGGCCCACACGAGAAGTCAGGTGATGGAAATCGTCCAATGCTTTGACGGAAAAATTGTGGATGTGGCATTGAAGAGTTTCATCATCGAGGTGACGGGCAAAGAGAGCAAGATTAATGCGGTTGTCGAGCTTTTGAAAAACTACGGCATTTTGGAAATGGTCCGAACCGGCGAAGTGGCTATTTCGCGCGGCAAGAAGGTGCATGAGGAAGTGGAAAAGAAGGTGAAGGTGAAGGCGGGTAAGGCGGGGCAATCCAATCTCTGATTGGGAATTTAGTTCTGAATTTTTAATTAAGTCGCACATTAAACGAAGGAGAAGCAAATGGCTAAGATTTATTACGAGCAAGACGCGGATTTAAATATTCTCAAAGGAAAAACCCTAGCGGTGATCGGCTACGGCAACCAGGGCCGCAACCAGGCTTTGAACCTGAAAGACTCGGGCATCAAAGTTGTTATCGGCACGCACTCCGAAAAAACAATGGCCCAGGCCAAGGCGGACGGTTTCGAAGCTTACACCGCCAAAGAAGCCGCGGCCAAGGCCGACATTATTCAAATCCTCATTCAGGACGATCTGCAAGGGTCACTCTATAAGAACGATGTTTTGCCGTCCTTGAAAGCGGGCAAAGCCCTAATGTTCTCCCACGGCTTTAACATTCATTTCGGCCAGATAGTTCCTCCGGCGGATGTGGATGTGTTCATGATCGCCCCCAAGGGCCCTGGCCATTTGGTCCGTACCCAGTACACCGCGGGTCAGGGTGTTCCGGCCCTGGTCGCTATTTATCAAAACGCCACGGGCAACGCCTTGAAGATAGCCCTGGCTTATGCGAAAGCCATCGGCGCCACTCGCGCCGGTGTTTTGGAAACCACGTTTAAAGAAGAAACCGAAACCGATTTGTTCGGCGAACAGGTGGTCCTGTGCGGCGGCTTGTCCGAACTCATCCGCGCGGGTTTCGAGACTTTGGTGAACGCCGGCTATCAACCTGAAGTGGCTTATTTTGAGTGTCTGCATGAAGTGAAGCTGATCACGGACTTGATTTTCGAAAAGGGAATTACCGGCATGAGAGACGCCATCTCGACGACCGCCAAGTACGGCGACATTACCCGCGGCCGCCGCATCATTACGGACAACACCCGTCATGAAATGCAGCGCATTTTGGCGGAGATCCAGGCGGGATCTTTCGCCCGCGAGTTTATTCTGGAAAACCAGGCCAACCGCCCGGTGTACAACTCGATCCTGCGCAATGATTCGGAGCATATGATTGAAAAGGTGGGCCGTCAGGTTCGCAGTATGTTTAGCTGGTCCAAGAAATAAGAGGCGAAATCCTCATCCTGCCTTTTATGGAAAAGGCAGGAGAGGAATTAAAGGGGTTATATGAAATTACCGTTTATGCCGGAAACCTGGAGTATGTTTCTGCCTGTTCTGGCGGGCGGCGGGCTGCTGCTGATCGCGGGCAATTATTGGGGCAATTGGTTTCTTATTTTTATCGGTGTTGTGGTGCTGGTTATCGCCGCGCTTATTTTGAATTTCTTCCGCGACTTCGAAAGGTTCTCGAAGGAAGTTTTGAAAGCCAACCAGGTTCTGTCGCCGGCGGACGGTAAAGTAGTCATCGTAAAGACCGCGGTGGAAAAGTTTTTTCTTAAGAAGCCGTCGATCCATATCGCCATTTTTATGAATCCCCTGAACAATCATGTTCAGCGGGCGCCGTTTGACGGCAAAGTGATTAAGAAAGTTTATCATCCGGGCGAATTTTTAGCCGCTTATGACGACAAGGCGGACCTGGTCAATGAACAGGCCCATTTGCTCGTGGAGCTCAAAAGCCGAGACAAGAAGAGCAAGGTAAAGGGCCTTATGGTTATCAAGCAGATCGCGGGCCTTCTGTGCCGCAGGGTCAAAACGACGCCCGAAGCGGGCGATTCCATAACGCGGGGAAAACGCATCGGCCGTATTTTGCTGGGCTCCCGGGTAGATGTGTTTATGCCCAAAGGTTTTAAATCAAAGGTGAAGGTTGGGGATCAAGTAAAAGCGGGCGTGACGGTTCTAGGAGAATTCTAATGGCGGCTTCTAAATCCAAAGCGACGGCGGGTGATAAGGGTAAAATCCTGAATTCTCGTCTGCGCAAATCTATCTATCTGCTACCTAACACCCTGACCGCTTTTAATATGGTGCTAGGTCTGTTGTCTATTGTTTACGCCATTAACGATTCGCTGAGCCTGGGTATTGATACCAGCGATACTATTCCTTTTATTCTCTCCGCCAAATTTATCATCGCGGCCGCGGTGTTTGATTTTATGGACGGTTTTGTGGCTAGGGCCACCGGAACCACTTCCAGGTTTGGCATGGAATTCGACAGTCTGTCGGACCTGATTAGTTTCGGCGTCGCGCCGGCCCTTCTGCTTTATCTTTCGGTTCTGCGCTACATTCCGGGTCTGGGTGTGGGCCTTTCTATCACGATTCTTTATATCGTCTGCGCGGCGATCCGCCTGGCCCGGTTCAATGTCCAGGCCCAGGTTGAGGAAAAATCCCATTTCATGGGCCTGCCCAGTCCGGCTGCGGCGGGACTCCTGGCCAGCTATGTGCTCCTGGCCCACTGGAGCGGCTGGTACGAAAAAACCATCATCGTGAATAAAGTCATGCATTGGTATGAGGAAAATGTTAGCTCCATTGAACTGACGATTATCCCCGTCATGGTGGTCATTGTGGCGCTGGTGATGGTTTCCACCATCGCTTTTCCCAGCCTGAAAAAATGGAACAAAGAAACCGTCAAACCCTGGACCCTGGCTTTTGTCTTTATCGTCATTTGCATGCTCTTTTACGCAGTCGAGTTCACTTCCTTCGCTCTTTTAACCATATATCTCTTGTGGGGCATCACCCGTGCCCTGACCAAAAAAGTTTTTAAAATTAAACCTAAAAAAATCGAAGCTTAATTACCCCCAAAGAGTGACTTGAGGAGAAATACCATGAAATCGAAAATCGTGAAAGTGAAAAAAGAAATAGCCATCCAGGTGCCCCAAGAGAGAATTTATATTTTTGATACCACCCTGCGCGACGGGGAACAGGCGCCGGGCGCCAGCCTGAACACCGCGGAAAAAATGAAGGTCGCCATCCAGCTGGAAAAGCTGGGCGTGGATATTATCGAGGCCGGTTTTCCCGCGGCTTCCCCCGGGGATTTTGAGGCGGTGGAGAAAATTGCTCGGATCCTGAAAAAAACCGTCGTCGCGGGTTTGGCCCGGGCGATGAAGAAAGATATTGAAACCTGCGGCAAAGCCGTTAAACCGGCCAAGCGGGGGCGCATCCATGTCTTTATTTCCTCCTCGGATATCCACCTGAAGCATTTGTTCCGCAAAACCCGGGAAGAGGCCCTGGCCATCACCGCCGACTCCATCAAGCTGGCCCGCAGGCTTTCGGATGACGTGGAATTTTCCGCCCAGGACGCCTCCCGCTCCGAGTGGGAATATCTGGCGAGGATGGTGGAAACCGCCATCAAGCACGGCGCCCGCACCGTCAACGTGCCCGACACGGTCGGCTATACCACGCCGGACGAGTACGGCCGCATGGTGGCCTATCTGCGCAACCACGTTCCCAACATCCACAAGGCGGTCATCTCGGTCCATTGCCATAACGACCTGGGCCTGGCAGTGGCCAATTCCATCTCGGCAATCCAGAACGGCGCCCGCCAGGTGGAATGCACCATCAACGGCATCGGGGAACGGGCGGGCAACGCCAGCCTGGAAGAAATCGTCATGGTGCTCAAAACCCGCGAGGATAAATATCCCTTCTACACCAACGTCAACACGAAGGAAATTTACAAAACCAGCCGCCTAGTCTCTACCCTGACCGGTTTCATGATCCAGCCCAACAAGGCCATCGTGGGCAGCAACGCCTTCGCCCATGAAAGCGGCATCCATCAGGACGGCATTTTGAAGTACCGCCAGACCTATGAAATCATGGCGCCGCAGGAAATCGGCGTCCCCGAAAGCAGGCTGATCCTGGGCAAACACTCGGGCCGCCACGCTTTTACCAAAAGGCTTGAGGGCATGGGCTACAGCCTGGATAAAGACGCGACCGACATTCTGTTTAATAAATTCAAGGACCTGGCGGACAAGAAAAAGAGCGTCTATGACGAGGATATCGAGGCCCTGGTCGAGGAAAAGGTGGCGACTTCCGCCGAAATTTACCAGTTGACCTATCTTCACACCTCGGCAGGCAGCGCCACTTTGCCCACCGCGACGCTGAAGGTCAAAAAAGGCGAAACCGAAACCCAGGGCGCCTCCACCGGCGACGGCCCTGTGGACGCGGTGTTTAACGCCATCGACAGTTTGACGGGCTTCAAGGGCAAGCTGGAAAACTATTCCATCAAGGCTTTAACCCAGGGCCGGGACGCCCAGGGCGAGGTGACGGTCACCCTGAGCACCAACGGCGACGAGGTGAATGGCCGCGGCGTCTCCACCGACGTCATCGAGGCTTCCGCCAAGGCCTACCTGAACGCTGTCAATAAGTTGTCCCTGAAGCACAGTAAGAAGAGTGCCAAAATCTCTTTTGATATTCAAAAGGGTTTGAAGCTTTAACCAGATTTAAAGAGGGGCGGAATCGAAAGGTTCCGCCCTATTTTTTAATTACCAGCGGGGAAATCATGAACTTTCACATCGTTGTTCTTTCGGGTGACGGCATCGGGCCGGAAATCTGCGAGGAATCCAAAAAGGTTTTGAACCGTGTGGGAGAAGTATTCGGTCACAAATTCGAATACGAACACCAGGACGCGGGCGGCATCGCCATCGACAAGTTCGATAATCCCTTGCCGGACCATACTTTAAAAGCCTGCCAGGTGGCCCAGGCGGTTTTGAAGGCGCCCATGGGCGGGCCCAAGTGGGACAAGATTGAGAATAAAAAACGTCCCGAAGCGGGCATTCTGGGTCTGCGCAAGGGGCTGGATCTTTACGCAAATTTAAGGCCGGTGAAGCTTTTTAACGCGCTCAAAGACGCCTCCACTTTGAAGACCGAAGTGATTGACGGCGTGGACATGCTCATTGTCCGCGAACTCATCTCCGGCATTTATTTTGGGGAACCCCGCGGCATCCATGGCGAAGGCAAAGAGCGGTACGGCGTGAACACCGAAATTTACCGCTATTCCGAAGTCGAAAGAATTGTGAAACTGGCTTTTGAACTGGCCAAACTGCGCCGCAAAAAAGTGACCAGCGTGGACAAATTCAACGTTTTGGAATCCTCCCGGCTATGGCACGATGTCGCTGAAGAAGTTTCCCAAGGCTACCCGGATGTGTCTTTTGAGCATCAAATTGTGGATAACGCCGCCATGCAATTGATCCTCAAACCCAAAAGCTTTGACGTGATGGTGACCACCAATATGTTCGGCGATATTCTCTCCGACGAAGCCTCCATGCTGACCGGGTCTTTAGGCATGCTGCCCTCGGCTTCTCTGGGCGGAAAAGTGGGGCTTTACGAACCCTCCCACGGCTCGGCTCCGGATATCGCGGGCACGGGCAAAGCCAATCCTTTAGCCATGATTCTTTCCGTCGGCATGATGCTCAAATACAGCTTCCATCTGCAAAAAGAATCGGATGCCATTGAAAACGCCGTGGAAAAGGTTCTCAATGAGGGTCTGCGCACGGCGGACATCGCCAAGAACGGTGAGAAAACGGTTACCTGTACTCAGATGGGCGCCGCGGTAATTAACAAACTGAATTGAAAAAGAGGCGAGTTTGAAAAAGTTTTTACTTATTTTTCTGCTGGCTCCCGGTTTTCTAAAGGCCCAATCGGCGCCTAAGGTTGTCCCTCCGACGCCGACACCAACGCCTACTTTGGTGGTTGTTTTGACACCGACGAAGTCCCCGACAGTCACCAACACGCCTACCCGCGCCAACACCCCCACGATAACTTTAACCCCCACCGCGACATCGACGGGCACCCTTCCCACCAGCACTTTTACCAGGACCGTGACCCCTACTTTTACTCCTACTGTAACCGGAACCTTGCCCACGTCTTCTCCCACGCCCACTAGAACGATGACCGCGACAGCGACATCCACACCTGGAATTTTTCAGTTTAAGGTCTCTCCCAAGCCGGAAGCGGACGGACAAATCAAGTTTCAATGGGAAACCACGATGAAGGCGAAAGAAGTGGATGTGAAGATTTTTACCAGCGGGTTCAGGATAGTGCGGCAGTTTAGCATTGACCAGCATCATCAGAATGAGAACCTAAAAGCTGGTCCGCACGATATAGACTGGAATGGAAAAGATGAACAGGACAGGGCCATGCCGCCGGGCATTTACCTTTGTTTTATTCTGGTTCAAACCGAAAAGAAGGATTACGAAGCCAGCGGTAAAACCAATATCCCTTAACTGGGTATTGAAAAGTATTTTTCAACAAGCTATTAAATCGACATAAATCTTTTTGAATGTGTGAAAATTCGTCGCGGTTTCATCCGCGATTTGAAACCGGGGTTGATCAGGGATGAGCCAAGGAAAATCCGAAAGTCAGCGGCAACTGGACCGGCGCGACTTATGGATCACCATGTCGGGGGTGGGGCTGGCGCTGTTCATGGCCTCGCTGGACCAGACCATTGTGGCCACCGCCATGCCCCGCATCGTGCGGGACCTCAGCGGGTTCGAAAGCTACGCCGGGGTGGTGACCGCCTACATGATCACCTCAACCGCCGTCATGCCCATCGTGGGAAAGCTCAGTGACGTCCACGGCCGTAAATATTTTCTCCTCGGCGGCATCCTGTGGTTCACCCTCTCGAGCGTGCTTTGCGGCCTGGCCCAAAGCATGCCCCAACTGATCGCCTGCCGGGCGCTTCAGGGTTTGGGCGCGGGCACCATGACCTGCGCGGCTTCCACCATCATCGCGGATCTTTTTTCACCCGCCGAGCGGGGCCGGGTGATCGGCATTCTGGTTCCCATCACGGCGGTCTCCAGCGTCATGGGCCCCCTGCTAGGAGGTTTTCTGACCGACGGCCCGGGCTGGCGCTATGTTTTTTACGTCAATCTGCCCATCGGACTTCTGGGCTGCGCGGTGCTGGCGCGTTTCGCCCCGAACATCCGCCACGCCAGGCCGGAAAATTTTCGGGTGGATTACGCCGGGGTCGTGGCCCTAGTAGCTTCGGTGGTGCCGATGCTTTTGGCGCTCAACGGAATCAACAAGGATCATCCCTGGTATTCAGCCCAGGTGCTGGGGCTGGGGGCGGTGGGCCTGCTTTTCGGACTGGTCTTTCTCTTCATTGAAACCAAAGCCGCCCATCCTATTTTGCCCCTGGAACTTTTTAAAAATTCCATCGTCTTGATTTCAATTCTGTCGGCGGCCTTAACCTCCGCGGCCATCTTCGGCGTCACTTTTTTTCTTCCGCTTTTCGTCCAGCAAGTTTTAGGGGCCAACGCCAAAACCAGCGGCGCCATCCTTTTGCCATTTACCTTTACCTTTGTGGTGGCGGTGGCGGCCACCGGCCATTTGATCAGCCGTTATGAGCGCTACCGTATTTTCGCGCTGGTCGGGCCGGCCATCGCTCTTCTCGGCGGTTTTCTTTTGTCCCGGCTGGGCCCCGCAACGACCCACGCCCAGCTGGTGGTGGATATCGTCATCATCGGCGCGGGCCTGTCCATCTGCATGCCGGTTTATAATCTGGCCACGCAGAACGCCGTTCCCCTGCACCTGCTGGGCTCGGCCACCTCGCTGGTTAATTTTATGAGGGCCATCGGGTCTTCCCTGGGGGTGGCGGTTTTCGGATCTATCCTCACGGCCCAAACCCAAAGCGCGGGGATTGCCTCGGCCCTGGCTTCCATTTTCGGGCTTATCCCCTTTATGTTGATTTTGTTATTGGTTCTGGCTTTTTTCCTGAAAGAACTGCCGCTGAGAAAAACCACCCTGGCCCGCAAAGACGTCCCGGAGGAGTTGGAATAGAGAGGGAGATGCGGCCTTCCCGGTTCCTGAGGGCTGGGCGGTTCAGGGGCCGGTTTTTAAAGAATGATCTAAAAAATGTGCAATTTTCATAAGCCTTTGTAAAATTTCGCCCGAAAAAAAGAATATTATTCCAAATAAGCAATCGATGTATTAGGTTGAACCCCATTACTTTTTGAGATCGGCCCGGGGTTATGCCTTTTAAAGCACGGACTATGTCCTGTTTTTCTAAAATTTTATGGGTTCTTTTGACGGGCCTTTTGTTTTTACAGCCGCTTGGCTTTGTCTTTGCACAAACCGTTTCCACCTGTATTGACAGCGGGGATGGGGGAGATTTGATTACGGCGGACGCGGCCAATCCCTTGGATGTGGGGACGATCGCCCCGGTGGTATCGGTGAATCCTTACGCGGGATGGCTGCCCGACTGCGGCAATTCGCAATTTATCTCGGACCAAGCTGACGGCAAAGTGACGCCCATCACCAGCGTGGGTACCAATCAAATTGTCATCACCCGCACGCTTAACCTGACCGCCGCCCAGCTGGCCGCGGCGACTTTCAACATCACCGCCAAAGCGGACGACGCGATCACCGTCATCGTGAACGGTAATACGGCCAATCCGGCGCTCAGCTGCGGCGGGGCCCAATCCCCCTGTTTTGAGCACGGCTGTATTACGGCGTCGGGCCCCAACAGCGCTTTCCAAAATCAATTCGTGGCCGGCGCCAACACCATAACCATCGTGATACAGGATCTTTATGGGGACCACATCGCGGGGGATTATGAGCTTTGCGCGACTTATCCCGCGGTGATACCCACCGCGACAAATACCGCCACGGCGACCGCCACCAGTACCTGCACCAACACCCCTACCGCAACCGCGACCAACGCGACGAATACCAATGCGTCTCCTACCAATACACCGGTCAGCACATGGACTCCCACGGCGACGGCCGGGCCCGAAGTTTTTCAGATTTGCAAGAACGTGTTCAACATCAAAAAAGACATAAATGTCTGCATTGTGGTGGGAACGAATCAATACCCGGGACGCCTGGCGCTGCGGATTTACAATTCCGCCGGCGAGCATATCCGGACGCTTCTGGATGAAACGCTAACCCAGCCTCTTTCGCCTCTGACGGTCAACTGGGACGGTAAAAACAAATTCGGCCAGGAGGTCGACAGCGGTGTGTATGTCCTTTATTTGGAAAAACCTTTGGGCCGGGAATTGGGAAGACTGGTGGTCATTCATTAGCCCGAAGGAGGACAAGAAGATCCATCCGTAAAAAAGCCGGTGTTTTTTAACCGCCGGCTTTTTTTATTTCATTTTCCGCGGCGCTTTCGGAAATTCCAGAACCACCCTGGTTCCTTTTCCGGGCTGGCTCTCCAGGGTGATTTCGCCGCCATGGGCCCGCATAATCTCCCGGCAGAGGCTCAGCCCCAGGCCGTAGCCCCCGGTTTTTTTGGTCCGGGACTTGTCCACGCGGTAAAAGGGCTCGAAGACCTTTTCCTGATCCTCCAGGGGAATGCCGACACCCGAGTCCTCTACCCAAATCCGGATTGAAGTTTCGGTTTCTTCCAATCTGACGCGTACGGATTGGACAGGATCGGCTTTTTTAGGACCGACGGAATATTTCAGGGCATTTTCCAGAACATTCCGCAGAGCCGTTTTCACCCTGTCCTCGTCCGCTTCCACCACTAAAGAGGCCGGTTTCCCCGCCAGCTTGACTCCCGGCTTGCGGGTTTTGTATCTCAAAACCATCGACCGAGTCAGGGTGGTCAAGTCCACCGGCGCCAGAATCAGCTTTCCGTTCTCGCCCCTGAGACGCTGGGTCTCCAGAATTTCGGCCAGCATGGTTTCCATTTCTCCGATGTCCTGCAGCAGGGAAGAGCGCATCTGGTTTTGGGGCATCATCGCCAAAGCCACTTTCATGCGGGTCAGGGGGCTGCGCAGTTCATGGCTGACGTCCAGCAGCAGCTGGTCCTTGGACCGGATCATTTCCTTCACGCGGCCGACCATCTCGTTGAAATTTTCAGCCAGGTAGTAAATCTCGCCGTGGCGGTCCTGGGTCTTAAACTGGAAATCCAGGTTGCCGCTGGAAATTTCCTGCACGCCTTTCATCAGCATCCGGAAGGGGCGGAACATGCGCTTGATCACCATAAATCCCAAACCCATGATCAACAGCGTCCAGGCCAGATGGCGGAGCAGGTTTTGAACGGTGAAGGCGCCCCCGAACAAAAGGGGCACCAGCATGGTCAGGGCGCAGATCGAAAAAACCGCAAAGAGGATGCGGATAAAAAACCAGTGGCGGGGCGGCCGCCCCCCGTGCTTTTTCCAAAACTCGCTCCGGTGGGAAGGGCGCTCCGGAAAGGGGCACCATTCGGGGTTTTTAGGCTCCATGGGCCGCCACCTTTCCGATGAACAGATATCCCTCGCCCCAGACGGTCTTGAAGAATTTGGGTTTTTCCGCCGGATCCTTCAGCTTTTTGCGCAGGCGGCTGACGGTGATGTCGATGGAACGGTTATAGGCCTCGCACTCGATGCCCTTGAGGTAATCCATACTCCAGTCGCGGTTTAAAACCTTTCCGGCGTTTTTGAGGAAGAGCACCAGAATCTCAAATTCGGTGGTGGTCAGATTCAGGTTTTTGTCCTTCAGCGCGGCCGAGCGCCGGGCCAGGTCTACGGTCAGGTCGCCGGATTTCAAAAGGCCTCCCGCTATCACCGCGGGCGCGGGGGCCAGCCGCCGCAGGACGGTCTGGATGCGGGCTACCAGCTCGCGGGGCTCAAAGGGTTTGGGCAGGTAATCGTCCGCGCCGATTTCCAGTCCCACCACCCGGTCGGTCACCTCGCCCCGGGCGGTGAGCATGATCACCGGCACTTTTGAGGTTTTGCGGATTTCCCGGCAGACCTCAAACCCGTCCTTTCCGGGCAGCATCACGTCCAGAATCACCAGGTCGGGCGAACGGCTTTTGAGCAGGCTCAAACCTTCCGAAGGGTGGTTGGCGGCCAGCACCGTCATGTCAAACTGGGCCAGATAGGTTTTCAAAAGTTCGGTCAGCTTGTGGTCGTCGTCGATAATGAGGATCTGTCTTTTAGGATTCATTTTTATTCTTTCCCGGATTTCATACAAATTCTAACACGCGGCCCGGGCGGGTTTGGGGGTTGTTACCATTTGTTACAAAGTGATACGGCGCTGAAATGCTTTCACGCGCCCCCGGTCCTATCCTTCCCTACAGGAAAGGTTAAGCTTTTCCGGATTCAAATTAAGGAGAAATTTATGGAACTCAATGAGCAGGAAAAAGAACGCATTATCGCGGAAGAAAAACTCCGCATGGAAACCCGAAAAGAGTTTTTGAAGGATAATTTGGGCAAGGGCGGCTGCGGCATGCCTTTCCGGGGCGGATGGTATGGCGGAGGTTGTCACGGCGGCGGATGCCACCGGTTTGGTTTTTTAAAGTGTTTACTGATCGCGGCGGTCATCGCCTTCGCGGTCTGTCATTTCTGGCACCGGCCTTATTGCGGCGGTCCGGGCTATTACGGCGGTTGTCCGGCTCCCACCCAGCAGGCGGCCCCTCCGACCGTTAAGAATTAAGAGAAGGTCTTCCAAGGCAAAAGGGCTTTCCCGGGATTCGGGGAAGCCCGGGCCTGGTTATTGACCGCGTGTCAGATCAGCTCAAAAGAGAAAGCCTTGATATCCTCGGGCTCCATCACCATGTCGATCTCGGAAATTTTTCCATTCGTGACAGAAAAACCAATGGCCACTTTGGGCTTGCCCGCCACCATCCAGGCGGCGCCGACCGCGCCGTTGATGAGCGCCAGCTCGATGCCCTTGGCCCTTCCCTTAAAGGCCTCGGCGATTTTTTGGGGTCCGGTCATTTCGACCTCAATGATCGGGGCTCCATAGGCCTGATTCTGGGCCGCGGTCTTGACGGCCAGATCGTCGGCGTGGAATTTTATTTCGGGGTCCAGCAGGCGGATTAAATCCTCAAACCGGCCCTCGCGGGAGGCGGAAAGAAAAGCCGAGACGATTTCCCGCTTGCGTGCTTCCTCAACGACGGCCTCCTGGCCCCCGCGGATTCTACGGCGGGCGCGGCTGGCCAGCTGTCTTACCGCCGGTTCGGACCGGCCCAGGATCGGCGCGATTTCCTCGAAAGGCAGATCGAACAAGTCGTGCAGAACGAATGCCACCCGTTCCGCCGGGGCTAGGCTGTTCAGAAGAATCACCAGGGCGGAGCCCAGGGAATCGGCGAATAATAATTCGGCTTCGGGGTCTCTTGTCTTTTCGGGCAGCTCAAACGATTCCTCGAAAGGTTCCTCTTTCCGGGTTTTGCGGGACCGCAGCATGTCCAGGCAGACGCGGGCCACCACTGTGGTCAGCCAGCCCCCCAGGTTCTCAATGCGGTCGGCGTCCGAGCGGCTCAGGCGCAGCCAGGCTTCCTGCACCGCGTCCTCCGCCTCTCCCGTGGAACCCAGAATGCGGTAGGCGACCGATCTTAAACGGGCGCGGTTATCCTGAAATTTTTCGACCAGCCAATTTTCCTCAGCCATCGCTTTTTCCTTTCGCTCTCATTTTACTCGGGACTTAATTTAATGCCCTCTCCCTTGAGGAGGGAGGGCCAGGGTGAAGGTGACCTTAACCCATTTAAACCACCCCTCACCCTACCCTCTCCCGCAAGGGGCGACGGTTTTGGAGGACTTCGGCTCGCTTTTCGGGTTTTGTCACATTCGACCGGTTTCATCCGTCATTCAGATGACGAATCAAAAGCGGGGTTTGTGACGAGTTTTCAACCAATCCCGGTCCGATCCGTCAAACAGGTTTTCCTGAAAAAGAGATGAAGGAGGATTTTATGCAATTTCTCGCTTTGATTTACCAGAACGAAAACACTCCCAAGGGGTTTTCCAAGCAAAAGTGGGCGAAGATTTACAGGGAATATTCGGCTGTGACTAATGAGCTGAAGGAAAAGGGGCATCTGCGGGCGGGATACGGCCTGCAGCCCGCCGACAGCGCCAGAACGGTGCGCTCGCGCGAGGGGCGGGTTTCGGTCGAGGAAGGCCCCTCCTATAGGACGGAAGATTCCCTGTCGGGGGTCAATTTGATCGAGGCCGCCGATATGGAAAGCGCGGTTCAACTGGCGGCGAAAATTCCCTCCGCCCGGTGGGGCAGCGTGGAAGTCAGGCCGCTGATGGAATATAAAAACACTTCCGCCGCGACTTACCAGTCTTAAAGATCCGCTGATCATTGAAGCAGGGAAAAACTAAGGTCCGGCACTTTTTTCCCGGCGGTGACAGCGGTTACAATAAAATCAAGTGCCGGACAAACCGAGGAGGCCGCGATGAACATTCTGTTATGGGTGCTGCAAGTCACACTGGGTCTGTATTATTTAATGGGCGGGGGCTGGATGCTCAAAAATATCCCGGGAGCCTGGCTGAAAATTCTGCCCAAACCCGCCTGGATGGCGCTGGGTCTGCTGCAGATTCTTTTCGCGTTAGGTTTGGCGCTGTCGGGCTTCATCGGACAGCCCCAGCTTATTCCCGTCGCCGCCATCGGCGTGGCGGTTGAAACGGTGTCGATCACCCTGATGACCAAGCCGAAATTTCAAGGTGCCCTTTGGGCGGTGATCCCGGCCTTTTTGGCCCTGTTTGTCGCCTATGGCCGATGGGTGTGACGCGGCAGACTAAGAATTCAAATTAAACCGGCCGCGCGCCGGTGAATCGAGAGGAATGATATGAATATTCTGTTATGGGTTTTTCAAGTCTTGCTGGCTTTGTGGAATTTGATCGGCGGGGTTTACACCTTTTCGAATTATGAAAACCTCAAGGGGGGCTGTGGAACCAATTTGCCCGCGGCGGTCTGGATGGCCATCAGCGTTCTCCAAGTTCTCTTCGCGATAGGTTTAGTCATTCCCAAACTAACCCCCGTCGCGGCAGTCTACCTGGCGGTCAACGCGCTGTCGGGTTGTGTCTTGTTCGCCCAGTATGCCGGGTTTCCGGGCCTCCTCTGGGGTGTGATACCCGCTCTTCTGCTCGCGTTCGTGGCCTATGGAAGATTGGCGCTGAAACCGCATTAATTCCGATTTCTTCAGATATCCGGGGCTGACTTTATGCGGGTTGTCATAAAATTCGGATGGGTTTTGTTGGACAATGAAGATAGAAAAATTTCCCGGAGGTTCAAACATGAATCCATTCGTCAGTTGGGGCATCGCGGTGCTCATCGTAATGGCCGTCGTTCTCGGCGGATTTTGGCTCAAGGGCGGTCCAGAACAGGCCAAGCCCGTCGCTATCTTTTTCGCGGGCTGGATTGTGGGCGCCATCGCCATGTATATCAAAGCGTTAATCGTCTACAAACCTTAGGCCCACTCCGGGGGAGAATGCAAATGGACCCAGACGCGATCCATTGGTGCTTCATACTGTGAGTTGATAAGGCCCTTGGGAGAGAGTTCGATCATCAGCCCTATTTAAAGGTCTGAGCGTTGGTATGTCGTTACCGTTTCAAAGAAACGGTAATCAGAGTCGACTCTTCCTCGACAGGCGGTTCGTTAACCACCTGCTTCCGGCTCCGGTGTATGTCTGTTTCGAATTCGAACCAAGCTTTCAACGCACTGCGCGCCGGATCAGACGAAAAGGTCGCTGAAATTCAAAAATCCGGGGAAGCGGGCTGGGAAGAACTGAAGACCGGGGCGGATAAATCTTTCAAGAGCGCCAAAGCTTTTTTTAATTAAGAAGTTCTTTCCGTGACCGATCCATTGCGGTCCAAAGTCAATGAGTGGTTTCCACTGACGGATAAAACACCGCCGCCTGGTTCCCCGGCGGATGAGTTGAAAAATCAAAAGCCGGTTTACGGAAATTCTAAATCCCAGCCCGGCCGCGCGGGGGATCAAGGGCCGCAGGCACAAAGGGCTCAGACCTTTCAGCCCCGAGGCCCGAAGGGTTTTTCAAAAGCGGTTATGCCGCGTTCAGGCCGCCGCTCCACGGGCCCCAAAAGCCCAAAATAAATTTGGTTCTTTGGTTTTCTTTTCGATGTTCATGCCGCCCGCCCCATAAAGTTTTTAATGGGGTCGGTATAGTGCCGATTTTTATAACAGCCTTATAGAAAATCGTTACATTTTTTCCCTTATAAAAACTTACGGCAAACAATGAAAGCCATGTTCCTGAAAGTGTTTGTCAAAGGTATAGGCTCGTTTGACGCCGCAAATTGCGCACCTACCATCATCCTAAACGCGAACCCTGAGCGGGATAGGGAATGTCTCCCGACGCCGTGCCGCGGGAAAGCCCAATATCCTCTAATGCATGGTAAATTTATAATCATACATTCCGAGTCAGGATATTTAAATGCCGTTAGGCGCAGGCTCATTTTTCGTGAAAATTTTCTTCCGCCGGCCCCGAATGATTTTGCTTTTTACATGGGGAATTTTCGCGGGTTTGGCGCCCGGGCAAACACTCCTGGCCCAGATTTGTTATCCGAATATTTTATCCTCCGTTTCCACTTTCGCGGGAACCGGCACCGCGGGTTACACGGGGGATGGCGGGCCAGCCACATCGGCTAAAATTAGGGGAGCCTATTCCGTGGCGGTTGATCAAAATGGGAACGTTTATATCGCTGAGTATGCAAATCACGTGGTGCGGGAAGTCGCCGCCGCCACCGGGATCATCACCACTTTCGCCGGAAATGGAATAAGCGGATATACGGGTGATGGGGGAGCGGCCACGTCCGCCGAATTGGAATCCCCCACTTTCATGGCGTTTGATTCCTTCGGCAACCTCTATATCGCCGACTTTACAACCTATGCCGTGAGGAAGGTCACGCCGGCCGGCATCATTAGTACCTACGCCGGGAACGGGATTAACGGTTACACCGGGGATGGGGGAGCTGCCACGTCCGCGGAACTGAACCCTTTCTGCCTCGCTGTCGATCCCTCCAATAACCTTTTCATTACAAACCCCGACCAATCGGTGGTAAGGAAGGTCACGGCGGCCACGGGCATCATCAGTACCTTCGCGGGGACCGGGATTAACGGTTACTCCGGCGACGGCGGGCCTGCCGTGAACGCCCATTTCGCCGCTCCGGAGGGGATCGCGATCGATGATTCCACGGGCAATGTTTACGTTTGGGATGACATCAATTACCGCATTCGAATGATCAATAGCTGCGGCATCGTCAACACGGTGGCCGGAACCGGCGTACACGGTAACATCGGCGACGGAGGACCGGCCTTGAGCGCCGAATTTTCAGACGCGGAGGGGCTGGCTTTTTTGAATGGAAGCCTTTACACGACTGATTGGAGCACGGACCGGGTCCGGGTCATCAATTCCTGTAACATCGTCAACAGCATTGGAGGGACCGGTACCGGTCCGCTGGGGACTTTCGGCGATACCGCCCTGATTATTCCTGAAGGAATCGCTTTCGACGCCGCAGGAGACCTCTATGTGGCCGAGTACAGCGCCAGCATCGTCATCAAGGTGGCCCCCAACTGTTCCCCCACGCCGACGCCCGCCTGCGCGGTGAATCCCATATCCACTTTCTCCTGTAATGTTACCCCCGCACCCACATTGACCTTCACCTCCACGCCAACCTCTTCATCGACTTCCACGCCGACGATCACGCCTTCCATGACCCCCACCAACACTCCAACCGTTACCGCGACCTTTACGATCTACCTAACCTCCACCAATACGGCTACCGCTACCCCCACCAATACCTGTACGATCACGCCGACCATCAGCCCCACCCCCACCTTCACGCCTACCTGCGTGACCTATGTCTGG